>Ga0214473_10002347_pt1 | contig 23268 bp, 19 predicted proteins | sample RVTome_7_FD_203509 | JGI IMG/M metagenome (GOLD analysis project Ga0214473, IMG submission 203509) | Soil microbial communities from uranium-contaminated site in the Upper Colorado River Basin, Wyoming, United States - RVT98D197 | ecosystem: Environmental > Terrestrial > Soil > Contaminated >... | reverse complement strand
CTGAGACCTTTAGAACGTAGTCTAGGCTTTCCAGACAACCTAACTCCTAATTAATTATGTATAAAGATATGGATAGTTTAACACTTAGGCGTTAAGATTGATGTGTATCGTTGGATATCCACACTTCTAATTCAATAGCTAGGTCGCAGTTGTTTGAAGATTGCGAACAGAGGTTTTGTTGCATCTATTGAGTATCTTCCGAATTTCCTATTGTCTCGAAGATGCAACAGATCTCATTGTTACAAAGGTAAAGCACTTTAATGTCGGCGTCAGTGAATCACCATATGTAACTAAAAGTGGGAAATCATGATATTAAGTTGCCATATTAGGCGATAAGTTTTAATATTTTGTATCAGCCAATGCGCTCTATGCCGAAAACGGGGGAAATTTGCGAAAGATCAGGAGTCTATAAGTTCAGTGAGCATGTGGATGGAAGCTGGGGGTGCCATCTAACCGCAGAGGAACATGAGATCAAGTTTGCAAAGGGTGAACGTTTTCCACCAATAAAATCATGTGGAAAGGCAGTGGACTGGATCTTCGTAAGAGATGTGAATCTATATAAAATAAGGGACTAGTTATCAACTTGCGACAATAACACCAATAGCATAACACAGCTTACACCTGTTCATTTATGAGAAATATGTTGAGTTAGTGATTATTGCACATTTTCGTATAAGTCGATTGCTGGCTATTTGGGAGTGTTTTTTTCGCAAAATCTAAAGAGGGATTACTCCTATAATGAAGCAAAGTTGCATAATTAGGTGCATAACTCGCATCTTTGACTTCACCGCTCGGCAACATTTGACATCCTCCAATTTTCCTAGTAGTTTCGCCATTATTAGGATGCAGTAAACGGTCGCTGACACGATGAGATAAATCATTAACTGGGCTTTGTTCATGGACTACTAATATTGACTCTGTCTCTCTATAGATAGAGCCAGAGGCTGTCTAGGGTATTCTACAGTGGTTAAAGTGATCCTAGAAGCAAAGGTTACGAAGCATGTGTTTATGATGTAGATGTTTCCCGTGGAACACTAGGCTCGCCGGGTTCTCCAAACTCCTAGAGTGGTGTCAGGATTCACCTTCATGTCAGAGCTGTCTGGAGTTACGACCCAGATATGTGTTAATCCCTCCGGACTCGCCACCAAAACTACCCCAGAAGATACGTGCTGAGGGAAATTCTAATCACAGAAAAAGCGAAACAGATGTACACTAACCCATTTACTTGACAGAACCTAACCTATTAAAATCAAACCTATTATGGAAGTAATCTTGAAGAATAACTAATAGCATTAACAGTTGAAAAGGCTAAGTGTTTAACATAATATTTGAATGAACTGAGTCTTTTTTACTTGAGCAAATAAACTGATGTGAATAAACGGCTTTCTTTCATCTGAAGAAAAGATTTGAAATTCATTACAATTTGATTTTTGCTAAATAATCATTGGTGTCCTTGTTGATTAGATGTAATCTTATCGATAGCTAGCATTAGTCCGTATAGAAGTGCTTGGGGTCTAGGTGGACATCCAGGTATGTAAACATCTACGGGTACTAATTTATCTATGCCACCTGAAGTTGCGTATGTGTCTCCAAATATTCCACCACTGCACGCGCATGCTCCTGCAGCGATTACTATCTTCGGTTCAGGAGTAGCTTTGTAAGTTAGTTGAAGAGGGTTTTCCATGTTACGTGATCCAGGACCGGTTACAAGTAGAACGTCTGCGTGCCGTGGAGAAGCTACAAAATGGATTCCGAATCTTTCAACATCGTAAATAGGATTATTCAAAGCCGTTATCTCTATTTCGCAGCCGTTGCATGAGCCGGCGTCAACTGCTCTAACTGATATTGACCGACGGAGTACTTTTTGAATTCGTTTCTTCAAATTAAGCCCAATTTCGTTCAGAGGTTTTTCGAATGGTGAATCAGAGGTGTTTGAAGAGATGATTGTTTTCGCTGACTTATTAATGAAGGCGTAGTCAAATCTTCTTTCCATCTTGATAAGTGTTGGATATGCTTCGTTGCATCTGCCACATGCGATACACCTACCTAAGTCAATGGAATGGTATTTTTCACCGGCTTTTTCGAATAAGAAGGCTTTGGTTACACATACCGCTTGAAGGGTATTTTTGACATTCTGGTCAACAGACTCAGATTTGCTTGACATAATGAATGATGCCATTGCTCTGTAGTTTTTAGAAATTTCTTTTTCATTATTCAGTAGGTTTCTGATAGTGTTTACGCGGTTGCTTAGTAATTCGTTTGACGGCTTTCGCTTTAATGCGTCTTTAAACATGTCTTTTATCATAGGTCATTCCCCGAGTAGGATAGGTCCAAGCTTTTATTCACTAGCGGAAAATCAGGTACGATATCGTTTAGCACTGCTTGCTCGATTACCGGCCAATTGCAAAATGATGCAGTTCTAATCTTATATCTGAAGATTTGTTCATCTTCACCTATCATTATCCAATGAATTGTCTGGCCGCGGTGTGACTCAGCGTAGCCTAGAGCATATTCAAAAGGCTTCAACTTACCATCTAGTGAAACACGCAAGTCACCATTGCTTAAATTATTAAGAACTGTGTTTACGATGTTTATAGAGTCCTTAACGTCCTCTATGCGAACCTCGAAACGTGATAAAGCATCTCCAACTCTGTTCTGCATCTCGACTTTATAGCGCGTGACGTCTCTTGGGGTTTTGTGATGCTGGTCAACCTTCAGTTTAGAGTAATCTGCGTAAGGATGGTTTCGTCTAGTGTCAATATCTAAACCCGCACATCTCGCTGAAACACCTACTACACCTAGTTCCTTAGCAGTCTTAATTGGAATTACCCCAGTGTTCCTAAGCCTGTCTATGAAAGATGATTTCCCCCGTAAAAAGCTAATCAATAGCTCGAAACTGACTTGAACCTGGTTCAAAGTTTTAATTATATTCACGTAGTGTTGTTCTGTCAGGTCTACTCCGACGCCTCCTAATCTGTTAACGCCAAACAGTAATCGGCTTCCTGAGATTTGCTCGTTCAAGCACATCATTTTCTCTTTTAGAATGTTTAATCTAGCTGAACCGAATGCAAAGCCTGCGTCAGTTGAGATACCGGCAAGTGTTCCTAGGTGGTTATAGATTCGCTCAAGTTCAGCAAACACGGTTCTAGTCTGCTCAGCTTTCCTTGTGATGTTTACCTCAGCTATCCGTTCAAGAGCTTGACAAAACGCAATTGAATTCGCCACTGATTCGTCACCGGATATTCGTTCAGATAAAAGTAGGGCTTCGTCGAGATTCATGTTTTCAGCGAGTTTTTCTATGCCTTTATGAGTGTAGAATAATCGTGTTTCAAGATTGACTATATGCTCGCCTAGAATACTGAATCGGAAGTGACCGGGTTCAATGATGCCGGCGTGAACAGGTCCTACAGGTATTTCGCAGACGCCTTCACCTTCAACTCTGGTGAATAGGTAATCATTAGGTTCCCTACCAACCTTTGTATCGACGTTGAAATCTCTCCTCAAAGGAAATATTTTTTTAGGCCAATCTTGATGCAAGACAAGTGACCTACTGTCAGGATTGCCCTCAGGGACTAAACCGAACATATCTTTTATTTCCCGCTCGTATAGAAGCGCTGCTGGAATCTGTAGCGCGATGCTTGGAAAAGACTTACCTGGCTCTTGGATATTAGCTGTTACAATAATGAAGACATCATCACCGTTGTCAATGGAGAAGACGTATCTTAACACAAATCCACTTCGGCTCGCGTTGAAACGCTCATCTGTGCACACGACAGTTGAAAGCCGACCGTGCAACTCACTATAGATAAATAAACATACGCTTGGTATACTTGCTGAATTATCTAGATTAATGACAAGCTCGTTTAGGTTAATCTCTTTCGTAGACTGTAAATGGTCAGCGAATTTCCTAACGATCTTCTCAGTATACTCAGCAGTTTTACGGTTTTTATCAGTACTCATTATTTAGCAAAACCCATGATAACTACGTATAAAGTTAGATGTGAATTTCAACTTGACAGACCACCTTTGTTAATAATGTTGAAAACATCTTTAGCCAAGATCTGTAAAGGTTCAGGGATATAGAAACCTAGAATTAACGCGAGAATAATGAGAATAATCATAGGGACTATGGCAAGCCGCCCTAGATCACCTTTTTTCATCTCTTTTCTTGGATTTCCGAACACCATCTTAACAAGATGTGACATAAATCCTGCGAACATTACTATTAGAAAAAAGATGACAAGAGAGCTAGCTAAGTATTGACCTGACTTAAAGCCTGAGCTAATTATCATGAATTCACTCATAAATATATTGAATGGTGGCATTCCAATAATCGCTAATCCGCCCATTAGAAACAAAGCGCCTGTAACGGGCATAGTTTTAATTACGCCTTTAATCTGTTTCATCGCTTTTGTCTCGTATTTCTGGCTGACTGTTCCACTTGCGAAAAACATCAAAGGTTTTACAATTGCATGGTTTAGTATATGCAAAACTGCGCCAGAAATACCTAGAATACTACCAGTACCAACTGCGAAAGCGATTACACCCATATGCTCTACGCTTGAGTACGCAAGCATCCGCTTCATATCGCGTTGGAAGTAGATAGATATAGCAGCTATCCCTATAGAAACAACTCCTAGAATTATCAAAAGCTGATTGGAGAATAAGGGGCCTACTGAGACACTGCTTACTATATGAAATCTAATTATTGCGTAGATAGCACAATTAAGAAGAACACCTGATAGAAGTGCGCTGACAGGAGTTGGAGCTTCGCTGTGGGCGTCTGGAAGCCATGTGTGCATTGGGGCAAGACCGGCTTTGGTTCCGTATCCAACTAGAATAAAGATGAATGCAATCTTCACTATGTTAGGATCAAAGAGACTAGCGTTACTTACCATGGTGGTCCAGTTCATTCCATCGCTAGCATCCGAATTAGCAACATTAAGCCCAGCGTAGTAGAAGAAAGTGGTTCCAAAGAATGCGAATGAGAGCCCAACAGTTGCGACAATAAGATACTTCCAAGCTGCTTCTATAGCGCTCTCCTTAACATATAGCATTATCAGCAAGACGGATACTAGAGTAGTTGCTTCAATCGCGATCCACATAAGACCCAAATTATTCGACAAAGGTACGAGTAGCATTGTGAAGATGAAAAGGTTGAATTCCTGATAGTATCTGACGAGTTGCCTCTTATCTAAGAAACCATTGTCATATTGTCTACCAATGTAATTCACAGAGTAAAGAGCTGAGACAAACCCAACTATTGAGATTGGTATGATTATTACAGCGCTAAACGCATCTACGTAAAATATGTTGTTGAATGCGCTGATTGACTTTTCAGATATTACCTCCGCTACTAATACGAATCCTTGAATCATAATCAGAAGAGTCGAGAAGATAGTTACAGTTTCCATAATTTTCTTTTGGCGACTAAAAGTTGTCAGTAGTAGCGCAATTATAGGGGTTGATATAAGCAGCGTTAGCAAAATGCTAAATCCTGAAGCAGCGAAAAACTCGATCATTTCCCTACTCATCCTTTAATTGTTCCAAGTTATCGACATTCAGGTTATCAAAAGTATGGCTTATTCTAGACATAAGTGAGGCTGATATAATGACTCCAACTAAGATATCAATGAAAATACCGATTTCAATTATTATAGATACACCTCGCGTCAAAGTTGTAGCGAAAAGAAAAAGTCCATTCTCCAGTATTAATAATCCTACAACTTGGTTAAGCGCAACCCGTCTGTTCACCATTACGAATAGACCTATCAAAAGCAGAGAAATGGAAACCGGTAGGTATGCCCTTAGAATCTGGTCAGATTTAAACGGAATTTGCTGTGTGAGAAAATATGACAGGGCAACCAGCAACGCGGAGATTATGGTTGACAAACGTACGCTGATGTAGGGATTAAGCTCGTAACGCGAGACAAAACTCAACCCGCCAGTTACACGCAGTAGAACAATAGGAATAATTATCGCTTTGATCAAAATTGTAAGCGCGGCTGCGATGTAAAGCTCCCATGCACCTGTTACAAAAGCGATTATAGCTGTTATGCCTGAAAGCGCAATTGCCTGATAACGATATGCGCTCAGCCAGTCCATAAATCCTCTTCTAACAATAACTCCAAAAGTAGCTATGAGCAATACCGCGGAGGAGATTGGCAAGATATCAATTTGAAAAATTTCCATATGACTCACCTATATGTAGAAGAAGACAATTCCAATCATTGAGCTAGCTATAGCTATAGTGATTAAGTCAGGGATTCTGAAAAGACGCCATTTCGCTACTCTCGTTTCAATAAAAGCAATTAACATTGCAGTAACAGATGCCTTAACGAGAAACACCGCGAAGCCTATTCCAACTGTCTCGATAGATACAGATTTTGCGATTCCCCAAGGTGCAAAGATATTAATCATCAATGTTAAAAGAATAAGATTCTTAATTGACTGAGACCACTCTATAAGTGCTAGTCGCTTCCCTGAGTACTCAAGAATCATAGCTTCGTGAACCATAGTCAGTTCAAGATGTGTAGCAGGGTTATCGAAAGGTAGTCGACCAGCCTCAGCAATTACGATTACAAACATGGATATTAATGCAAAAAGCACGCTCGGAGTAATTAGTACATGTAAATTAGATGCTGAGTTAATCAAAGTAGTGATATTTGTCGCACCAAAATTCAAGGATAATGTGAATATCGTTAGAAAGAGCGCAGGCTCGATAAGGGCTGAAAGCATCATCTCTCTACTACTTCCAAGTCCACCAAAAGCACTTGCAGTATCTAATCCGCCAAGTATAGTGAAAAAACGAGCAAGTCCAAAAAGCCCGATGATGAGAAGAAGATCACCTACAAGTTCAAAAGGTGAGTAAATTATGAATACAGGTATTAAAAGAGCGGATGTTGCTATCGCTGCAAAATTCACCCAAGGGGCGAATCTGAACAACCAAGAAGCCTGATCTGATACTACATCGTCTTTTCGCATAAGCTTAACAATATCATAATATGGTTGGAATACACTTGCTCCAATTCTTTTTTGCGTTCTAGCCTTTACTTTCCTCATAATTCCAGTGATAAGTGGAGATAGAGCAATCAGAATTAGACTCTGAGCAAAGCCCAGAATCACAGTTATAATATCTACATTCATCAAGGTGTTAGCCTCACAAAGATTAGAAGTAAAACAAGAGTTATCATTATGTATAGAAGATACGCATTCACTTTACCTGTTTGAATCATTCGTATCTTATCGAATAGGAAGATGCAAGCAGATATTACCGGTTCATATAACAGCTCTTCAAAAAGGTTCCTAGTGGTTGAATCAATCTTTACTTTTCGCCTCAAATACGGATTAGACTCAGCGTAAACCTCTCGAGTTATCTTGTTACGTGGCTTATAGAAGAATTTGAAAACCTTACGTAAAGGCTGTGAGAGCGATGTTGCACTATACTCCATTCTCGCGTTAAGGCCTCCAAACCCACAGTCCCAAGTTGTGAAAGCCCGTTCACTAGTTGCTTTTCCAACTATTCTGACAAACACGTAAAAACAAGCTGCAACAGATACAAGAAGTAATAGTACAATTAACGGATTCAAACTGGCGAAATTACCACCTGAAGTGTTGCTAAGGGATATGTAGCCGAAATAGTTGTTAGGGCTGAAAGATTTTAGGTTAAACGCGGATGTTATTAGATTAATTCCGATGAATGGCAAGATTCCAAGAATTACAGCTGTAAAAGCGATGACACCTTTACCAGCTAGCATAGTTCGCGGTACCTCAACTGCGTTTAATGCAAGTTCACTTCGACTTTTGGAGAGAAATGAAACACCGAATATCTTTACGAATGTAGCGGCGCCCACCCCAGCTGTTAGGGCGAATGCTAAGCTTGTGAAAGCAATTAAGATCTGCAGATTAGTGTTCATGATATATGGCGTTGAAAGTAACGCTTGCATCGTAAGCCATTCGCTGATAAAGCCGTTTAAAGGTGGTAGTCCTGAGATAGAGAGTGCACCTATGAGGAAAAGCAACGCGGTCCAAGGCATCTTTCTGATTAATCCACCCATAGACTCCATGTTCTTAGTATGGATGGTATAGTCTATAGATCCGGCGCACATGAATAGCAAGCTTTTGAAAACAGCGTGATTCAACGTATGGTACATGCTTGCTACAAGTGCAAGGATAGACAGCGAAGGCAGGTTGAACGCTGCAAATATTACTGAAAGACCTAACCCGATAAGGATTATTCCAATATTTTCTATACTGCTAAACGCTAGGGCGCGTTTGATATCTTTCTCCACCACTGCATAGAGAACACCTACTACTGATGATACTGCTCCGACGGAGAGTAGCAGTAGCCCCCACCAAGCGAAGTCCATAGAAGGACCTAATCCACCGTAGTCGAAAATGAATCTAACTAAACCATATATTGCGGTCTTTATCATTACAGCTGACATTAACGCGGATGCATTACTAGGTGCAGATGGATGAGCCTGTGGAAGCCATATGTGAAAAGGAACGATACCTGCTTTAGTACCAAATCCTATAAACGCGAGAATGAAAACTATATCTTTAATCAACATAGGCGTTGAAGATGCTGCTTGTCGAAATACGTCAAAGCTGAAACTACCTGTCTGAATATATAATATGAGGAATGAAGCGAGAATGAAGGCTGTTCCAAAGTGTGTCATCACGATATACGTCATTCCTGACTTGAGGTTAGATTCATGCTCATGCTCGTATATCACTAGCAGGAAAGAGGTTAGAGCCATCGTCTCCCAGAATAAAAGGAATGAGAAAACACTGTTTGACGTTACTACGAGAAGAATTGAGAGAATGAAAAAGTTGAAAAGGAAACCTAGAACCGATGTACCGTTCTTAACCGCATAATGTTTAGAATATCCAATTGAGTAAAGAGAGACTGCGAATGAGATTAATCCTAATATGAAGATAAAGAACGCGGATACACCATCTACATAGATAGGTAGATCAAATAAAGTAGGAATATTCCCAAGTAAAGATGCGCGCAATGGCTCACCGTTACTTATTACACTAATTGATAGAATAATAGCCAGTATAGATGCTATCATCGGAGGAACATAAGTCAGAATATTTGAATATCGTCTACCGCTAGATAATAAACTAAGAATTGCGCCTAGAGAAAAAAGAATTCCAACAGTTTGAAACAATATCAAATTACTTATCATTATTATAGCCACGAGATTTCAAATAGTTAGGTACTATGAATAATCATTGTTCTAACAGCTGCGCCAAAACGAATGTATATTTAGCCATTTCGAAATATATTTCTTGGAAATTCTAAATCAAAATACTTGATTTAAAGATATAATTTAATAAATTTCAGACGTTGATAAAAAGGGAAAAGAATTAAAAATCATTGAGATTAATGAATTAAAGCTGATGTTTCAAGATTCTGAAAGAAATATTAGAAAAATAAGTGTATACACAACAAAGGTTGTGTATAATTAGGACAATTCGCGCTATAACGCATACAGAAATGCAGTTTAGAGCGGAGGCCTTTCGCCCAGAGTTACGCTCACGGATATGGTTGCTCCGTCTCTAATAACCTTTAGAGTGATAGTGTCACCGGGTTGCATAAAGCGTTCGGTGTATAGTAGTAAGTCATTTAACTTACGCACTTCTACATTGTTTATACCGACAATAACATCGCCACCGACATTGATGGGATAGCCATCTATCGTCACCTGCTTGTTTCCGCCTCTTAATCCAGCTTGTTCAGCTGCGGTTCCTTGCGTAATCTGCAGTATTAGGAAGCCTTTAGATTCAGATAGGCCCATTGCGTCAGCTATTCCAGGAGTTACATCTGTGCCTTGAATCCCTACGTATGCGTGTTTATAGCTGCCAGTCTTTATCAATGAGTCTACGACGCGACTTATGGTGTTTGAAGGTATAGCTAGGCCAACCCCTTCAGATCCACCTGCGTTCGAAAGTATCATGGTGTTTACACCGATGACTTCACCTTTCATGTTTAGAAGGGGGCCTCCTGAGTTGCCAGGGTTCACAGCAGCGTCGGTCTGAATCAGATCGATCATTGGAAAGCCTTGTTCAGTGCTGCTTCGCCCAAGCTGACTAACTATTCCAAGAGTCATGCTACCGCTTAACCCAAAGGGGTTTCCGATCGCAACAACCGTCTCACCTATTTGTAAAGAGCTTGAGTTTCCTAAGGTAATAGATTTCAACTCGTCTGAGCTTAGATCCACTTTAATGACAGCTAAATCTGCATATGCATCTTTTCCAACAAGACTAGCCTTAACCGATTCACCGTTGAGGAATGTGACGGTAATATCTGTAGCACCGTCGATAACATGGTTATTCGTAACAATGTTTCCTTGATCGTTGTAGACGAAACCAGATCCTTGAGCAGATCCACCAGCAGCCAGCGTTACAGTTATTGCAACTACTGAACTTTCAACTTTCTTGAAGAGATCAACTGGCGATAAATCACCGATGTTATTACTTGCAGTTTTCGTAACAGTCGAGGTAACTGTAGTTGTGATGGCATCTGTGGAAGACCTGTTTGTATTATTATTTTGAACTATAAATTGCCATGATGCTACGCCGGCAGAAAACACGACAGCCAATAACAACGTGATCGCCAAAACATTCTTTGTATTCATATTATCTCACGCTAGTAATAGAAGTAGATGTATAAGAAATACTTTTGCTGAAGAAACCTAAACCTAAGTTAGAAACGTTCATGATTACCAATATCCATCTTAGCTTCAAAGAATAGCAACTTACTCACGAAGTTTTTGATAGGTGGTTGGTTATAATCATTCGCAGATAGGAATTCTCGGTTCAGGTTCAGATTTCGGTTCATATTCATTTTATCACAACTACATGATATATTTTTGGCGGTTTTTTACCATTTTCTTTCTAAATTACCGAAATCTAAAGAAGACAGCATATTCGAGAATTCCGAGAATGGGAAGAAACGGTCCAAGACTTATTCATTAGCAGAGTGAAATTTGATAGGGTTCTAAATTATTTTCAGGCATGTAGTCATTGGTTCTGGACAACGTCTAATGTGTTTTATTTGTTTATCAACTTCTTTTCGCCATTTAGATAAAAGGGGAAATATCTCATGTGAACCTTGGTGCTATAGAATGGAAGTTTCTTCCGTGCAGTCGGGTAGGAGAATTGAGTTAGAGATAAAGATAAAGTCACTTGAAGAAGAGAAAACGAAGCTTCAAAGTGAAATTGTCAATATAAAAGAAATGCTTGCAACTGCAAGCCTTGAGAAGAAGGCAAAAGAACTAGAAAGCGAAGTTACGCAGTTAAAGATTGTGAAATCTAATCTTGAGAATCAGAATCAAAGTAAATCAGCTACAGATAATAGTAAACAATCTACCACGATTCAGACAACGCAACAAGCCAAACAGCCGGGCACAATCCAACCAGTTCGATACGGGACTTATTCTAAACTATCATTAAGCTGAGCAAGATTATTTTCAAGCTCCCCTTTTTCTTTCTTTAAGGCTGATACTTCCATCTCTAAAGCGTTTAGCATCGTCTTCAGGCTGACAAGGTCAATATCCTCGCGTAGTTTTTCGTTTTCAATTTTCAGGACTTTAATCTCATTGATTACTCTAGTGTACTCATCGGCGTTGACTATAGCAAACCTTTTGCGACCAATTACATTTGGAAACATAACACCGCACTTGACACAGTGAAAGATACCTACGTTACTCTTGTTGAAACTTCCTGTTTTGGTAGGTTCGTCAAGAACACTCCAAGTCCTAGTCGGAGTAGGGTTCTCCGTCCCACATTCAGGACATCTGACCAAATCGCATCAAATACACTTTAATTTATGACATATTTATTTGTATAAACACCTAACTATATTACTTCTAGAAAAAACAATGCTAGTTTCGTTTACCATTACGGTTTTTTGCGAAATTCCTTCAATTAGTTAAGAAATCGATGATTTCTTCTTAACAGGTGCCTGAATATGTGCGTAGATTATCATTTCTTTTCCCACAGTTTTTGGTTTCTTGGTGTATATTTCTATCATAGGTCCGATTTGTTCATATTCGTTCTCTGATAGCCAATTAGTTAATTCCTTGTAAGTTTCATCGAATTTATCGGCAGTATCTTTGTGCTTTATAACTGCGACCGTCATCGCCGGTAGGTCTTTAATTTTGATTTTCCCACTTGGATTTGCTTTTCCCGTTATTGTGATTGCGATTTCGCTTCTGCACTTGGCTGAAGATGTTTGCTGAGGGTTGCTAAAATATATGCCTAAAGGCATGAATCCCGGCATGACTTTTTGTTCTTTTGCAAATCCATAGAGCTGAGGAAAATACTTTTCAAAAGGAATTGCATCGTAGGGGCCAAAGTGTTCTATGTACGCCAAAGTACATTGTTTCCGTTCTTTTACCTCTATTTTCCCCATAAGAATCAGATTTATTTCAGGTTCATAAATATTTAAATCTTATTTTACTTTAGATTCTTAGAACTTCAATTAACAATTCGCTGGTAAATCAACCCATTAATGAGCTCATACTGATTAAATCATAGTGTAAGAAGATTTGGTGCCACAGAATAGCTTATATCGCATCTCAATTTCAACATTATTCAAATAGTGATAATGATATTATTGTTACTTAGGGATGCGCTCCTTTCTAGAATTACAAAGAACAAATTTAGTATTGCCTTAACAATATTGATGATATTTGCACTTTTGAATACAGGTCACTATCAGATTTATTCAGGGCAATTTCTCGCTGAACCAACCCCAGTTGGGCTAGGGGAGGGGTCCTTTGACAGATTGGAAGCACAGGCAAGTAGCATAAATCCCGCTCTTGGTAACCAGAATGTTATCTTTGTGTTTGTGGAGTTCACAAATACTAAGCACTCAGTGCCTATAACCAGTCTCACAGATCAACAGATTAGAATTATGGAGAGATATTATTCTAGCGTTTCTTACAATAAGGTTAACCTTAACACTACTATCTTAGACAAATGGATAATGCTTCCAAATACATTGTCATCTTACGGAGCAGACGGAACTGGCAGGCGTGACGTAAACATTTACAATCTATTCTATCAAGCAGTGCAATTAATAGATAACGAAGTTGACTTCTCAAAATACAGGCATGTAGTTTTGGTTCACGCTGGAAACGATCAGGCGATGGTTCAGGTTACTTCAAACATTTGGTCAGCGTATTATAGAGGTCTTCAAATCCGTACAAATGACGGCTATGTTCTTGATAGTGCTGTGATTATTTCTGAGAAAACACCTGTCGGGGGATTTGTACATGAATTTGGCCACAGTCTAGGATTACTCGACTTGTATGGTCCAAATAGCAACACAATCTACACAGGCGATTGGAGCGTAATGGGGGAGGGACTCTGGCTTGGCGATGGCTACAACCCACCTAACATGCTTGCAGCTGAGAAGAACTGGCTTGGCTGGCTTGATAACGATAAGATTGTGAACTTGAAAAGAGGTACAATTCTAAATCTAACACTGGGACCTTTAAGTATCTCCAACCCATTTCTTGCACTAGTTAAAATCGAAAAAGATGATCAAACATACTACTCTGTTGAGTACAGAGCCAGGCAAGGTGAAGATAAGTATCTGCCAGGTGAAGGGTTAATCATCTCTCAAGTGAATGAGACAATAACCGACGGCCCCATAAGGGTGATAGACTCTAGACCTGAAACAAGAACGTTAAATGACTCAGAGTTAAACACTATCGAAAGAAACTTTAGAATTCCATCTCAAGACATTGTAGTGAAACTAATCAAGATTAGCAACGTGTCTTCCACGGTGCAGGTTCAAAACGGTTTAGCGGACCTAACTTCAGACAAGATAGCGTGGAAGGGGCAACTCAGAATCGGTTCAGAGATTGTTTTCGAAGCACAAGTCAAGAACGTTGGAGAAACCATGTCAACCTTTTCAGACATACGACTTGCAGTTGACGACACAACAATCGATTCGCTAGGCATATCCAGCATTTCTTCTGAGGGTTTGATGAAGATATCTTTCAAACCTTGGCTGGCTTTAGTCGGTGAACACATTGTCAGTGTTCAACTAGACACCGAAAACAGTATCATGGAGTCAAACGAAAGCAATAACATACTTTCTGAGAAGATAAGCGTCACAAATCAAAGACAAGCAGTTATAATTGACAAATCATATGTTTCCAGTAGCCATGTTGATGTGAATTCCAGTCAGAAGGTATTCTTTCACGCTTCAAACGAGAGTGGAGAACACTTCACTACAGGATTAGTCTTTGTGAACCAAACAGGGTTCAAACCTAATGCAACAGGCTGGATAACGATTGATGTCAAATCAAGTAATGTAGGCAAGAAAACATGGATTATTACCGGAGTTAACGATGACGGCACAACAAAATTTGATCAGACAGCCCCCAGTCCAATCATAATTTGGGATAAAGTTGCCATTTATCTCTTCAGCCCGCTGAATCATATATCCACAAACTCGAAACTAACAATTAGCAGTACAGGGGTTTATGTTTACAGCGGAGAACAGTTCAAAGGAGACGTTACTTTCAATGATACTTTGATTAAGAACAAAGTAGGTCGTTATAACTACAAAGTGGTTAACATAAATGATGCAGAATACGGTCTAACAAAATATGATTCAAACGTTATTTCAGCGATATTTGACAAAGTCGACGTGACTTTGTCTCTGATAAAACCGAGAATTGAAATTGGTGGAAATGTAAGTGTAACCTTCGTTGCGAAATATAGTTTTGATGGACTCCTATTCAACGGAAGCGTAAGGTTGAATGACACAACTTCTAAGAGCAAAGTAGGCTCGTACAAGTATACAGTTTCGAAAATAATTGACAATCACTACTCCTTGGAAGATTTCTCTTCAAACACAGTCACCGCCGTTTTTGATATCGTGAAAATATCGTTATCTGCGGAAAAAGACCGTGTCGATGTCAATTCTAAAGCAAATCTGAGGACTATCGGTGAGTATCTCTACGACGGCGAGCCTTTCAAAGGTGAAATCACGTTTGATAGCAATCTAACCAAGAGTGAGGTTGGAATATATAGATTTGGCGTGTATTCAATTGAAGACCCATTGTTTGGTCTGTCAAAGTTTGAATCTAACGAGGTATACGTGGTGTATGACAGGGTTCTCGTAGACCTTAATTCACCTTCTAGATTTGAAATTGGAACTTCAGCCAATATCAACTTCACTGCAAAATACGAATATGATTCCAGTGTTTTTGAAGGCCACATTCTTCTCAATGACTCAACGATTAAAAGGACAATTTCGAGAATCGCTTACACCGTGTCCGAGATAAATGATACAAGATTTGGCCTAATCAAGTTCAAATCCAACAAAATCTTTGTGATATTTGATTCGATAAATATTGGATTAGATGTGAATGCCAACACACCGTTTACATTCAACGTTCGAATTAGACTTTCATCTGAATTTGACGGTTCACCAATCAAGGGCAAAGTAAGAATCAACGATAATCCATCTGTCGACATATGTTCAGGCGTCTATGAATACGAATCTAGTTCGTTTTACTTGACTCAATCTTTACTTGCCAGAGTAAACGTAGATGGGTTCAAGGAAGTTGAATCTAAAACGACAGTTAACCACTTAGGAAACATCGGGGCGATCTTATTGTTGACTTCTGGGGGTTTAGTTCTGATCTTTCTAAGAAGACAAAAAGGGATAGATACGTCGGCTATTTCTTAAGGCCTCGCCCAACAAGGTAGATTATGGCAAAGCCTGCTAACCCTACAGCTAACACAAGTAGAGTAATAGGGGCAATGAGTTCATCTCCACCTTCAGATACTTGAAACGCTCGAAGTAGACCAATAATTTGATTAAACAAATATTGTCGGCTATACTTAGATACTTTGATTTATAATCTTATCACTGACTAATAGCATTATCTTGGATCATGATATCTAAACGCTTAACTACTTCTTTTTTTGTCGGAAGTTTGGGATAATTACATGGCTAAAATAGCCCTAATTCAAGGTGATGGCGTTGGTCCAGAGCTAGTTGACGCAATGCTTACTGTCTTCAAAGCTGTAGGTACTAAAGCTGAAATAATAAAATGCGACGCTGGTCTTGAATGGTGGCAGAAACACGGTGGATCGTCTTTCATACCACCTGAAACATGGGATGTCTTGAAATCCTCAGACGCGTGCTACAAGGGACCTACAACAACGTTACCAACACCTAATACGCCAAGAAGCGTAGCTGTTGGTATTAGACAGTATTTTGAGCTTTATGCAAATGTGAGGCCAATCAAAAGTCTCCCGAACCACGTTGGGCCTCTTGGAGAAGTAGATTTCATCTGCACAAGAGAAGCGACCGAAGGTCTTTACACTGGACTTGAACACCGACTCAGTGACGATTGCGCAATAAGCATCCGAAAGATTACTCGAAAAGGCTGCACCCGCATAGCAAAATACTCCTTTGAATTGGCCAGAGAGAAAGGCTGGAAGAAGATAATCGCTATTCATAAAGGAAATATTCTCAAAGAAACTGATGGGTTATTCATGCAAGTTGTGGAAGAAATAGCAAAGAGCTACCCCGACATAGAGTTAGAGCCTTACTTTGTTGATAATTTCTCGCAGCAGCTAGTAAAGAACCCGCAGAGATTTACAAAGAACATAGTCATGAGCACCAACCTCTTTATGGATATACTATCTGAGGAAGCTTCAGGGCTTGTTGGAAGCATAGGCTGCATATACTCAGCTAACATAGGTGACAAATACGCAATGTTTGAACCAGCTCATGGAAGTGCCCCAAAGTACAAGGGAATGAACAAGACTAATCCAACAGCAACAATACTTTCAGGAGCGTGGATGCTTGAGTACATTGGTGAAAAGAAACTCGCAGATGCAATCTTCAAAGCCACTTATGATGTGATATCTGAAGGAATCCATGTGACCTATGACCTTAACGGTAACGAAACAACCTCAGGAATGGCTCAAGCCATATCTAAACGTGCAGATAAAATCTTGGCTTAGAATAATGCATCCTATTAATCACTGAATACTAATCACGTCATAGCATATATGGTTTCTCAACACTTATTGAGAAAACTAGACGTAAAATCCACTTCTGATGAAGCAGATATCTTGTATAATATAGTTCTTACGATTTGAACCAACGTAACATATTATAGATGGAGGTTGCGTTACTTGGAAAGACTGCAACAACCTCCATTTTAAATTGTACCCCTGAGAATAATTTCGAAAGTCACGAATCAGTTTCTTGATGATCTTTGAGAGTTTTTGGTAGCTCGATGTACGAGCAGGAGAAACGCGATTCCAGATACCCCAAGCACGACTTGAAAAGAGGCTATCCTCCACAACACGACAGCTGTCCATGATGAGAATTCATAGACTGAAAAAAGGTATGATGCGACGGCGATCTCTGTGAGTCCGGAGCCACCTATTGAGATAGGGAGAGCGGCAATCGCCATTGTGCCATAAGCTACAAGAGTCGAAGAAAACAGGTCGATACTCAGACCTGCAGCGTTTAAGATTATCCATAGGACCACTCCAGACATTAGAGCTTGAATGACAGTAAGGACAAGGGAATAAACGATTGTAGGCAAGATGTCTCTTCTTAGAATTGCGTGCGCTGCAAGCGAAAAGTCTACCGCACCCATCTGAACAGTCTTCTCGAGGCGTGCCGCTCTCGTCTCGCCTATGAAAATGCCCGCAAACCTGAACAATCTTCCAGGAACTTTTGGGATTCCCCTGATAGCCGGAATCAAGAAGAAAATGGAATATCCGATGACCACGATTAATACAACTGCAAAGATTGTTGAGGCTAAGACCGTTGCTCCTCTGGACAAGGCATAAGCTGCTGAAATAAGCCCAAGAACAGAACTGACATACACCTCCAGAACAACCTCGAAATAGCTAATCCAGAGCGCCTTGCCACCGACTACCCCTTTTCCAGCCAACCATGCTGCACGCACAAACTCACCGCCTACTAAGGCCGGAGTCGAGAGCGCAACGAACTCGCTACCCATTCGCGCTATTGCCAAACCACCCATATCAGGTTTTGAATCAATAGTGAAACCGGTTAATATTACTCGAAATCTGATAACTTGAACGACGAGTCTTGCCAATGACACCACTACAGCTAAAATAAATGGTACATAACCCACTCTCGCAATATCCGAAATAGATACACCAGAGAATACGGAAATCAAGATAACCACTGAAGTGCTTACAACTAATCCAAAAGCAATCCATCTAACTGAGGACTTGGGTAGCGTAATTTCATTTGTCGTTTCTATTATTCACCTCATCATCTATTTGTTGAAGATATAAACAATGGGCGCTCGCTGTTGCTACCGCGAAAAGACGATAAATTAAAAGTCACTTTATCTCGATTCCTGCCATCCTAAGCAGAAAGGAGAATTCTACTATTCTGAGAAGCCTAGGTCTTTCGCCTTGCAACTCTGCTGAGAGTTTCACCGCGAGCGGTCTTAACAAATCGACCCGTAACAAGGCAGAAGAGGTTTATTACGTTTTGCCTATGAGAAACAGTCAATGGTACTAAGTCGTGAGATTCGCACTTCCGGTCCGAAGGTCGAGGTCATTATTTCAGAAGAATGTTCAAAAACCTTCGAAAGTCAAGAAGTTGATGTGATTATTCAGGTCACGTGTTATTCTTACTCTTGAGATATATAGATGAAAAGACACAATTCATGCTATAGCGAAATGTAGCTTATGTAGACAAATAGATTTCGTACATTTCTCACCCATAATCATGTGTAGTGCGTATAGGCCCTCTGTGGTGATTTGCTTTGATGACATCAACTCTGTATCTTGGAGAAGATTTCGGATTGTGAATTACATAGACAAGAGTTAACGGGACCGACTGCCCAAAAATCTTTACTGACCTATGGCGCAACTTATTCAACATCGCAACACCGTAGAATTTTGTCTCACAACGCCATCAATATAACTTTAAATATTATGAAGATAAATTATTTAGCTATCGTATAATTAAACGATAAATAAATAGGGGGTGAAAAGATATGGTAGAAGAAAAATTAGCTGATGAGGTTGTGGCTAAAATGAATGAAATTAAGAAAGCAGCGAATGATTTCAGGAATAACGTAGCAAGTATGGTAAGTCACATGAACGTTGAAACAAAAGATTGGCATTTTGGCGTGGAAAACCATGAGAAAGGCGTTACAGTCGACGTTGCGGTAAAGTTGGTCATAACGAGAAAGTAGACATAGAAATACGCAAGTGATAACTTGGTGAAATCAAACATTACACGATTCCTCCCAATTCTTGGGAGGTCCCTACCTATTTTGATACGTTTGTTACCGATTTTATTTAAAGTGTGTCCTTTTTTTGAACGTGTTGTACATGTTTTTGTTACATTCTTTCTGGAGAGAGCATTAAGAACATTGAAGATAAAAGGGTCAATCGAGGATTACCATACAAGAATCGTAAGGACTAGCAAGTTTCATTACAGAATAGACATAAGAATCGTTCTAACTTCAGACCAGGCAAAAATCATATTAAATGACTTTGTAGCCAAAATACTTGGAATGTTCGGGTGAGATAATGGTAATTAAAGATGCTGAAATAGAAGATGTAAATACTGAAATAGACGAGATAGCACAAAGAATTTTGTTAGAGCTTGAACACGCTAGTTCCAAGGAGTTATCAGACTTTCATTATGCAAAAATGATGATGCGCTTATCAGATATTCATTACGCAAAACGAGTACTGAAACAGATAGCAAGCATATCTGAAGCTGAGTCTGAGATAGAGAAAAGAGCAGTGATAAAGGTTCTATTGTTTTCTATGTGGTTGCAGAAACTTTACTTCATCATAAGATCATTTATTATGGGGCAGATAAGTGCGTACATTACATTCCTTCTTATATGGTACGTTGGCTTAATAGACGCTATTATGGGACTTATCATTGGCATATTTGTGTTTGTGTTTTCGTTAGTTCTGACAAGGCTATTTGATGTACAAATAACCAAAGCTACAAAAAAGATTGTCGAGATAATGGCCAATCATAGTACCGTTAGGGATTTTATAATGAATCACTTTTAATTGAAGAGTATGAAAGTCAAATAATTAGGCAATTTACACTTTCAACGCAAGAAAGAAACTAAGATTGGTATCTCCATAGTTACTGTGCTTGGGTTATGAGAGTAAATCTTTCTCTTTTCGAAGCAGAGCTTATTCATAATTATTATGTATTGGCTGGCTACGTAGATGTAATGAAGCATTTGGAATAATATTGTGGCGGCATCCATCTTTATTGTGACAATTAGTTTCACAAATACGATTTTGAGGCCAAATGTCACTTTAAGTCTAAATCGAATTCCTACCCACGACAGTAACTTGCTCGCAGTATTCTGCTTCTATGAATATTTTGAGAGAACAATGATGATTAATTCAAAAAGAATGTCCTTGAAAGAATAGGCGAAACAGGGCATTACCTAGACATCAATTAGATTGATAGGTTCATTGCGGAAGCTGATCAGCGTGATGTAATGAGTAACTATTTGTTCAAAACATCATAATAACCAGATTCTACTTAAATTAGCGATCAGTCTTGCAGTAAGGTCGTTACATCCTGAAGATATAATGAAACTTGTAAACATAGTATTCATAAATGAAAACTTGGGATATTTCAGAGATTATATTGGTTCAAGCTATTTTGACACTTTGGTGCATTCACTAGCTGTTACTGAAGACATAATTTGATCCAAGAAACATGGCATAATAATTGAAGACTTTCAGAAAGAATCCTCAAGATTTGACTTAAGAAACACATAGCCCAGCTACTGAGAAGATAAAGGTCTTCAATTACCAGAGTATTACCAAAACTCAACAATATGGATGTTATTAGAGGATTCAAAATATTTACTCTAATCAATACGAGTAAACATAACCTTGCAGAAGAATATTACGAAGTTTACAAATCAACAGCGTTTCTACTAGTGGTCAATTCTATCATATGAAAACTTAGAAGATAGAAATCAGTTGTGGAGCTTATCAACATATGTTGGAACGTACAAATCTTATGTAAATTACAATTAGCGCTTTCAAGGACAAAGTATTAAAAAAGCCAAATCTTTACAGAAGATATGGATTTTAGTGATGAGGATACAAGAAGAGCCGCTCAAACAAAGGAATGGATTGAATCAAGAATAGCTAAACTTGAAGATGAAGCGTCAAGACTAAAAGAATTGCTAGAATTATTAGACATGATTCTGCGCAAGACAAGCTTCAAACCAGCGTCTTCAATAGCGATAACTTCAACACAAGCACCACTTAAGCAAGAAATTCCTTTAACACCCAAACCTGTAAAAGCTTCATCCAAAACCGCGTCTAAAACAGAGTTTAAGGAAATCCGAAGTCTAAAAAGAGCTAGTGACGGGAAGCCTCTTGCGAACGCGTATATTTCAGATTCAACAGTTGGCATTGTTCCGGTTAGTGACGTCCCACTGAGTTCTTTGACACCACCGTTCACTTCATACTTCTTGAAAAAAGTTCTTGACGTAATGGTGAGCAAAGACATGGAGATGGTTTCATCTGGAAGTTTGGAAAAAGATGACATACTCAACTATAAAGTTGATGAAGAAGACGGAGTTATCAAAAAAATAATGATCAATAATTACAGGGATCAGTCTCGTTTGACTGAAATACTAAACTTGACAGCTTGGACTATAACTCGAATGCTTGAAAAAGCAAAATAAGTTAGAGAGAGTTTCTTACGATTTGTGAGTCAAACGGCGGGAAAGATTTGAATTCAATAGATAAAACCGATAGCAAAGTGCTAGTGCTTGACTTTGGAGCTCAATATGCGCATTTGATAAACAGAAGAGTTAGAGAAGCTGGGGTTTACTCAGAATTAATACCTTACAATACTTCTTTTTCAGATATTAAGAGAAAGAAACCGTCAGGAATAATTCTATCCGGTGGTCCCATGAGCGTGAACGACAAAGATGCTCCGATGTGTGACTCTGAATTATTCAGCCTCGAAGTACCTATCTTAGGGATTTGCTACGGACTTCAGCTAATTACTCATCATTTCAAAGGAAAGGTGGCGTTGAAAAGTAAGGGTGAATACGGAAAAAACGCCTTACATATCGAAGATACGTCTGATCTTTTCAAAGGACTCCCTGATCATATTGTATGTTGGATGAGCCATGGAGACGCTGTTGAGACTCTACCTGAAGGATTCAAAGCTACTGCTCACACAGAAAATTCGCCTTTTGCTGCAGCTAAGAATACATCTAAAAAGATATTTGGAGTTCAATTTCATCCTGAGGTTGTTCACACCCAATATGGGTTTGAAATCATTAGGAATTTCGTTTTTGAAATATGCAATTGCTCTAAGAGCTGGAGTATGCAATCATTTATTGAGAAATCAGTTGATGAGATAAGAAAGAAAGTAGGAAATGACCGAGTTCTATGCGCTTTAAGTGGAGGAGTTGATTCTTCAACGACCGCTCTTCTCATGCATAAAGCTATTGGTAATAATGTTGTTTGCGTGTTCATCGACCATGGGTTGCTAAGAAAAGGCGAGGCTGAGCAGGTGAATACAATCTTTGGTGATCACTTCAAAATGAAGATTATCCAGATTGACGCTTCAGAAAGATTTCTTTCAAGCCTTAATGGAGTTGAAGATCCGGAGGAGAAGAGACGAATAGTCGGTCGAGAGTTCATAAACGTGTTCACGGAAGAAGGGAGTAAACTAGGGGAGTTCCAGTGGCTATCTCAGGGAACGCTTTACCCCGATGTGATCGAGAGCTCTAGAACAGGTAGCCCAGCTTCTAAGATTAAGACACATCACAATGTTGGAGGGCTGCCAGAGAAAATGGGATTCAAACTAATAGAACCGCTCAGAGACCTCTATAAGGATGAAGTGAGAAAAGTAGCTACACTTCTGGGCTTGCCTGAACAGGTGGTTTCACGCCACCCTTTTCCAGGACCGGGTCTATCAGTGAGAATCGTCGGCAGAGTTACGCCTGAAAAAACGAGAATATGTCGAGACGCAAGCTGGATAGTTGAGGAGGAGCTGAAAAGAAGTAGACTATACGATAAGGTCTGGCAAGCATTTGCAATTGTGGGAGAAGACAATGCAACAGGAGTACTTGGAGATTCTCGCAAATACGGGCACATAGTCACGGTGCGGGTAGTTGAGTCTCTAGACGCGATGACGGCTGACTGGGTTAGGTTACCCTACCGAGTGTTGGAATCGATAAGTAATAGAAT
>Ga0214473_10002346_pt1 | contig 23276 bp, 19 predicted proteins | sample RVTome_7_FD_203509 | JGI IMG/M metagenome (GOLD analysis project Ga0214473, IMG submission 203509) | Soil microbial communities from uranium-contaminated site in the Upper Colorado River Basin, Wyoming, United States - RVT98D197 | ecosystem: Environmental > Terrestrial > Soil > Contaminated >... | reverse complement strand
TGCTCACCCTGATCGACGTGCTCAATCCGCACAACGAGCCGGGGCGGCTCACGCTCATTTGCCGCTTCGGCGCCGACAAGGTTGCCAAGCACCTGCCTGCCCTCATCCGCGCCGTAAAGCGCGAGGGCAAGGCGGTGGTGTGGGCGTGCGATCCCATGCACGGCAACACCATCAAAGCGGGAAGCGGTTACAAGACGCGGCCGTTCGATCTCATCCTCTCAGAGGTCGAGACGTTCTTCGACATCCACCGCAGCGAAGGCACCCACGCGGGCGGCATCCATATCGAGATGACGGGCCAGAACGTGACCGAATGCGTGGGCGGCGCCAAGGCCGTAACCGAGACCGATCTGTCGGACCGCTACCATACCCATTGCGATCCAAGGCTCAACGCCGACCAGTCGCTGGAGCTCGCCTTCATCGTGGCCGAGAGGCTGAAGCGGGAGCGGGAAGGGCGGCCTGAGCCCGAGATCTCGATTGCCGCCGGCGAATAGGCGGCGTTAACCGCTGACCTCTTCTTGCCAGTTCAGCGGCGACGACTAAGTTCCTGTCATGGCCCATGCGATCAAGGACAAGTTCACGCTCGCGCTCGCGCAGCTCAATGCGGTCGTGGGCGACATCGAGGGCAACGTAAAAAAAGCCCGCGATGCCCGCGCGCGGGCAGCTGAGGCGGGCGCAGACCTGATCGCCTTCAGCGAGCTTTATCTCACCGGCTACCCCATCGAGGATCTGGTGCTGAAGCCTGCCTTGCAGAAGGCTGCGCGCGAGGCTTGCGAGGCGCTTGCCCGCGACACGGAGGACGGCGGCCCTGCCATGCTGGTGGGCCTCCCCTGGGGCGAGCCTCCCTTCGTCTACAACGCCGTGGCGCTGCTCGATCGGGGCCGTATCGAGGCGGTGCGCTACAAATACAATCTCCCGAATTACGGCGTGTTCGACGAGAAGCGCGTGTTTGCGCCCGGCCCGCTGCCGCAGCCGATCGAGTTCAGGGGCGTGAAGATCGGCATGCCGATCTGCGAGGATATCTGGAGCGAGGAGGCTTGCGAGGCTCTGGCCCTTGGGGGCGCCGAACTTCTCATCGTTCCCAACGGCTCGCCCTATTGGATGGACAAGCAGGAGGTGCGCTACGGCGTCGCCGAGACGCGCGTGGCGGAGACCCGGCTGCCGCTCGCTTACGTCAATCAGGTGGGGGGACAGGACGAGCTCGTGTTCGACGGCGCGTCGTTCGTGCTCAATGAAGATGCCACGCTCGCCGTGCAGTTGCCGGCCTGGGAGGAGGCGCTTGGGGTCACCGAGTGGCGCCGCGAAGAGGGGCGTTGGCGCTGCTTGCCGGGCACCATCGCCGAAGTCGAGGAGGACGAGGCCGCGAACTACCTCGCCTGCGTCGCCGGCTTGCGCGACTATGTGGAGAAGAACGGATTCCCGGGTGTGGTGCTCGGGCTCTCGGGCGGCATCGACTCGGCCTTGTGCGCGGCGATGGCGGTGGATGCGCTCGGGGCCAAACGCGTGCACGGCGTCATGCTCCCTTACCTCTACACCAGCAATGAGAGCCTGAACGATGCGGCGGCGACGGCGGAGGCGCTTCACATCCGCTACGACATCATGCCGATCCACGAAGCGGTGGAAGGGTTGACCAAGGGGCTAGAGAAGGTGTTCGAAGGCACGACCCCGGACGCGACCGAGGAAAATCTGCAATCGCGCGCGCGCGGCACTCTGCTCATGGCCATCTCCAACAAATTCGGACCGATCGTGCTGACCACCGGCAACAAATCCGAAGTCTCGGTCGGCTACGCCACGCTTTACGGCGACATGAACGGCGGTTTCAATCCGATCAAGGATCTCTACAAGGGCCAAGTCTACGCGCTGGCGCGCTACCGCAACGCGGCCCGGCCCAAGGGCTGCCTGGGGCCGGAGGGCATCGTCATCCCGGAAAACGTGCTCACCAAGGCGCCGACCGCCGAGCTCAGACCCGGCCAGCGCGACCAGGACACGCTGCCGCCTTACGAGGTGCTCGACGACATTCTCAACTGCTTGGTCGAACTCGAGATGCCGCTGCCCGAGATCGTCGCGCGCGGGCATGCGCCCGAAGTCGTGCGGAAGGTCGAGCGCATGCTCTATCTTGCCGAATATAAGAGACGCCAGGCGGCGCCCGGGGTGAAGATCACCGCCAAGAATTTCGGTCGCGACCGCCGCTACCCCATCACCAACAAATTCCGCGAGAAGCTCTAGACAATGAGCGTGACCGTCCGCTTCGCGCCGAGCCCCACCGGGCGGCTTCATGCCGGCAATATCCGCACCGCGCTGTTCAATTTTCTGTTCGCGCGGAAGAGGGGTGGAAGCCTCATCCTCCGTCTCGACGACACCGACCGGGAGCGGTCGACGGAGGAATTTGCGCGCGGCATCCACGAGGACCTCGCCTGGCTCGGGCTCGTCTGGACGCTGGAGGTCAGCCAGTCGGACCGCTTCCCTCTTTATAAGGCGGCGGTCGAGCGGCTGAAGGCGGCCGGCCGCCTTTATCCCGCCTACGAAACGCCCGAGGAGCTCGAGCTGAAGCGCAAACGCCAGCTCGCCCGCGGCAAGCCCCCGGTCTACGACCGCGCCGCCTTGAAGCTGACGGATGAGGAACGGGCAAAGCTCGAAGCCGAAGGACGCAAGCCCCATTGGCGCTTCAAGCTTGAGCAGCGCGACGTGGTCTGGGACGACCTCGTGCGCGGGCGACAGCATGTCGATGCCGCCTCGCTGTCAGACCCGGTGCTGGTCAGGGCCGACGGCACCTATCTCTACACGCTGCCGAGCGTGGTCGACGACATCGACCTCGGCATCACCCACGTCATTCGCGGCGAGGACCACGTGGCCAACACCGCTCCACAGATTCAGCTCTTCGAGGCGCTTTCGGGCACGCCGCCTGCGTTCGGCCATCACAATCTCCTGGTCGGCGCCGACGGGCAGGCGCTCTCCAAGCGCGACCGGACGCTCTCCATCGCTTCCTTGCGCGAGGAGGGGATCGAGGCGCTGGCGGTGGCGAGCTACGCGGCGGTGATTGGGACCTCAGACCCCGTCGCGCCACATGCGAGCCTCGAGGAGCTCGTGCGGGCTTTCGATTTCGCCAAGCTGTCGCGGGCGCCGGCGCGGTTCGACCCGAACGAGCTTCGTCTCCTCAATGCAAAGCTCCTGCACATGCTTTCCTTCAGCGCCGTGGCGGATCGGCTCCGCGCCATGGGTGTCACCGGCGGGGAAGATTTCTGGGAGGCGGTGCGCGCAAATCTCGCTGTGCTCGCCGATGCGAAGCTCTGGTGGGACGTGGTGAGCGGCAAGCTTCAGCCCGTGATCGAGGATGCGAAGCTCTGCCGCGAGGCGGCGGCCCTCCTGCCGCCCGAGCCGTGGGACGAGACGACTTGGTCGGCGTGGTCGTCAGCCGTCAAGCAGGCGAGCGGCGCCAAAGGCAAGGCGCTCTTCTCGCCGCTCCGTCTTGCGCTCACCGGCCGCGAGCATGGGCCTGAGCTCAAGCATCTCTTGCCGTTGATCGGGCGCGAGCGCGCGTCCGCAAGGCTTGAGGGCAAGACCGCGTAAGAGCCGCTACTGCGGAGCGAACGGAGCGGGCGGAGGGGGCGGAGGGGCCGTCTTGCGCTTGACGATTGTCGACTGCGCTGCCGGCGCGTCCCCGGCTGCCGCGGCTGAAGGCGGCGGCGGCGGTGCGGCTTGGGCGGTGGGGGGAGGGACAGGCGGTGCCGCAGGTGGCGTGACAGCAGCGGCCGGAGGCGGAGCAGGTGGCGCGGCAGCGGCGGCCGGAGGTGCAGGGGGTTTCTCCGCCGGTGGCACCGCAGCCGGCGCAGGCGGAGCGGCCGGTTCGTTGCTGCCGGTAACGTCCAAGTCAAGCTGCGGCTGATCGCCCGTTGCCGCGGGCGCTGCAGCTTGCGGCGTAGGCGCAGCTTCTTGGGGGGCGGGGGCTTGCGGCGGTGGCGGGGCTTTCACCGTGGCCTTGCCCTTGCCTTTGCCTTTGACTGGCTGAGCCGCAGCGTCGGCTTCGGCCCGCTTGTTGGCGGCCTCGATTTCGGTCGGATTGTATTCGGCCTGCTTGCAGGAGCAGCCAGTCACGTACTCTTTGCGGAAGCGCAAGGCCACCGGAAGGTCCATGTAGGCGGAGCCGTTCAATGACACGGCCTGCTCGATGTCCTGACCCGGATTGCGATAGACGTAGAGCTCGGCCGGCGCCGCGCAGTTCGACTGGCACTGCGTCGCGTCCTGCGCGAGCCGGGCGCCGTAGGTCACATAGCTGATCGGATAGAAGAAACCGTCGCACAGCCTGACGCAAACGGACCGATACCGGCCGTTCGGGTCGATGCTGCGGTAGATCGGCGTCTGCTGCACTTCTTCTTCTTCGCGGCCGCCGCCGAAGAAGTCGAACAGGCCGCCGCCGCGACGCGCGGGCTGAGCGCGCTGTCCGCCGCAACCGCTCCGGGCCAGCGCGTCGTTGAGCTCAGCCTGGCGCCGCTTGTTCCCGCCCCCGCCCGTGAGCGCCTGGCGCTGCTGCTGGAGCTGAGTGAGCTGGCGCCGCGCGTCCTCGACACGGTCATTCATCTTGAGGCATTTCGGGCTACGCACGAGACCGCGGCCGAAGATGAAGAAGCTCTCGAAGCAGCCGGCGTCCTCCATGGCCGCGCGAGTGCCCTGGAACACGCGGTCGGCTTGGGCGATCTGCTGTTCGATGCGCCCTAGATCCTCGCGATTGGCGCCACCCCCGCCTTGTGCGGCGGCAAGTTCCTGCTGGAGCTGCATGCAACGGATCTGCTGCTCGCTCAAGCCTTGCGCCAGGCCGAGGCCGGCGCCGCCCACGACGCCCGCGCCACAGAGAGCGAGAACGGCTAGGCGAGGACCGGCGGTCGGCCGCACAGACGACGCCAGCACGCGCCAAAAATCGCGACAGACACTCACGATTGATTCCAATCCCCGAGGAGCCACCCGACGCATTATGCGCCCCTAAATTCTGGGGTCAATGCGGCATGAATAAGATGGGTTGCTTGACGCTTCCAGCAATTACCGCCATAAGCAGGTCCAAGATGATGCAAAAGCAACCCATCCTTATGATTTCCTGCGGCATCATTCCGGGCTAGCAAAAGAAGCTCGCCCGGGTCGTTCTCCCTTTTACCATCATCAAGAGTTACGCGAACGCAGGGGCGGGCCTCAAGCCGAAGGGGCTTGGTCAGTCGTGCTTAAGCTTTACAACACGCTCACCCGCAAGAAGGAGGACTTCCGGCCGCTCGATGCCGGCAATGTCCGCATGTATGTGTGTGGGCCGACGGTCTACGACTTCGCCCATATCGGCAATGCGCGGCCGGTGATCGTTTTTGACGTTCTTTACCGCCTGTTGCGCCACCTCTATGGCCCCGAGCACGTCACCTATGTCCGTAACATCACCGACGTCGACGACAAGATCAACGCGCGGGCGGCGCAAGACTATCCCGACCTTCAGCTGAACGAAGCGATCCGGCGCGTCACCGAGAAGACCGAGGCGCAGTTCCATGCCGACATGAAGGCGCTCGGCGCGCTCGATCCGAGTGTCGAGCCGCGGGCGACCGAGCACATTGCGCAGATGAAGGCGATGATCGAGACGCTCGTGGAGCGCGGCTGCGCCTATGTGGCGGAGGACCATGTGCTGTTCCATGTCGCCACCATGCCCGACTACGGCAAGCTCTCCGGCCGCTCGCTCGACGAGATGATCGCCGGCGCCAGAGTCGAGGTGGCGCCGTACAAGAAAGACCCGATGGACTTCGTGCTGTGGAAGCCGTCGAAGCCGGGCGAGCCGTCATGGCCGTCGCCGTGCGGCATCGCGGCACCGGGGCGCCCCGGCTGGCATATCGAGTGTTCGGCCATGGCCGCCGCGCATCTCGGTCAGACCTTCGACATCCATGGCGGCGGCATCGACCTCGTCTTTCCCCATCATGAGAACGAGATCGCGCAGTCGCGCTGCGCCAACGGCACCAAGATCATGGCGCAGGTGTGGATGCATAACGGCTTCCTCCAGGTCGAGGGAGAGAAGATGGCCAAGTCGTTAGGCAACTTCGTCACCGTGCATAAGTTGCTCGAGGACTGGCCCGGCGAGGCCATCCGCCTGAACATGTTGATGACGCACTACCGTCAGCCGCTGAACTGGACGGAAGCGGGCCTGCGCGAGGCAAAGCGTGTGCTCGACCATTGGTATGAGTTGACGGCTGAAGCCTCATCGGAGGGTATGCTGTGCGCCGATGCACTGGCGGCCATCGAGGATGATCTCAACACCCCGAAGGCGGTTTCAGCTCTTCATGAGCTGCGCCAAGCGGCGGCTCACGGCTCCAAACCCGCGGCGCGTTCCCTGAAGGCCTCGGCGCAGCTGCTGGGCTTGCTTGTGCACGATCCGCAAACATGGGCGACTTGGCGGCCGCCATCCTTCGCGCAAGACGATGCACGGATCGCGTCGTTTATTGGCGCTCGCAATGCTGCGCGCGCTGCCAAGGACTTCAAGGAGGCGGACCGCATCCGCGACGAGCTCGAAGCCATGGGCATCACCTTGAAAGACGCCAAGGACCCCAAGACGGGCGAACTGGTCACCACCTGGGAGGTCGCGCGATGAAGCCGTTGCTCGGCGATTTGCCGTTCAAGAACTCGCGCCGCGTCTATCTCGCGATCAAGTTCGCGGTGCTCGCGCTCGCCATCCTGCTGGCGCTGCACTTCCTCTTCGGCGTGGTGTAGAGAAGATCATGGCCCGCGAACGCATCTCGCTCTACGACACCACGCTGCGCGACGGCGCGCAGACCCATGGCGTCGACTTCTCGGTCGAGGACAAGTGGCTCGTGGCGCAGCAGCTCGACGTGCTCGGCCTCGACTATATCGAGGCCGGCTATCCCGGCGCGAACCCGACCGACACCAGGCTCTTTGCCGAAGCCCGCCCGCTCGCCCACGCCAAGCTCACGGCATTCGGCATGACCAAGCGGCCGGGCCGCTCGATCGCCAACGATCCTGGCTTCCAGGCGTTGCTCGCCGCCAAGGTCGCCTCGATCTGCCTGGTGGCCAAGTCCTGGGACTTCCATGTCGATGTCGCTCTCGGCATCAGCCTTCAGGAGAATCTGGACGGCATCAAAGACTCGGTCGCAGCAGTCGTGGCGTCCGGGCGCGAGGCGTTGCTCGACTGCGAGCATTTCTTCGACGGCTACAAGGCCAATCCCGATTACGCGCTCCGTTGCGCCAAGACGGCTCACGCGGCGGGCGCGCGCTGGGTCGTGCTGTGCGACACCAATGGCGGCACCTTGCCGGAGGAGGTCGAGGCGATCGTGAGCGAGGTGGTCAGGCACATCCCGGGCGATCATGTCGGCATCCATGTCCATAACGACACCGATAACGGGGTGTCGAACTCGCTCGCCGCGGTGCGCGCTGGCGCGCGCCAGATCCAAGGCACCTTGAACGGGCTCGGCGAGCGTTGCGGCAACGCCAACCTCACCTCGATCATCCCGACCTTGATGCTGAAAGCGGATTATGCGGAGCGCTTCGAAACGGGTGTCACGCCGGAGAAGCTCAGGACCTTGACCCATGCCTCGCGCGTCCTCGACGAGGTCTTGAACCGGGCGCCCAACCGGCACGCGCCTTATGTCGGGGAATCGGCCTTCGCCCATAAAGGCGGCATCCATGTCTCCGCCGTGCAGAAGGACCCGCGCACCTATGAGCATATCCCGCCAGAGTCCGTGGGCAACCGGCGCAGGCTGCTCGTCTCGGATCAGGGCGGCCGCTCCAACATCCTCGCCGAGCTCGAGCGCATCGGCATCGTCATCCCTAAGGACGATCCGCGCATCGCGCGCCTGCTCGACGAGGTCAAGCAGCGCGAGGCGAAGGGCTACGCCTATGAGGCGGCGGAGGCCTCTTTCGAGCTGCTTGCCCGGCGCCTGCTCGGCAACGTGCCGCAATTCTTCGAGGTGGATTCGTTCCGCGTCCTGGTCGAGCGGCGGCATAACGCGGTCGGCCACCTCGTCACCATCTCGGAGGCGACCGTCAAGGTGCGCATCGACGGGGAGACGGTGATGTCGGTCGGCGAGGGCAACGGCCCGGTGAACGCGCTCGACAATGCGCTCAGGAAAGACCTCGGCCCCTATCAGAGCTTCATCGAGGATCTCGACCTGGTCGACTACAAGGTCCGCATCCTCACGGGGGGCACCGACGCCGTCACCCGAGTCCTGATCGAGAGCCGCGACGGGGTGGGGAATCGCTGGTTCACCGTGGGGGTCTCGCCCAACATCGTCGACGCCTCCTTCGAGGCGCTGCTCGATTCCATCAACTACAAGCTGATCCGCGACGGCGCTCCGGCGCCTTGAAGCATGTCTGGGGCCAAGAATGACGGAGATGGGAGGTAAGTGCGAGCGCATCGCCAGTTGCCTCTGCGGCAATTTGACGGCCACCGCGCGCGGCGAACCCTCTGACGTCTATGCCTGCGGCTGCGTCGACTGTCAGCGGAAGAGCGGCAGCGCGTTTACCTACGCCGCGATCTTTCCGGAGTCCGATGTGACGATCGCCGGCGAGCACCGCACCTGGCGGCGGCGCGGCGACTACGGGCGCTTCATCGACAACCGCTTCTGCCCGACTTGCGGGGTGAGCGTCTATTTTCACGCGGAGGGACTGCCCGGACTGGTCGGCATCGCCGTAGGGTGCTTCGCCGACCCCAATTTCGCGAGGCCCGCACGGCTGTTCTGGTCCTCGCGGCGTCACCACTGGCTTCATCTTCCCGATGCCATCGCGCTCATCGAGATGCAGTGATTGAGCCGTTGGCGGGCGGCCTTTCGCTCTAGGTTGCCGAGTTCAATTTCAGATATAAGAATGCCGCCACGGAGGCTATTGGGGAGCGCGATCGCCGCGATGCGGGGGCTTATAGTCGGTTTTCTGTTGCTTTTCGGGTCCTCGCCCGCGCTCTCGCTGGCCACTGCGGGGGAGGCGATCCGCTACGCCCAGCACGGCAATTCAGACCTGGCCGATACCGAAGGCGGCGGCCATGCGCTCGGGTCCGGCGAGATCGCCCCGGAGGAAGAGGCCGGCGAGGGCGGTCAATGCACGCAAGCGGCGGGCTCGGCCGGGGCCCTCTTCTACTACGCCTGCCGCGCGAGAACGCTCGCCTTCGGCTCGGTCGAGCGCGCCATCGTCACCTTTACCGCGCTGCTCGCGCTCTCGACGCTCTTGCTGTGGGTCTATACGAGGCGGGTCGCCAACGCCGCGAGGATCGCCGCCGAGCATCTTCCCGCCGTCGAGCGGGCCTATATTTTCGGTGGACCGACGGATCTCTTTCTCCTGCACGATCAGGCGAGCGTCAGGCTCGCCATGCAAAACTACGGAAGGACGCCCGCTGTCATCCGCGGATGGCTGGTCGAGTTCCTTGCCCAAGAGCCGCACGGGCGGAAGCCCGCTTACGACGAGTCGAAGCGGACGGCCACCAACGAGATCCTTGAGCCCAACAAGCTGTTTTCCCCGCCGGTCGTCTTCAGATCGGAAATCGCCGCGCCCTTCTTCATCGTCGGCTACATCCTCTACGACGACGTCTTTAGACAATCGCATACGACCCGGTTCTGTGTCGGCGTCGCGCGCGACGGCAAGGCAGCCTATGCCGGTCATGCCGCGTGGAATGGATACGATTGAGATTTGCAGCGCCGGCCCGCGAGCCCGCTGCGGTCGAAAACACGCAACAATCTAGAACTTCGCAGAGACTTCCGCCTCGGCTTGTGCCTCGCTCACTGCCGGGTAGGGAGCGAGCGCCTTGTCGATCACGGGAATGATGTCCTCGACGCGATCGACCACGAGCAGGTTGAGCTCAAGGCCGGGGCGGATGAAGAGTTCGGCGCCCATGCTCTCGAACAGGGCGAGGAGCGGGTCCCAGAAGCTCTCGATATTCACGAGTACGATCGGCTTTGCGTGCCGGCCGAGCTGCGACCAGGTGAGCTGCTCGACGAACTCCTCGAGCGTGCCGAGCCCGCCGGGGAGCGCCACGAAGGCATCCGACTTGGCAAACATCAGCTGCTTCCGCTGGTGCATGTCGTCGACGACGATGAGCTCCTGGGCCTCGACCAGCATGTGCTCCCGCTCGCTCAGGAAGCCCGGAATGATGCCGGTGACATGACCGCCGTGACGAAGCACCGAGCGGGCGATCTCGCCCATGAGCCCGAGGCTGCCGCCGCCATAGACGAGCCCGATGCGCGACGCCGCCAGGATACGGCCGAAGGCGCGCGCGGCTTCGGCATGGGCAGGGTTCTGGCCCCCGCCGGAACCGCAATAAACGCAGATGCTTTGAAGGCCTGGGGTGATGTGGGTGTCGTTCATGGGCTTCATCTGCCATCCGGCTCGGGCGCGCGTCAAGAAAGGCGGGCCCTTGGTCAATCGAGTGGCGAAGAATCGATCAATCCGCTAGGTTCCGGCCAAATTTGGCGCGGGTTTGACGTTTTTTTGCCTTGCGCGCCGCGTAAAGATGAAGTCAAGCGTCGGCGAAGGAATCGCGGAATGATCGGCAGCAAATATATCGGCATCATGGCAGTTGTTGTGGCTGTGGGCGCGTATTCAGTCTATGCGAAGTCTGTGCCGGCCGAGGAGGCCGTACCCGGAGACCAGAGTCTTACGGAGAAGCCGGGAACTCCATCGGATGCGGCGCAAGGAAGCGAGGCAGGGTCCTCAGTGCCGAGGTCGCCGCTCAGGTTGAGCACGGTCGACTATCAAGACGCTGCCGGGGGGTCCGGCAAGTTGACGCTTGCCGGCATCGCGCTCCCCGGGAGGGAGCTCTATCTCTTTTTGGACGATCAGCCTTTTGCCGAAGTGCAGCCCGACGGCGCCGGCAATTGGAGCGTCGAAAAAGAGATGAAGCTCGACGACGGCCGGCACATTTTTCGCGCGGATCAATACGACGAGGACACGCAAATGGTGGCCGCTCGCGCGATAGTCTCGATCGAGCGCGCCAAGCAGCCTAAGGCAGCGACGCCTTAAGCGGAGGCCGGGAAACGCGTCGGCCAAGGAATGACGGATGATCGGCAATAAGTTCATCGCGATCATTGCGGCCATGGTGGCGATCGGTGCCGCGCTGGCGGTGGCGGGACTCTATATCGACTGGCAGAAGATGTTCGCGCCCCCTTCTATCGAGCAGGGGCCGGTGGCCGGCATGGACGGTGCAACCGTTCCGGCCGAGCCGAAAACCGCCGCCCCCGGCGAGGAAGAGTCCAAGCCGCACGCCGAGGCGACCGGCGCCCCCACGCCCCCGGCAGAGCCGACCTCCGTGCCGACCTTCGACGTCGTCGTCATCGAGCCGAGCGGCGAGGGTGTGATCGCAGGGCGTGCCGCGCCGGGCTGGCAGGTCAGCGTGCAAAGTGGCGGCACGAAGGTCGCCGAGGCCACCGTCGATGTGCAGGGCGAGTGGAGCGTCGTCTTGGAGAAGCCGCTTCCCGCCGGCGATCACGCGCTGTCCTTGAAGATCACCTCGCCCGATGGCACGCGCGCACTCACCTCGCAACAGTCGGTGCGCGTCGCAGTCGGGACTGATGAGAAAAAAGGGACCGCGCCCGCCACCGCAATGGAGGCGGCGAAGCCGCCCCTGCCGCAAGCGACGGCACCGCAAAGCGATGCTTCGACAGCGCCCGCACCGGCGCAGCCTGAGGCCGCTCGCGCGGGGGAGACTCAGGCGCTGTCGCGGGCTGAACAAGGAGCATCGAGCGCGCCCTCCACCGGCACCGAGGAGAGCAAGGCCGCGCCGCCCAAGCCGACGCTCGTATTCAGGACCGTGGACTATGCGGAGGCCGGGGCGGGCACAGGCACCGTGACGATCACCGGCACGAGCGATCCGGGAGCGAAGATCTCCATCTATTATGGCGCCGAGGCTCTCGCCGAAGTGCGCGCCGACCGCGACGGGCGATGGCGCGTCGCGGTGGCGAAGAAGCTCGGCATGGGACAACACAGCTTCCGTGCCGAACGAGCCGACGCGGCGGGCCTGGGAGGGACGGCCCTCGTCACCATCGAGCGCGCCGAGCCGAAGCCTGAACCGCCCGCATCCCAGGTGGCGGGCGTGGAGGCGGGCAAGGGGGCGGCGCCTGGGCCGGTATCGCAAACGACGAGTGCCGCCACGTATATTATCCGCCGCGGCGACACCTTGTGGGCCATCGCTAAGCGCTATCTCGGCAGCGGTTTCCGCTACACCAAGATTTTCGAGGATAACCGCCAGGTGATCAACAATCCCAACCTGATCCATCCCAAGCAGCAGGTGACGGTACCCAACCCCTGATGCGCTTGGCGCGGGGACGGCGGGAGCCTATATAGATTGGCCGGGGCAGCGCTTGGACGCTGCCCCTTTTGCCGCGCGGGCGCCGCGCCAATAGAAGCGATTTCTCATGCAAGACCGGCTGCCGCAAACAAGAAGCGACGCCGTGCTTCAGGCGCGGACGGGGCATTTGAGCGTCCTGCGCGAGCTGCTCCCCTACGTTTGGCCGGCCAACCGGCCCGACTTGCGCTGGCGCGTGGTGATTGCGCTGGCGGCGCTCGTGGTCGCCAAGGCCATCACCCTTGCCGTGCCGATCGCCTACAAGGCGGTGGTGGACCTCCTTACCGGAGAGGCGAGCGCCAACGAGATCGCGGGCCTTTCGGCGCTCGGACTTGCCGCCGTTCCGGCCGTGCTCATCATTGCCTATGGCGTCGGCCGCGTGCTGATGGTGCTGTTCGCGCAATTCCGCGACGTGTGGTTCACCGTGGTCGCCCAGCATGCCGTGCGTGAGCTTGCCAACCGCACCTTCCGGCATCTCCATGCACTGTCCTTGCGCTTCCACCTGGAGCGCCGCACCGGAGGCTTGAACCGCGTCATCGAGCGCGGCGTCTCTGGCGTCGACACCATCGTGCGCATGGCGGTGTTGAACTCGATCCCGACCGCGGTCGAGCTTCTCATGATCTCCGGCCTCATCGCCTATTATTTCGGCTGGATTTACGTCCTGGTCGTGCTGCTCACCGTCGCGCTCTATGTGTGGTTCACCTTCTGGGCGAGCGAACGGCGCATCGCCATCCGCCGCGACATGAACGAATCCGACACCGAGGCGCATTCCAAGGCGGTCGACAGCCTGCTCAATTACGAGACGGTCAAGTATTTCGGCAACGAGGAGCTGGAGGCGCGCCGCTTCGATTCCTCCATGGCGCGCTACGAGAAGGCGGCGATCCGCACCTATACCTCGCTCGGTCTGCTCAACACCGGGCAGGCAGTCATCTTCACCATTGGCACGGTCGTCTGCATGCTGCTGGCGGCGCGCGACGTGGCAAGCGGCGTACTCACCGTGGGCGGCTTCGTGATGATCAACGCCATCCTCATGCAGCTTTACCTGCCGCTCAACTTCATGGGCATGGTCTATCGCGAGATCAAGCAGGGCCTGATCGACATCGAGACCATGTTCGCGCTGCTGCACGAGCCGGCGGAGATCGTCGACCGGAAGGGCGCCAAGCCGCTCCGCGTGACCAAGGGCGAGATCAAGTTCGAGAACGTCGCCTTCGCCTACGACCCTGAGCGCACGATCCTGAAGAATGTGAGCTTCACGGTACCGGCGGGCAAGATGGTGGCCATCGTCGGACCGTCCGGCGCCGGCAAATCCACCGTCTCGCGCATCTTGTTCCGCTTCTACGAGCTTTCCGGGGGGCGGGTGCTGATCGACGGCCAGGACATCAGGGACGTGACGCAAGCCTCGCTGCGCGCGGCGATCGGCATGGTTCCCCAGGATACCGTGCTGTTCAACGACACCATCGAATATAATATCCGCTACGGCAAACCCGATGCGAGCCAAGCCGAGGTGCGCGAGGCGGCGCGGCTCGCTCAGATCGACGACCTCATCATAACCTTGCCGCAAGGCTACGATGCGCTGGTCGGCGAGCGGGGCCTGAAGCTGTCCGGCGGCGAGAAGCAGCGGGTGGCAATCGCCCGTACCATATTGAAGGCGCCGCCGATCCTGATGCTCGACGAGGCGACGTCGGCGCTCGACAGCCACACCGAACGCGAGATCCAGGACGCGCTTGAACGGGTGGCGCGCGAGCGCACCAGCCTCGTCATCGCCCACCGCCTCTCCACCGTGGTTCACGCCGACAACATCATCGTGCTCGATCATGGCGAGATCGTCGAGCAGGGCACGCATCTTGAGCTGCTGGCCAAAGGCGGCCTCTATGCGAGCCTCTGGACGCGCCAGCGGGAGGCCGACGAGGCACGCGAGCGGCTGGCACACGCGCTCGAAGAGGACGCCTTGCCGCCATCGCGCGCGGCCGAGCGCCTCGAAGACGAAGCGCTGGCCTCAAATTGAGTCAAGCATCGCGGGACGCATGAACGACCGTCACAGCCTTCTCGACAGCATCTTGGGCGCGTTCGTCCCCATCCACCCCGACGGCTACAAGTTCGTCGCCGGGGCGGCGCTCGCTACGCTCATTTTGTTCGCGCTTGCCCCGCCGCTCGGCTGGCTGGCGGCGATCGCCACGGCGGGTATCGCCTATTTCTTCCGCGATCCCGAGCGCGTGACGCCGGCGCGCGCCGGACTGGTCGTGAGCGCCGCCGACGGCAAGGTCAGCGCCATTGCCAAGGCTGCGCCGGCGCGCGAGCTTCAACTCGGGACCGAACCGCTTACGCGCATCTCCGTGTTCCTCTCCATTTTCGAAGTGCATATCGTCCGCGCTCCGGTGGCGGGCCGCATCATAAGCAGCGCCTACGTGCCCGGGGCCTTCCTCAACGCCGAGCTTGACAAGGCGAGCGAGGAGAACGAGCGCCGCGCCCTTGTCATCGAGACGGAGACGGGCGAGAAGATCGGGTTCGTGCTGATCGCCGGGCTCATCGCGCGGCGAATCGTGACTTTCGTCGCCGAGGGGACTAGCGTGGCCCGTGGCGAGCGCATCGGGCTCATCCGCTTCGGCAGCCGCGTCGACGTTTACCTGCCTGCCGGGACGCGGGTTCTCGCCGAGGCCGGCCAAACGGCGATCGGCGGCGAGACGGTGCTGGCGGAGTTCGTGCGCAGCGAGGAGGCGCGTGAATTGAGTTCGGTGACAGGCTCCGACGTGGCGGAGGAATAGCTTCATGTTTCCTCCCTTCGATCCCGACCGAGACGAGCGCAAGCGGCGGCCGAACGTGTTCGCCCGCGGCCAGGTGCCGGTCAGGGTGCTCATCCCCAATATCTTCACTCTGGTCGGACTCTGCGCCGGGCTTACCGCCATCCGCATGGGCATCGAGCATCGCTGGGACTTGGCGGTGGCGGCGCTCGTGTTCGCGGCCGTTCTCGATGGAATCGACGGCCGCGTGGCGCGCCTGCTCAAGGCCTCCTCGCGTTTCGGCGCCGAGCTCGACAGCCTCGCCGACTTCGTCAATTTCGGCGTGGCGCCCGCCATCATCATGTTCAACTGGGCGCTCGAAGACCTGCACAGCCTAGGCTGGATCGCCGTGCTGGTCTTCGCCGTCTGCTCGGCGCTTCGCTTGGCGCGCTTCAATGTGTCGCTCGACCGCACCGACCTTCCGGCCTGGAAGAGCAACTATTTCGTCGGCGTGCCGGCGCCGGCCGGCGCCATCATTTTGCTGCTTCCCATCTACGTGCAGGATCTCGGGCTGCATGTGCCAAGCCTCACCCCGCTCGTGCTGTTCTATACGCTCGGTATTGCGCTGCTGATGGTGAGCAACGTGCCGACCTTCTCGGGTAAGCTGATCGGGCAGAAGATCGCGCGCGAGTACGTACCCCCGGTGTTCGTGCTGGCGGCGCTGTTCATGGCGCTGCTCTTGACCTTCCCCTCGCTCACGCTGGCGGCGGGATCTTTGCTCTATCTCGCGGCGATCCCGGTCTCCGCTTACCGCTATCTCGCCGAGGAGCGCAAAGCGGCAAAGGTCGCCAAGGCCCAGAGTGCCAAAAGCGGCGCGGCCGAAGACCATACGGAACGGCCGGAGGGACCGGTCATTCGCCCGAGCTTCAGGGCCAAGCCATGAAGCAGCGACTGTCCACCTATCTCCGCCAGCTCGAGGCCGAGAGCATCCACATCATGCGCGAGGTTGCCGCCGAATTCCGCAATCCGGTGATGCTCTACTCGATCGGCAAAGATTCCTCGGTGATGCTGCATCTCGCGCTCAAGGCCTTCTATCCGGGCAAGCCGCCGTTCCCGCTGCTCCATGTCGACACCACCTGGAAGTTCCGCGAAATGATCGCCTTTCGCGATCATGAGGTGCGGCGGCTCGGCCTCGATCTCATCGTCCATATCAACGAGCAGGGGATCAAGGCCGGCATCTCGCCCATCACCCACGGCAGCGCGCTCTATACCGACATCATGAAGACGGAGGCGCTCAAGCAGGCGCTTGGGGGCCACGGCTTCGATGCGGCCTTCGGCGGCGCGCGCCGCGACGAGGAGAAATCCCGCGCCAAGGAGCGGGTGTTCTCGTTCCGCAACGTTGCCCACAACTGGGACCCGAAGCGGCAGCGGCCCGAGCTGTGGCATCTCGCCAATACCAGAATTGGGCCGGGGGAAAGCATGCGGGTGTTCCCGCTGTCGAATTGGACCGAGCTCGACGTGTGGACCTACATCTATCTCGAGAACATTCCCGTGGTGCCGCTCTATTTCGCGGCCGACCGGCCGGTGGTCGAGCGGGGCGGCATGCTGATCATGGTCGACGACGAGAGGCTCCCCATCGACACGCGCGAGAAGCCCGAGGTGGCGAGAGTGCGCTTCCGCACGCTCGGCTGCTATCCTCTCACCGGCGCCCTGCGCTCCGAGGCAGCGACGGTGCCGGAGATCATCGAGGAGCTGGTCGCCACGCGCTACTCGGAACGCCAGGGCCGCGTCATCGACCACGACCAGTCAGGCTCGATGGAGAAGAAGAAGCAGGAGGGGTATTTCTGATGGCGCGCTTGAGCGTGGTCGAAAGCGAACGCACCGGCGCCAGCGAGCGGGTCGACGCCCGGATCGCGGCGGAAGAGAACCGCGGCCTGTTGCGCTTTCTCACCTGCGGCAGCGTGGATGACGGCAAGAGCACCCTGATCGGCCGCCTGCTCTACGATTCGGCGCTGGTCTACGACGATCAGGTGCGTAGCGCCGAGCATGACTCGCGGCGTTCGAACGGGAGCAGGGGAGGGCCGCTCGATCTTGCGCTCCTGGTCGACGGGCTCGAGGCCGAGCGCGAGCAGAAGATCACCATCGACGTCGCCTATCGCTATTTTTCGACGCCGCGGCGGAAGTTCATCGTCGCCGACACGCCCGGCCACGTGCAGTACACGCGCAACATGGCGACCGGCGCGTCGAATTGCGACTTCGCGGTGCTCTTGGTCGATGCGCGGAGCGGCGTCTTGACCCAGACGCGCCGCCACGCCTGCATCCTGTCGTTGCTCGGCATCGGCAGCATAGCGCTCGCCGTCAACAAAATGGATCTCGTCGATTTCGATCAGGCGCGCTTCGAGGCGATTGCCGAGGAGTTTTCAGGTTTCGCCGCCGAGCTCGGCTTCGAGCTCGTGACCGCCATCCCGGTCTCGGCGCTCAAGGGCGACAATGTGATCGCACCAAGCGCGCATATGCACTGGTATCACGGTCCGACCCTGCTCGGACATTTGGAGACGGTGGATGTCATCCGCGGCGAAAGGGAGCGGCCGTTCCGCTTTCCGGTGCAGTGGGTGAACCGGCCGCATCTCGATTTTCGCGGCTATGCGGGGACGGTGGCCAGCGGCAAGATCGCTCGCGGCGAGGAGGTGGTGATCCATCCTTCGGGCAAGCGCGCGCATGTGGCGCGGATCGTCACCGCCGGCGGCGATCTCGAGGCGGCGCAAGAAGGCGATGCGGTGACCTTGACCTTCGCCGAGGAGGTCGATGTGAGCCGCGGCGACATCATCGCCCTTCCCGAGGTCGCGCCGTCGATCGCCGACCAGATCGCGGCGCGGCTCATCTGGTTCGACGAGGAGCCGATGCTGCCCGGCCGCGCTTATACGCTGAAATGCGGCGGCCAGACCACGACGGCGACCGTCTCGAGCCTCAAATACAAGCTCAATGTCGACAATCTCGATCACGTGGCGGGCAAGACACTCGAGCTCAACGAGGTCGGACTGTGCAATCTGACCACAGCCAAGGCGCTGGTGTTCGATTCCTATGCCGAAAACGCCGACACCGGCTCGTTCATCCTGATCGACCGCTTCACCAATGCCACCGTCGCCGCCGGCATGATCGAGTTCGGCTTGCGCCGCGCCACCAATATCCAGTGGCAGGAGCTGTCCATCAACAAAGCGGCGCGGGCTGGCCTCAAGGAGCAGAAGCCTTACATCTTGTGGTTCACCGGCCTCTCGGGCGCCGGCAAATCGACCATCGCCAATGCGCTCGAGAAGCGGCTGCACGCCATGGGGCGGCACACCTACCTGCTCGACGGCGACAATATCCGCCACGGCCTCAATAAGGATCTCGGCTTCACCGACGCCGACCGGGTGGAGAACATCCGCCGCGTGGCCGAGGCCGCACGGCTGTTCGTCGATGCCGGCCTTATCGTCATGGTGTCGTTCATCTCGCCCTTCCGCTCGGAGCGGCGCATGGCGCGCGATCTGTTCGGGGAAGGGGAATTCATCGAGATTTTCGTGGATACTCCGCTCGAGGTCTGCGAGGCGCGCGATCCCAAGGGACTTTACGTCAAGGCGCGCGCCGGGCTGATCACCCATTTCACCGGCATCGATTCGCTCTACGAGCCCCCGGAGAAGGCCGAGCTCAAGCTCGACACGAGCAACGCCAGCCCAGAGTCCCTCGCCGAGACGGTGCTCGGAGAGCTGAGGCGCCGTCACCTCATCTGAAAGTCGTGGCCGCAGCCGCCATTTCCCCCCGATTGGTTTCCCTCGGATGAACGGCTGCGGCCTTCCTCGCGCTAGTCGGACGGACCTGTTCCAGAAAGACTAGCGAGGATTTTCAAACGTTCCGCGGCCTTGACGTTCCCGACTTGCGACGCCCGCTGATACCAGCCGCGCGCCTGCGCGAGATCGCCGTCCACGCCGATGGCGCCAAGGGCGGCGAGCATCTCGCGATCGAAAGTGCGGGCAAGCTCGTAGGCCGCTTCGCCTTCCCCGCGCTCGGCAAGGTGGAGGAGGAGGAGCCGGGCCGCGGCGATATCGCCTTCGTCGAGAAGCCGCTTCGCCCTCTCACGCAGGACGGCGGCTTGGGCCGGGACGGTCGTCTCTTCGGCCGCATGGGCGCTGGGCACCACGTCGAGAAGGCCCGAGGCCCAGCCCATGTCGGGGCCTGCCGCAGCGTATGTCCGCGCCGGCGCCTCGACCCGCAACACGAGGCGGCGGCGAGCCTGCGGGCCGTCGCCGGACTGAAGCACATAGACCTCGATCGGGTAGTCGCCTTCGGCGGCTTCACCGATCGAGAGCGTGAGATCGTGAACATGTTCGCCTTTGACCAGCCACGTCCCGCTCTCGCTCTTCCGTCCGACGGAAAGCTTGGCCTCGTCGGGAAGCCCGCGGATGAGGAGGTAGCCGGCGGGGCTCGGCGGCAAGAGTGGGGCAAAGGCGATTTGCCGCCCGCTGGCGGCAAGGATCGTTTGCGGCTGGGAGGAGGCCGCGCCCGAGAGGAGGAGCCCCGCGCCGGCAGGCGCCGGGACGAGCAGCGGCTCGCCTTTTGCGGCGCGATTGGCCGATACCGCGGCGCGCTGAAGTCCGAGGTCTAAGGTGCTGTTGGCCGGTCTTTGCCAGGCGACGGAGGTTGAGCGCGTTGGGGGGCGGTTGTCGCTGTTAGCCGGCCGAGGCGCGGTCATGCTGGCGGCAAGCACAAGGCCCCCTACGGTCAGCAGAACCGCCGTGGCGATGGAGCCTGCGACCAGCAAGCTGGCGCGGCGCTGGCGCCGCTGAAATTCGCGCAGCAGGCTCTGCACATGAACTTGCGAGGGAAGGATGCGCATCTCGGGATCGAGTGGAACGCCGGCCATGAGCTCGCCGGTTTCGCCGAAGCCGTCATCGGCCTCGTCCCACGCCTCCGGAGAGGCCCCGTCCAGCGGGGCGTCGGCTGGCGCGAGTAGCGTCTCGCTTGCGCCGCCGCGGCGGGGCGCGCCGCTCATGAGACCCTCAAACGCGGGGAATTCATCCTCGACCGCCAAGGCATCGAGACGCGCCGCCAGCGGCGTCGGATAGGTGATGCTCACCGGCCCTTGCATCACGCTGTCGATGGCGCGTGACAGCGATTCAACGCTTGGCAAATCCTCCGCTGGTTCGGAGCGGCGAGTAGAGCTCAGCAAGGCTGCGCGCAGCATCGCGTTGGCCCGATGTACCGGGTGCCACTCGGGCTGCTCGGCCAAGGGGGTACTGGAACCGATCATGATCATGCTCCCTCGTTTGCCCGCGCGAGTGCCCGCGCGCAGGTCACGCCCCATTTCCCCCACCGATGCGCGCTCGTGCCCCTGAGCGCGAAAGCTATGATGAACTGACCAAGACCTCCTTCCGTTCCGTCTTTCCCCCTTAAGCCGCGGTTAGCGTTCCTTGCCGCGTTGCCACTCGATGAATCGCGTGAATAACGCCTCCTGCTGCTCCTTGCTCATGAGGCCTTGCGGCAAGGCTGGGGCTTGGCCCGCGCTGGCCGCCATCGGCCTCGCCGGCTCGGCTGGACGCGCGGCGAGCCAAGCTTCGGCCGCGCGGGTCCGTTTGAAGCCCGGCAGGCTCGCCGCGAGATTGACCTCGTGCCATTTGGGGTGGCGACCTTGCGCCTGTAACTCGGCGAAGCGCGGGAAGACTGCAGCGACGAAGCGGTCGACGCGCTGTTGAGAGCCAGGGTCGGTCTTCGACCTTGCCGCCAGCAGCACCATGCCGGTCGCGATCGTCGCCACCTCGCCGCCTGCCCGGATCAGATTGGGATAGTCCTTAGGCTCAAGCCGCGTCGGCAGATAGGTCGCTTCAAGGGTGATGCCGAAGGGGATCGGCAACAAATGGATGCCGGCATTGACCGGAATGGCGCTCACCAGCGCCGACGGTTTGCCGCCAACGATCATTGCGGCCGAAATCGCGCCCTGCTTCAGCTGCTCGATGGCGGAAGCGGCATCGAGGCTCAGAGGCTCGACCTTGAGCCCGAGCGCCTTGAACAGCGCGGCGGCGGTGGCGGCAGAGGCCGACCCGGCAGGGCCGATATTCACCTGTCGGCCGGAGAGGTCCGACACGCTGCCAAAATCTGCGCGGGCCAGGATATGGACCTCTTGCGGGGCGAGCCTGGCGACGAGCTCGAGCTTGTCGGGGAGGTCCTTCTCCCTGACCGAGGCCTCGGCAAGAGCGTCGGTCGATACGAAGGCAATGTCGGCATGGGGATCCTCGAGCAGGAGCGCGAGATTGCCGGCGCCGGCATCGCCGAGCATGGGCAGGACGCGCAAGTCCGCGCCTTGGGGGAAGAGGCTAGCCATGTCGGCCGCGAGAACGGTTTCCGAGGCGGCCGCCGAACCAGCTATCAGGCCAAGCCAAGCGTTCGCGGCCTTCCCTTGAGTCGCGACGCTTTCGCCCGCTCGCGCGCTTTCGCCCGCAGAGAGACCGATCAGAACGAGACAAACTAGCGACAGAACTCGACGCAACGCACACCCCGTATCCCCGCTCTACGCTTGCGACCGGAAAAAGTTCCCGTCGCGGCGCGCCGTTTGCCCGGAGCTTCGGAGACAAGGATGGGCACGGCATGGCGAGACCCTCGATTCGGCGAAGCCCGGGAGCCCAAAACTCCTGGCAAGCGTTCGTGTGTGTTTTGCGTAAGCCCGGGTCCGAGGGCTCAACGGTTTTTGTTGTTAGATCAGAGGTTAGCCTTCGACTGGGGCGTCATGTCGGCCTCAATGCGGCGAAGCCGGGGCCGGAGAGCCCCTCGGCGCCAGGGGCCCAGTGTGAGGGGGCTCACAAAGGCACTCTCGGGCCCACGCCATTTCAGGGTCACGCCGCCGGCAATTCCGCCACGGCAAATGCTTCATAGGAGACAACCATGAAACGCAATTCCCTGATTACGGGCGCCGGCGTCGCCGTTATGGCTGCGGCCGGGCTCCTTCTGGCTTCGGCCAACGCCGCGCCGGCCACGACCGACCATGAGGCCGCGATCAAGGCCTGCTCGACGGTCAATCCTTCGCAGCCGGTCAAGGTCGTGAACGCCGTGGACGACGGCAGCGGGATCGGTTTCAGCCTGGTCTGGCTGAACGACAAGGACGGTAATCTTTGGCTGTGCGACGCCGATGCCAACGGCAACGTCTATTCCTACTCGATCGTGACGAAGGATCTGTTGGCAGGGGCGGGCGCCGAGATGATCGGCCTGCAGCTTGCCTCTGATGGCACCTACGAAGGCGAGCCGCAGAAGATCGCCGAGAAGGTCTGCGCGGCCTATCTGACCGATGGCGGCAAGGTATTGGCCAGCTCGCCGGACGGGTTTGAGTCCGATCCCGGATTCGTCGTCTTCGTCCAGGATACGGCCGGCAACTTCCATCTCTGCAACGCGACGGGCGACGCCATGATCTGGGCGTTCGAGCCGGTCGGTGAGCCGCTGACGTTCCCAACGCAGGAGAGCTAGGGCACTACGCGTCAGGATGGCCGGGGTTCGCGCCCCGGCCATTCCGCTTTCATAGGTGGTTCAGGTGAGAGGGCGCGGGATCACCCCCGCGCCCCTTCCTTCTTGGGGTGCGAACGCGCCAGCAAGTTCCTCGATCATTCGCACATAAAGTTTGTAGGCGAGCGTGTCGAGTTCGAGCCGCGCGGCGAGCGCGGCGGGCAGAATGTAACGGGCATAGACGGAGCGGAGCGTTTCGGTGCGTGCCTCGTGCGGGAGCCGCGCCAATATCAGCGGCGCGAGCTCATAATAAGCCGCGATGTCGGCCACGCCGCCCGGCCTGTTAGCGAGCACGTCGTCGCGGTAGCGACGCAAAGTGCGAAGCTCGAAGCAATCGTCGTCAAGCCCGAGCGCTTCGCAACAGGCGGTGGTGATGAAGCAGCCCTCGGGCGGGACGCATTTCTCCTCGGCGGCGAGCGCCGCGAGGGCCTCCTTCCGCTCCGACGCCCAAGCGAGGCCGGCGCGCAAGGTCTCGCAATCGACCTTGAAGCGGCATTCCTCATTGTCGGCGAGCTTGATGGCTATCTCGCAGGACTTGGCGTCGCGGAAGAACGGTGCGGTGGCGAGCGGCAGCACGAGGCTCACTTTGTCGTCGAAAATGTCGGTGCAGTTGCCGCACAACGGCTCGTCGATCGCGACCTTGCCGGTCTCATCGCGCACGATCAGACGGTTCTCGGGTTTCTTCAGGAATTTCTTTGGCAGCGGGGTTTTGTCGGGGTCGCCATAGACCACGAGCTTGCCATCGA
>Ga0214473_10002345_pt1 | contig 23292 bp, 22 predicted proteins | sample RVTome_7_FD_203509 | JGI IMG/M metagenome (GOLD analysis project Ga0214473, IMG submission 203509) | Soil microbial communities from uranium-contaminated site in the Upper Colorado River Basin, Wyoming, United States - RVT98D197 | ecosystem: Environmental > Terrestrial > Soil > Contaminated >... | reverse complement strand
CGAGTACGCATCGCGCATGAACGCCGGCCCGTCGCGCGGCGGAGCCGGCCGGCCTGAGAAGCGCGTGACCGCCAGGTCGAAGCTGCCCCAGAAAAAATGGACGGGGCTGCACTTCCCGACGAACTCGCAGCGCGCCGCATTCAATACCCGCTCGCACTGCACCAGGATGCGCCACAACCGGTTGGCGTACTCAGGATCGTACGAGTGGTGCGCGGTATCCTCATCAAACCGGACCGGCGACGGAATCTCCACCGGCATCGGCCAAATCTTCACCGGAAGGCCCATGTCGCGCAGAATGCCCATCACCTCGCGGTAGAAATCGGCCACCGATCGTGGCACCAGCGCCAGCGTTCGCGTCATTCCCTCCGAGCTTCGGATCGCCAGCAGATGGTCAATGAAGTCGAATTCGATCATGAACGAGCGCCGGCCATGCGGCAGCGCCCGTGTGGATAGTCCGCGCGGCGTCACCTGCATCGCGATGGCCCAGGAATGATTCATCCAGGGAGCCTGGGCCAGCGCGACTTTCCCGGCCACCTGCGTCCACATGTGCAGCGTCGCATAAGTGTCTTTCCAAGCTTCATACGGCAGTGCCGGCCAAGTTTCGTCGCTCATAAAACGCATGATACGCTAACGCGCATGCCAAGTGCTTGCTCCCACATCGGCGCAATCACCGGCGTCAAGCCTCCGCGTAGTCGCGAGTGCCAGGAGTGCGTCAAGAGCGGGTCCGACTGGGTGCATCTCCGCATCTGTCAGAGCTGCGGCGCGACTCTGTGCTGCGACTCCTCGCCCAATCGCCACGCCAGCAAACACGCGCGCGCCAGCAACCATCCGATGGCCGCCTCGGCAGAACCCGGCGAGCGCTGGCTGTACTGCTTCGTGGACGACGCCCTCGCCGAATACTGATTGCGTCTCAGGCCTGTCCCGGTCGTTTCTGCGATTGTCATTCCGAGCGGAGCGCGTCCTGTGCGTCCGCGGACGATTTTGCGGGACGAGGAATCCCAGCGCCGTAAAATAACGGCGCGGGCGACCTGAGGCGTTTCCCCGCCGGGTGCCAAAGTCGCCACGGTCTGTGCTAAGATGGCGCCGCCACGCCCTGTCTAACAGGAGGTCTATCATGAAAAGCTCGATCGTCGCTGTTTTGTTCACGTGTTGCCTATTGGCCTTGGCGCTGGGCGCCCAGCAGGCGGCGCCTCCGCAGGCCGCCCCCAGAGAGCACAGCATGACCGGATGTTTGAAGGCGGGCACCGAAGCCAACACCTACATGCTCACCGATCTGGAGGGCAACGGACCGAAGTCGCTCGGGGTCGTTTCGTCCACGGCCAACTTGGCTCCCCACGTCGGCCACAAAATCGAGGTCACCGGCACAGCCGTGCCCGTGGCCGAGGCGGAAAAGGATCCCAAGGTGCCGAAGGCCCCGCACTATATGAAGTTGACCGCGATGCGGATGATCTCGGCCACTTGCCCCTAGGTTCGCCTTTGAACTCGAACGCTGCGGGCGCTCCTTCTGCGCCCGCAGTTCCTTTTCAGGCCCGCCCCGGACGCTCTCGCGGGGCCTGCCCCGGACAGCAGGATCAGGTCTTGGATACTGCCGGAATGTTGCCGGCCCCTCAGTTGCTCCATTTTGCGCCTCGCCTCTGCCGGGAGCAGAGGAGGGGCCACACCCCCTAGGGTTTTGTATGAATGTCAAAATAAAGGAGCTACGGGAAAAGGCTTTTGTAAGTGTGTGAAAACAAAGGGGCGATTTCTGCGATGTAGTGGAAGAGTGCGGACGGATATCAAAACAGGGAGGTTGCTTGGATTCGTCAGAGTTCACGGTCGGAACTCGACAGTTCTGGGGGCTCGCCGCCTGGAAGGCGGCGCTACAAAATGGCGTCGCCCCTTTCGTAACGCCGGGATCCCTGCCGGCTTTTTCCGCTGTATGGTTTTGGGCAGCAAACGGACAAGACAGACGAGCTGCAAAAACGGACGGAGACAGAGCGGTGCGCCGCCCTGTCGAGTGATGGCCGGAGTGAGAAGTTCCAGGCCGCATGTTCTATTATCTCATGCGAGTAAAGAGGGGAGCGGCGGCCAACACGACCCCGCAGAAACGTTCAGGGGCAGGCCTGAGATTCAGCACAACGCGCCCACGCGTAACGACGACGCGTGGGGTACCCGGCGGGTGTCTTACCTTTTCGGCGGCAAAAGGTTCTTGAGCACAGCCGCCAGATGCTCGGCAAGGCGGCCCGTCCTGGCAACCGATTCGAGCTGCCGATAGATGTCCTCGGCATCGCCCTGCTTGCGGACGCCCACAGCGCAGACGACTACGACGCGCTGTTCACGATAGATCCGGTAAACGACGCGATGGTTCCCGAATTGGTGCTTCCAATAGCCCGCGAGCGAGCCGCGCAATGGCAGTCCGTAGCCTTCAGGATCAACGGCCAGCTTTCTCTCCAACACTTTTCGAAGCTGCTTCCGCACGCTTCCGTCGAGGCCCTTGACGTCTGCGGCTGCATCCGGCGTGTATCTGAGGTCAAAGCGAGGCTTAGGCCGCGTCTCTTCTGCCGGGGAAGGGGAGGGAGGGGGCTGACGTCGCCGGCGTTTCATTCGCCAAAAACATCCGCCGTCGTCAGCAGGCGGCCGGCGGCCACGTCGTCATCAATCCTCTTGGAGAGAGCCAGCAACCGGTCGGTCAGCTCCCGGTCCGCAAGAATCTCCAGAGTCGCCAGGATGGACTCCCGCTCTTTCAGCAGGGAGTCCAAAAAGTCCTTCTCCACCAGGTATTTTGGAGCTTGGCGGCGGTTTTCGACGAGCAGCACGCGGTTCGCTCGGGCTTGCTGCAAGTAATCTTTGAGCCTGCCGCGAAGGTCGGTGGCCGTGACCTTCTTGACGCTGATCGAAGCCTTTTTCATCGGGCCCTCTCTAACGTACGTTCCGCAACTATAAACGTACATTATAGACGGCGTCCCGTCAAGGTTTAACGCAGAAGGAGACCTGAGGACTGTCTCGGCCGCCCGTGATCACACACTAGCTGAAAGGACGGGTCTCGGCCGCGACGTTCTCAATCGGAATCGGCGGGGCATTGAAGCGTTGGCACAATTCCTGTGGAGTCACTACGGATGTTGGCGAGGCAATTTTCCGCTTCTCCCCGGTCGCCACGTTCCAAAAGGCCTTATCCATTGTCACGAACGCTTCCAGGCCCGACTCCTCAGCGGTCCAAAGGTGAAAAGTATCAGCTATGTGCGCATCGCCGATGACACGTCTAAGGCGGTGAAACCTAGGATGCTGAATTGACATGAAGAATTGAATCTGCTCATCCTTGGAAATGCCGATGCGTCGATTTCTAGTCGGCGCAATTACCAGGGACCTTTCTACGGGGCTGCGAACTGAGTACAGTGGAACATCGCGGAGCAAGTCCAGCCCAAGATACCCAGGACAAGTCCCCTTCTGACGCAATCGCTCCATACGTAGCTCAAACGATGTAAATAATCTCACCCTTCCATGCCGCGCAAGAGCGCAAAGCGCAGCAAGATAGGGCAGCTGCTCAAGCCGAAATACTTCGTGAGGCTCAGGTGGCTGATGAACACGTTCGGCAACTTCGGCGTTAACGTCAAGCGGGCCCCATCTAATCACTCGTGACACCAGTGTGGTTTTGTGGGTTACCGCATATCTTTCGATATTCCTGTCTATGAGTGCACTGATGGAGGCCGAGTGGCCTAGGTTCTCCATAGATTTCCTCGGGCAGCGCAAGCGGCAGAATAACATCGCCCAATACTACCGTACAGAATGGAGGCCCGTCACCCGCTACGGTGCAGCCGTTGACCGCGTGCTTTTCTTCGCACCATCGAGTTCCGTCTGCCGTTCGATCTTGTATCCGAGGCTCTTCCATCGCTCTATGATGTACTCGACAAAGCCGTCTCGCCGCTCTGCGCCGCATATCGGTCCAAGTTGCTCGCCAGCCTGAGTAAAAAGAACTTTTCCGACTTGCAGCTCGTAGTTTTCTGGATTCGGAAATTCAATCCACACCCGCTCACCGAAGTAGTCGAGGAGTCCCTTTTGTTCCAAGCCCGTCAGCAGGAACCCGCGCAAGTTATCGAAATGGATAAGACTTATGCTCTCAAGATGGGAAAGAGTGCCGAAGTTAATGCCGTGGTCTGCATAGACTTTATTTCTGACGTCGTATACGAGCGGAATTAGTTTATCTGCCCTGAATGCGAAGCTACATAGGTTGGAAAAAGCATTGGCATCGGCTTTGTCCATGCTGGCAAGGAGATCGACCGTCCGCTTTGAGAACTTGCCCGGAGAGTTGGCCTGTCCTGCGAGAATTCTGGCCCACAAAACTTGCATCTCTTCGTCCGAGATCAAGCGGCATTTTTCAAAGAAATTGGTAATCCAGTCATCCTCAACCTGTTCAGGTTTTGCCTTCTCATCAACCTCGGGAAGCGCTTTTCCTATAATCGTTTCGATATTGTTCTGTTTCTTGGCCTCCTCCATAATTAATCTGCGCATTGCACGTCGCTCAAGTTGCGTCACTTCGATATGCGTAACCGCCCTAATCTTTTCTGCCTCAGCTTCAGCCTGCGCTACTTTTACTATCTGATGAGGCTTGAATATGCCGCCGATGGCATCAGCGATCTTCTCGATAAGTGTGTTCGCAGGTTTACCGAAGTCGCCAAGACTTATTATGGGGTGTGGGTCACCCATCATCGCCCTCCGATGCATAACTCAAATTCCCGTGGGACACTCGCTCGGCGCATGATACCACCACTCGATGGTGGTCAATCTCGTGACCAAGCAGGTGGCCGAGGCTTGAGTGCGCCCCGCAATCAGGGCGGGTGGGTGTTCCATGTCCGCCGCGGCGGACGTGGGGTTCTTCGGTCTAGGTCGCAGGACGAAGAGGGATTCCTCACTCTGTTCGGAATGACGATTGGAGAAGAGTGCCAGTCGCCCCCCTCCTTTACTCCAGTGGTAAAATAAGGTATGAAGCGCGAAGGCTCTCGCACCATCCAATGTTCAGGCGGGCTGCAAGTACAGCCCGCACCCGCCAGCCGAAAGACGCCGAATCCGCGGCATCTGCGGCCCGGCCGGGTTCCGGCGGCATTTCGTCGCGTTCCGATTGACCAAAGGATGGCGCGGGGGTAAGGTGAAGGGCAAGGGCACAATCGTAAGGAGAGCGCGGCCATGACCGGAATACAGTTCATCACTGACGAGAAGGGCCGCAAGGTGGCCGTGCAGATTGACCTTCGCAAACACGGGGCGCTATGGGAGGATTTTGACGATGGCCTTGTCTCGGAACAGCGGCGCAAGGAGAAAGGCGTCCCCTTCGAAACCGTCAAAGCCGATCTGATCAAGCGCGGACGCCTGCGTGGCTAGATACGCCCTCGACATCAAGCCGTCCGCCCGGAAGGAGTTGGAGAACCTGAGCGACCGCCTCGTCGCGCGGCTGGCACCGAAGATTAATGGCTTGGCCGCCGATCCAAGACCTTCCGGCTGGAGGAAGCTGCACGGTTACAAGGATCTCTGACGCATCCGCGTCGGCGATTTCCGGGTCGTGTACATCATCGATGACGGCCGCAAGATGGTGAGCGTCACCCGCATCGCCCACCGCCGTGAGGTTTACGATGATTGAGGGGCGGAATTTCTCATGCCCATGAGAGGGCACGCATAGGCCAGCTCACGAATTCACCGGCTATCAAGCGCCCTCCCTCTACTCCAATGGTAAAATAGAACATGAAGCGCGAAGCCCCTCGCACCATCCAATGTTCAGGCGGGCTGCAAGTACAGCCCGCACCCGCCAGCCGAAAGACATCGAATCCGCGTCATCCGCGTCTTCTGCGGCCCGGCCCGGGTTGCGGGTCCCTCCAGTTCAGGCGCTGGCCAGCGCGGAATCGTAACGTACCACTTTGATCCTGGCTTCGTGCTTGCGGGCCTGCGCCAGATCATAATTTGCCTGCATGCGCAGCCAGGTATCGGCCGTGCCGCCGAAGGCCTTCTCCAACCGGATGGCCATTTCAGGGCTGATCCCGGCCTTACCGTTGACGATATTATTGAGGGCCTGACGCGTGACGCGGAGAACCTTAGCGGCATCGGTGACGCTTAGGCCCAGAGGTTCCAGGCAATCGTGCTTGACCACGCCGCCCGGATGGACGGGACTCTTCATAGACATGACAAATTCTCCTTTCTACGGGTGCGGGCTGTACTTGCAGCCCGCCCTGAAAAACTAATGATAGTCAACCAGTTCAACATCGTGGGCGTCGCCTTTCTCAAAGCGGAAAATAATGCGCCAGTTGGCCCGTACGGTGACAGACCAGTATCCCTTCCGATCGCCTTTGAGTGGATGGAGGCGATAGCCGGGAAGATCGAGAGCCTGTGGGGTTGAGGCTGCGTCGAGCACGGAGAGGATGCGTTCGATTTTATCGGCCAGGTCGCGGCGTATCTTGCTGCGGTCCCCCTGCTCGGCCAGCCGTTTCAGTCCCTTGTGTTTGAAGCTGGCGATCACAGCCCCAGTGTACAGTGACAAGTGTCACTTGTCAAGACCGACTGGGGCCGGACCTCAACGCACCTTCTGAAATTTCAGATCTGCTATCTGCGATCGGACCCCATTCTCCTCTGGGCGCTCTGCGTCTCTCCGTGTCCTCTGCGTTGAGCTTTTTCCCAGCCGGACCCGGCCGAACCATTTGACCGCCATGGTAAAATAAATTGAAAGCTGCGATACCGTGCGCCCCCTGGCATCCGCACCCGCGTCACTCAGCACTCACCACAGCCCCTGGCGCACGCCTCGCAGGCACGTGCATAACTCCCTCCTTTGTTTTCATAACCTTACAAAACCCTTTTCCCGCAAACTCTTTACTTTGACATTCTTACAAAACGCCGGGGGGTATACCCCCCTCGTTTGGCAACTCATGGATACAAAACCAGATAGCATTCGCCACTACGATGCCCACTCCGCCACTTTCGCCACGGCCCTCGAGCGAAAGTCCCCGGTAAGGGGAGCTTTCGCGGTAAAGTTGAACCCATCGCGCGCGCTGGTGTATTATGCGCGGCGGAATAAAATTCCCCAACGAGCGAGCGTTGTGCGTGTTTTATGAAACATTCGCCGGTTGGCGACTCGACACACATTTTTCGGAGGACAAATGGCAGAGCCGTGGAAGACAGATAAGTGGTTTATCAGCCCCTGGTGTTATCTCCCGGAGATCACCAAGAATTACACCTTCGCGCCCAAGATCAAGATTCATGACGTGACCCTGCGCGACGGCGAGCAGCAGACCGGCGTGGTTTTCCGCCGCGAGGAGAAAGTGGCCATCGCCAAGCAGCTCGATGCCATGCACGTTCACCGCATCGAGGCCGGCATGCCCGCCGTTTCCGACCAGGACAAGGGGGCCATTCAGGATATCGCCGCGCTGGGACTGAAGAATTCCGAAGTTTTCGCCTTTGCGCGCTGCATTCCCGAAGAGATCAAGGTGGTCAAGGCCTGCGGTTGCAAGGGAGTGGTGATCGAAATCCCGGCCAGCGACCACATGATCAAGCACGCCTACGGCTGGACGTTCGATCGCGCCATGAAGTCCTCGATTGACGCCACGCGCGCCGCCAAAGAGGCCGGGCTGTACACCGTTTTCTTCACCATTGACGCCACGCGCACCCCGGTGGATCGCCTCTTGGACATTGTCGAGCAAGTGGCGACGGAAGGGCACATGGACGCCTTCACGCTGGCCGACACCATGGGCGGCTGCACCCCCGACGCTATCTACAACGTGGTGAAAAAGGCCATCGCCCGCTTGAAGAAGCCCCTCGAGATTCACTGCCACCAGGACTTCGGGCTGGGCGTGGCCAATACGCTGGCCGCGTTGCAGGCCGGGGCGTCGGTGGCGCAGACCACCATCACCGGCCTGGGCGAGCGCGCCGGGAACGTGCCCATGGAAGACGTGGTGCTCTCGCTGCTGTGCATGCACGGAATTGATCTCGGCATCCGCACCGAGAAATTCTGCGAAGTCTCCCGCTTCGTGATGGAAAAGGCCGGAGTCACCCAGCCGCCGAATCGTCCCATCGTCGGCGACAAGCTCTATGAAGTCGAGTCGGGGATTATCGCCGGCTGGTTCCGCCTGGCGCGCAAGGAGGCGCCGCTGGAGTACGTGCCGTTCTCGGCCGACCTGGTGGGGCAGAAGCCGGTCAACGTCGTGCTCGGCAAAAACAGCGGCCCGCCGTCCATGGAAGAGTGGTGCGAAAAGCTGGGCATCCAGGCCAATGAGCAGGAGCGCATGGCCATGCTGCTCAAGGTCAAGGCCAAGTCTTTCGAGAAGAAGGGCCTGCTCACCCAGGACGACTTCAAAGCCATCGCGGATAGCGTGCTGCAGAAAACAGCCGTCCGCGGCTAAAGTAGCAATCGTTTGGAAGCAACAAACGGCGCGCCCGGACGACGGTTCATGGCCCCGGCGCGCCGCAACTTTAATTTGCCCGCTCTCAAGAAACGCTGATCGCTTAGGTCGGAAGCGGCTTGCCCTTGGTTTCCACGCCCAGCGGCAATAGCGCGAGCGACAGAACGAATGCGATGGCCGTCCAGGCAACGGGCACGCCCACGCTCCCGTAAGAACTAATACCGTAGAACAATGCCAGCGTTATGCCTGCTCCGACGAAGCGCCCGATGTTGGTGGTGAAGGCAAACGCGCTGACGCGAAATTCGGTCCTGTACTGCTCGGGCAGCCAGAAGGAATACACAGCAAAACTGGCGCCGCCCACACCCAGGAAAAAAGTGCACAACATGAACCACCACAGGCCGCCCGGTCCCATGTAATAGACATGGCCGAACGCCAGCGGGATGAACAGAAGCATCAGGCCATAGAAGAAGCCCAAGGCCCCTCTGCGGCCGAGCCAGTCGCCCAAGACGGGCGAAAGCAGTGCGCCGAGGATGGTCCCGACGGCGAGGATCACGCCGGACAATGTGACCAGCGCCTCCACTTCGGACCGGCCCGCGGCAAGATACCTTACGGCCGTAGGCACATAGATGGAGCCGGCCCACAGGCCGCTGATGGATGCGAGCATGTAAACGGAGTTGAGGATGGTGCGGCGGCGATACTCGGGTGTAAAGGCACTGAGGAAGGCTCGGTTGGCGGTCCACTTTTCGCCGAGCTGCTTCACCACTTTGTTCTCCCATACGGCGGGCTCGGCGACGTTTCTCCGGATCCATGCCACCAAGAGCGCTGGGACTCCGCCCATGACAAACATCAATCTCCAGCCCGGGACTTCGTACGTTCCGATGTTCAAGCTTAGAGGGGTGATCGCGTAGTTGGCCAGTGCGGCCACCAGAAATCCAAAGTAGTAGCCCGTGTGCATCAAACCGCTCCCGATGCCGCGGCGCTTCTCGGGCCAGGCTTCGTTGACCAGTGAGGCGCCGATAGACCACTCTCCGCCAATGCCGATGCCAGCCAGGAATCGGAACACTGCCAGAGTCCAGACACCGGTGGACAATGCGGCGGCGAAGGTGAACGCCGAGAACCACAAGATGGTGAAGGTCAGCGTTCGCACCCGGCCGAAGCGGTCGGCGACAGGTCCCCAGAGCAGCGCCAGCCCCCATCCGATCATGAACAAAGCGAAAAGGAGCGCACCGTAAGCGCCCACATTAGCCTGAGAGGCTTCCATGCCGGACTTGGGCAGCAGGTCGCGCATGGCCGGAACCAGAACCAGCGCGTAGATGAAGGAATCCATCCCGTCCATGGCCCAGCCAGCCCATGCGGCGAAGAAGCTTTTCTTCTGGTGAGGGTTCAGTTCGGATATCAGGCTAAACACAAGTGTGTCCTTTCTAGTGCGTTTTCAATAAGGCTGATCAGTGACACGCGTCAACGAACGCAAGCCGCTCTCAAACTCACCGCACCAGTGCCTGGCAGCGGCGAGTCGGACCCCTCCCGGTGACGAAGGTCGCGGTATCTTACCCCCATCCGCCGTCAAAAGGCCAACAGAATGGCAGAAGAAGCCGGGAGGGACAGGCGAGCGAGTTGGCGAGTGGACCGGCATATCCGGGGAATTAAGCCCGCGTTAAAAACGTTTTACCTGGATTTTACCGCCGCTCCGCGACTGTTCGTCGCATGATTCGCCCAACAATCGGGTGAGTGATCCGGTGAGATTTCCGGTGGGTGGCTGTTCCGGTGAATGTGCCTGTCTCAAGCGGCGGTGTTGCAGCCCTGCCACGGCGGAAGATCCGGCGCCCGCATTAGGACAGGAACGCTTCGATTCAGGAGGAATGTTGAAATGAAAACGGGTTTCTTATTTTTCTTGCCTCAAGGGCACAGGCCGGTGCATGGCGGGTTTGGCTCCTGCTTCCGCTGGATGCTGCTGGGGATTTTGCTGCTTGGTTTTTCGATAGACAGCGCCGCGCAGCAGCTTTCGCTTTCCGGGACGGTCCGTGACGCCGACGGCGTAGTGCCGGAAGCCACGGTGACGCTGCGCGCAGCAGGCGCCGCGCCCGTTACGGCAACAACTGACGGCATGGGGAGCTATAACTTTAGCGGTCTGGCGTCCGGCTTCTACGAACTTTCGTTTTCCAAGGCCGGATACGATACGGTGACGCACAATCTGACCCTGGGCCCTGACAATGGACCGGTGAACGTGACTTTGGCAGTCGGCGCCGTGTCCACGTCCATCACGGTGGTGGACGCAGCCGGCAAGGCCACGGCATCGCGGATGGATGTTCTGGAACGCGATCTGCCCGTCCAAGTCACCTCGATCCCACAGCAGGTCCTGCAACAGCAGGGCATCAATGACGTGGCTACGGCCCTGCGGAACGTTTCGGGGGTTCAGACGCAGGTCCTCTATGGAGTCTACGAGCAGTACACGGTCCGAGGCTTCAATGCCAGGGACGTAGTGCTAGTGGACGGCTTGCGCACAGAGGCTGCTCTCAACCGATTCAATACGCAGACGAACAACGTGGAAACCGTGGAAGTCCTGAAGGGGCCAAGCTCCGTGCTGTACGGGGGCGATGCTTTGAGCGGCGCGATCAACATCATCCGCAAGAAACCGCAAGGCACGCGCGCCTACGATTTGATGTACAAGGTTGGCCGGTTCAACTCCCATCAGGTGGCCGGCGGCGCCACGGGACCGCTGGCTGGTTACGACTTGCTGTACCGTGTGGACGCCAGTTGGGCTTATTCCGACGGCTGGCGCGGCGCGGGCGCGAACCGCTTCAACGCGTCACCGTCGCTGACCTGGATCATGGGTGAACGTGCCCGCCTCACCGTCCATGAGACCCTGATCCGCGACGACTTCAACGGGGACGGCGGGGTACCCGTAGGCCTCCTGAACGTGCCCGGCTTCGATCGCAGCCGGCGCTTTAGCATTCCTGAGGATTTCGCGTTGATGAAGGATTCGCAGACGGAGATTTTTTTCAACGCCAGCCTCTCATCTGACTGGGAGTTCCGTAACGGGTTCCTGATGCGGCGCACCGGTGAGGAATACTTTGTGACCGAGGGTGTGTACTACGATCCTGTAGCCAACACGATACCGCGCGAAGGACTCTATTTTTACCACCACCGCCGTCCGTACGTGAATCAGGCGGAAATCGTGGGGCGCGTGAATTTCCTGAACATGCGTCACCGGCTGCTGTTTGGGTACGATTACCGGGACTTATACTACCGGACAGACGTCACCGATGATGGCGGCTTTTACGTCCACACGGACCTGAGCCTGCCTGCTCTCGTCGAAACCAACCCACCCATCACGAGCTTCCCCATCGTTCGGAGGACCTATCAATCCAACGTCACGCACGCAGGCTTCTGGCAGGATCAGATTGATGTCACCGATCGTCTGAAGATTACGGTCGGCGGGCGTTACGACGACTTCGACCGCGATCGGTATCGCATTTTCACGGCCGATCCCAATACCCTGACAGGCGTCCAGGCACGCCACCAGACTGCGTACACCTACCGCGCGGGAATCGTGTATGCGCCGGTTGGCAGCCACCAGTTGTATTTCAGCTCGTCCAGTTCGTTCACTCCGGTGTTCGACATACCGTCTGACGGCAGCGAATTGGAGCCAATGCGCGGCCGCGGCTACGAAGCCGGTTATCGCTGGCAAGGGTGGAATGACCGCGTGCAGACGAATCTGGCGTTCTATCACACGGAGCTGAAAAACCTGACCTTTGCCGAGAATCTCCTGTCTGTAGTTCAGGCCGGAAAGCAGATCTCGAAGGGAATTGATTTGGACATCAATGCAGACCTGGGTCACAGCACGCGGCTGATACTCAACTACGGCTACACGGTACCGAAATTCGAGGAATTCATTGACCCCGACAGCGGAGACGATTTTTCGGGCAACCTTCCGCGCTTTGCCCAGAAGCAGGCTCTCAACGTGTGGATCAACAAGAGCTGGGCCTCCGGTGTGAACGCCGGTCTGGGCATGCGCTACGTGGGTCCGATGTTCACGGACAATGCGAACACGGTGCGGCTGGGCGGGTGGAGCACGATCAACGGAAGCGTCGGCTACCGGCGGGAAACCTGGGAGTGGAGCTTGAACGCGGAGAATCTGTTCAACCGCGAGCGGTACTTCACGCCCTCGGACTACACGAACCAGGTTTATCCCGGTGCTCCGATCAATGTCTTTACTACAATCAGACTCCGCTTTCGTTGAGGGAAGACGGGTCCGTCCTTATCTTGGGGACGGGCCAAACAGCAGATTCCTCGCCCCGGCAAGGCCGGGCCTCGGAATGACAGCCGTGATGGTTTTTCCGCAGGCGGCTGACTCGGATTTCTCATCGAGAATTTCAGCCCAAAGCCCCGCCTCTTCCCCCGCCATTCGGACTGGCGGGCGGGACGCTGAAAAGCGCGGAAGAGGCGGGCTACAATTTCGTCTCGGAATTGGGTTAGTACCCAGCCCAGATAGTTTCGATCGGCGAGCGAAATAGTTCCCTGATGCGCCGGCGTCCGGCTTGATTGGGGCGTGGTGTGGACGTAGCATCGCGCGGGGACAATCGGTCCACTTTAGCAGCGGGCTGCAAGTACAGCCCGCACCCGTACGGGGGGCGAAACGTGAACAAGAAAACGTATGACGAAGGATTGGCGGTGCGGCGGGAAGTGCTGGGCGCGGAGTATGTAGATCGCTCCATCGCCGGCGCGGACTCGTTTACGCGGGCGTGGCAGGAGTTCGTCACGGAGTGGTGCTGGGGCGGGGTGTGGACGCGGCCGGGGCTGGCGCGGAAGACGCGCAGCCTGCTGAACCTGGGGATGCTGGCGGCGCTGAACCGTCCGGCCGAGATCAAGCTGCACGTGCGCGGCGCGCTCAATAACGGCGTGACGCGGGAGGAGATTGCCGAAGTATTTTTGCAGGCCGCCGTGTACGCGGGGGCGCCGGCGGCGATGGATGCGTTCCGCACGGCCAAGGAAGTGTTCGACGAGTTGGACGGGAAGCGGTAGGCCGGGCGGCGCCCGGAGATATCAGATCTGAGATTTGAGAGAGTACGGAGACAGATACAAGGCGAGGACGCGGCGACAAACCCGCACCCTTTACAAAGACGGTAAAGGGTGCGGCACCCGGCCGCCGTGTACGCCGGGGCGCCGGCGGCGATGGATGCGTTTCGTACGGCCAAGGAAGTGTTTGACGAGTTGGACGGGAAGCGGTAGGCCGGGCGGCGCCCGGAGATATCAGATCTGAGATTTGAGAGAGTACGGAGACAGATACAAGGCGAGGACGCGGCGACAAACCCGCACCCTTTACAAAGACGGTAAAGGGTGCGGCACCCGGCGGAGTCAGGCGAAAACCCGCACCCTTTACAACGGCGGTAAAGGGTGCGGCACCCGGCGGAGTCACGCGAAAAACCCCACCCGTAAAGACGACGGGTGGGGCACCCACTGTCTTAGGAGCGAAAGAGAGATTCTTCGGGCCACAAGGCGGCCCTCAGAATGACAGGCGGCGGTGGTGGGCGCTGGGCGCTACTTCTGCAGGGCGGCGGTCCAGTTGAGGACGACGGTGATGGGGGCGGCGGAAGATTGCTCGGGGAGGAAGTTGATGAGGAAGCGCTGGCCGTCGGCGGAGACGTCGTACCGGTAGCCCCCGGCCGGAGCACGCATGTCAAACAGCGACTTCACGGCGCCGACTTCAAAGCTGGCGCCTTTGCCGTTCACTTCGGCAGCCATCAGCTTGTTTTCCGCCGTGAGATAGAAAATCTCCGCGCCGTCGCGCCCCCAGCGGGGCCAACTGCCTCCAGCGGTTGAGATCAACCACTTCCCGCCCGGCCCCGGAAAGGGGGCGACATAAACGTCGTTCTGACCAGATTCGTTTGAAACGTAAGCGACCCAGCGGCCATCGGGCGAGAACTGCCCCTGAGCCTCGCTGAACTGCGTCGTAATAAATGGGATAGGCTTTCGGTCTCCGGAAAGCGGCAAAACAAACAGATCGTTGCCTGTCGGACCGCCGGCGCTGGTGTAGAGAATATGCCGGCCGTCCGCAGACCAGCTCATGGGCCGCTTGTCAAGATTGTCCTCCAGCAGCACTTCCTCCGTGCCGGCCCCGCTGGAGGCCTTCTGATAGAGGTCGAAATGCCCTTTGCGATTGGACCGGAATACGATGCGACTGCCGTCGGGCGACCAGGCTGACGTAGTTTCGTTTCCCGGGTCGAACGTGAAACGAGTCTTGAGGCCGCGCGCCAGGTCGTAAAGCCAGATGTCCTGCCTGCCCGCCTGGTCCGGAATGGCGACGGAAGCTCGCTTGCCATCGGGAGAGAGCTTGAGTTCGGTTTGCACAACTGCAGTTCCTAGTGTGCTCGTCTGCTTGCCGGTGCGGTCAAGCCACGCGAGTTGGGTGCCCGCCGCCGCAGCTCCCGTCTGATACGCCAATACCCCGTTCTCTGACGCAGAAAAGACCCCCGTCGGCGGATTACCTTGAATCTGAATCTGCTCGGCGATCGGAAAGGCCTCGCCCGCCAGTTCGAGGCGCCGCGCGTCAAACGGCTGAGCCATGAGGGTTGTCTCGCGCAGGAAAAGGAGATGGCCCCGGCTGTAGAGCACTTGTGAGTCCGCATTCATCAGAGATTTCCGCTCGGCGGTATCGAGCGACGCCACGTAAACCACGTACACTCCGCCCGTTCCCCCCTGAAGCCCGGTCGCGTAATAGAGGAAGTGCCGGCCGTCGGGAAGGAAGAAGGGCCGGCGGTGAGCAGTTTCACCTTCGCCGAGCACGGTAGCGGCGCTGGGCACGCCGCCGGCAGCGGAGACTTTCTGAAGTGCGCCACTGTTTACCGGCGCAAAAACGATCACTCCGTCCGGGCTCCAGGCGCCGCCGCGATCATTCGGCGCGTCACAGAGCGTAATGGGCGGGCCGCCGGAGATGTCAATCTTCCTGAGCTTGCCGGCCGCGAAGAATCCGAGGAAGCGGCTGTCCGGAGACCAGAACGGGCGCGCCGCGCCCTCGGTTCCGGCCAGGGGTTCGGCGGTGAGGGTGTCGAGCGAACGAATCCACAATTGGGACTTGCCGTCCGCGGCCATGCCCAGAAAGGCCAGGCGCCGGCCATCGGGCGATACCGCCAGCGGATTTGGCGCCGCCCCCGTCGGGCCGAGGCGTTGCTCGAGACTCCATGTATCCGGTGGAGAAACTAGAAAGCGGACCGCCTCGGCTTCCGCCGGCGCGGGGCGGAAGTAGGTGAAGGCGCCGGCAGCGAGGAGCGCGAGGAGCAGGACGGCGGCGACGGACCAGGCGATGCGCTCGCGGCTCTTGCGTTGTGCGGCGGGGACGGGCTCGGCGGCGGAGACGGAATCGCCGGCGTGTTCGATGGTGATGCGGGCTTCGCCGGCGTGCTGGAGACGCTGGCGCAGGTTTTTCTCGAGGCAGCGGCGGAGGAGGCTGCGGATCGCGGGGGGCGTGGTGGCGGGGAGCGCGTCGAATGGCGGCTCCTTGGTGATGACCCAGGCCAGGGTCTCGGCTACGGTATCGCCCTTGTAAAGCTGCTTGCCGGTGAGCATCTCGAACACGACCACGCCGAAGGCCCAAACGTCGGCGCGGCGGTCGGCCGTCTTGCCCTTGGCCTGCTCGGGAGACATGTAGGCCGCGGTGCCGAGGATTACGCCCTGCATGGTGGCGGCCATGCTGAGTGTGGGCGAGTTGCTCATGTCGGCGGCCGTGGGCTCGTCGGAGAGGGCTTTGGCCAGGCCGAAATCGAGGACTTTGACCATGCCGTCGGCTTTCACTTTGACGTTGGCGGGTTTCAGATCGCGGTGGATGACGTTGTTTTCGTGCGCGTAATCCACGGCATCGGCCACTTGACGTGCGATAGGCAGGGTTTCGTCAACGGAAACCGGGCCGGCGGCGATGCGCTCGGCGAGCGTGGGCCCTTCGACCAGCTCCATCACCAGCGCGCGGATGGGGCCGGATTCTTCGAGGCCGTAGATGGCGGCGATATTGGGATGATTCAGCGAGGCCAGGAGCTTGGCTTCGCGCTCGAAGCGGGCCATGCGCTGGGTATCGCGGGCAAAGGCTTCCGGCAGAACTTTCAGCGCCACGTCGCGGTTGAGGCGGGTGTCGCGGGCGCGGTAGACCTCTCCCATGCCGCCGGCGCCGATCAGGCTGATGACCTCGTAGCTTCCGAGTTTGGTGCCGGGACTTAGCAAGAGCTCCTTCGTTCCGTTGCGGATTTCGCTTGTGGGCTGCGGGGACTATACCATGAGTTGGAGGCTGGAGGGATCCGGAAGGAGCAGGGCGAAACACAGAGGGCACGGAGGGGGCGCAGAGGACGCGGAGAAGAATAGGATTCGGACGGGAATTTCAGATTTGAGATTGGGAGAGCGCGGAGACAGATACAAGGCGAGAACGCGCCCCGGACAAACCCGCACCCTTTACAAAGGCGGTAAAGGGTGCGGCACCCGCGGGAAATCCGGGCCGCTTGTGGAAATCCGCTGGACATCGAAAAGCCCAAGTGGCGCTGAAAAATTCAAATAGCATTGGAAAACTTAAAACGGCGCTTGAATATTCGAAGGGGATGTATATGATTGTCTGCTTTGGAAGCGCAAGCCCGACGCTGACGAGCCGTTGAGCGTGCGGGTTGCGCGGCCCGGCCGCAAACGTCCTGGAGCGGAGGCGATGGAGAGAAAAAACGCAGAGGCAGGCTCGACCGCAGTCGCATGTATCCTGGCACTATTCCTTACAGTTTTCACAGCCGTCACCGTCTATTATTTCGTGGCGATAACGTGGTTTCCCCCGGCTATCACAGCGTTTGGCGCGTTGATTGACGCGCAGTACCATCGCACGCTGATCATCACCGGGATCGTATTTGTGCTGGCGCAACTGGGGCTGGCGTGGGCGGTTTTCCGCTACCGCGACCAGGGACAGAAGGTCACTTATTTCGAGGGCCACACCGGCATGGAGATGGTGTGGACGCTGGCGACATTGGTGATGTTCGTGGGGCTGGGCATCTACGGCGAGCGGGCTTGGGCCGAGGCGCGGTTCAACGAAGCAGCACCGGGGGCATTACAAGTGGAAGTGACCGGGATGCAGTTCGCCTGGAACTTCCGCTACGCCGGACCCGACGGGCAATGGGGCACGATACGGCCGGAGCTGATCAGCGCTTCGACCGGCAATCCGGTGGGACTGGACCCGGCGGACGCAAACGGCAGGGATGATGTGGTGAGTCCGGTGATGTACGTGCCGGTGAACCGCGAAGTGGAAGTGCTGATACGGACGCAGGACGTGACGCACGATTTTTATGTTCGCGAGCTGCGGCTGAAACAGGACGCGGTGCCGGGGCTGGTGATTCACCTGCATTTCAACGCCACGGTACCGGGCGAATACGAGATCGCCTGCGCGGAGCTGTGCGGATTGGGCCACCAGCGCATGCGCAGTTTTCTGAACGTGGTGCCGCAAGAGGAATACGACCGCTGGATGCAGGAGCAGTTGGCGCTCTTGCAGCCGTAGCTGCGTGGGTAGGACAAGCAGGGACGGGGTTCGAGGAGCGACTCGATGGTGACACATGACAGTGGCGGCGGAGGCCATCAGCACCATCCGCCGAGCGGCTTCATCCGGAAGTGGATCTTCAGCGTGGATCACAAGGTCATCGGCCTCCAGTACTACTTTCTGGCGCTGTTCTCGGTGTTTTTGGGGATGGGCCTGTCGTTGCTGATGCGCATTCACCTGGTGTGGCCGAACGCCCAGCTTCCTTCCTGGCTGTGGCCCGGCGGCGGCCAGATGACGTCCGAGGAGTACCTGGCGCTGATGACCATGCACGGCTCGATCATGGTGTTCATGGTGCTGACCACGGCGCCGCAGTCGGGTTTCGGGAACTACATCTTGCCCATTCAGCTCGGCGCGGCGGACATGGCTTTCCCGGTGCTGAACATGCTGTCGTTCTGGGTGACGTTTGTTTCGCTGGTGGTGCTAGGGGCGGCGTTTTTCGTAGCCGGCGGCCCACCCATCTCGGGCTGGACGGCCTATCCGCCGTTGAGCGCGCTGGGGCAGATCGCCGGACCGGGACAGGGAACGGGCCAGACGCTGTGGGTGATCGGCGTAGGGATATTCTGCATCGCGGCGCTGCTGGGCGCGCTTAACTTCATTACCACCACACTGGATCTGCGCACGAAGGGCATGACCCTATCGCGCATGCCGCTGTGCGTGTGGGCTTGGCTGATTACCGCCATCCTGGGCCTGCTGTCGTTCGGCGTGCTGCTGGCGGCGTGCATCCTGCTGCTGCTGGACCGGACCGCAGGAACGAGCTTTTTCATTCCCGGCGGTCTGGTGCTGACCGACACGCCCGTCACGAACCACAAGGGCGGATCGCCACTGCTGTGGCAGCACCTGTTCTGGTTTTTCGGACACCCGGAGGTGTATATCGCCATACTGCCGGGTATGGGCGTGGCATCGCACATTCTATCCACGTTCGCGCGCAAGCCGGTGTTCGGATACAAGGCCATGGTGGCGGCCATGTCGGCCATCGGTTTCCTGGGCTTCATGGTCTGGGGCCACCACATGTTCATGAGCGGGATGAGCCCGTATTCGGCGTTTGCGTTTTCGCTGATGACCATGGCCATCGGCGTTCCGTCGGCCATCAAGACGTTCAACTGGCTGGGGACGCTGTGGGGAGGGAAGATTCAGTTCAATACGGCGATGCTGTTTGCGCTGGGCTTCGTGTCGCTGTTTGTGACCGGCGGGCTGTCGGGACTTTTCCTGGCGCAGCCTTCGATCGACCTATACATGCACGACACCTATTTTGTGGTCGCGCATTTCCATTTGATCATGGGCGTGGCGGCGATTTTCGGCATCTTTGCGGCCAGCTATTTCTGGTTCCCGAAGATGTTCGGGCGGATGCTCAACGAGGGCATGGGCAAGATCCATTTTTGGTTTACTTTTGCCGGGGTCTACGCCATCTTCATGCCCATGCACTTTCTGGGGCTGGCGGGCCACCCGCGGCGGTATTCCGATACCACGGGTGTCAATTACCTGGTGCCGTTGAACGAGGTGCACCTGTTCATCACCATTGCGGCGCTGATCACCATCACCGCCCAGATTCTGTTTGTGATCAATTTCATTTACAGTCTGAAAGCCGGCAAGAAGGCCAGCGAGAATCCGTGGAACGCCACGACGCTGGAGTGGTCGATTCCTTCGCCGCCGCCGTTTGATAATTTCGGAGGCCAGGAGCCGGTGGTATATCGCGGCGCGTACGAATACGGCGTTCCGGATGCCGCGGACGATTACATCCCGCAGCATCTCGCGCCGGCCAAGGCCGGCAAGGCTCACTAGCGAATCATGCCGGGCACACTTACCGACGATATCGAGATCATCGAAGCCGGTCACGGCGGCGGTGGCGGAGGCGTGCCCGCCGGCGGGGATGACGGCGGGGATAGCGGGAGCGGTTTGCCGGCGATTCCCCGGCGGGCGTATTTCACAGCGATGCAGGTGGGTCTGGCCGGCATCGTGATGTTTTTCATGGCGCTGACCAGTTCGTTTTTGGTGCGCAAAGGCCTGGGAACTGACTGGGTGGCCATTTCGCTGCCGCCGGTGCTTTGGTTTAATTCCCTGGTGCTGCTGGTGAGCAGCGCCACCATTCAGTTGGCCGGCCGCCGATTGGAAGCAGGGGACGTGCCGAGCTTCCGCTACTGGTGGGGACTGACGATTGCGCTGGGACTGCTGTTTCTGAGCGGCCAGGTGATTGCGTGGCGGCAGTTGGCAGCGCAAGGCGTGTTTCTTTCGAGCAATCCGGACAGCAGCTTTTTTTATTTGCTGACCGCGGCGCACGGTGTGCACTTGGCCGGAGGAATTCTGGCGCTGCTGTATGTGGCGTTTCGCCGCTGGCGGAGGTCGCGCATCACGCAGGCGACCGCGGCGGCTCTGGCGGGAATTTATTGGCATTTCATGGACGGGCTGTGGCTGTTTCTGCTGGCACTTCTCTATCTGGGGCGGTGAACCGTGCACGAGGCGAAAGACGTGGCGCTGGACTCCTTGTGGTCCGGAGGAACGGCGCCGTTTGCGACCCACTCGAAAAAGCTGGGGATGTGGCTGTTTATCGTCTCCGACACGCTGACGTTTTCGGCCGTGCTGCTGGCCTACAGCTACTTGCGTCTGGCCAATCCCAACTGGCCGCGGCCGTTTCACTTTTATCCGGCGATCGTGAAGTCCACGGGCATGACCCTGGTGCTGCTGGCGAGCAGCCTGACCATGGTGCTGGGCGTGGCGGCGGCACACCGTAACGACCGGCGGTCCACGGTGCGCTGGCTGGTGGCCACGGCGCTGGGCGGCGTGATCTTCGTCGGGCTGCACATGACGGAGTGGGTGGAGCTGTTCCACGAGGGGTATTCGCCGTGGGGCACGCCGGAGGGCATTCCGCTGTTCGGCGCCACATTTTTCGGCACGACGGGGCTGCACATGCTGCACGTTTCCATCGGCGTGTTGTATCTACTGTTCATGGCGGTGGGGATCGGCCGGAACAAGTTCACCGCGGATGACGTCGAGGTCAGCGGGCTGTACTGGCACTTCGTGGACCTGGTGTGGATGTTCGTATTCCCGATGATCTACCTGATGTCCATTCATTCGTAGGCGGCGAGGAGCGCATGAGCAACCACGGAAGCGGGTCGGAGGGGCATCAAGTCGGCAGCACGAAGCTTTTCGTAACGGTGTGGGTATGGCTGGCCGCGGTGACCGGGATCGAAGTGTTTCTGGGATACGAGCAGTTGCGGCCGACGCTGATGCTCACTTTGCTGGTGATCCTGTCCGTGGGCAAGGCGGCGCTGATCGTGGCCTATTTCATGCACTTGAAGTATGAGCGGTTCAGCCTGACCCTGTTTCTGATTCCGCCCACGATCTTCTGCATCATGATGATCGTGATTGTCTTTTTCCCGGACAGCATGCGAATTCTGCAGTTGGGGACGGGAGCGCCCTGAGGTAAGCTGTAGCGAGAGGGCAGAGATGGTTCGCCGTGTATTCAGCCTCGCGTGTCTGGTCGCCGGGCTGCTGGGGTTCGCGCCGCAGGCCTGGGCGCAGGGCTGCGTCCTTTGCTATACCTCGGCTGCGGCAGCCGGCCCGGCCGTTCAAGGGGCGCTTCGCTCGGGCGTTCTGGTGCTGCTGGTTCCGGTGCTTTTGCTGCTGATAGGGATGGCGTTGCTGGTTTGGCGTAGCGCCACGCCCTCGACCACGCGGTAGCGCCTCGTACGCAGGTCTCCATATTCAACATTCAAGTGCGTTTTCAGGCGAGGTTCCGTGGTGTGCCCGTACGCGGCAACGGATTCAGCTTTGCAGCGCTTCGAGAACGGCGGCAGCGACGCGGTCCACTTGGCCGACGGTCATCTCTGGATAGAACGGCAGGGAGAGGACTTCGTGCGCGGCGCGCTCGGCCACCGGGAGGTCGCCCGGCCGGCCGCCGAGCGAAGCATAGAGCGGCTGCAGGTGCAGAGGAACGGGATAGAAAATTGCGCTGGAGATACCGCATTCGGAGAGGTGCCGAGCGACCCGGTCGCGCCGCTCGCCGGGGTACTTTCCGGTGCTGGGGATGCACACGGTGTACAGGTAGAAGCTGTGCTCGCATCCGGCGGGGGCTTGCGGCGTGCGGATTTCAGCGGTGGCGGCAAAGCGCTCGGTGTAAAGTGCGGCCAACGCGCGCCGCGCCTGGATCCAGCGATCGAGGTGACGCAGCTTGACGCGCAGGACGGCCGCCTGCAGCTCGTCGAGGCGGCTGTTCCAGCCGGGTTCGGTGCTGAGACCTGGCACGGTCTGGCCGTGATTGCGCAGGGTCCGCAGTCGTTCCGCCAGGTCTTCCGAGTCTGCAAGGATCATCCCCGCGTCGCCATAGGCGCCGAGATTCTTGCTGGGATAGAAGCTGATGGCAGCGAGGGTGCCGAAAGAGCCGAGCTTGCGCCCGCCGCGGGTGGCGCCGAGGGACTGCGCGTTGTCTTCGATCAGCGGCAGGTGGAATTGCGCGGCCAGTTCGAGCAGCGCTTCGATCTGCGCCGCCAGGCCGAACAGGTGGACGGCCACGATGGCCCGGGTGCGAGGCGTAATGCGGGAGGCCACCGATTCGGGCGAGAGATTGAGAGTTTCGGGCTCGCTGTCGGCGAAGACAGGGCGCGCGCCGAGGGCGCTCACCGCACCCGCCGTGGCCACAAAGGTGAACGCGGGCACGACCACTTCGTCGCCGGGGTTCACACCGCAGGCGCGCAGGGCGAGCAGAAGAGCATCCGTTCCGGAGGCCACACCGACGCCGGCGCGCCGTCCGCAGTATTGCGCCAGTTCTCGCTCGAAGGCTTCGAGTTGCGGTCCCAGGACGAACTGTTGCGAGGCCAGGACCTCGTCGAGCGCGGCGCGAATCTCTGGTTCGATCGCGGCGAACTGAGCGCGCAGATCGAGCATGGGAATGGGGTCCGGGGCCGGGCGCTTCGTCTGCTGCAGGGCGGGCTTCAGTGTGATCTTCCTGCCGAGTGTTCTCTTCCTGCCGATGAATGAGCCGCCTTAGTGCGGGCGCCCCGGCGGGTCCGCCGGCGCGGGCATCAGCGGATGGGCCGAGGGCGGCGCGCTGCTGGGCTCGATCTTGGAAGGCGCCGGCTGGGGGAGTCCGACACCGGCATTCAACTCCAGGTGCTCCTTACCGCATCGCGGGCAGTAGCCTTTTCCGGTGTCTTCGTCGCGCAGGCTGGCCAGTTCGTAGCAGCCATGGATGCAATCGCAGTACCCGGTGGTCGAAGCAGTCTTGATGGGAACCAAAGCCATGCGGCACTCCCTCCGCCGACGATGGTACCCGCCGCCCGGAGATTGCGCAAGCGGGAGCACCCGCGCTGTCGGTAGCACATGATATGTCCGGATGGATTAGCACATGAAATGTCCGCTTTTTAGGAGCGGCCTGGGGGCAAGATGCCTGCCTGGAGGCAGGCA
>Ga0214473_10002344_pt1 | contig 23307 bp, 26 predicted proteins | sample RVTome_7_FD_203509 | JGI IMG/M metagenome (GOLD analysis project Ga0214473, IMG submission 203509) | Soil microbial communities from uranium-contaminated site in the Upper Colorado River Basin, Wyoming, United States - RVT98D197 | ecosystem: Environmental > Terrestrial > Soil > Contaminated >... | reverse complement strand
ACGGACATCTGCTTGTCTCCGAGCCAAAGGGGCACGTGAAGCCGCAGGAGTTCGAGAAGACGATTGAGCTGGCCAAGTCAAAAGGATTTGGAGTGACCCACACCGTGGACATCTGGCGGTACTACTCGGTGCTGATGAGGAAAAAACATCCAAACCTCACTTGACTTCTCCATAGCTTTTGTGATATCATAACCTTTGGGGATGAGGGGAAGTTGTCAAATTCCAATCATTGAACAGACAGGAGGGATTCATGAAACGTATCGTCCTTGTCGCTTTTTCACTCCTCTTACTGGAAGCAGGCGGCGTGAGGGCCGGAACCATCGCGCCGGACCTGTACGCCCTGCTCGATCAGATGGAGGATACGGAAGTCGTCTCCACTATCGTGATGCTCAATGACCAAGTGGACCTCGAGGCGCTCAACCGGGAATTAGACAGCCAACACGCGTCGAGGGCCTACCGCCACCGGCGAGTCGTGCTCGCGTTGCAGGAGATGGCGCAGGAGACCCAGGGCGACCTGATCGTTGCCCTCGAGAAGGGGATAGACGACGGCCGTGTGATCTCGTACAAGACGACCTGGATCTCCAACCTGGCGGTCGTCGAAGCCCAGAAAGGGTTCATCGAGCGGCTGGCCAACCGGCCGGACGTGGGGGAAATCTACTTCAATTACGAGATCGAGCCGATCCGACCGATGTTCATGGAGAAGGCCCCTGAGTCGCTGCTCGCCTCGATCGAGGAAGGTCTCGAGCGGATCAACGCGCCCGCGGCCTGGGCACGTGGCTACACGGGCCTCGGCCGCCTCGTGAGCCATCTCGACACCGGCGTCGACGGCAACCATCCCGCCTTTGCGGCCCGCTACAGGGGGCTCCATGAGCCCTATCAAGAGTGCTGGTATGACCCGGTGACGAATACCCAATTCCCGTTCGACTCCGGGTATCACGGCACCCACACGATGGGGACCATATGCGGCTTCACGGTCGCCACGAACGACCACATCGGTGTCGCTTACAAGGCCGAGTGGATCTCGGCCGGCGTGATCGACCGGGTCAGCATCCCGGTGACGATCGCCGACGCGGTCACGGCCTTCGAGTGGACGGCCGAACCCGACGGCGACCCGTTCACGATCGACGACGTCCCCGACGTGAGCTCGAACTCCTGGGGGATCTCGCCGATCTACCACTCGGGCTACCTTGACGGCCCGTGCGACCAGGTGTTCTGGAACGTGCTCGACGGGTGCGAGGCGGTGGGCGTCGTGGTCGTCTTCGCCGCGGGCAACGAAGGGAATAGCCCGCCGAATTCCGTGAGAAATCCCGCGAACCGGGCGGTCGATCCGTTCAACACGTTCAGCGTCGGCGCGATCGACGGTGCGAACTACGGGAGCAACCCGGCCGCCTACTTCACGAGCCGCGGGCCGGTTCCCGGCGATTGCGGTCCCTACACGACGAAACCGGAAGTCTCCGCGCCGGGCGTGCACGTGCGTTCATCGTACCCCGGAGGGGGATACACGTACTTGGACGGCACCTCGATGGCTACTCCCCACGTCGCCGGTGCTGTAGCGCTCCTCCGCCAGGCGGACCCGAACGCGACGAGCGAGCAGATTAAGACCGCGCTGATGACATCGGCCCAGGACCTCGGGACCACCGGCGAAGACAACACCTACGGGTGGGGTCTCATCAACGTGGACGCCGCGATCGACATCATCCTAGCAACGGCATGCACTTGGGATATCACCTGCACGCCGATCGGCGATCCGATCGTCATCCCGGCGGAAGGCGGATCTCTCTCGTTCGATCTTTCGCTGACGAACGAGTGCCGCTTCTCCCGGACGACCGATATCTGGTCGATGGTTGAGCTCCCCGACGGCAGACAGATAGGACCTGTCTTCCTCTTCCAGAACATCCCCTTCAGCCCGGACCAGATTCAGGAGGCGACGGGCTTGACCGGTGATGTTCCGGGCCGTGCCCCGGCGGGCACCTACACGCTTACGACCTACGTCGGTGACTACCCCAGCGCGCCTCAAGACAGTTGTTTCTTCGATTTCCGCAAGGCGGCCCTCAGTGGCGGAACCATTTCCGGCGACCGGGAGATCGGGGCGACGGACAGCCGTGATTTGACCGGGGTCGACACCTGGGTGCAGATGATCAGCTGGGAAAGCAACGACTTCGTGGGCACTGTGGAGGAGGGACACGCTACCCGTTGATGGGTGACGAACACGTCACTTGTTGACGGAAATAGATGATCTTATCGCCGGCGGGCGGGTGACGATCAATGTGTTGTCCCCGCCCGTCTGCATTCGGTGCCTCCAGCGCAAACGAAAAGGTTTACAGGGCGGGAACGATTTTGCTAACACTTTAACCCGGCGCTGGTATTACTTGAGCTGCATCTACAGCCGTAACTTCTGCACTCGGTCCCATGCCTCTCCCAGATCCCGCTGCCGGATCATGGCCTCCAGTTCAGGCCGGTCAATGAACTCGCTGGAAACGTCGAGCATTCCGCGAATGTCGCGGAGATGTTTGTCAGACCCGCCTTCCCTGAAGTACTCCAGCTTTCGGATGATCACATACTCGGGCGGGGCCAACATGATGGGTTCCGCGAACATCTCCACGCACCGGCGTCGCGCCATGCCCCACCGGTGCAAGGGATCGTCGCCCACGGTATAGAAATCCGCCTTGAATCCTGTCTCCAGATGAATCACGTTGAAATGCCCACGGGAAGCCCGCTCCGTTTCGATGTCAATCACTTCGCGGGGCGGGCAGTAAAATGCGTCCGGAGGGAAGGCGTCCGAGAAGAGCCCCGTTTGTGCCGCGGTTAGCTCGAGCACCATGTCAATATCGAGCGTTACCCGAGGCACGCCATACGCCATGCTGGCGACTGAACCCGTCACCATATAGACGACGCCCAGGCGGTTCAGCGGACGAATGAAAATCAGGAACAGTTCTCTATCCTCCAGCATGGAGGAAATTCCTCCTCACCGCTTCCCGTATATCCGCGTCGCTCCAGTCCGGGTGCAAGGACCGTAACGCGCAGGCCTTCCACTCGCGGGCGGTGGCGTAAAGGCTCTGCGCCACCCGCCATCTTTGCTCCATCGTCATGGCGCGGAGAGCTCGCGTCTGAGTGAACGGCTCAGTCCGGTTCTCGGGAAGGTGTTTCATTCAGCGGGCCAGCTCGTAAATCTCAAAGGGCAATTGCGCGAAATCAATCCGGTATTGGTCAAGGTGCTCCTGATCCAGATACTTCGTCGGCGCGAAGACCAGGCGCTTCCACACGCTCGTGGTGATGATATCAGGATGTTGGCGAGCCGTCAAGTGAGATCCAGGTGATGTCTGACTGGTAGGGTTGATACCAGCCATTGGAAAGCGAATGAGAAGCAAAGGTCATGTTTCATCCTTGTCACGGTAGGGGCAGAAAGGCAGGACCCGCTGTGGGGTTCCGACGCTCACTCGATCGTCTGGGTCACCACGTTGCTCTCGAGGCACTCGGACTGCTGGACGGCCTGGATCCGGAAGGTCCGGCCTGCAGCCGCCTCCGGGATGAAGACCTCGATCTCGGCCGAGCCGTCCATGCCCGCAACGGCGGTCCCGGCGACCCGCGGCCCCGAGATGAGGATCGTCGCCCCGGGACAACCCGGGATGGCCGTCATCCCGGCCGAGCCCCCGTAGACGACGTGTACCGTCTCCCCCGGCGTGAGGCCCTTGACGGTGACGCTATTCACCTCCCCGGCCCTCCCCGGGACGAGATCGGATAGCTCCAGCTCGACCGGCGTCAGGACAGCAGGCGCGTCCCCCTCGCCCTCCCGATAGACCGTCCCCACGAACTGGCCCGCCTCGTTGATGCTGTAAGCGTTGGCCCGGCCGCCCCATCCCCCTCCCGGCGGGATGTAGTCGAGGGGATCGATCATGAGGCTGTCCTCCCAGAAGAACATGTGGGCGTTCCAGACCTCGTCCGTCGAGAACCCCACGATCTGACCCGTATCGTTGATGCTGTTCGCATTCGCCTGCTCGCCGCCGAGATCGCCGAGGTCGATCGACCGCCCATCGGCCCAGAGGACCGCGCGCTCGCGCCCGTTGGGCAACTCCGAGCCCCCCACTGCCTGGCCGAACTCGTTGACGTTGAGGGCGCGGCTGTCCCGCCCGCCGAATGTTCCGAGATCGGTCATGACCCCCTCATCCCAGATGAACGCGTGATTCTGGCCACCCGAGGTCCATGACTGCCCCACGATCTCCCCCGCGTTGTTGATCGCGTAAGGGGTCGTTGCGTAGCCGCCGAGGGTCCCGAGCTCGGTGGCGATCCCCTCCTCGAAGAGGTAGGAGATGGGTGTTTCCGTGTCGAGGTCGCGGCCGCTGCCGATGATCTGCCCGCCGTCGTTGATGTCGGCGGCCGAGAGGAGCTCCCAGTTCTGACCCGACTGGATCAGCGTCTCAAGCTCGGTGATCCCCCCGTTCTCGAAGAGGACCGCAGTCGGGTAGAAGTAGATCAGGTCGTGGAAGTGCTCGATATAGGTCGAGGTCCCGACCGTCTGCCCACTCAGGTTCGTGGCGTAGGCGTCCGAAATGTGATCGCCGGGGAAGATCCCGAGCGAGGTGGCTCGGCCGTCGATCCAGACGGTCGCGACCGTGAAGACCGGCCCTTCCAGGTCCGAGATCCCCGTGATCACCCCCTGGTCATTTATGGTGTAGGGGACCGCCAGCGCGGTCGGGTTCAGGTCGTTTAAGTCCAGGATCTCGAACCGGTACTGGGCGAGGGCCGGAGAGGCGGCCAAGAGGCCAACCAGTCCGTAAAGACAGCAACGGTATAGAATGGTCATTTTTCACCTCGTCGTATGAATGGCCGGGAATCGGTCGAAGGCGATGGTTTGGAGAGTGAGGATTCCCGGTTGGGCTCTCTCCTGATCATCCTACCATGGACGGGACGGTTTGTCAATCGGAGGGATGATGCGTGAACGGTAGGGTGACGCAAACAGCAGCATGAAGCCAACGAATAATAAGAAGGAGGGCTCTCACTCGAGCCCTCCTTCGGGGGTAGTTGGAAGCTTAACGTCCTGGCCGGTGCGCCGACCGTTACTGACGTCTCTCGGGACGCCTCCGGCGGTCCCGCCGCTTCTCCTTCAGATCGTCTCTACGGCTTTGCTGATGTTCTTTCAGGGCCTCCCTCCGCGACTCCTCCCCGTTTCCCTTCCAGTATTCCCCGGCCCTTGCGGCTGCCTTCTCGCGATGCATGACCTCGAAGCCCCTGTATTTCTTAGCTTCCTCGGGAGAGAGGCGACCGTCATCATTCGCGTCAGCCGAGTTGAACCTTTTCTTCCCGAGCGGGTCGCGCTCGATTTCCCGGCTGGCTGCCCGGGCTTCTTCGAAGCTCATAAAGCCGTCGTTATTCGTGTCGGCTTCCCGGAACAATTCCCCAGTGTACCGCTCCTTGTACTTCTGAGAGACCTCCTGCTGGGCCTCTTCGAGCGGAGGGGTCACTTCCTTCTCTTCCCTTGCCCTCGTCGCCGCCTTTTCCCGTGCCATGACTTCGAAGTCGGTGTACTTATCGGCCTCTACGGGCGACAGCATACCGTCACCATTGACGTCGGCCTCATTGAACCTCTTCTTCCCGAGCGGGTCGCGCTCGATTTCCCGGCTGGCCGCCTGGGCCTCCTCGAAGCTCACAAAGCCGTCGTTATTCGTGTCAGCTTCCCGGAACAACTCCCCAGTGTACCGCTCCTTGTACTTCTCAGGCAGCTCCTGTTGGGCGTCTTCCTGAGCCAGCAGCGGGGCCGTCACCATCAACGCACAGGTCGTGGCGACGATCCAAGTCCAGAGTGTCCGTTTCATTTCGTGCCTCCTTTCACAGGTTCGAAAGATACGGCTCTATCGGTTTCCATGGTTACTTTTGGCGAGAATCTTCTCAAGGTATCCTGACGGCAGGTTCTCAAGGCAACCGCCGATGATTTCCGTTTGGCGGTTCCCTTGTTCGCGGGTCTTGATAGGGCAAGGGATGTGCCAATGGATTCACCGGTCCTTTCTGTCAAGTAACGTTTATCATGATCACCTGGATTGTCAAGGAGTTACCAGCTAACGCAGGGGACGGTACATTGCGGGGCAAGGGAAGGGAAGGGTGGAGGATCACTGTTCCGATTGCCGGAAACATGACCTCTATTCTGGACAGAAGCGGTGACCCTTGCCGTCCGGCTTAAACTTCCCCCTGTCGGGCTTGTAGAGGACTCCCACCTCCCAGCAAGTGCGCCCTGTCGGGCGCACATAAAGAAGGGGGCCCGGCAGAAACCGGGCCCCTTTTTTTCCTCCAGTGAATTTATTTCTGCGGCGGAAGGGCTTTCTTGAGAGCCTCGGGATTAAGGACCTTCACCTCGACTCTCCTGTTTTTCGCCATTCCTTCCTTGGTGTCGTTGGGAGCGACAGGCTGCGATTCACCGTAGCCTTTCGCGATGAGCCTGTCGGAACCGACCTCCTTGAAGTTCTCAACCAAGTATAAGCGTACCGACTCGGCTCGCTTCTGGCTGAGCTTCATGTTGGCCTCATCACTCCCTTGGGCATCGGTGTGCCCGGCGATCTCCACCCTCACCTCACTCCACTTCGTAAGGATCGCTCCGATGTTGTTGAGCTCCGGCTTGGAGTCCTCCATTATGATGGCGCTCCCCGACTTGAAGTTGATGTGGAGTTCCACCTTCTCCTTGGAGAGGAACTCGTACTCGAGCTCCGGGATTTCACATCCCATCGCGTCTATCCTCGCTCCGGCGGGAGTGTCAGGACACTTGTCGAGGCCGTCGAATATGCCGTCGCGGTCGCTGTCCTTCGGGCAACCCGTTTTGTCGATTGCCACACCCGCTGGCGTCCCGGGGCACTTGTCGACGCCGTCGAGAACACCGTCGCTGTCGCTGTCCTTCGGGCAACCCGTTTTGTCAATCGTCGCTCCGGCGGGAGTGCCCGCGCACTTGTCAAGGCCGTCATACACGCCATCGCCATCCCCGTCGATGGGGCAGCCGTGCAGGTCCACCAAGGCACCCGTCGGGGTGTCCGGACAATTGTCCTCCTTATCAGGGACTCCGTCCATATCGACGTCAGGCGGTGGCCCGCCTCCCCACTGGAAACCGATCTCGACGGTGCCCAGGAGATTCTGTAACGTTTCCTTCCCAGCTCTCTCCTCCAGTTCGTATCTGAGAAACACGTCCCGGGCATCTACGCCCAGCCATACGGTCTCGCCGACGAATACTTTGATACCGCCCCCGAGCTCATAGTACGGATCACTGACAGGGAGACCCTCAGGGGGATCCTCCTTCCCTTTCAAGTTCCTCATGAATCCGGCACCAGCCAGCGCGTAGGGAACCACCGTTCCGGTTGCGAAGTTGACAATGGCATCCCCACCCAGCATCATGAACATGTAATCTTTTGTGTTCTCAGCATTCGCTGAGGGGATGATGCCGAAATTCGCCTGAAGCCCGAACCTCTCGATGAGATACGCGGTGTAGCGCGCTCCAAGATATGGCGACTTCGACTCGACCAGAAATCCCTTGTCCGTCATATCCCAGAACATCCCGCCGAAAGTCGGAGCGAGGTTCTGACTTCTTACTCTCAACTCGGAATATGCCGGAGCAGTGAAGAGCCCCAGCATGACCACGAGTGAAAGGAACAGCGCGAAATTCCTCTTCATTGTACCTCCTTGCGAATGTACATCAGATTAGTTGGACGCCCCCATCTTTTTTCGAGGCAATCCCTTTTGGTTGACATTTTGCATCGCTCCATTCCCATCAAGCGGTTTTCACCTCCTCTCCCTTCACGATTTCTATCTTGAGTTCTTTCTGCATCGCCTTGCGCAGCTGAAGGAGATGCCCTAGATGAGTAACAAAAGGACGACAATCAAGACCGCCGCTAAAACGCTGATGGTTATCGTCTGGGCGGCCTGCTCCATATCCTGCACGACGTAATCCGAGAAGGCATTGAGTTGCTCATCGGACACCCGTTCGTAGCCATTACTGCCCGTAAGCTCATCTTGTTTCTCTTGAAGGGTAGCCTTGAAGCGATCGATGCCGGCGCGATCGTCTTTAGAAATCAGTCCTGAGCTTTCGACTATGTCCAACGCTTTGGACATGGTTTGTAATGAGTTGTTGAGTATTTCACGCTTCTGCATCGGGTCGGTCGTTGCCTTCACTTTGCATGCGGTGTCGTTGAAGTACTTTTGAATATCGTCTTTCCCTACCGCATTTCCCGCCTGAACCAGAACAAACATCATGACTATTGCTCCGAAAACTGTTCTGGCTAACATGGTTGTTTCCTCCCTGACATTAAAAGGAAATTGATTGGTTCCCTGCACCGTAACAACGAATTGTCCGAGGGGACGACCTTTCTATTTCCGGAGTGGTTCCAAGGGTTGTGAGGCTAAAGCATGTTGTTCCCTCCTCCTCCAGCATTCCCAGCCGGAATGGTTCTGTTTGTGCTTCAGGCGTCCGAAGCGCGGCGGGCGGTAGAATACATCCAACCCCTCGCTCATCCCCGGCAGCACGTATACAGGGTCTTCGGCGCAATCGCAGTGCTCAATGGACCCCGGTGTCTGCCCCTTCAATGTGGTCAAGGCATGATCGTAGACCCTGTCGACGGAGTGCAAGAATCCCCGGACACGGTCCACATCGTACACAACAACAGTGACCGCTGTCTGGATATCTGTTGTCAGCCGGTCAAATGCATGGTGTGCGAAGTTTTTCGCAAACGCAGACACATCTCCGTCTTGTAAACCGACATCCAACCGCTCAAATGGATCGAGATCGAAGTAAGAGAGGTGAAGATTGTCGGGAGAAGCGATGATGTATCGCCCGTACGGAGCAAGCGTGGTGATGGTGTGAGGGGTGCCGCTGAAACACGTGGAGAGCACGATGAGATCGAACTTCGTGGAATCGCCTGTGATGCGTTTCAATCCGTCGGCCAGGTCATCTACCGTGAACGTCCGCTTTGAGTACGATGCATCGTAGCCGGCCCCGCCGAATTCAGGGATTTCGTGACCGAAGTAGAGAAACAATCTCACCAACTGAGGTCGCGCTTCCGCGCGGAAACGGTGATAGAGTTCCACTTCAGGATCGAAGCGTGACGGCCCCTGATCGCGCCGATACGATTCTTTGGCGAGGAGCCGTCCGTGCCGGTAATAATAGAATTCTCCGTCACGGAGAGGAAAAAAGAGCAAGAAGTGCCTCCTGGGTCTTTCGTGAAAGATGAACACCTCGGCTTGCGGACTTTGCACCGCGACCCTTGTTGCTCCAACGAGAGCCTCCTCGTCTGCTCTGCGCGCATTGCCGCGGGGGTCGTGATAGAGGTAGTCACCGTCGCCGTGAATGATGAATACCATTGAGTAGCGTGGTGGGAGCGCACTCTCCTCTCCAAACGGAGTTCCCCGCTGAGTAAGAGGAATGGAACTGCACGAAAACAGAAATAACCCGAGCACCACGCAGCCGACGCACACGAATAGCATCGGGTAAGTATGCGTGGCACTCGTGAAAGATCTGTTGTGCGAGCTTTGCATGCCGAAAACCTATGAATATTCGCTCGGTGACGGTACGACTAGATGAGTATCAACGCACTTGCCTTTTCCGGCCGATGGGCAGCTTACAAAGGCCGTCGGCCCTGGATGATCCGGAGCAAAACGACAACGACTGCGATGATGAGCAGAACGTGGATGAACCCGTTCATCGTCACGGCCGTCAAGAGGCCGAGGAGCCAGAGAACGACGAGTACCACAGCGAGCGTCCACAGCATGTCCAACCTCCTTCTATTTTGAGCTGAACCGAAACGAAGACCGCCACCCGACGGCATCCCCCCCGGCCCCACGTCGAGTGATACACATCGTCGCCGAATCCCAACTCCACGTGCAATGCATTCGATCATCTTACATGCATTTGAAACCTGTCTTCCAGTCCTTGAAGATAATCATATTATTGAAAGCCGGTTTTTTGTCAAGGAGAATTTCTTGACATCTGGGTAATTTCTTCCTGGGCGGAGTGGGTTGGCGTCATTTGTGAAGCGGGGGAGGTGGTATCACCACTCAAATCCAACAAGACCGACCCCAGATCCGGACCCTTCGCCGAAAAAGCGACCTGAAGAATTGTCCGAATTTCACCCGTCATTCCTCCCTTGACAAGACCTCTATTCCTTTCCATGTTAAGTGACAGAGCAAACACTACGGGGTGCTTTAGAGCACAGAAAGGAGGATCCAATGTTGTGGACGATCGCCGTGGTACTGATAATTCTGTGGGTGCTGGGGCTGGTTAGCAGTTACACCATGGGAGGGTTGATTCACGTCCTGCTGGTAATTGCTGTTATCGTGGTGCTGCTCAACATTATTCAGGGACGCAGAGCTTTGTAGCCTGCGGGAGGTTATCAACCCATACAGGGTGACAACAGAAAGGGGGAACGAAATGAAAACATACCCGTTGATAGGCATCATCCTTATCGTGATCGGAATCGTCGCGTTCGCGTATCAGGGCATCACCTACAAGACCAGAGAGAAGGTCGTCGATCTCGGTCCCATTCAGATGACTTCTGAGAAGACGAATACGCTTCCACTGCCGCCGATCGTGGGAGCTATTACGCTCGTGGGCGGCATTGTATTGCTGGTCATGGGAAACAAAAAGGGCTGACAAGAAGCAGAACTTTTCAACCACGAGGAGGTTGCTATGAAGGACAAACGGAAAGCATACGAAGAAAAGCTCGATGCGCAGTTGGAGGAATGGAAAGCGCAGATCGCTCTGTTCAAGGCCAAGGCGGACAAGGCGAAGGCCGAGGCGAAGATTGAACATTTAAAGACAATCGAAGCATTGCAGCACAAGCAAGATGAGGCCAAGACGAAGCTGCACGCGTTGAAGACCGCCGGCGATGAGGCATGGGAAGACCTCAAAACAGGCGCAGAAAAAGCCTGGGCTGAAGTCAGTACAGCCTTCCACAGCGCAGCCTCAAAGTTCAAATGAGCATGGACACTTAATGAATCAGCCCGGTTGGGTTCAGGTCGTTCAGGTCCAAGATCTCGAACCGGTACTGGTCGAGGGCCGGAGAGGCGGACAGGAGGCCCGCTAGCCCGTAAAGGCAAAGTCGGGATCGGATGGTCATTTTTTCACCCCTTCTTCCTCGTGTAGATGACCTTGTACCGCCCGGCATCTTCGAGGCACACGTGGCACTCTGACGGCTCATCCCCGGGGTCGAAGGGTACCAAGAGCACCTCGTAAGAGAGCGATTCGTATAGCTCGACCAGTTCGCTCAATCTCGGCTCGTCGATGACGCTCTGCCGTTTCCAGCCCTCGCTCTCCAGCCTTTTCCGGTCATGCTCCTTCACGCTTGAGGCTCCCCTCAGAAGAGGTCATCCAGAGCGTCCTCCCCTCCGCCCGGCATCCGCCCGTGCTCCTGTAGGTATTGCTGGATGAGCTCGCTCTCCCGTTTTGTGTACATCGGGTCCGGTTCGAAATGGAAGTATCTGGCCCTTGTGTCCGTCCTCAGCTTTTCCCTCAACGCCCGCCTCAGATTCGGGGTCCCCACGATGCAGATGATCTCCTTTTCCCCGTCCAGCAGGCGGAAGACTCCCTCCACCTCGGGCATCGTGTCGATGACCGTCTCGTGGAACGCCAGATACTCCTCGGGAGGGAGAACAGTTCCACGGAACCGGAACCTCAGGTCACATTCGAGACAGCGTCGGGCCTCTTTCATAGCAGACTCGGGATCGTATCTCCCCTCTACCTCCCTGAAACCATCGAGCCGGTCGATCGGATCGAGGCAGGGGACGGGAACCCGCTGCCAGACGGCGAATCCCTCGATCCTGCCCGACAACACAGCACCGCTCCGTCGGATGGCCTCCGCCGCCGCGATACCGCCTCCTCCGAGGAAGCGATCGATGGCAGAGGCTGCTCGTTTCCCGGATGCGATCGCCTGGGCGACGAAAGAGGGACCGCTGACAATATCGCCCGCTGCGAATATCCCTCGAGCCTTCGTCTCCATAGTATCGCCGGCCACCACCAGCCGCTGTCCCCCTTTCAGGTCCCCATAAGATTCACCCAGAAAGGAGAAATCGGGGACTTGGCCGATCGCCACGATCGCCTCGTCCGCCTCGAACGTTTTCCGGGTACTCTCATCGAACGTCGGATTGAAACGACCCTGGTCATCGAAAACGGCCGTACACGGCTTGACCTCTATCCCCTTCACCTGATCTCCATCGGACAAGATCCGGGCGGGCCCCAGAGACGGGTGGATGCGTATCCCCTCGGCTTCTGCGCTTGCGATCTCGGTCCCGTGTGCGGGCATCTCGTCGCGCCGCTCGAGGCAGACGAGGTCGACCGATCGGGCGCCGAGACGGGCGGCGGTCCGGGCCGCATCGACGGCGACATCGCCCCCCCCGATCACGACGACCCTCTTCCCGTCGAATGGCCTGCCGGATAAGTCTCCCCGGGCGACCTCCCGGAGGAAGTCGATCCCCTGGCGGACTCCAGCCGAATCGATCCCCTCGACCCGGAGCGCCTTTCCGAGCGGATTGCCCGTGGCAATCAGGACTGCATCGTACCCGTCTTCCAGGAGTCGATCGAGTCCGATGGCTTTCCCCACGCGCGTGTTCGTCCGGACCTCGATTAACTCGTTGGAGACGATCCGATCGATTTCCCGTGAGAGGAGATCCCGCGGCAACCGGTAGCCGGGAATACCGAACCGGAGCATCCCTCCGGGTTCTTCCATCTCCTCGAACAAAGTCACGGCATGCCCCCTTCCCGCCAGGGAGTCCGCCGCCGCCAACCCGGCCGGACCCGAACCGATCACGGCGACCCGTTTTCCCGATGGAACGGCCTGCATCCTCTCCTCATGGTGCTCTTCATCCCCCTGTTCAACGGCGAACCGCTTCAGAGCACAAATGGTCACCGGATCCGTGATCCGATCCCGCCGGCAGACATCCTCGCATGGATGGAAGCAGACCCTCCCCAGCACGGCGGCCAGGGGGGTTCCGGCCCGGATGACCTCCGCGGCGCCGGCAAAATCCCCCCCGGCGATCCGCCGGACATATTCCGGGACATCCAGCCCCAGCGGACAATGATGGACACAGGGGACGAGGTCCGATCTTCTCGACGCCCACTGGATATCGGTATCCATCAGGGCGCCCGTCGGGCAGACCTCCACACAGATCCCGCACAGCCGGCACCCCGACTCCGGCGGAGAGGGGCCCAGGGCGCCGACCACGATCCCGTCGTCCGACCGGATATACCCGATGGCTGCCTCCCCATAGGTATGGTGGCACGCCCGGACGCAACGCATGCACCCGATGCAGAGGTTGTCGTCGCGGCTGAAGAGGGGAGTGTCGTTCAGACGGGGCAAATCCCGGTAACGGTAGCGCGGCAGATGGGGCGGGATGCCGACGGACCCGGCGACCTTGCGCAGCTCGCAGCGGTTGAACTTCCAACAGCACCGCTCCTCGACCGGCACATTCGACGAGCATTGGGTCAGGCTGCACCCCTCTCTCTGGGCACAGGTGAGACAGGCATGGGGGTGGGTCTCGAGGATCGCGGCGAGATGCGTCCGGCGAAGGACGACGAGCGCGGCCGAACGCGTGCGGATGCGCATCCCCTCTTTTACCGGTGTGCGACAGGCCCGGACGGGGTTGTCTTCACCCTCCACCTCCACGACGCAGAGGCCGCAGCCGTCGTAAGGGTTCTCTCCTCCGGGACCGTCGACCGCCTCTATCCGCCGGCTTCCCCGGTAAACGGCCCGGACGGGGGGGATGGCATCGTACGGCGGCAGATCCGGATGCGAACAGAGGTGGGGGATGTAGACGCCGGCCGCCAGGGCTGCTTCGAGGATGCTCGCACCGGCTTCCGCGTCGATCGCCACCTCATCGATCACGACGAAGGCGGTATCCATGGTCCCTCTACCAGGAGTGCGTCATGGCGCCGGGGCTGCAGGCCTTGAGACAGGGGAGAGCGGCCCCGCCTCCGGTCGGTTTGCATGGGGCGCACGAGTACTTGATCTTCTTCCGGTGCCCCTCCGCGACAGCAGCGACGCTGTCGCCGTAGTCATCCTCGATCCGATCGAGGACACCGGCCGGACATGCCTCGATGCACATCCCCGGGCAGTCGAGACACCGGTCCGTGTCGATCACGATAAAGTAGTCCCCCGAGCCGTCCTTGTACCCGTAGTGTGCAAGCAATATGGCCCCCTCAATTCGCCTTCGACTTCTCGTGGAGCGCTTTGGCGAAGAGCGCGGCACCCAGGGCACCTGCGATCTGCTGGTCGTAAGTCGTGGTCAGGGACTCCACCTTGAGCTCGTCCAGAAGCCGCTTGACGACACCCCGGTTCTTGGCGATGCCGCCGGTAATGGCAAACTCTTTCTGCACCCCGAGCCTCTCCAGGAGCGTCGCCACCCGGTGGGCCATCGCCGAGCAATAAGCGGCCAGGACCGTGTTCTTCTCCCACCCTTTGCGGAGTAGAGAGGCCGCTTCCGATTTAGCGAAGATGACGCACGTGCTGCTGACGGGTTCCGGCTCTTCCCCGACGGAGAGCGACAGGTCGCCGACCTCCTCGATGGGAACCTGGAGCAGATCGGCAAAGACCTCCATCCCGCGGCCCGTCCCCGCCGCGCACTTGTCGTTCATGAGGAACGCCGTCACCTTCCCCCGTTCATCGCAATGGATGGCCTTGCAGTCCTGCCCTCCCATATCGAGGATCGTCCGGACCCGGGGACCGTACATGAAGTTGCCGCCGCGCGCGTGGCACGCGATCTCGGTGATCGATTTGTGCGCGAACGGGACGTTCACCCGACCGTAACCCGTGCCGACGATGAAGTGGATGTCTTTGAGGCCGAGACCGGTCCCCTCCATCGCCCAGTCGATCGCCTTCTGGGCGCTTACCGGGCTGTCGGAACCCGTGCGCATGTTGCTGTAGGCGTAAAGTTTGCCATCGACCATAATGACGGCCTGGGAGCTGACCGACCCGACATCGACCCCCGCCGAGACGACTCCCCCGTTCCGCCATTCGATGGCCTCATCCCGCCAGTTGTATTCCTTCCATCTCCAGTATTCGGCCGTCATGACTTCCTCCCGTGTGACACGCTCTCATGTGCCACAAGCGCCGCTCCCAGAGCGCCGATATATTCGGGATCGTCGGCCACGATCACGTCGAACCCCAGGCTCCGGTTCATCGCGTCGATGAATCCCACGTTCCTGGCCACCCCGCCGATCAGCACGACATCCTTCTCGACGCCGACCTTCCGCACCATCGACACGATCCGGCTGGCCACCGCATCGTGGACCGCCCTCGCGATATCCGCTTTCGGCGTCTTGGCATGGATCAGGGAGACCACCTCGCTCTCCGCGAAGACGGCGCACTGGGCGTTCATCGGTATCGCCTGGGTCGATTTCAACGAGAGGGCTCCGAACTCTTCGATCGGCATCTCGAGCGCCCGCGACATGGCTTCCGTGAACGCGCCGGCGCCTGCGGCGCACTTCTCGTTGATCTCGAAATCGACGACCTTGCCCGCCGAATCGCAACGAATCCCCCGTCCCTCCTCGGCGCCGACATCGATGACGGTCTTTGCCGTCGGGAAACAGAACACGGAACCCTTCGCCGCGCCTCCCACCTCGGTGATCTCGCCATCGGCGAAGTCGACCTCTTTCCTCCCTCCCCCCGTGGCGACCACGAAAGCCAATTCTTTCCGGGAGATTCCGGCCTCCCGAAGGGCCTGCTCGAAGACCTTCAGGGTCGATTCCCTCGGCTCGAATCCCGTCAGCCCGAGGCGCCTCACGGCCACCGCGCCGTCTTTCAGGACCACGACCTTGATGGCCTTGGCCCCGACATCGATACCTGCCGTAAACATACCGTCACTCCTTTATGCCCTGACCATCTTGAAACCCAGGGTCTCCATGAAGGCATCCATCCGGGACATGGTGCGGTCCTCGTCGAACTCCCTCTCGTCGCCCATGTTTCCCTCGAACGCCATGACCGGATAGCCGGCCTCGATCAAGGCCAGCCGGTTCTCCGCGATACCCACCGTCAAGCCCTCGCAGCCCCGATTGTAATGGAGCATGACGCCGTCCAGCTTCCACTCCCTGGCGATGCGGATCATCATCTCGCTCTTGAGGTGCGGCGAGTAAAAATGCTGCCACTCGGGCTTGGACATGTTCCAGTCCGCCAGGATCCGGAGCGCCTCGTCGCGCGTCTGGATGGTGACGCCTTTCTGAGCCGGTGTCTTTCGCGGGCCCCAGGAGCCATCGGGCTGATCCTCCCACATCCCAATGAGCGCAAAGGTGTAGAGGGATCCGACCGAGACAGCTCCAAACCCTTCCAGGTACCGGAAGATCTTGAGAAACCCCCAGGGCGGCTGCGTGTCGGACATCAGACGGCACTGCTCGTTGGCCACGGCCGCGATCTGGTTCTCCACCCGATAGGCGACCTCGTCCCTGAGCTCTTCGTAAAAATCGGCGACCTCCCGTGAGTGTTTCTTCAATGTCCCCAGCACGTAAAGGGAATACATCGTCTTCTCGTCCAGCGGGGCGGGCACGGCCTTGTTCAACACGCAGATCTCCGCCCATGTCGAGGTCGACCGGCACTCGTTGTGGACCGCCTCGATGAGCTTACCGTCATCGTACTCCCGGCCGGTGATCCTCTCCAGCCATTCGATCCCATCGTGCATCTGGTCGACGATGTAGCGCAACTTATGGCCGTTCATCTCGTGGTAGGGGCCCGCGGCGACATCGATGCAGAACATCGGGATCCCCCCCTCGAGATCGCTGACCACCTGATACCACTTGGCATGACTGCAGCAGATGTGATCCTGCCACAGGAAGTCGGGCTTCGGGAACTTCCCTCCGAACGCGTACCGGTCGAGGATGATCGAGCCCCAATAATTCCGCATGTAGGAGCACAGATCCCGGGCAAAACCCTTCTTCTCGACGGCCTCGAGGCATTTGAGAGAGAAACTCTTATCGAAAGCGATCGAGGCGCCGTAGGGTTCGCTCGTGAGGCTGTAAACGTCATCCCCGAGCCCCTCCGGTATGGCCCCGAAGGTCCAGGCACCGCCTGCCCAGCGGATCCCCCCTTTCTCGTGCGCCGTCGCGTAATCGCGGTAATAGTCTTGCCGGATCTCCTTGGCTTTGTTCCAGCATTTGAGCGGTTCCATCCTGTACATCGCTTTCGCCATGGTCTCACCCTCTCGGCATCGTCAGAACAGGTCTTCCATCCCGAGGGTCTCCAGGAACGCCTCGACGCGGATCCTGAACTGCCCGATGGGGACGGTGACATCGAACTCCAGGAAGAGGCACGGGAAGCCCGCCTCCTCCATGGCTTTCTTGATCGCCGGGATATCGCACTCGTGGGGATCGCAGAACTTCTGCTGGATGATAATGGCGCCATCCACCCGGTGATCCCGCGCCAGGTTCAAGACGTGGGGAACCCTCGTCCGCTCCGGCCAGTCCTTGGTGGGACAGGCGGGGCGCTCGATATACCGGGCGGCGATCGCCTCGAGACGGTTATCCCGCGGTTCGACCGGGTTCCAGTAGTAGCGGGTCCCCGTACAGTGGTCATCGGCCACGATCACCGCGTTCAGGGACTCCACCATCCGGACAAACGGGAGGTCGTCGTTCTCGCTCCCCAGGATCATGAGCCGCTTCTTCGTCCCGTTGCCGACACTCCGCCCCGGCAATCTCCGGAGGAGATCCTCCAGGACCACGCTGTGGTCCCGCTTGTCGACCATCTGGTTCGTGATGGAAACGAGCATGGCCTCCTCCCCCGAGACGGGCGGATTCGGCCCCTTCCGCAAATCGTTGAACCGCCTCAGGAGACGGCGGCTTTCGTTGTAGACCTCGATCGCCTCATCCAGCTCGCCATCGCCGATCTTCGCCCTCGTCCAGCCTTCGACCGATTTTCGGAGCTCTTCCAGCTCCGCGGTAAGGAAGGGATGAGCCCTCAGGCTCTGCACGTGGTGGGGCATGCAGAGATAGTAGGAATACTCCACCGGCACGTGCTTCTGCCAGCTCGTGAACGACTGGCGGATGTGGAGACACGACTGGGCGATCGTGATGCCGTCCAGGTAGTCGTATCGCCCCTTGAGACCCTGGGCCAGGACATCCCGGCAGAAGGGACAGAACATGCCGAAGATGTGGGGCTCCGTGACATCCTGGGGCTCATGGCTCCCGAGGACCCGGACAGGGAGCACACCGGCCGCGTAGAAGATCTCCTCGGGGACATAGGTGCAGAAGTATCCCACCACCTTTCCCGCGTCCTTGTCCTTCCAGGCCCGCGCGTAATCGTGCCGGCGATCGTACCATTCTTGAAAATGTTCAAACATACCCTGCCTCGCTGTAAAAGTGCTTCCTGCCCGCTAAGTCTTCTTCTTCCCATCCGACGGCACTGACATCGCGGTCCCCTTCCCCTTGATTCCCCCGAGAATGAGTTCGAGCTGCTGATCGGCCAGATCCTCGGGGCGGATCCGGTCCGACTTCCACCCATACCACTGGTAAAACCAGTTGAGCATGCCGAAGAGGTTCGCCGTGGCCAGCCATGGATCGAGGGAGGATCCATACCGCTCGGTCAAGGATCTGACGGTTTCGAGGACCACGCCGAAATATTCCCGCCGGATCCGGCGGACTCCCTCGTAGTAATCGTTCGTCAGGGTCCCCAGCTCCCGGGCACATACCTTGAGCTCGGCCATGTGGGTGGAAAAATGGGCGATATGGTTCCGGATGATGAGGCGAAGCCGTTGTTCGGGGTCGTCGACTCCGCTGATTTGCTCTTTGACCGTCTGCAGGAGGGAAGCGAAGGTGTTTTGCTGGATGAGGAAGAGAAGCTCTTCCTTGCAGGAGACGTAGTAATAGATGTTCGAGAGGCCGATCTTCGTAGATCGCGAGATGTCGCGGATCGATGTCCCCTCGTACCCCCGCGCGGCAAAGATCTCGGCCGCTTGCTTGAGGAGGGACCTGAGCTTGTTATCGAACGCCCGGCTGGTCTTCTGCGCCACCGCTTCCCCGACCATCGTGATCCGATCTCCGGTTTGACGGCTTTCTTCGCACCGGGCATCCGCCCGGCGAATCCTGAAGAAGATCGAGAGGAATTAACGGCGTGCCATGCACCCGTATCGCACATGAGGCGATTACGGGAGATCCCCGAGGGGAAACGGGGGGAACAATCGATCAACAGAGAATAGAATCGAACGTTCGTTCTGTATTATACAACGAAAGGGATGAAAAGTCAAAGGAATGGAAGATCGTCACGCGGGTGAAGCTTCGGTGAGGAGTGGTGATGTCGAGATAACAACGACAGAGAACTGAACCGGGCTTTCTCTGTTCCCAATTCCTCGGTGGTCCCTCTGGACGTCGCCTTTTCCGAAGAGCTCCCGTTAGAAATCAGACTTCCGAAATATTGAGACAGTCCGCTGCGACCTGGTTCTCCGGACCTATCTCTTCCTCGCAGGGCTTCTTTTCGTCTTCGTTTTCTTCGTCGAGCTCTTGGTCTTCTTCCCCCTGGTGCTCTTCGCCTTCGACTTCCCTTTCACGGACTTCCTTGGCGATTTCTTTGCGGCCATTCGCATACCTCCTTGTAAACGAGAAGGCCCGGTTCAGAAACGTGGTAACAACTGAAAGTTAATCAATCTTCTGGTCATGATGCAATGAAAATAATTCTTCTTCGTCCCACCGCTTGCGGGATCATCGCGACTCGACAGGGAAAAGAGGATCGAATAGATTATAACGGTGACTCCCCGAATTCAGTACGGTAACCAGGCATCGCAATGGAACGAGCCACCGAAGTAATCCACGGTTCAAAAACCGCATCCATTACCCGAAGCCTCATCGAGGCGGACGACCTGGCACCTGTGAGGTTGCTGGAGACGGAAAGGCACCGGGACGCCGCGCGTTCCTTCTACGACCATTTCTCACTCGCTCCCGAAGGGCCCGTGGAACGCTTCCTCGAGAGGCTGATCGAGCAGTACACCCGGATCCCCTACGAGAACCTGAGCAAGATCATTAAGCGGGCTGCCTCCGGTACTCTAGAGGAGAAGCTCAGGCTCCCGGATGAGGTCATCGCGGACCACTTCGAATGGGGACTCGGCGGGACCTGCTTCTCCCTCTCCTTCTACCTCCTCTGCATCCTGCACCATGCCGGCATCCCTGCCTATATCTCGATGGCTCACATGGGCAGGAGGGAAAACACCCACTGCGTCACGGTGGCCGAAACCCGGGCGGGAAAGTATCTCCTCGATGCCGGGTACCTCATCAACCAGCCGGTCCCGATGCGTCCAGACGGCCCGGTCTTTCTCCAACTTCCCCATACCTGTGTCCGGCTCATCCACGATCCCAGAGACGACCACTACCATGTCCTGACTGGAAAGAGCGATGAACTGAAACCCCGCTATCGATTCCATGACTTGCCGGTCAGACCGGAAGACTTGCTGGTATACTGGCAGCGTTCTTTCGATCAGATGAACAACATCTGCCTGACATTTCGGCGGGAAGAGAAGCTCATCTACCTGCATGGAGACTACCTCCGGGAGACCCGGCTCGACGGATTCACAAGGGACCGGATCAAGGGTGGGCTTCCGGATGTCATCGCAAAAGTGGCCGGCATCCGGGAGAGTACCGTCGAAGAGGCGCTATCGGCGATCCGGAGGCCCGGAAGGGGAGAGAGATGATCCCGAGCGAGCCCGATCCCGTCAAGTTGGTCATCGGGGCTATCTTCCGGGAGAACGAGATCCTGGACGAGGCATGCCGGCTTCTAGAAGAGGAGTTCGGGGAGATCGACTTCCGGAGCCCGCGCTATCCCTTCGACGCGACCGACTATTACGATGCGGAGATGGGAGGTCCCCTCTCTCGGGAGTTTCTGTCTTTCCGCAATCTGGTGGGCCCGGCCGATCTCGTCCGTGCGAAGATCAGGTCGCGGGCTATCGAAGAGACGCTCTCACGGGACGGAAAACGCCGGGTCAACCTCGACCCGGGATACCTCGACTACGGCAAGTTCCTCCTCGCTTCCTTCAAGTACGGGCCGCACAAGATCTATCTCGATCGAGGGGTCTATGCCGACCTGGCCCTCTACTACGAAAAGGGAGACTTCATCGCCTATCCGTGGAGTTTCCCTGATATGAAAACGCGAGTTTACAACGATGCCTTCATGAAGATCAGGGCTCGTTATAAGGATGATCTTCGGAGGATCAGGAGGTCGGCTCGCCTTTCCCGGGCGGATGATTGAGGGTATCGGGGGGACTTGAAGGTTTCTTTCCGGCGAAACCTTTGAACTTCTCCTCGAGCTCCTTCTGGTGCCGGTCCTTTTCCCGCTCGAATTCCTTCTTTGAGAACATCTCCTCCATTTTCCTCTGCTTGCCCGTCCTCTCGGCCCTGAACTTCTCGATCTCCCTCACCATCTCTCCCGGGTCCACTGTCCGGGGGAGGTCCTCGACTTTGAGGTGATCCGCCACGCAGTATCGGTCATCGAAGGCCCCCTTGACCGCATGGAGGGCCCCCATGTCGAGGAGCCTGTGGAAGAGGTGCAGCGTGATCTCCATCGGGAAACCGGTAAGGCCGGAGATCTCTGAAGCTGTGGGCATCTTCTTATCCCGGTGAGTGAGGAGCCTCACCGCTGCAACGATCAGCTGCCCCTGCTCATAGAGCGATATCTTCTCTTCCGTCACGCGAGCCTCACGACGTGCGCGATGAAGCCTTTCAGGCAAAAGGGGAAAGGGGGCATCTCGCTTCCGATATTAAACAATATTACTCTCCCGCATAGGAATTGGCAACCCCTGTCAGGGGGCACATCGAGGAGGATTCTCAGGAACAATAAGCCCGCTTGCATCCCAGCACGATCCACATTCCACTTGACAACGCCTTATCCCTCATCGTATCATCCCTATCGGTGAGGGGAAAACATAGAAATTCCCATCCTGGCCGCAAAGGAAACTCTCTATGATCTCTGATTATCTTCCTCTATCATCTTGGCTCGGCTCCGGTCTGGCCTGGTTTATACTCGGCGCAGTACTGCTCATTATCGAACTGGCCACTTCCGGATTCCTTGCCTTATTTTTCGCGATCGGCGCGTGGATCACGGCGATTCTTCTTTGGATCGGCCTCATCGGCGGCAACTGGCTGACGCTGGCGGTCTTCTTGGTTTCCTCCGTGACCGCGTTGTTCCTTCTGCGCCGCCGCTTGCGGGCAGTTGTCGGTGGAAGCATGGGTCTCGATACGGACACTGAAGCCAAGCTCGATGAATTCGCAGGGAAAATCGCTACAGTAGTCGAATCCATTGACGCGGCACGTAACACCGGCAAAGTCGAGTTCCGCGGCACGCAATGGCTGGCCCGAGCAGATCGCACCATCGAACGAGGATCCACCGTTCGCATCGTTGCACGCGACAATCTCACATTAACCGTGACATCCATCGAGGGATAAGCATGGCGACCAGCACGATTGTCATCTTAGGACTGATTTTAATCGTCATCATCGCTGTGGCCAAGACGGCGACTGTGGTACCCCAGCGTTCGGCCTTTATCGTCGAGCGACTCGGGAAGTATTCGAAAACCCTGCAAGCCGGCTTTCACTTGCTGGTGCCCTTTCTGGATCGCATCTCGTACAAGCACACGCTGAAGGAAGAAGCGCTCGATGTTCCCCCGCAAAATTGCATCACCAGAGACAATGTCACCGTCGAGGTGGACGGGATCATCTATCTGCAGGTGATGGATCCGGTGAAAGCTTCTTACGGGATCTCGAACTACCACTATGCCACGGTGCAGCTTTCACAAACCACGATGCGCAGCATAATCGGGAAGCTAGAGCTCGACCGCACCTTCGAGGAGCGCGAATCCATCAATGCCGCCGTGGTTTCGGCGGTGGACAAGGCCTCCGAGCCGTGGGGTGTAAAGGTCACGCGATACGAGGTGAAGAACATCAAACCCCCACAGACAATTCTCGATGCGATGGAGAAACAGATGCGCGCGGAGCGGGAAAAGCGGGCGGTGATCGCCACATCGGAAGGGCAGAGACAATCCGAGATCAACATCGCCGAAGGGGAACGCGCCGCCGCGATCACCCGCTCCGAGGGCGAGAAAATTCGGCTCATCAATGAGGCCACCGGTCGCGCGCAGGCCGTGGAGCTTGAAGCCAAGGCGACGGCGATTGCATTCCGGGAGATCGCCGCTTCATTACAGACCGAGGGGGGGCGCGAAGCGCTGAATCTACGCGTCGCGGAGGACTATTTGAAACAGTTCGGTAATTTAGCCAAGACCAATAACACTCTGATTCTCCCATCGAATCTGGCGGATATTGCAGGAATAGTGGCGACGCTGACGAAGACGTTCGCGGGCACCGGAGCGCCTTCGACGGGTAAATAGAGAAGA
>Ga0214473_10002343_pt1 | contig 23308 bp, 19 predicted proteins | sample RVTome_7_FD_203509 | JGI IMG/M metagenome (GOLD analysis project Ga0214473, IMG submission 203509) | Soil microbial communities from uranium-contaminated site in the Upper Colorado River Basin, Wyoming, United States - RVT98D197 | ecosystem: Environmental > Terrestrial > Soil > Contaminated >... | reverse complement strand
GAGAAGTACGGGTCCTGCGGCTCCGATCGAGCGCAATCCCTGAGTCATCATGGCACGATCGGCCCCCGGCTCGTCAATTCCGTAACGTCCCGCTGAGCGCATCGTCGGGTTGAACCTTCAGGTGCAGAACTCTAATAACACGGGCCATGAGCCTCATCCCGGCCCTGCCCCCCAGCTTCGAGGCGGCCCTGCGCGACGCCCACTCTCGAGACGCGCGCGCGCGCCGCGCTGCGGCGGCGAGCCTCGCGTCGCCGCCCCCTGGGCAGGAGGAGCGCGCCAAGGCAGCGCTTAGGCGCCTTCTCGACGATCCAGTCGGCGCTGTCAGGGGAGCCGCGGTCGCCGGTGCGGGCTCCCTCCGGGACACGGAGGCGCTCGACGTGATCCTCGCTCGCTTCGACGACGGTGAGCCCGTGGTCCGACAGCTGGCCATCATCGCCGTGGCCCGCATGGGCGATCCTCGCGCCGTGGAGCCGCTGCGGCAGGCGCTCTCGGATACGAGGCCCGACGTGCGCTTCCAGGCCGCCGTGAGCTTCGCCGAGCTGTGCCCGAACGAGGCCCTGTCCGCCCTGCGCCCGCTCGTCGAAGACGAAGATCCGGAGGTGCGGGCGAGCGCGGCGAGCGCCATCGGGACGCTGACACAGGAGGGCGCGGCCGACGTGATCGCTCCCCTGCTGTCGGATGCCACGGCGCACACCCGGGCCGACGCGGCCCTCGCGCTGGCAGCCCTGGGCGACTCGCGCGCCGGTCCCGTGCTGCTCGAGGCCCTCGACGACCCGGAGCGCCGCTTCGCTGCTGCGGCGGCGCTCGGCGAGATCGGATACGGCGAGGCAGTCGAGGCGCTGGCCCGCATCACTTCTCGATTGCTCGCTCCCCTGTCCCTCAAAGCGGCCGCCGGCGCGGCCCTGGCACGTATGGGCGATCCTCGCGGTGCCTCGGCGCTGCGCGGCGTGCTCCGCGCGCTGCGCGGCGACGGTCGCAGCTACGCCGCCGAGCTCGCCGGTGAGCTCGGCCTGGTCGAGCTGGCCCCGGACATTGCCGCGCTGGTCGAGTCTCCTCGCGGAGCCGACCCGGTGGTGATCGCGCGCGCTCTCGCGGATCTCGCCCCACGGAGCGACGAGGCGCGCGCCGCGCTCGAGAAGGTGTTGCGCGGAGACGACGCGGAGGCGGTGGCGGTGGCGAAGGCCGCCCTCGGGTCCATCGACGAAGGGGCTTGCGAGGAGTCGTGAGCGCAGGGTCCACGCGCAACGATCGACTCTTGTGTGACTCCCACTGTCACCTCGACTTCCCCGAGCTCGCGGACGATCTCGAGGGCGTGCTCGACCGCGCCGCGACGGCGGGCGTCGCGCGGTTGGTCGCCATCGGCACCGGGCGCGCTCCGCGGGATCTCGAGGGCGCCTTGGCCATCGCCCGGAGGCACGCCGGCTGGATCCGCGCGACCGTCGGCGTTCATCCCCACGACGCGCGGTACGCGGACCGGGCGTTGCTCGAGAGCGTCGAACGCCTCGCGGCCGACCCGCTGGTCGTCGCCGTGGGCGAGACGGGCCTCGACCACCACTACGACAACTCGCCGCGCGACGCCCAGCGGACCGCCTTCGTGACCCAGGTCGCGATCGCGCGCGCGGTGCGCAAGCCGCTCGTGATCCACACGCGCAACGCGCTCGAAGAGACCCTCGAAGTCCTCCGAACCGAAGGGGCCGCCGACGTGGGCGGCGTGATCCACTGCTTCAGCGAGGACGCGGCCTTCGCCGCCCGCGCCCTCGATCTCGGTTTCATCGCCAGCTTCAGCGGACTGGTCACTTTCCCTCGTGGCACGGAGGCCATCCGCGACGCGGCGCGCAGGCAACCCGCCGACGCCATCCTCGTAGAGACGGACGCGCCGTACCTCGCGCCGGTCCCGCACCGGGGACGCCGCAACGAGCCAGCCTTCGTCGCGCACACCGCCCGCGCGGTCGCGGCCCTGCGCGGCGTGGCGCCCGAAGATCTCTTCCGCATCACCACGGACAACGCCTGCCGGCTGTTCGCGTTGCCTCCGTGCTGAGCCTGGCGCCCTGCCCCCCTGCCGAGGGCCAGGGGCAGACTCCCCACCGTGGGGACCGACGGAGGAGCCGCTTGACGAAAGGCCTTTTGCCCGTATCCTTCGCACCCTCTCTGGTTCTGGAGTCCCCCATGAATACGAACCTCGGGCTGATCGGCAAGAAGCTCGGATCGACCCAAATCTTCAAGGATGACGGCACCGTAGTGGGTGTGACGGTCATCGAGACCGGCCCCTGCGTGGTCCTCGCCAAGCGCACCGCGGACAAGCACGGCTACAGCGCCCTGCAGCTCGGTTTCGGCACGCGGCGGGACAAGCTGGTTCGCAAGCCCGAGGCGGGGTACTTCGCCAAGGTCGGCGTCGCCGCCCCGCGCCTCGTTCGCGAGTTCCGCGTCGCCGCGGATGTGGCCGCGCGCTACGAAGTGGGCCAGACCATCAAGGCGTCCGAGGTCTTCACCGAGGATCAGCGCGTGGATGTCACGGGCGTGAGCAAGGGTCGGGGCTTCGCCGGTGTCATAGTCCGGCACAACTTCCACGGCGCGGCCACGGTGTCGCACGGCACGCACGAGTACAAGCGGCACGGCGGCTCCATCGGCATGAACATGACGCCTGGCCGCACGCTGCCGGGGACGCGCATGCCTGGCCAGCACGGCAACAAGACACAAACCGTGCTGAACCTGGCGGTGGCCCGCGTGCTCGACGAAGAAAACCTCGTCCTCGTCGCAGGCGGAGTGCCCGGTCCCTCGGGCGCCTTCGTCATGCTGCGCGGGGCCGTCAAGCCCTCGATCTGGGTGTCGCGCGCGCAGTAGCGCGCCCTGGCGATGGCCCGGTCGCGACGACCGCAGGACCACTTCGGCCGGCGCGCGCGTCGCGAGGGATTCCCGGCGCGCTCGGTCTACAAGCTGCAGGAGCTCGACCGGCGGCTCGGGCTGCTGCGGAGGGGCGCACGCGTCCTCGATCTCGGCGCGGCACCGGGGTCGTGGACGCTCTGGGCCGCTGAGCGGGTGGGCGAACAGGGCCGCGTGATCGCGGTCGACCTGCAGGCGATCGACGTCGCCCTCCCCCGTCAGGTGCGGACGCACCAGGCCGACATCTTCACGCTCAGCGCTGCGGACCTGGGCGGCCCTTCGTCCTTCGACGTCGTGCTCAGCGACATGGCCCCCGCCACGACGGGTCAGCGGCACCTCGACCAATACCGCAGCTTCGAGCTCTTCACGCACGCCCTGTCGCTCGCCCGCGCCGTACTCGCGCCCGGCGGCAGCTTCGTCGGCAAGATCTTCCAAGGACCCGACTCCGGCGAGGCGCAGCGAGCCGTCGCCGCCGCGTTCGAGAAGGCGCGCCTCCTCAAGCCCGATGCGTCCCGGGCCGAGAGCTACGAAGTGTTCCTCGCAGGCCTGCGTTTGCGCGGCTGAGAGGTCGCGGCGCGGAGAATTCAGAACACCAGCACGTCAGCGGCCGGTTCGCGCGCGCTGCACGATCCGCAGTCTCTCTCGCGCCGCCGCCGCGTGCTGGCCGTCCGGTGCGAGCTCGAGGTAGCGCCGGAAGCACCGCGCCGCCTCGTCGAAGGCTTCACCGCCCGCGAGCACGTTGCCCAGGAGATACCACGCGGTCGCGTAGTCCGCGTCGAGGGCGATCGCCTGGCGCAATGTCGCCTCGGCGGCAGGCCGATTCCCGGCGGCGAGCTGGGCGAGGGCGAGCTCGGAGAGGAGCGCAGGGGTCGCTCCCCCCTCCCGTGCCTCTACGGCGCTCTGCATGACCCCCGCGGCGGCCTCGGCCTGGCCGGCGAGCCTCAGGCCGTTGCCGATGGCCTGGAGCGCGGCGGGGTTGTCGCGCGAGAGCGGGATCGCGCGTCGCAGCTCGATGGCACCCTGATCATGCTGACCCAGCCGCACCAGGACGAGGCCGAGGTTGATGCGGCTCATGGGGTCGCGCGGGGCGAAGCGAATCGCGCGCTGGTAGGCCTCCGCAGCGGCCTGGAGGTCTCCGCTCTCCTCGAGCGCGAGGCCGAGATTGACGTGGGCCGAGGCGAAATCGGGGCGGACCCTCGCCGCTTCGCGGAGCACCTCCACCGCCTCGTCGAGGCGCTCCTGCTCCCTCAGCAACAGCCCGAGGTTGTTGAGAGCCTCTGGAAAATCGGGCAGGGCCGCGAGCGCGGAGCGGTAAGCCCGCTCGGCGCCGCGAGCATCTCCGAGCATCTCGAGGGCGAGACCGAGATCGAGTCGGGCGCGCGGATCCTCGGGACCGTCGAGGAGCGCGCCCTCCAGAATCGTGCGCGCCTCGTCCGCGTTGCCGCGAGCGAGGAGCGCTTCGGCGCGCGACACGGTCGGCGTGGCAGCCGGCGCGTCGTGCGCCGAGGCGGCGGCTTCGTCCGGGAACATGATGTCCTCGTCGCCGGACCCATCGCCGCCCCGAGGGCGGCTGCCCCCGTCTGGAGGTCCACACGCACTCGCCAGCAACGCGAACGCCGCGATAGAACCGATCGTGGACAAAGCAAGCCTCATGTGAGGGCCTCGCGAGCCGCCTCCCAGCGTGCGTGGTGCTGGGCGAGGGCATCGCGCAGCGCACGAGCGAGCGCCTCAACTCGCTTGGGCTCGGCCAGCTTCGATCCGCGCGTGTCGACCACGTAGAACACGTCCGCCGCACGCACGCCTTCCGTGTTGATCTTGGAGAACGCGATGGTCAGGCCCTGTTCGTGCAGCGTGCGGGAGATGGCGTGCAAGAGCCCGAGTCGGTCTCGCGTGAACACGTCGACGACTGTGAATCGGTGCGAGACGGCGTTGTCGACGATGACCTCCGTGGACACATCCGGGACGTGGCGCTGGGCCCAAGACGGGACCTGTCCGACGCGGGCGAGGAGCTTCTCCGCGGTCGTCTCGGAGCCGAGCAGGGCGAGCAGATCGTGCCGGACACTGTCGAGTGTGGCGTCGCTTGCCGGCTCGGCGGCCCCTTCGCGGCGGACCAGGAAGACGTCGAATGCCTCGTCGGGCTCGCCCGGCCGCGGGCGGTTGTAGATCTGCGCCGTGATCACCGACAGCCTGTTGGAGGCGAGCACGGCCGTGAGGTCGGCCAGCAGGCCCGGGCGGTCGTCCGTCACGAACAACAACTCGGCCGAATCGACAGTTGGCCCGGGCGCCCGCGCCACGTGAACCGTGGCGTCCCCACGCTCGACGGCCACCTTCGCGTGTAGGGCGATGGCCTCGGCCGTGTTCGCGAGCACGTATCGCGTGGGCATGTCGGCGATGAACACCTCGCGCGCAGCGCGGTCGGGGCTGTTGTCGAGAGCGGCGCGGGCGGCCTCGCGGGTTTCGCGCACCCTTCCAACGGCCGAAGGGATCTCTCCCTCGAGCACGGAGGCCGTGGCCAGGTAGAGGTCGTCGAGCAGACGCGACTTCCAGGAGGTCATCGCCGTCGGGCTGGTCGTCGACAGGTCCGCGATGGTCAGGAGGTACAGGTCTCGAAGGCGGTCGAGCGTACCGACCTCGCGGGCGACCTCCAGAACCGCATCGGGGTCGCTCGTATCGCGGCGCGTCGCCCACTTGTAGAGACTCAGGTGCTCGCGCACGAGCCAACCGACGTGCTCCGCGTCGGCGGGGGACAGGGCGAGGCGGCGCGCGATCGGCACGACCATGGCAGCGCCCTTGACCGAGTGATCCTTGCCGTGGGCCTTTCCGATGTCGTGCAGCAACAGACCCACATAGAGCGGAACGGGGCGAGGTTCCTCGGCGGTGAGGCGGCAGGCGAGGGGCTGGTCCTTCTTGAGGTCGCCCCGGACCAGCGCCTTGAGCCGGTCGACGGCTCTCAGCGAGTGCACATCGACTGTGTAGACGTGGTAGACGTCGTGTTGCACTCGACCCGTGATCGTCTCGAACTCGGCGATGATCGCCGCCACGAGCCCCACGGAGTGGAGCTCCTCCAGAATGGACCCGCGCCGAACGGGCGCCACCCCGGTGAACGTGAGGAAGCTGAGAAACGCCTCCACCGCCTCCGGCGTCCGCCGCGCGCGCGCGCGCCATTCCGGATCGTGGGCCGCTTCAGTGATGGCGTCACGGGCTCCCGGATCGGGGGGCTGTCTCCTCCCGATCACCTGGCGATACAAGCGGAAAGCGAGCGCTGGATCGCTTCGAAGACGCTCGGGGTCGACGAGACCGACGAGACCGTCCACGACCCGTATGCCGTCACCCAGGTCTTCGGTGATCGGGCCTCCCAAGGCGACGGCCACCGGCCGGGCCCGCGAGAGCATTCTCTCTGACGCATGCGCGACCACGCGGGCCTTGCGATAGTACGCTTGCATGAACTGCTCGACTGCCAACGTCACCCCATCGCAGAAGCCGAGCTGCTTCGCGATGTCCTCCTGGTCGGCAAAGGTGAGCCTGTCCTGTCGACGCCCGGCGCGAAGGTGCAGGAGGTTGCGCACGCGCCAAAGCATCTCGCGCGCGACGTCGAGCTCGCGCGCCTCGTGAGGGAGCAGAGCGCCCAAACGCACGTGCTGCTCCGGGCACGTCGAACCCCATCGCGCGCGCGCTGCCCACTCGCCGACATCCAGGTCCCGCAATCCCCCGCGACCCAGCTTGACCTCGGGCTCGAGGAGGAACAAGGACCCACCGAAGCGCTCCTGGCGTTCGGCCGTGTCCTTCTCGAGGGCATCGACGAACTGGGTCAGGGCCGGCTCGAACACCTCACGGCGCGCCCTCTCCTCCAGATCCGCGACGATGTCCACGCGACCGGCAACGCGTCGAAGATCGAGCAGAGTCGTCGCCGTCCGAATGTCCTCGCGCGCGAGGGCGAGGGTCTCGCCCACGCCCCGGACGGCGTGGCCGATGGTGAGCCCCAGGTCCCACAACGGGTAGAGCACGCCCTCGGCGAGGCTCTGCACGTGGCGGTCCCTGGGATCGTCACAAAGAAACAAAACGTCCACATCGCTGTGCAGGGCGACCAGACCTCGGCCGTACCCTCCGACGCCGACGAGCGCGACGCGCGCGCGCGGCGCCATTCCCTCCGCCCTGGCCGCGGCATCCGACGCGCAGAAGAGGGCGCCGAGCAGGCCATCGAGACTGCGGGCGTACCGCCGCGCCACGGCGATGCCCGACTCCCCGTTCCGCACCGCCTCCTCGAGCCCGCGCCGGCAGTCCCCCAGGTACTGTCCGCAACAGCACGGGAGCCCGGGTGCGAGACGACCGAGATCGATCGTCGGATGCGCCGAGGATTCGGGCATGGCGCGGAAGTATGCGCAATGGAAGGTGCCCGCGCAAAGGAGCCGCGTCGATCGGCCCTGCAGGGCCTCTTGCCGCTGGAATCAGGGGAAACCGCGCCGCCAGCCCCGCCGCTCACTCCCCCCGGCCGTACCGGACCAGCCCCTCGGCAACGCCCTCGGCCAGGGCTTGACGGTACTGGGGAGTCGCCAGCGCGCGGTTCTCCCTGGGCTGCGTGAGGAACGAGCCCTCGAGCAGAATGGCCGGCATGCGCGCACCCACGAGCACGTAGAACATGGCGCTCTTGACGCCGCGGTCGGGCAGATCCGGCAGCGTCCGCCTGCACCCGGCGAGCGCTCCGCGCTGAACGAGCTCCGCGAGCGCCCGCGACCCCACCAGCTGCTCCTGACGGTGGAGCGAAGCCAGGATGGTCTGCAGACCCGTCACTTCGCGCTGGCTCGTCCCGTTCTCGCGAGCCGCGAGGCTGAGCGCCTGCCGGTCATCGGTGGTATCGAGGACGAACGTGGCCACGCCGCCATGCTCGACCGGATCGTCGGCGGCGTTGAGGTGCAGAGAAACGAAGACGTCGGCACCCGCCGCATTCGCGAAGGCCACGCGTTGGTCGAGGGACACCAGCTCGTCGCGGCGCCGCGTCAGCAGCACGCGGGTTTCGGGCAAGCGCCGAGCGAGTAGGGCCTCGACACGCTCGGCGATGTCGAGCGTGAGGATCGACTCCTTGAGCCCCTCCGCACGGGCGCCGTAGTCGTTGCCGCCGTGACCGGGGTCGAGGACGATCGTCGCGAGACGCCGCCGGTCTCCCTCCGGCGTCGGAACGGGCTCTCCCGGACCGCTCCGGTCAAAGTCCACGACGACGCGGTAGGGATCGGTGAGGATGAACAGCTGATAGCGGGCGTCCGCGTCGAGATCGAAGACGACGCGCGTGGTGCCTGGCTCGAAGGTCCCCACACGGATCCGCTGAAGACCGGCACCGCCGACGGTCGTCGCCCTCGGCACCGACTCTCCGCTCGTGGTCTGCTCGAGGTCGATAAAGACCCGGCGAGGCAGCTCACCCTCTTCGGGCAGCTCGCTCCGCCGGAACACCGCGACCTTGTCGAAGCGCAACACCACGCGCACCACGCCCGGGTCGGGCGCCCCGCGCTCGGGCGCCCCGTAGACCGCGATGCTCTCGATGAGGGCGGATCCGAGATCCCCTCGCCCGCGGGCCCACCGTTCCATTTGGGAATCCGCCGAGTCCGCCTCCGTCCCGCCCGTGGGGTCTTCCGCGTTCGGGTCGGCGTCGATGGCGGCCAGCTCCGCAGAGGACGGCCTGTGGGCATCCAGAACGGCCGTGATGCGGCGGGCTTCGGCGAGGCACGAGGTGTGTTGCTCTCCCGAGAATCGGCGAGCCGTGCGGTAGGCGACGAGGTAGGCGGCCTCCAGATCGCCCGCATCCCCGGCCTCGAGGCGAGCGAGCTCCACGGCCGAGTCGCACGCGCCGGCGAGTGACCGACGGCGGGATGCCTCGCGGAGATGGCGCCGGGAGGTGGCCAGCCAAGTGCCGTCCCTCTCGCGCAAGGCCAGCAGCCGCGCGAAGCGGGCCGCGTGGCGAGCCATCTCGACGCCCTCGGCCGTGGTTTCGTGCTCCAGCGCGCGCCGCGCCGCTGACCGATAGTGCCCCTCGAGCTCTGCGAGGGGCAGGGCCTGGGCAACGTCGTCGCTCGGGGGGTCGACCGGGAGCTCCGCCGCGCGTGCGGGGCCCGAGTCTTCGGGGCGTTCCTCCCCGTGGTCGCAGGCAGGGGCGCCGAGCAGAACCGCGGCGACGGCCGCCAGGGCTGTCACGCGGTCCCATCGGAAGGGAGCCCTCGGGGCGCCGTGCTGCCCCACGCTGGGGACCCTGCGAGGGTGACCCCCGGCGCACCGCCGCGCGTGAGAGTTATCCGGCAACCTGCTACGCTGCGCCCCACCGCGAAAGGGAGAAGACGTGAGCGACAAGCCCATGTACCAAGACCGCCAAACGCAGCGGGTCTATCGCGACGCGACCGAGATGGTCAACGACTACCTCCGCCGGTTCGGAGAGAAGGTCGGCGTCGAGCTCGAGCCGCTCGACGATGATGGCTACACGGACGTCCGGCGCGGCTCGGCAACTGTGGGGATCAACGTGCTCGAGGAACACGGGATCCTCCTTTTCCTGTCGCGGATCATGACAGTGCCAGCCGACGAGCGAGAGTACTTCTACCGCCGACTGCTCGAGCTGAACTTCCTCGTGACCAGCGACGGGGCATTCGCGATCGACAAGGACCGCGACGCCGTCTACCTGCGAGCGCTGCGCCGCCTGAGCGGCCTCGACTACGAGGAGTTCGAGGACCTGCTGCACACGACGGCCACCGTGGCGGACGAGTGGGACGATCGCCTCGCGGAGCTCTTCCCCGCAAAGGGCTGACTGTTGTTCCAGGGAGCGCCCGGACCACGTCATCGCTGGCTTTCCGCCCGGAGCCTAGCCCGGGTGCGGGGTGGCCGCCTGGTCACTCGGGTGGTAGGCTGGGAGACCATGGGGGTCGTGCCGAGAGGTCAGTCATGAGCACGAGCGCGCGAGAGGCAGGAGCCGAGGCGCCGCAGCCCGAGAGCTCGAGCGCAAGCGACGGCGCGGTCGCGGCGCCGAACACAGACCCTCCGGGCGATCCGACGAGCCCCGCTTCCGAGGGAAGCGGCGCGGACGCGACGACCGCCGAAACGGCGCCCACGGCTCCCTCGCCGGGCAATGGCGACGGGTTGGGCGCCTCCGACGGCGCGTGGTCCGCATCCACCTTCTCGGCCGATGATGCCGACAAGATCGCCGCGAGATTCACGGCGTCCTGGGAGGGGACCGAGTCGGCGAACGCCTGGGACACGGGGCCAGCGCCGGACAACCATCCCGCGGTCCAGGCCGCCGCGCCGCCCGTCGCGCGATACGACTCAGTACCGCCGACGCTGCCGGTGTCGAAGACCAACCGGTGGCTCATGTTTGGGGGCCTTGGCGGGGCCGCGCTCCTCGTGGTGATCCTCGGCTCCCTCGCCATGGCGGGGAGCGTCGACCCGGAAGACGTGCGGCCGGCCGAGGACACGGCGACGCCTCCGCAGGAGCAAGTTCCCGGTGCAGCGGAGGCCCAGCAGGCGCCCGAGCCCGCCGTCGTCGCCGAGCCCGAGCCCGCCGTCGTCGCCGAGCCCGAGCCCGCCGTCGAGCCGGAGCCGGCTCCGCCGCCCGAGCCGCCCCAGGTGCACGTCGTCGTGCGCACCGTCCCGGCCAACGCGACCCTGTTGGTCGACGGCGCCAGGGTCGGCAACCCCTACGATGCTCGGCTCGCGCAGGGCGGCACGCTTCAGGCGCAGGCGAGCGCAAACGGGTTCCAGCCCGCCTCCGAGCAAGTCGAGATCGATCGCGACCGCACGGTCGTCCTGCGCTTGCGCGCAGTCCCGCGGGAGACGCCGCCCGTCGCCGCGCCGAGCACCATGACGACGCGCCAGACGCGCCAGACGCGGCAAGCGTCGAGCCGCATGACGAGCGCCATGATGCGCACGTCCATGCGCGGGGCTGGCTTCGTGACTGACAATCCGTATTGAAGGGCCTGCCCGCAGGGGAGCGCGCTCTGGCCCCGTGTTGCCCCCGCCCCGGCCAGCCCGCTATGAACGCAGGAGAACCGACCCGAATGGAGCCATGACCTTGCTTCGCCGCGCCCTACCCCACCTGATCCTCGCCGTCGCCCTCGCCGTCGCCCTCGCGCCCCAGCGGGCGCTCGCCCAGGGATCCCCAGCAGAGGCTCGGCAACACTTCGACGCTGGCGTCCGCCTGTTCCAGTCCGGCAGCTTCGAGCAAGCCCTCGACGAGTTCCGGACCGCCTACGGCATCCGCCCGCACCCGTCGGTCCTGGTGAACATGGCGAACTGCTACATGGAGCTCGACCGGCCGATGGAAGCGGCCGCACACTTCGAGCGCTACCTCCGCGAGTCCGGCGACGATCTGGCTTCGGATCGCCGTGACGAGATCGAAAGGACCCTCGGGAGAGCGCGCGGGGCGATTTCCACCATCGAGGTGGAAGGTGATCCGGGTGTGATGGTGTTCGTGGACGGCGACTCGGTGGGACAGACGCCCCTGCGCCGACCCGTCGAGGTCAACCCCGGACCCCATATCGTCGAGCTCCGCCATCCAAGCGCGGGAATCCAGGAAGAACGCGTCCGGCTCCGGCGCGGGGGATCGACCACGGTACAGGCCGATCCGTCACGAGCCGTCGCGCCGCCGCCCGGCACCGAGCCCCTGCCCGTCGGCCCTGATATGGGCCCGGGAGCGCAGACGCCCCGAGGGCCTGACCTCGGAGGGCCACCCGGCGAGCCCGCGGACGAAGGGGGGGGTCTTTCCGTTCCTCTGCCGACGTGGATCGCGGGCGGGGTGGCCGTCGTCACGCTGGCCGTGGGCATCGGCTTCGGAGCGACCGCCATGGCCCAGAAGACCGAGTTCGACTCCATCGTGGCCGACATCCGGAGCCGGTGCCCAGCAGCAGGAGAGCCGGAGTGTCGCCAACTCCGAGCGGATGGCCAGGCGGTCTCGGATTCGCAGGCCTCCAACGCACTCGTCGCGGACGTGATGTTCATCACCGCGGCAGCCGCCGTCGGCGTCGGGCTGTATTTCCTCCTGACTCAGGACGACGAGGGTGACGAGGCGGTCCAGGTCGGCGCCTCGGCCATGCCCGGCGGGGGCGCGGCGTTCGTCGGCGGGCGTTTCTAGCGCCGCCGCGAGGTCCTCAGAAGATGGTGACCGGCGCCGCCTCGATGTGCTCGAGCTGCCGCCGATAGGCGATCAAGCGCCGGGATTCGAGGAATCGCGCGGATGCCAGGCCCCCGACGAGGATGCTGAGGCCCGTGCCGAGTCCCAGCCAGAGGGACGTCGGCAGGTCGTCGGCCGCATATCGAACCGCGAACGCGCCGGAGACGAGGGCCACCGACGCGAGCATCCAGAAAGGCGTCAGGTGCGCCGTGACCGCGCTGCGCAAGCGGCCATCGCGAGCGAGCGCCCGGGCGACTTCGACGAGGGCCACGAGGGCGCCCACGGTGAGCGTGCTGTAGCCGATCAGGCAGGCCAGACCCAGACGCCAGCCGTAGCCTCCGGCCGGATCGACTTTCGCGCCCACCACCGTGACGCCCACCCACACGAGGAAGAGCAGGACGGCCAGCCCCGCGCGGCGGGCGCTCTGGCTCACCTCGGCGATGACGTGGTGATGGGGGGTCTCGGTCATGGTCGAAGCAGCTATCAGGTTCCGTGCCAGCTCCCAGCGGATGAATTGTCGCAGGATCCGACGGAGATGGGCCAGATTGGGGCGTAAGCTGGCGTTCACGCCGTATCCACGCGTTCCCTGCTGGCGGCGGTCACGTTGACCCACCGGGCCGCTTTCCGTAGCCTCCGCGTCGTGTCGGGGCTCACCTACCGAGCGGCCGGTGTGGACATCGAAGCCGGCGACCGACTGGTCGACCGGATCCGGCCTCTCGCCGAACGGACGCGCATCCCAGAGGTCCTTGGCGGCGTGGGCGGGTTCGCGGGGCTCTGCGGCCTGCCCACGGGAATCGTGGAGCCGGTCCTGGTCTCCGGCACCGATGGCGTCGGAACGAAGCTCAAGCTGGCCTTCGAGCTGGACGTGCACGACACGGTGGGCATCGATCTCGTGGCGATGTGCGTCAACGACGTGCTGACGGTCGGTGCGCGCCCGCTCTTTTTCCTCGACTACTTCGCCACCGGAAAGCTCGACGTGGACCGCGCCGCACGGGTCGTCGAGGGAATCGCCGAGGGCTGTCATCAGGCGGGATGCGCGCTGCTCGGGGGCGAGACGGCGGAGCTTCCGGGATTCTATGCCGAGGGGGAGTACGACCTGGCGGGCTTCTGCGTCGGCGTGGTGGAGCGCGCGAGGATCCTGGACGGTAGCGCGGTTCATTCTGGGGACACCGTCCTCGGCGTGGCGTCGAGCGGCCTGCACTCCAACGGGTTCAGTCTCGCTCGGCGGGCGCTCCTCGACCACGCAGGCATGAAGCTCGATGCGCAGGTCGCCGAATTGGGCACCACGCTCGGCGAGGCGCTGCTGCGCCCGACTCGGATCTACGCGAGCGCAGTCGCTGCGGCCCTCGCGACCGGGGCGGTCGGGGCCATGAGCCACATCACCGGCGGGGGCATCGTCGGCAACGTGCCCCGTGTTCTGCCGCGAGGCATGGCCGCCCGGATCGACCTCGGCAGTTTCCGTAGACCGCCCCTCTTCGACCTCGTCCAAAGTGCGGGAGACATTTCCGAGGAGGAGATGCGGCGGACCTTCAATCTCGGCGTCGGCCTCGTGGTCGTCGTCACGCCCGCCGGAGCCGACTCCGTGACCCGAGCACTCGAGTCCACCGGCGAGACGGTGTTTCGCCTCGGCGACGTGGTGGCGAGCGACGAAGGTGGCGTGCTCCTCACCGAGCGGGGCGTCACGTGAGGACGGTGGTCCTCGCATCGGGCAGGGGGTCCAACTTGCGCGCCCTGGTCGAGGCCGCCGTCGACGGGCCCGGCGGCGCCAGCATCGTCGGCGTCGTGAGCGACCGGCCCGGCTGCGAGGCCCTGGTCTTCGCGGAGGAGCGGGGCATCGCCACGCGCGCGGTACCGCTTCGCGCCTACGCGAGTCGAGAGCTTTGGGACGCGGCGCTGGCCCAGGCCGTGCGCGAGCTCGATCCCCAACTGGTCGTGCTCGCGGGCTTCATGAAGATCGTCGGGCCGCCGCTGCTCGAGGCCTATCCGGGCCGAATCATCAACATCCACCCTTCCCTTCTTCCGGCCTTCGCCGGCAAGGACGGTCCGGCGGACGCCCTGGCCGCGGGTGTCCGCATCACCGGCTGCACGGTTCACGTCGTCGACACCGGACTCGACTCCGGACCCATCCTGGCCCAGGCGGCCGTGGTCGTGCTGCCGGACGACGACCGGGCGAGTCTTCATGCCCGCATTCAGCGTGTCGAGCATCGGCTACTCCCGTCGGTGGTGGCGTGGATCGCGACGGGCGCAATCGAGCTGTCGCCACTGCACATCCGCGTCGAGTGCGACGCGCGTGTGCCGGCGCTCGTCTGCCCCCCGATCGCCCTCAAATGACCCGGGCTTTCTACGACGTCATCGTAGTCGGCACGTGTCGCGCCTCCCTCCTCTGCGGCGCGCTCCTCGCCAAGCGGGGCTTCCGTGTCCTCCACCTCGGCCATGGCGAGCCGCCGGATTCCTACGAGGTCGAGGACATGGTCCTCCCCCGCGCGCCCTACACTTTCCTGGCAGCCCACTCGCCGGCAGCACGCCGGGTTCTCGCCGAGCTGGCCCTGCACCAGACCTTCCGCCGGCGTGCGACGGCTCCCGACCCGATTCTGCAGGTGGTGCTCCCCGGCCATCGCGTCGACATGGTCCGCGACGCGGCGGCGCTCGAACGCGAGGTCGAGCGCGAGTTCCCAGAAGTGAAGAGGCCCGTGGAGGACTTCTACCGCAGCGCCCTTCGCGCTTCAGCAGAGCTGGACGGATTGGTGGAGCGGGACGTGACGTGGCCTCCCCAGTCGTTCCTCGAGCGGCGCGAGTTCGCCCGGGCCGCGGCCCATCAGCCCTTCGACCGCGACGGCGACTTGCCCGATCTGCTCGGCGAATTCCCGGAGGAGCACGCGTTCCGCCACATCGTGCACGGGCCGCTGCGCTTCGCGGACGGGATGGATCCCGATCACCCCAGCCAGCTGCGCATCGCCCGACTCACCGCCGCGTGGCTACGCGGCTCGGCGTCGGTCGATGGCGGGGATGCCGCCTTCCGCCGCATGATCCTCGACAGAATCGGCGCGCAGGGCGGGGACATGCGCCTCAGCGACCGGGCGGACCGCATCCTGCTCAAGCGCAACCAGGTCGTCGGTGTGCGCCTCGCGGGCTCGGGGGAGACGGTGGGCGCCTCCTTCATCGTCAGCGGCACGGACCTCACGAGCATGCTGCGGCTGCTCCCGGACCGGGCGCCATTCGAAGAGCTGTTCGAGCGCATCGGTGAGCCCCAGTTGCGGTACTTCCGGCTGACCGTCAACGTCGTGGTGGCTGCCGAAGGCGTCCCGGTGGGAATGGCCCAGAACGTGTTCGTCGTTCGGGACCCGCGGCGCCGGCTGGCGGGGGACAACCTGCTTCGCATCGAGGTCCATCCGCCGGACGCGCAGGGGCGGCGGCTCCTCTGCACCGAGGTTCTCGTACCGCGGAGCGCAGTCGAGGACATGGCCGGCTTCGTCGAGGCTATCCGCGATCGGGTCGTCGCCGCTCTCGGCGACGTCGTTCCGTTCCTCGAGCGCCACGTCCTCCTCGTCGACTCTCCGCACGATGGCCGAGACATCGAACACAGGGCACTGGGGCAGAAAGCCGAGCCTCCGGAACCATGGACTCGCGGGCCCGCGACGATGGAGCGCGTCCACGGCTACCCCGTGCCTTCCGCGCTCGGCGTGTGCGCGCTCCCTGTGCGGACGCCCATCCGACGCCTGCTCATGTGCAACGGCCAGGTCGCGCCGGGGCTCGGACAGGAAGGGGAGTTCTTGGCCGCCTGGTCGGCCGCCAAGGTGATCAGCCGGGCCGATCGCAAAAAGGAGAGGATGCGACGCGGGCTGTTCACCAAGGTGGAGATCTGAAGATCCGGCCCCTCACCCGCCCCCACCGCGGTGCCCACTCTGGTATTCTCGCGCGATGCAAGGCGAGGAACGGCCCCGAATCACCCTTCATCAGCTCCTGCGCGTCATGATCGAGCGCGGCGCCTCCGATCTCCACGTCACGGCCGGCTCACCGCCCCAGCTGCGCCTCGACGGGGGTCTCGTGCCGCTCAAGACCCCGCCCTTCGGGCCCATCGAGACCAAGCAGCTCTGCTATTCGGTGCTGACCGAAGAGCAGAAGGTGAAGTTCGAGAAGAACAACGAGCTCGACCTCTCCTTCGGCGTGAAGGGGCTATCCCGCTTCCGCGCCAACATCTACATGCAGCGCGGTGCGGTGGCCGGGGCCTTCCGCGCCATTCCGTTCCAGATCCGCACATTCCAAGATCTGGGTGTGCCCCCGGTCGTCGCCGACCTGTGCAGTCTGCCTCGTGGGCTCGTGCTGGTCACGGGACCGACGGGCTCGGGCAAGTCGACGACGCTGGCGTCCATGATCGACAAGATCAACAGCGAGACCCGGCAGCACATCATGACGATCGAGGATCCGATCGAGTATCTGCACCCGAACAAGCTCTGTGTCGTGAATCAGCGCGAAGTTGGAATGGATACGCACTCCTTCCCGCTCGCGCTCAAGTACGTCCTCAGACAGGATCCGGACGTGGTCCTCATCGGAGAGATGCGCGACCTCGAGACCATCGAGGCCGCCATGACGATCTCTGAGACAGGCCACCTGGTGTTTGCCACGCTCCACACCAACAGCGCCGTCCAATCCATCAACCGCGTCATCGATGTCTTCCCCCCGCATCAGCAGCCCCAGGTGCGGGCCCAGCTGTCGTTCGTGTTGCAAGCCGTCCTGAGCCAGATCCTGGTGCCCAGGTGTGACGGCCCCGGCCGCGTCATGTCGTGCGAGGTGATGATCCCGAACCACGCCATCCGAAACCTGATCCGGGAGGACAAGGTCCACCAGATCTACTCGGCCATGCAGATGGGCCAGGGCGTGAGCGGCATGCAGACGATGAACCAGTCGCTCTACGAGCTGTACCTACGCGGACACCTGGGCCTGGAGGAGGCGCTGGCCCGGTCCTCCGAGGTGGGCGAGCTCACGTCCATGATCGAGAACCGGGCTCCGCCCCCTTCCGCCCGCATGTGACCGCTTCTTGCGCGCTGGCCCCCAAACCGCCATGCTTTTCTGGAGTTTCCCTTGTACCAGGCGGCCTCAGATAGCGTCCCGGCGCGGGCTCGGCCCATGGGGCGGTGGGTCTACGTGCCAGCGCTGTGTCTGGCCCTGTCCGCAGCCAGCGCTCTGGCCCAGGACGAGTCGACGGGCCAATCACGCACCGCCGCGGCGGAGGCCTACGACCGCGCCTCGGCCGCCTATCTTGCTCGCAACTACGAGCAGGCCGCGCGGTGGTTCGAGACGGCTCATCGCCTCGCACCTGCGGCGCCGGCGCTGATCCAGGCCATCCGGTCGCATCACCGCGCACGCAACGAGCTTCGGGCCGCTACGCTCGCCCTGCAGCTGCGCGACCAATACCCCGACGTTCACACGGCCGACCGAACCGTGCTCCCATTGCTGCGAGACGCCGAGCAGAGCCTCTTCCGGGTGGACGTGCAATGCGACGGGTGCTCCGTCCTGCTCGACGGCGCCCTGCTCGACGGAATGTCCTTCTTCCTCGAACCGGGGACGACACACGCAGTGATCGCGCATTTCGAAGGCGGCGACGTGGAGGCCGAAGTATCCGGCGCCGCCGACGAGCGCCGCGAGCTCGCTTTCGAGTCTCCGCCCGAAGTGCGCCCGGAAACCGGAACGCAGTCGGGGACGGGCCGACAGGAGAGCTCGGAAGCCGGAACCGACCCGCGGCAGGGCCGAGCCGACCCCAGCGCGTCTCGTGACGAGGGCTCCGCTGGCCTCTCGCCCGTGTGGGTCCTGGTCGGGGCGGGCGTCACCGCAGCCCTGGGAGGTGTGTTGATCTGGTCGGGTCTGGACGCCGTGGCCGGAGTGGACGGGTACGAGGCGGAGGCAGCGACCGGAGATCCGATGGTGGCCCAACAGCTACTCGAAGACGGCCAGGCGCGCGAGCTGCGAACGAACGTGCTCATCGGCGCGACGGCGGGTGCTGCAGCGGTGACGGCCATCCTCTTGCTTCTGACGAGCTGGGGAGGCGAGGACGCGGACGGGCCGCGGGTGTCTGCGGGTGGCGGACCGGGCGCGCTGTCCGTGAACCTCTCGGGAGACCTGTGATGGGCGGGGAGCCGGCCGCGCGGGCGTCCGGGGCCCAACTCAGACCGAGCCTCGCGGGCCGTCGACTGGGCCGATACGAGGTCCTCACGCAGCTCGCCTCCGGCGGCATGGGAGGCGTCTACGTGGCCCGCGCCCAGGGCGTGGCCGGCTTCGAGCGGCTCGTGGCGATCAAGGTCCTTCACCCGCATCTCGCCCACGAGGAAGAGTTCATCAGCATGTTCCTCGACGAGGCGCGACTGGCCGCCCGCATTCGCCACCCGAACGTCGTGCCGACCCTGGACGTGAGCGACACGGAGGGCGCCGGCTACTTCATCGTCATGGACTACGTGGAGGGCGATCATCTGGGAGCCCTCCTCCGGGCTTCGGCCCACGCGGGACAGCGGCTCCCCGAACCCGTCGTCGTTCGCATACTCATGGACGCGCTCGCTGGGCTGGCCGCGGCCCACGGACTTGTGGACGAGCGCGGCGACCCGCTGAACCTCGTTCATCGGGACGTGTCGCCCCACAACATCATGGTCGGCAAGGACGGGGTGTCCCGCCTGACTGATTTCGGGGTCGCCAAGGCCGAGGTGAGGCTGTCGTCGACGCGCGAGGGGCAGTTCAAGGGCAAGCTGAGCTACATGGCACCCGAGCACGCGTCCACCGGAGACGCGGACCAGCGCTCGGACATCTTCTCCATGGGCATCATCCTGTGGGAGTGCCTCGCTGGCCGGCGGCTCTTCAAGGGGGAGAACAACGCCGCCACCCTGAACCTCGTTCTCTCGGAGCCCATCGTCCCGATCTCGTCCTTCTCGCCCAGCCTGACCCACTTCGATCCCGTGCTCGAGCGCGCCCTCGCTCGCCCGCCCCGGGACCGCTACCAGACCGCCGACGACTTCCTCGACGCGCTCGAGCAGGCGGGCCGCCAGGCCCAGGGTGTCGGGACGTTGCGGATGGTCGCGACCGTGGTGAAGAACCTCGTGGGCGACAAGATGCGGGAGGAAGCCGAGCGCGTTCGGCACGCCATTGACGACCTCGGCCACGCCGATCTTCGCGACGTCCTGTTGCCCCTCCCGGCTGAGGGCTCGGGCTCGCACGTGAGCATGCCCCCGGCGCACGACCCGGAAGCGAGGACGCGCGCCGAGCGGCCGAGCGCCCGGCCCGAAATGCCCCCACGCCCCCGGCTCGGGCTCTCGGTTGCGGTCGGAGCGGCCGCGTTCATCCTCCTCGTCGCGGCGGCCGTGGCCACGCTCGTCTCCCTCGCCCCTTGGAACACGGAAGGCGGGGACCGGACCCCCATGGCCGCTCCAGCGCCACCGAACGCCCCCACGCCCGCCCAAACGCCTGCAACAGGGGAGGCCGGTGCCGCGGAGGCCGTCCCCGCGGGAGCCGCCCCGGTCGAGGGGCCCGAGGACGAGGCTGAAGGCGCGGGGGCGCGCCCGGCCGGGACCCCTCCCGCTGGCGACTCCAAGACCCGGATGGGGGGGAGCCGGCCGCGCCCTCCGACTCAGATGGGCGGTGGGGAGGACGATCTTCTGTCCAATCCCTACCGCCAGTGAAGGTCCGTCTCGAGGCGGGGCCGGGTCCGGAGCCGTCCCGGGTCGGCCCCTCGGGTGCTTGCCCCGCGCTTTTGACCGGCACCTTCAGGATGAACTACGATCCTCCGGTCTGGCCCCCGCCAGGCGGAGAGGAAGCATGGCCGAGTTCGTCTGGGAGGCGCGGGCCCGCACAGGGGAGCTTCGCAAGGGCACGATGGAAGCCGGCGACGTGCAGATGGTGGAGAGCCGTTTGCGCGCGCAGCAGCTCAACCCGGTCAAGGTCAAGAAGAAGCCGCGCGAATTCACGATCAGCATCGGGTCTCCGGTCTCGACCAAGGAGATCGTCGTCTTCACGCGTCAGTTTGCGACGATGATCGACGCTGGCCTGCCGCTCGTGCAGTGCCTCGAAATCCTGGCGGCCCAGGGGGACAACAAGGTCTTCAACAAGATGCTCCGGGACATCAAGCACCACGTGGAGCAGGGTGCGACCTTCTCGGACGCCTTGCGTCGCCATCCAAAGGTGTTCGACGAGCTCTTCGTCAACCTCGTCCACGCCGGCGAGATGGGCGGCATCCTCGACACCATCCTGCAGCGGCTCGCGGTCTACATCGAGAAGCGCGTCAAGCTGGCACGGCAGGTTCGCTCGGCCATGGTGTACCCATCGGCGGTCCTCGTCGTGGCCATCATCGTCATCTTCGTCCTGCTGTCGTGGGTGATCCCCTCGTTCCAGTCCATGTTCGCCGACTTTGGCGGCGAGAACACGCTGCCTGCGCTGACGCAGTTCGTCATCAATGTTTCCGACGCTTTCGTCGGCAACATCCTCTGGATACTCCTCGGCATCTTCGGGCTCGTGGCTTCGGTCGTGTACAGCTACCGGACGAAGGCGGGCAAGGAGTTCTGGCATCGGGCCTTCCTGACGTTGCCCATTCTCGGACCGGTGATGCGCAAGATCGCGGTGGCGCGGTTCACGCGCACGCTGGGCACGCTCCTCTCGTCCGGAGTGCCCATCCTGGACGCCATGCACATCGTCGGCAAAGCCGCCGGCAACGTGGTCGTGGAGGCCGCGATCGTGTCGACGGCGTCCCGGATCAAGGAAGGGCGGACCATGGCCGAGCCCCTGCTCGAGACCAAGGTCTTCCCGCCCATGGTCGTGCAGATGATCGGCGTGGGTGAGCAGACCGGTGCCCTCGATCAGATGCTCAACAAGATCGCCGATTTCTACGAGGACGAGGTGGACGTGGCCGTGGCTGCGCTGACGTCCCTCCTCGAGCCTCTCATGATGGTCGTGATCGGCGGCATCGTGGGCTTCATTCTGATCGCGATGTACCTGCCCATCTTCGACCTGGCGGGCAAGGTCTCGTCGCATTGACGACGGCTGCGGAGGAGACACCCCGCACGAGGGTCTCGGACCTCCCCCCGGCCGAGGACGAGGACGCCGGCCAGGCGCTTCGGCGTCGGAGCCTGTGGCTCATGGGCGCCAGGTTCCTCGTGGCGACCCTCCTTCTCGGTGGCACGCTCCTGTTTTCGGTCGATGACTCGGGGAGCTTCGGGAGCTTCACGCCGACGCTCCTGCTCTCTCTGATCGCACTGACCTATGGCCTGTCGCTCGGCTTCGCGCTCTGGCTCCCCCGCACCAAGAAGCTCCGCCTCGTCCTCGGCCTGCAGCTCGCCTGGGACGTGATCCTCGCGACCGGCCTCGTGTACGTATCGGGGGGAGTCGCGAGCGCCTTCACCTTCCTCTACGGCATTTCGATCCTGATGGCCGCCATCATCGTGGGTCCACGGGCGACCCAGGTCACGGCGGCGGTCTCGCTCATCGTCTACACCGTCGTCGGGATCAGCGTCGCCAATGGCTGGGTGCCGCACCCTCCCGATCAGATGCGCGTCCGATACGTGCTCAGCGCGGAGAGCACCGGATTCTCGCTTCTCAGCAATATCGTCGGCCTCCTGCTGGTGGCCCTTCTCGCCGGTAACCTCGCCAACCGTATTCGCCGCGCGGGAGGGCAGCTCCGTTTGGCCACCCGGAGCGCCGTCACCCTCGCGCGTCTGAACGACGACATCGTTCGTTCTCTGACATCGGGGCTCATCACCACCGATCTTGAAGGCAGCGTCCTGACCGTGAACCCGGCCGGGGCGCAGATGTTCGGCGCCGAGCCCCAGCACCTCATCGGACGCAGCGTCTCGTCGATGCTCCCGATTTCGTCGCGGGCGCCAGGCCCCACGGGAGTCCGCGACGAAGGCGACGGAACCCGCGTGGACGGCAACCGGTTCCCCGTCGGCTGCTCGAGCACGCCACTCGTGGACGCCGACGGGAGCGTGATCGGGACGCTCACGACGTTTCAGGACCTGACGGAGCTCGCCGATCTGCGGCGCACGGCCGAGCGCGCCGAACACCTCGCCGTCCTCGGTCGGCTCGGCGCGGGGCTCGCTCACGAGATTCGTAACCCTCTCAGCTCCATTTCCGGGTCGGTCGAGCTCGTTCGCGAGTCCAAGCATCTGCTGGAGGAGGACCGGCAGCTGCTCGGAATCGTGGTCGACGAAGTGGGTCGCCTGGACGAGCTGGTGACGAACATGCTCCAGCTGGGCCGGCCGAAGGCCCCGGAGCCAACACCGGTGGACCTCGCAGCCCTGGTCGAGGACGTCGCGGGCATGGCACGCCGCGGCGCCGGTCCTGGCGCGCGGGTGAGCATCGAGCTCGAGCGCCCGAAGGACGCCGTGCGGGCGCACGTAGATCCGGACCAGGCGAGGCAGGTGGTTTGGAACCTCGTCAAGAACGCCGTTCAAGCGTCGCCGCCTGGCGGCACGGTCACGCTCGGCGTCGAGCCGGGCGGTGACGATGTCTGTCGCGTCTGGGTTCAGGACCAGGGCGAGGGCATCACGGAGTCCGAGAAGCAGCGGCTCTTCGAGGCCTTCTTTTCGGGCCGGAGCCACGGCGTGGGCTTGGGGCTCGCGCTGGTACGCCAGATCGTGGACGCGCACCACGGGAGCGTCGAGGTCACGAGCGCTCCCGGCGAGGGGGCTCGATTCACGGTCACCTTCCCGGCCTTGCGACGGGGCCGGGCTCCCTGACCGGGCATCACCGGAGGGCTCGGGCCACGGCTTGGTGCACCCGGACGTCGAAGAGCATCTCGTTGTGGCCGACGCCGTGGAACCAAACGACCTCGGCGTCCTCCAGCGCGGCTGCGCTCTGTGGCGGATCGCAAAGGCGATCCTGGCCCGCCACGATCGCCACGTGCGGCACGTCGGAGCACGTTGCGCGACGGGCCGCCAACCGCTCGAGGACATAACTGCCCGGCTCGAGCGTGTCCCGCAGCGTGCCGAGGACGTAGCGGGCTGCGCGCGTTCCGGCATGCGGGGTGGCGAGCGCGACGAGCTTGTCTACCCGTTCGATGCCGCCCTGTTCCTGGAGGAACCACCTCGCCACGATCCCGCCGAGGGAATGGCCGACGAGGGACACGGTGGACGAGGCCGGTACGAAGCGCTCCACATGCTCTGCGAAGCGGTCGGCCACGGATTCGAATGTCGCCAGCGGTCCGTAGGTGAAGTCGAGCGTCGAGATCCCGATCACGCGCTCCACGTAGCGGCGCATGGGATCGAAGGCAGCGCCCGCGGACAGGTACCCATGGATGAAGACGGCCACCCGGTCGCCGACCGG
>Ga0214473_10002342_pt1 | contig 23310 bp, 20 predicted proteins | sample RVTome_7_FD_203509 | JGI IMG/M metagenome (GOLD analysis project Ga0214473, IMG submission 203509) | Soil microbial communities from uranium-contaminated site in the Upper Colorado River Basin, Wyoming, United States - RVT98D197 | ecosystem: Environmental > Terrestrial > Soil > Contaminated >... | reverse complement strand
CACAATGAAAGCATTGCCCCTTCCCTCTCCCAAAGTTATGCTGTCTTTGAGATCCAAACGGTACTATGGGCAACTCCGACTCCCTTGCCGACCGGATGAAACTTCGTTTCCTTATATCCACCCGTTGCCGCCTGCGCAACATCGACAAGGGCCTCCCGTGCTATCCCACATGACTTCCCCTGAGTGTCACCCCTGCTACCCCGGAAGCCCACCTGTCGGTTCTGGCAGTTTTGGTTAGGACAGATGTTCCAGTCTTCCCCCAACGTCCACAGGGTCGACCACTCCATTTTTTCATTACGAGGCTACGTGTAGGTTTGCTTGCGCTGCAACCCGCAGGTTCGCTCGACTCACCAAATGAGCCTTTATCAGAGAACTTAATGCTTTGGGTTACCCCTCACACCTCTCTTCTGCTACATGGGCGCACTGCCGAATTCCCACGGCCGGACTTCAACCGGCAAGTCATACGTCTTACACGGCATACGGACGTTGTTGAATTCGTTCACTTTTGCCTCCACCTTCTTGAAGGATTTACATGCATTGATTAACTTTCAAATCCAACATCCCTGAAAAGGCTGACTCTCACGGAGTTAGTTTTCGACCCCGGTCTTGAAATCTCTTACGTCTGTTTCAATCACTGCCGGATGTTGACCCATTTATACCAAAAATTTAATATTATGGCAATTTTTTGACATAGGAGGAGAAAGAAAAGGTCGGTATTATAGGAAAATGGATTACCGGAAAAACGACAGGTTGGGATCCGGAAGAAGATGGCTGAGATTAACGAAAAAGGGGCGGGAGATAATGGATATTGTGAAGGCTGGAGATAGCCATCCAGGCGGGTGCCAATCACATGGTTGATCGGAGTCCTTCCGCTGAAACCCGTGACTCCTTACTTGGTAATATTTTTGGGAGGATATTTTTTATCAAAAATTTCCTTAATTGCGGGGAATCCTTTCTGTCGAATTGCCGCTGGGAGAGTGAAATTTGGAACCTGCCCTAATGATCTTATGCACTCTTTTGCTTCTTGATCTGAAATAGCCGTTTCTCTATTCAAAAGATAAATCATCTCATAAAAAGAATACCATTTGATTTTTTCCCTAACCTCTAGAGGGAGAAGACGGTTTGCTTCATGATCATGCGATAACACGGAAAACCCTGTGCAATATGCGATAGCGTAACAGCTTGCTTCTCCTTTATGTATAATTTTCCTGAGTTCTTTATATTTTCGCATGATTTCTTTCTCTTGTTGGAGATCAAACGGTGAAAAATATTCCCAGACGCCTTCCTTCAGTAATTTTTCTTTTAACGAAGAGGAAACCGGATCCTTTATCTCCTCTTCAATTTCCTGAGAGATAAAGACTCGCCATTTGAGGGTAGTCCATAGAAGGTTGAAATAGTGAGGTTTTAGAATCGAGACAAGGAGGAAGATAATATCTGAATCAATGATTACATTAAGACAACCCAAGAACTTCCTCCACGGTTGGCTCTTTCTTCCCAATTCCGAAGAGGGTTGCAATCTGGTCTTTGGGGAGAAATAAATATTCACTGAGCTTTCCAAAAGTGATCTTTGATTTCGTGTAAGCGGTCTTTGCCAAGAACCGATATCGTTCTGTCAACATGTTGAAGATAGGATAATCAGAGAACCTTTGATCTTCTTTCCGGTCTGAGTAATAACGGGTATATTCATTCGAAAACCCCATTCTTTCCATATCTCTGACAATCCTTTCGATCTCCAGAAAATCACCCCTTTCGTCTTCGGAAATCCATCCAGTAAAGAGGAGACGGTTGAGAACGATTTCTCTACTCAATTGATAGTGATCCATCAGGTAGTAAAGATCATACTTCTGGATTTTCGATTTCCCTTTATTATATCCACATTCAGCGAAGTATATTCCGAGAGCCTCTTCGGGCAGTAAGAATTCGTTTGAAAAGAAATTAGCGCGTTTCTCAACAACTTCTTCGGATTTCTCAATCGAGTTGCAAAACCGTGAAAAACTGCTGCTATCCATAAGCACATGTGCGAGTTCATGGGCAATGAAAAAATTCCTCGAAAAGGGGTTTTTATTATGGGCATTTGCAATGATGACTGGTCGCTTATCATGAATAAAGAAAAAACCATCCAATATATCTGACTTGAAACTGATTTCAAGAACCAATATCCCTTGCTCTTGAAGGATAGATCTTAGCGGCACCGGGTCACTTGGATTCAATTCCAGAAATTGGCGTTCCTGTCTGGCAATTGCCTTGGCCACCCTGGAAAAGGGAACATCGGGTGGGTAAAAATAGGTGCGAAAGTCTGGATGAACTTCTTCCTCAGATACTAACTCCTCTAATTCAGTATAGTTTATTCCGATCTCTTGGCAATTTTTGACGAGATCTAAGTCCTCTTCATCAAGCGAGCTCTTTGCCCTAAAAAGGAGAACATTCCTGGCTGGCTTTTCCTCCTCTTCAAAAAAGTATTCCAAGGGTTGCCCCAAAAGCCTGGATATCCGATAAAGCTCTTCGTTGGAAATCCCCATCTTACAATTTTCTACCTGGCTAAGCTTACTCCGGTTAATCCCGGTGATACGGGAGATTTCTTCTTGGGTATATCCGTTAACTTCTCGTAATTCCTTGAGTTTTCTTCCGATTAAAGTGTCCATATTATATGGCTTTATCAAAATTAAGTTAATATTTTAAACATTTCTTTATAAAACATAATAAATTAAGTTATGTTTGTCAACAAAAAAATAATCACTCCCTTTTGACAGGAAATCAAACTTCGATGATGTTGAACTGTTCCTGGTGGAAACCGGATTTGGCCTTGATCACGATCTTCTTTTTCAACTTCCTTTCCAGCTCCTCCACCCTGGCCCTTTCCTCCTCGTAGAGGAGGTCTGCCACATCCGGGTGCGCCTCGACCACGATGCTGTGGCCTCCCAGTTCAGAGGCTGTTCTCTCGATTTCACGGAAGATGTCGTAACAGACTGTGACCTTCGATTTGACATGACCCGCCCCTTCGCAATACGGGCATGGCTCCCCGAGGACTCTCGAGATGTTCTCACGAGTCCGCTTGCGGGTCATCTCCACCAGCCCCAGCTCCGAGATCTTAAAGATGTTGGTCTTCTGCCGGTCCTTCTTGATGGCCTCCTCCAGGGCCTGATAAACCTTCTCCTTATCGCCCTCCCTCTCCATATCGATGAAATCGATAATGATGATCCCTCCAATATTGCGAACCCTCAACTGGTAGGCGATCTCCTTGGCTGCCTCAAGGTTCGTTTTCAGGATCGTATCAGCCAGATTCCTCTTGCCGACATATCTGCCGGTATTCACATCGATGGACACCATCGCCTCGCTGACATCGATGACGATATAGCCTCCTGATTTGAGCCACACCTTCCTTCCGAGAATCTTGTCGATCTCCATTTCAATGCCATAGGCATCGAAGATGTGGCCCTTCTCCTCATAGAGGAGGATATCATATTTCTGCTTGGGCATATAGGTGTTGATGAAGGAGACGATGCTCTCGTGTTCCTCTTTCGAATCGATGATGATCCGGTTGATCTGAGGGGAGAGGAGGTCGCGAATCATTCGGAGAATCAATGTCAGATCACCGTGGATGAGGGAGGGGACGGAAGCATTCTCCTTCTTCTTTTGAACGTTGCTCCAGAGCTGGAGAAGAAACTCCATGTCATTTCGAATCTCCTCGGGCTCCGCCCCTTCGCTCGCTGTCCGGACAATGAAGCCACCCGAGGGAGGTTTGATGGACTGGGCGATCTCCCGCAATCGCCTTCTTTCCTTCTCATCCCGGATCCTCCTCGAGACACCTATATGATCCACCGTGGGCATGAAGACGAGGTAACGGCCGGGAAGTGTGATGTGGGAGGTGATCCGGGTGCCCTTCGTGCCGATGGGTTCTTTGGAGACCTGAACCAGCACCTCCTGGCCCTCAAAGAGAAGGTCTTGGATCTGTGACGGAGGATTGAGGTAGTTGGTCATCTCCAGGCCCAGAAAGCCCATCTCCTCATACTCTTCCATCCCTCCATAAACATCGGCGACATAGAGGAAGGCGGCTTTCTCCAGTCCGATGTCGACGAAGGCGGCCTGCATGCCCGGCAAGACCTTGACGACCTTCCCCTTATAGATATTTCCGATGATCCCCCGGTCCCGGGTGCGCTCGATGTGGAGTTCAGCGAGGACCCGATCTTCTAAAAGGGCAACCCTTGTCTCCTGAGGCGTCACATTGATGATGAGTTCATTGGCCATAAGATGCTCCATTAAATTAAATTCCAATAACCAAATTCCCTGCCTACCGGCAGGCAGGCAAACTCCAAATAAATTCCAATGGCCCAATATCTAATAACCAAACGTTCATCGATCAGTTTTAATTTTAAATATTGGTTATTGAACCATTGGTGATTATTTGATTATTGGTGTTTGAGATTTGGTTATTAAGTTCATTCCAGTTTAACGATTTTGCATTGGGCAAGCGCTTCTCCCTGTATGCCCAGAAGGGCTTCGACGACCTCATTGGGCTTTGCCGTCTTTCCGCTGAGGCTCCGAAGAACGAGTTCTAAGACCGGCCCACCCTTTTCGCCTGATTCTTCCGTTTCTTCCTTTACTTCGACCTTCTCGATCAGAGGAAGAAGATCGATCCTCCTCTTCTTTTCCTTTCTCTCCTGGAAGATGAAGAGTTCTTCTTTCTCCATGCTCTTTTTCAGCCTTGAAAGGGCCTCCTCTTTTGAGAGGAGATGATCCAGGGAGATCCGATAGACTGACCGATGCGGAAGAGAGGAAGACGGAAAGGGGAACAGGACTTCCCTGGCCTCAATGATTTCAATTCCCTCCGGAAGGGTCTGATTGAGCCTCCCCATCAATTCCGTCGAAGTGATCCTCCCCTCCAGTTCGATATCGACAATCTCTCTCAGGCTCTCCACTCCCACCGGAAGGGCCTTTTCGAAAATGATTCTCGGCATCGGATGAAATCCCTCCGAGTAATGGAGGGAAAGACCGGCCCTATTTGCCGACCGGTAGAAGAGGTGGGCCAGTTCGAGGTGGCTGACAAACCGGAGCTCCCCTTTTTTGACAAAGGTCAACCGAAATTTCATCCTGAGACCCTTCTTTCGAATCTCACGCATTTCCACTTTTTTCGACGACTCAATTTGTTCGGAGTGCCCTTCTCTCACGACAACATCTTTTCCGTCACAGAGGCCGCAGAGATGACAATCCCTCACCGTGCAGGGAGGGTTAATCTCCTCCTTCAAGCCTTTCTGATACTCCTTCCATAAGAAATCAGCTCCGATTCCTGTCTCAATGAAGGACCAGGGAAGGGTTTCTTCAAAATCCTTTTTTCGGGTGTAGGATGCCATCTCCAGATCCGCCTTCTCAAAGGCTTTCTTCCAGAGATCATAGTGAAACTGGTCGCTCCAGCCATCGAACCGGCATCCCAGCCGATGGGCCTCGACCAGGACCCTCGATAAATTTCGGTCTCCCATTGAGAAAACTCCTTCGAGGAGGCTGAGATGGGGATCCTGCCATTTGAGACGGAGATTTTTCCTCTTCAAATTTTCCTTTAAAAAATGAAGTCTCTCTTTCATCGTTTCGAGAGAGATTTGTGGTTCCCACTGAAAGGGGGTATGAGGTTTGGGCACAAAGGTGGAGACGCTCACGCTGATCTGGGGATGGATTCTCTGGCGTTCTCCCCAAGACGAGATCCTTCGGGAGAGATCGATGATGCCTCTTACGTCCTCCTCCTTCTCGGTGGGAAGGCCGATCATAAAGTAGAGTTTGAGGTTCTTCCAGCCCATGGAGAAGAGTTCACTTACCCCCTGAAAGAGGATGGCTTCGTCCAACTCCTTATTGATCACCTTTCGGAGCCGTTCGGTTGCAGCCTCAGGTGCAATGGTGAATCCTGTTTTTCGAACCCGTTTCACTTCCCCTGCGAGATGGCCGACGATGCTTTCAATTCTTAATGATGGGAAAGAGACCGCCACCCGCTTTGCCTCGAATCGGTCCATCAGGTTCGAAAGAAGTGGCCCGATGGAGGAATAGTCTCCTGCGCTGAGAGAGAGCAGAGAGATCTCTTCGTAGCCCGTCCGTTTCAATGAGGCATTGAGGATCTCCTGGATCGCTTCCGGATCTCTCTCCCGATAAGGCCGGTAGATGAACCCTGCCTCACAGAAACGGCACCCCCGTTTACAACCCCTGGCGATCTCCACATTGAGGCGGTCGTGAACCACCTTCATATAAGGAACAATGGGGCAGGTGGGAAAAGGGGCGCGGTTGAGGTCGGAGACGATCCTCTTCCGGATCTTATGGTCCTGAGAAAGGCCGGGGACATAGACGCCATTCAACCCTGAGAGAATTTTTAAGAGATTGTCTTTTTTCCCATGAGACTCTTTCCATTGGAGGGCCACATCGCAGATCTCAAGCACCGCCTCTTCCCCATCTCCGATGACGATGGCATCGAAGAAATCAGCCACAGGCTCCGGATTAAAGGCAGTTGGCCCTCCTGCGATGATGAGAGGAAATCGCTCGTCCCGATCCCTTGAAAAGAGAGGGATGTTGGAGAGGTCGAGCATGTTGAGGACATTGGTGAAGCAGAGCTCATACTGTAGAGAGAAACCAAGGATATCAAACTGATGAAGAGGTGTGGAGGATTCAAGAGAAGAGAGGGGAATTCTTTTCTCCCTCAAGACCTTCTCCATATCGACCCAGGGAGCAAAGACCCTTTCGCAGGTTACCCCATTCTTTGAGTTAAGGATGTGATAGAGGATCTGGATGCCGAGGTGGGACATCCCCACTTCATAGACATCCGGAAAGGCGAAGCAGAATTTCAGTCTGACTTCGGAAGGATCTTTTCTGATTGAATTGATCTCCCGGCCCAGATATCTGACCGGTTTTGAGACAAGTGGTAGGAACTCTTTCACCGACAACCATCCTCAATCTATTTTGAATATAAAAGGGGAAATCCCCCCACCCTTCAACCTATTTATGTGGTTAAAAATACTATAATTTTAACCCACTGTCAATTTTTGCGGGTGGGACGAATTCATCTTTTAACAAGAATGATGGAATCGTAAAAAGTCGTCATTCCCGTGCTTGCGCGCCGTAGCGCTTCAGCGCGCAGGCGTGAAAACGGGAATCTAGAGAATTTATAACTATTCGAAAAGGCTGGATTCCAGCTGGAGTTTACCTTGTACTTGTTACGGGGCAGGAGTGACAAATTGGGAATTATTAACTGCAAGACATCCGCTCGAGTGTTAGGCCTGTTTTCTGGCCTTTTTGTTAGCAATAATATTAATCAACGCGTCTGGGTGTGTAGCCGCAACCCTTAATAACACACGGGCTGGCCCTTCAGGTTTCCGCCGTCCTTGTTCCCAGTTGCGGAGGGTTGCAACACTGATCCCCATCATAGTAGCAAACTTGTCCTGCGATAGGCCGTACTTCTCGCGTATCTTTCTCACCTCAAACTTAGGAAACGCAAAGGTTCGCAAAGGCTTTATCGTACCTTTCATAATCGCACCACCTTGCTTCACGCTGTCGAGTAGTTCCTTAAACAGTTCCTTTTTCATCGGTATTCTCCTTCAACAACCCTTTTCAGTTGTCTGAGTTGTTCCGGTGTCAGGTCATCCTGCTCACTTTTGGGATAGGCAAATAGGAGAAGAAGGGTGTCTTGCGACACAAACCAATAATAGATGATCCTGATGCCACCCCGCCTCCCATGTCCACCCGCAGACCAACGAAGCTTTCGTAATCCACCGCTCCCACGGATAACCTTACCGGAATCCGGTTTATTGACCAAATGAACCTGCAAGAGCCGATATTCTTCATCAGAGAGAATCGTCTGAATTCGGCGTGTGAATATCGGGGTCTCAATAATGACCATGTTTCATTATACGTCAATGGCGTAGTTATGGCAAGAAGAAATTCGACCAAAATCGGCAGGGCGTGTTAACGCATCCGCTGGATTTATTTGATACTATTTAAGGCCTCCCACTAAAGATGGTAATATGGGTTTGCAACAATTTATAAATCAATACCTAATTACCGTTGCCTGGCACCAAATCGGTTTTCCTTAAAAGGAATTGAGGTGAATGTGGTAGATACGATAAGAAATTCCTAAATCAATTTTGATCCCTATCGATTTGGTAAGGATCTGTTCAGACTTCCCAGAAAAAACTCGAACAAGAATTTATATTGACTTTTTCACCTATTTTGGATTAAAAATCAAATTAATGAAATTTTTCAACTTTTAAGGGAAGGGTCGAATTTGGGAAGGATTACAATATAGATATTGATAGACCAAGACCATCATCCATTTCGTCACTTTGCCAAGTTTTACCTAATGCTCACATCTTTAATAATGAGAAATAATTTGGTTACAAACATAATAAACTAATGCTTATCGAAAAAGAAAAGATTAGGTATGCTCGACAATTGGTGATGCCCCACATTGGTGAAGAAGGCCAGAAGAAATTGAAACATTCTCATGTCTTGGTTGCTGGTGTGGGAGGACTGGGTAGTTTGTCGTCAATTTATCTTACTTCTTTAGGAATAGGACATCTCAAAATCGTCGATCATGGATCCGTTCAAATGTCAGATCTAAACCGTCAAATTCTTTATAACGAGAGAGATATAGGACTCAAGAAGGCAGATATAGCCTATGAAAAGTTATCCTTATTGAATTCGGATATCCTAATTGAATCTATCTGTGAGGAGATAATGAGCGAAAACATTCTAAGGCTGATAAAAGGGGTTCAAATCGTCATTGACGGAACAGACAATTTTGAGACCCGACTAATCTTAAACAAGGCTTGCTTTGAGAAAAAGATTCCTTATGTGTATGGAGGTATCTTTGGTTTCAAAGGGAAGATGACCACATTTCTTCCTGGCAGAACAATATGCATAGAATGTCTCTACCCAAAAAAGGAAGAGGTGGTTCCAGTGATTCCTGTCGTCGGACCTATACCCGGGTTGATTGCAACATTACAGGTATTAGAAGCGTTAAAATTGATTCTGGGATTGGGAGATTCTCTTGTAGGAAGGCTGTTATCCTTTGATGGGGAAACCATGGTATTTAGTTACTTTGATATAAAAAAGAGACCTGGATGCCGGATCTGTTCTGCATGAGGGGGATGAATATTGAAGATGAAAATCAGGATCGATTCAAATTTCGTCCTTCCAGGGCTGGAAGGAGTAAATGAAATTGATCTAACTCACCCTCATATTAACTTACGGATAGTTTTAGAGGAACTGGCGTTGAGGAGTTCAGGTCGAGTGAAATTTATTCGGCCTATGACTGACTTCGTTGACCCTATGGATTTTGTAATCGAAATCAATGGACTTCCAAACCCTGGTTCAAAGGAAGCATTGGAAATGGGGTTGAACGAAGGGGATCTCGTTATCATAAAGTTGTCACCTCTGGGAGGAGGATAAAAAGGAGGAAGATTATGGGTAAAACATTGGGTAGATTGAGAAGATTGCCTGAAATTGAATGCTTATTTCCAAAAACCCTTAGCGAGGCGCTTTCCTTGTTAAGAAAACATAAAGGGGCGGCCAAAGCCGTTGCTGGAGGAACAGATCTGTTGCCAAAGATGAAGCGACGTGAGCTCGCCCCAAAATATTTGATTGACTTGAAGGGAATAGCCAATCTCAATTTTATTAAATACGAAAAACAAAAGGGTTTAAGGATTGGAGCGGGTACCACATTGAATGAGATTTTAGAATCCTCCGTCATTAGCAAGCGTTATCCGATTCTGACAGAGGCGGTATCACAGATGGCCTCCACCCAGATTCGGAATATCGGAACGATCGGAGGGAATCTGTGCAATGCCGTTCCCTCCGCTGACACGGCACCTCCTTTGATTGCATTGGGTGCAGGACTGAAGCTTGTTGGACCTAAGAAGACGAGGGCGGTTTTGGTCGAAGACTTTTTTAAAGGTCCTGATAAAACAGTGCTGGATCCTGTTGAATTGGTAGCTGAAGTTCAGATCCCACCAGCCCGCTCTAGTGACTTTGGGACTTATCTCAAACACACCATCAGAGCAGAGATGGATTTGGCTGTTGTGGGGGTAGCTGCCTATTTAGCTCTCGATTCAAAAAAACATATTTGTAAAGATGTAAAGATTGTGCTGGGAGCTGTGGCACCCATTCCCATGCGGGCTAAAAAAGCAGAGGCAGTCTTAATAGGAAAAACTTTAGATGACGATCTGATTGAGAGTGCAGCAAAGATTGCGTCAGAGGAGGCAAAACCGATTGATGACATAAGAAGTACTGCTGAATATCGGAAGGAAATGGTGAAAGTCTTAACGAAGCGAGCCATAAAGCAATCTTTGGAAAAGGTATAAGGAGGGAAAGCGAATGAGGCCAGCTATAGTTGTAGTGGATATGCTTAAAGATGCTTTTAAAAGGAAAAATCTTCCTTCCACCCAGGAATACGTAAAGATTGTTCCAAAGATTAAAAGGCTCCTTAACAAAGCGAGAGAATTTAACATACCGATCATCTTTGCTTGTGATAGTTTCTTGGAAAAAGATTTCATTTTTAAAGGGAAACAACCTTATTCCGTTAGGGGCACCGAAGGGGCTGAAGTTGTCGAGGATTTGAGACCTAAGAAGAAAGATCAGATTCTTCCCAAAAGGCGTTTCAGCGCTTTTTTCAAGACCGATCTTGATCAGACCCTTCGACTGCTTGGGGTGGATACAGTTGTTATTACCGGGATCAATACTCACGTTTGTGTTTATGCAACGGCTATGGATTCAGTCTGTAATGATTTTAATACAATCGTTTTAGAAGATTGCTCAGCCTCTCGAAATAGAGAGACCCACCAGGGAAGCATCGAAGTTTTAAGGCAGTGTGGTTTATCTCCACTGCTAAGAGTCATGCCGTCGAGTGAATTCTTGAAAGAATTAGTCAATATCCCCGCTAAGGCTCGGGGAAAAAGTTAATAACTCAGTCATGGAGGGTGAGAAGAATGAAACAGCTGATGAGATTTAATGTCAATGGGGTTATTTATGAGGAAGAAATCGACCACCGAAGGACCCTTCTTGAAGTTCTCCGAGAAAACTTCGGGCTACTGGGCACTCATAAGGGTTGTGACGAAGGTCAATGTGGGGCTTGCACAGTTCTCATCGATGGGAAAGCAGTCAATTCCTGCCTTATCCTTGCGGCAAGCGTCCAAGGAAAAAAGATTACCACCATTGAAGGTTTAGCTCAGGGAGAAAAGCTCCATCCGATACAAGAAGCATTCGTGGAGACAGGGGCAATCCAATGTGGCTTTTGTACCCCAGGAATGATCATGATTACAAAGGCCTTCTTAGACAAAAATCCAAATCCCACAGAAGAGGAGGCAAAGAGGGCCATTTCTGGGAATTTATGCCGATGTACAGGATATTTTCAGATCATAGATGCAGTTATGAAGGCAGCGGAGAAGATGAGGAAGGAGGTTTAGATAATGAAAGAGGAATTATCAGTTGTTGGGAAAGGTGTACCCAAAGTCGATGCAGTATTAAAAGCCACTGGCAAAGCGGTCTATGGGGCTGACTTTTCTTTGCCCGGAATGCTTTATGGGAAGGTTTTAAGAAGTACAGTACCCCATGCAAAGATTTTGAATATTGATACAAGCAAGGTGTTGAAACTCCCAGGAGTCAGAGCTGTCATTACAGGCAGAGATTTTCCATGGGGTCTGAAATATGGATTTACTGCAATCACTCGTGACCAGACCCCATTGGCCCAGGATAAGGTCCGGTATATTGGAGACGAGGTGGCTGCTGTTGCGGCAATCGACGAAGACATTGCAGAAGAAGCCCTGGATCTCATCAAAGTGGACTATGAAGAGCTTCCAGCCGTGTTTGATCCCTTTGAGGCAATGAAAGAAGGGGCGCCACAGCTTCATGATCATGTTAAGAACAACATCAGTGCATCGCAGCATCTGGCATTTGGAGATGTGGAAAAGGGATTCCGAGAGTCGGATCATGTAAGAGAAGATGAGTTCACGACTCAGGCGATCAAACACGGTTTCTTGGAACCCCATGCATCGGTTGGTCTATGGGATCCTACAGGGAAGGCGACCTTGTGGGGTAATAAACAGAGCCCCTATATCGTCTACAGGAAATTGGCCATGGCCCTTGGGCTCCCTCCCAGCAAGGTGCGAGTTATCCAAACCTATGTCGGTGCAGGTTTTGGTTCTGCTCGATCAGACCCATTTGCTCTTGATTTCTGTGCTCTGATGTTGTCCAAAAAGACAGGAAAACCGGTAAAATTTGTATATACCATGGAAGACGTTCTCGTCATGGGGGAGATGCGCCATCCCTTCAATATGAAGGTAAAGACAGGGATGACGAAGGATGGTTACATCAAGGCCATCCAGGCATACGTCGTGGCCGATGGAGGGGCCTACTCAACCATCGGACCAGTCAGCATTGCCTTGCCGGCATTCTTCATCGATATCCCCTATTGCATTCCCAATGTCCAATATGATGGTTACCGTGTATTTACCAATAAGGGATTTTGCGGGTCTTTGCGAGGTCATTGTATTGCCCAACTAAGATGGGCCTTGGGCCAGCAACTCGATATGGTGTGTAACGATTTGGGACTGGACATCGCCGAGGTAAGTAAAAAGAATGCTCTACACCCAGGGGATGAGACCCCGAGTGGTTATAAGATCACCAGTTGCGCATTTACGGAGTGTGTTGAGAAGGCGGTAGAGGCTTCAGGATGGAAAGAGAAAAAGGGTAAGCTGCCTCCTTATCGTGGGATTGGCATGGGGACCTCCTCTTTTATCACAGGGGTGAAGCTGAGTGGCCATAACTCTGCTTCTTGTGTTGTCAAGATGAATGAGGATGGAACCGCTTCAGTCTTGACAGGTGCAACAGATATTGGTCAGGGTTCGTCAACGATCGTCTCTCAGATCGTTGCAGAGGTTTTAGGTCTTTCCATGGAAGATATCATCATCAACGCTGGAATCGATACAGACTTTACACCCATCGATCCAGGGACGTATGGGTCTCGAGTGAGTTTCTACTCTGGCAATGCAGCAAAGATTGCTGCCGAAGATGCAAAGAGGCAACTTACCGAGGTGGCAAGTAAAGTCATGGGGACACCAACGGAGGAGATTGTATTTAAAGATCGAAAGGTTTTTCCAAAGAACAGTCCGGAGAAAGGCTGGAAGATTGACGCCTTGATCCGACATGCCCAGCATAGCATGGGAAAGGAGAGCAAGTCGATCATTGGAAGTGGGAGCTATGATTCCGGAATCGATTTCATCGATTTCAAGACAGGAAGAGGAAATATCTCCCCAGCGTATACCTTTGCTGCGGATGTTGTTGAAATCGAGGTAAACCCTGAGACAGGGAAAATAACTATCCTGAAGGCTGTTGGCGCTCATGATATTGGCAAGGCTTTGAACCCGATACTCTGTGCGGGTCAACTTGACGGGGCTTGGATACAGGCGGAGGGTCAACTTCTTTTTGAAGAACTGAAAAGGGATAAGAAGGACGGGCATGTGCTTAATCCATCCTTCATGGATTATAAAATGCCCACTTCAATGGATATCCCTCTGAAGAACAAACATATCTTTGTGGAGAGCATTGATCCGGATGGTCCATTTGGAGCCAAGGAGGTGGGGGAAGGAGCTTCTGTCGCCATCTTCCCAGCATTCGGAAATGCTGTATTCGATGCAATAGGAGTGAGGATTACAGACCTCCCTATCACCCCAGAAAAGGTATTGAAAGCGATCAAACAAAAGAGGGAGGAAAAAGAGTAAACCAACCTCTAAAATTATCCTTTCAAAGGGAGAGAAGTTCGGCCATGCTCTTTGAGCCATTTGAGTTTTCAGGCATGAGGCTAAAAAACCATGTTGTTTCTGTGCCGGTGGTGAGTAATCTGGCCACTGAGGATGGGTTTGTGACAGATAACCTGATAGACCGATATACGAGAATTGCAGGGGGTGGAATTGGGTGAAGAAAGCTATGGAGGGGAGGGAGAAAGAGATTGTACGCTGTATCTATTGCAACCATTGCGCCGAGGTGAACGATCTTTTCCAGACCACAACCTGCATCCAGTGGCCTCAGGGGTATATCAATGCCCCTTTGCCATTCTTCCCAAAACAAAAAAGATCAGAGAAAAAACTGAGTAAGGTGTCCGGCAATCCCACCTGTTAGGCCAAACATCCTTTGCAAAAATAGTGTCTGTGATTTTATTTGTTGATGAAGAGAACCTTTGGAGATGAGGGGAAGTTTCCTTCTACCCTTCAAAGAGTATCTTGTAGGCATTTTTATAGAGGATGGCTTCTATGGTGCGGTCACGGAGTGGCAAAGATTTTATCGCCTCGATATTCTTCCTTATGCCCGTTGGCATGGTAGGCCAATCTGAGCCAAATATCACCTTCTCACTGTTCTTCTCAAGCTCTGGGAAATAGCTAAGGAGATTCTGCGGTGGCAGCCCAGTGATATCCATATAAAGATTTTTGTGTAAGCGCGATAGAGAAAAACATTCGTTATACCAAAAACCTCTTCCACTGTGGGCCATAACAATTTTTAAATCGGGAAAATCGACAGCCACATCATCCAAATAAATAGGGTTACAATATTTTAGCTTCGTTCCTTTGAATATCGAAGTGCCGATATGAAATATGACCGGAATCCCCAATTCCTGAGCTTTGCCATAGAGCGGGTAGAGCCTTGCTTCATTGGGATAAAAGAATTGATAGGATGGGTGGAGTTTAAGCCCCTTTACCCCACACTCCTTAACATAAAATTGAAGTTTGGCTGCTGGATCAGGGTGAGCATTCGGGTTCAAGGAGGTAAAGGGGAAGAGCATCTCTTGCCCCCGGCAGTATTCGATGACTTCCTCTGTCGGCACGGAGCCGCTTGTTGCTGGGGCCCACTCTGGAAGCACTACAGCATACCTTACACCTTGAGTTTTTAAATAATCGATAAATAGCTCTGGATGGTTACTAAAATCGTCTATCTTGGCATAAAATTCAGGATTTATTGATTCTAAAAAATGACGCCAGGTAGGGTTCAGCATTTCTTTTCTGACAAAGTGCGTATGAAAATCAATCACATCCATTTGCGATTCCCCTGATTGCGAAAATTTAATTATTGGTAACACTTTAGCTTTTTGGAAAAAGGCATCTAATCCCCCTTCATCCCCCTTTATCAAAAGGGGGAAATATTTCTCCTCCCTTTGGTAGCTACCTGCCGCAGGCAGGCAAAGGAAGGTAGGGAGGGATTTAGGAAGGTTATTTCAAAAAGCTAAATTGATACAATTATTGGACGTTGAAATAATAGGGGAAAGTTAGTTTTCTGTCAAGTAAAATTGAACTTGAGAAATATTGAGCTTGACAACATTTTTTCAAAATAATATCATGGCGAGGAAAATTGAACAGCGGGCTCATTGAGGAGGTAGCAGCTGTGGATATATTTATCTATGGGATTGTAAACGGCATGACATTTGCCCTAATGGCAGTCGGATTTTCTTTTGTTTATGGCATTAGCAGATTACCTAACTTTGCTCACGGTGCATTATATGTTGTAACGGGTTTCATTGCCTGGACCTTTATTAACAGCGCTGGATTGCCCTACTGGCTGAGCATCATCCTTTCGCTCATTATTGTATCGTTGGCTGGAGTGGCTATCTACCAGTTTGTGATGATCCGGGTCAGAGGGATGCCGATATCAGAAATTATTGTTTCATTTGCTATCGCGCTCGCTATCTTAGAAGGATTACGCCTGCAGGGTATTGGTGGTTTCAAGGGTTTCATAGGTCCAGGCTATGTTTTGCCGAGATTCATCGATGGTGTGGTCGACACACCCTGGGTGACCATAGATCTTCAGCGCCTTCTCATTATCGCAGTGGGATTGCTCATCATGGGTTTCATGTGGCTCTTTACCCACTATCATAAGATGGGACTGGGATTGAGAGCGATGGCTCAGCATGAGCGGGCAGCTTTGATGCTCGGTATCAACTCCGATCGAATGGCCAATATCGCACTCGGCATCGGCTCAGCCCTGGCTGGGTTAGCCGCTATAGCGATTATGCCTTTGGGCAATATCAACTGCGAGTCAGGTTACAGCGTTCTGACGAATGCAATTGCTGTATGTGTCATCGGTGGGTTGGGCAGTTGGGGAGGGACCATCTTAGCCGCCCTTACTCTTGGCCTTGCTACAACCATTATGTCGGCCATCGGTGGAACCATGTGGAATAATGTGCTTGTCTTTGGGCTCATTATATTTATTTTAATTGTAAGACCTTCGGGTCTATTCGGTCAACAAAAGAAACTGGAGGAGAGAGTTTAGGAATGGCTGGAGAGGAGAGACGCAAAGAGAGGCTGGACCGTGGGATAAAAGCACGGACAGATGGTTTGTACGCTATTCAATCCTGGCGTGAAGTAGGCTATTTGGTAGCGCCAAGAGCAGGATTGATCATCGGCTTGCTCATATTGCCGTTAGTTTTGCCAGGTCTTTACTGGCAGAGGGTCTTCGCCTTGGCAGGAGTTTATGCCCTACTTGCCCTTTCATTCGATTTTTTAGCCGAGCGCGTGGGCCTGGTTTGCATTGGCGGAGCCTTTGTGATCGGAGTGGGTGGCTATATTGCCGGGGGGCTGAACTACTATTTCAAATTATCGCCTGCCTTAACCATCCCCATTGCTACATTTGGGGGAGCCCTCATTTGCACACTCCTTTGGCTTCCTTGCTTGCCACTTCGGGGCATTTACTTTGCTGTCGTGACCTTTATGTTTCCCTTCTTAACCCAGAGTATCATTCTTGCGGGTGGGCTTTTAGGGAGTACTGAAGGATTAAGTCCAGTTGCAGGCTTTCCCAACATATGGGTTGGGATATATCTTATTATGGTCATCGTCCTTCTTTCGATCTTTGGCCTGAGGAGGCTGTGCGGTGAAGATATTGGAATTGTGTTCGCAGGCGTAAAAGATAATGATCAAGCTGTCTTAGCCTCAGGGATTAACATCACCCGGGTGAAGGTCTATGCTCTGTTTATCGCCACAGCAATGGGCTGTTTTGGTGGCGCCTTTATCGCTCACTTTTCTGGCTTTGCTGGGTTATCGTTATTTGCCGTTGACTTTTCAATCATGCCTATTGCGGCTTGCATCATGGGAGGGCCAGGGACAATGGCAGGTCCAGTGCTGGGGGCTTTTATCTTAGCCCCTCTGTCTGAATTGTTACGAGGCCTTGGACAACTTCGGGTAGTGCTCTACTGCGCAGTGCTGGTGGGGTTTATCCTGTTCAAGCCGGAGGGATTATTGAATTGGGCAGCCCGCAAATACCACCAGTTTGAACATTGGGTAAAGGTGTAAAATGGAAGAAGAAAAAGAACCGATTATCAAGGTGAGGAATATAAGCAAGACCTTCGGCGGGGTGAAAGCCTTAAACAATGTGAGCTTCGATTTAATCGAAGGAGAGGTCATGGGGGTGATCGGACCCAACGGCTCCGGCAAAACCACGCTGGTTAATCTGATTACAGGTTTTGTAAAACCAGACTCGGGCGAGGTCTTTTTCAGGGATGTTAAACTCACCGGATTGCCACCTTATAAAATTGCTGACCTCGGGGTGGCAAGGACCTTCCAGATCGTCAGACCCTATCTCAGTCTGAAAACTTATAAGAATCTCATCGTTCCTCTATGGTCACCGAGAGCTCGGCGGTTTGCTGGAAGCCGCGGCGGAGATAGGGATGCCGTAGCCATCGATTTGCTTGAGGAAGTTGGCTTTGAACGAGACGCTTACGTCCCATACAAACTTGCCTCTGTGCTTCCTCTGGGCTACCTGAAGCGGCTCGAGCTGGCTCGATGTCTTGCCCTTAGGCCTGAAGTCATTATCTGTGATGAGGTATTTTCTGGACTCAGCATGAGCGAGATAGCAAGCATGGTTCCCCTTGTCGAGAACCTTCGCATCAAGGGGGCTTCAATCATCATGGTTGAGCATCGACTCAGAGAACTCTTCAGAGTGGCGGATAAGGTGATCATGCTTGACTTTGGCGAAAAAATTGCCGAAGGTGAGCCGGAAGAGGTCATGCAAGACCCAAGGGTTAAACGAGCTTACCTCGGAGAGGAAATAGAACTGTGAGTGCCATTCTTGAGATCAAAAATCTAATGTTATTTTATGAAAATGCGGTAGCGATCAATAACATTAACATTACAGTGAATGAAGGCAAGATTGTCGGGATTTTCGGGTCAAATAGTGCTGGCAAATCCTCTCTCATGTTGTGTATATCAGGAATCATCTTGGACGTCAGAAAAAAAGAGGTGATGAAAGGCGGAGAGAGAATAACCGTAACAGGGGAAATAAAATTTAGAGGGGAAAACGTTCTCAGTGTTGAACCCAGCGAGAGGGCTAAGAAAGGCATCATCCTTTGTCCGGAAAGGCGCCTTATCTTCCCTGAAAGCAGCGCCCTTGAAAATTTGAGGATCGGGGGATATTTAGCGAGTAAAGCGCAAGCAAAGAAGACTCTCGAATATGTGTTCACCCTCTTTCCAGAACTGGAGAAGCTCAAAAGGAGGGCAGGAGGATTCCTGAGTGGTGGTGAACAGCAGATGCTGGCCATTGGGAGGGCTTTGATGGCTCAGCCCAAGTTGTTACTTTTAGATGAACCTCTCTTGGGCCTGGCCCCAAGCATTGAGATAAGACTTGCCCGAGCGATCAAAATCATCAATAAGGAAACCGGAATCACCATCGTGGTTTCTGAACAGTATGCTCGGCCAATTCTACCCATTGTCGATTACGCCTACGTTCTTGAAAATGGAGGTTTAGTGGCTGAAGGAACCGGGAGTGAACTGTTAGAGAATCCAGATGTAAAAGAAGCCTACTTCGGAATGTAACATTACAGACCTGGTTGGGTTACCTTTTCCGATTTCTTTTGTGTCTTTCTCCGCTCCTCATCCCTGATTTCCCTGCGTAATAGCTTGCCAACCTTGGATTTAGGGAGCATGTCTCTGAATTCGATATATCGGGGAACCTTATAGGGGGCGAGTCTTTCCCTGCACCAATTGAGAAGGTCTAATGAACTGACGCCTCTGGCATCTTCTTTAAGGACCACAATTGCTTTGATACGTTCTCCTGTCTTTGCGTCCGGTACACCCACGGCGCAGGCAGCGATCACTGCCGGGTGATCCTGAAGGGCTGCCTCAATCTCAGAAGCTGAGACCCTGTATCCCTTATACTTTATCATGTCTGGGCCTCTGTCAACAAAGTATAGTTGCCCATCATCACCTTGGCGTGCAAAGTCTCCCATTCGGTAAAAGACCCTATCATTCACTTGAACAAAAGATCGGGCTGTTTCTTCAGGTTTATTCCAATAATGCTTAAAGGTATATTCGCAACGGACCAGAACCTCACCCACTTCACCTTGGGGTACTGGCTCTAAGGTCTCCGGGTCGACAACCTTAACCTCTCGAGAGGGCAATGGAACACCAATGGAATCTGGTTGAGATTCTCTGTTGAAAGGAGTGGTCGTGGTAAAACCAACTTCAGTCGCACCGTAACATTGAAATATGGGTCGACCCATTATCTCCTTCCATCGCGCATTCACTTCGGGAGGAAGCTTGTCTGCCCCACATAAACAATATCTTAATGATCGGCAATCATACAAATCCACCCTATCATGCTCGAGAATCATGCGGTAAAGTGTGGGAACACCAAGGATCAAGGTCACTTTATACCTCTGTATAGAATCTAAAATGGCATCGATATCAGCGATTGGCATCAAGATGATCGGGTTGCCCTTTGTGAGAGCCCAGGCCATCGTCATCCCTTGTGCCATTTCGTGGAAGAGAGGATTGATCATGATCAATCGATCCTCTCCCCCTTCTCCGACATAGCCCTCGCTAATTTGACCGATCTCACTGACGAAACTGACGACTGCGGTATGATTGGTCGGAACACCTTTTGGAAAACCGGTTGTTCCACCGGTATAAAGCAAGCGGCTGAGGTCAGCCCTTGGATTGATATCCACCTTTGGGGGAGTAGGGGGATACTTTTTAATGAGATCCTTGAAGAAATGGACCTCTTCGCCTTTCTCTACGATGCCATGAGGAATCTTATCGAACATCACACCCACGGTCCTTTTCCACCAAGGAAGTAGATCTGCGTAGTTGGTGACGATAATTTCCTTTAAACAGGTCTTCGGGAAAACTTCTTTTACATAGCCGCAATTGGTGTCCTGGCAAAGGATGAACTCAACCCCAGAATCATTGATAAGGTATTCAATTTCATAAGGGGTATAAATGGGAGAAATCGGTACCGGTGTTGCGCCAGCCTTCATCGATCCGAAGTAACCGACGATAAATTGAGGAGAATTGGGGATATAAAGCATCACCCGATCGCCGTGCCTAACGCCTAAGTTGTATAGGGCGTTTGCAAATCGGTCGATGAGTTCCTTCAATTCGGCATAAGTCCAAGTCTTCCCCAGGTAAATGATCGCTGGTTTATTAGGATACTTTTGGATTATACGCTCGATCGCAGCAAATACCGGCTCATCATAGATGGTCTTTTCGTATTCACCCACCTGTCCGTATATTAGTTCTTTAGGATTCAAAAAATTTCCTCCCTATTCCTCCCCTCCCCAGGCGGGAGGGAATTAGCTTAGGAATTTCAAAGGGTTTAGGGTGATTTACCCCGTTAAAAGTAATGCCCCGCAACTCAGCAGCGGGTTTACATTTTAGAATAGTTCCGGCGGGGTTTAATGCCCCGCTGGAACTTCTAACGGGGTTTACACTTCATGAAAAATTTGAAAAGAACTTTGTTTATTTTGCTGATTTCATCCAAGGTGGAAGTTTATACTCTCCACTGGCTATTTGTGGCGGCCAGATGCAGACCCTCTTTCCATCCTGCCATTGAAGAAGCTGACCCATCAGTGTCTCTTTCGGGTTGGTGCCGTATATCGCTTGGTGGTTCGACTTATCAAATCTCAGCCTACCACCCACCGTTACCATATCCGTTTGCTCGATAGCAGTCACTAAGGCATCAACATCTAATGTCCCAGCGCGCTCAATGGCATCTTTTATCAAATGGAGAACGGTATAGCTGGGAACATTTCCAGTTCCTCGGGGTTCATCATCCCACCTTTTCTTAAAGGCATCAAAATAGGGTTTCGTAAGCGGTGTTATTTCTTGGCCGGGGAGAGTTCCACCCTCTCCAGCAAACTCAACTAAGTAAGCAACCTTACCACCGGTTTGCTTCCACATGACCGGGTCCTCTGTTGGGCCAACGAACCCAATAGCTGCTGCCGGTATTTTCAAATCTTGCCACTGGCTGATCATGGATAGGGCCTCTGGCGTATGATCCCAGATAAACAAAACCTGTGCTCCGGATTTCCTGACATCACGCAGCATCATAGAGAAGTCTGTCGTGGCAAGAGGGTGAACCTCATTGCCGACAATCTGCCAACCGCCAGCAACCGCTCCTTTTTCAACAAAGCTAGCAGCCGCTTTACAATGTGCCGCCTCAGCGACGGTAATATACATCTTATTGAATCCATATTTCTCTTTGATGTTGTTCAGTAACGTGACGATGTTTGGTATCCAGTAAGCCACATTTCCACTTAGCCTAAAGGAATATTTATAATTTGCAATATCTTTACCCGTCTTCGCATGCCACCCGGGCGTCCAGCAGCCAATGTTTACGACGCTCAAGACCTTGTATTTAGGAAATAGATCTAAGGCAGCCAGACAGCACTCTGACATGCAAGGTCCACCAGCAAGGATCTTCGCCTTTTTATCTAAAATCAACTTCTCTATTGCCAAAAGGACCTCACTGGTGGGGACGCCAGGTTCTTCATCACGGGTATCTACAATCTCAAGTTTGATAGGCCGATTTTTTCCACCTAATTTAATCCCCCCAGCCGCATTGATCTGTTCCATGGCTAAAATCATAGATCTTTCGCCGTTCTGACCATACGTGGAAGCCCGGGGTATAGGCGCTCCAATAACAATGGGCTCAACCTGTTGTGACCTAAGATCATTTGTGTTGATAATTAAAACTGCTAAAATTGAGATGAAAAATATAAAGGTCATCTTTTTCATAAATAATTACCTCCTTCCCTTGAATTTGTTTGTATCATATAGAGACTTCAAAAAAATGTCAAGTTTCTATACTCGTTCACTATATTATGGGACGGCCTTAGGGACGACGTACGGCCTTAGGGACGTAGTTTAGTTATTTAAATAACTTGTCAGAGATTTCTCAAGGTCACTGTTTTCTCTTACAAATGCCTCCCCTCGCATGGAAGCAGAATGAATACCCCCAGGACTCATTCGTAGTGCCTCCGATAGCTGTCTTCCTGTCAGCCCCACCCTCCTTAAGCACACGTAACAGAATACCGATCGGGCCTGACTGATCTCCCGCCTCCGACCTCCCCCGAGAATCTCCTCTCTCGTTATCCCCATCTCCTTCCCTATAAAATCCAGTAACCCCTCCACATCCACGTATTTCCTCCTCAATCGGACCCGCTCCCGTGCTACTCGTTCCGCCCCTGATAACACCTCCTCCACAAAGGAATCTCCCCCCAATATCCGGAATTCTCCCCTGCCTGATCCCTCTTTACCTCCCCTTCCACCACCCCCGCTCTCTCTCCACGTGCTCAACTCTCCCCTTTTGCCTAACCCAATCCCTTCAAAAACGAATTGTCGATATCTCCTTTTGGCCACTCCTTCTCTTGCACCAAAATAGGATAATACCTCCTCCCTCGCTTGCCAAGGCCGCCTCTCCCTCCCCATCAACACCGAGTGCCCACTCCACCTATACCGATCCAGTCCCTCCATCTCCTTCACCAGACCCGCACGGATCGCATTGAGATGAATATAGCGTACCAGTTCCAACATATAGGCATTCTCTTCGCACACGATCGATCGGTACCGATTCTGAAAAAGGTGCCCCGATCTCTGATGCCGTAGGTTGAAACTCACCGCATACCCGGTTAACAACCGCCTCATCATCCCAGCAAGAGGGGTAGAACCCGTCCGCAGGAGGATATGAGCATGATTGGGGATCAGCACCCATGCAAAACAACTCGCCCCTCCCTCCTGAATGATCCGACCCAGTCGGTCCAGAAAGTCTTCTCGGTCCCTGTCATTTTCAAATATCCGCCTCCTCTCGATCCCCCGCACCATCACATGATGCAGGGTTGCAGGAGCATCTATTCGTGGCCCTCTTGGCATGACCTACTATTATCACCATTCAACAGAACGGTCAAGTTATTTAAATAACTAAATCGCGGTAGGGACGTCCGTTGCCATACGCCCCCCGCACAGATCCGTACAAGAAGGATTACTTCATACGGCTCTTACCTCGAGTAGTTCACGCAAAGCCTTTGGTTCGGGT
>Ga0214473_10002341_pt1 | contig 23310 bp, 23 predicted proteins | sample RVTome_7_FD_203509 | JGI IMG/M metagenome (GOLD analysis project Ga0214473, IMG submission 203509) | Soil microbial communities from uranium-contaminated site in the Upper Colorado River Basin, Wyoming, United States - RVT98D197 | ecosystem: Environmental > Terrestrial > Soil > Contaminated >... | reverse complement strand
CGTATTTGCCCAAAGTGATTATTATCTTGAATCTAACAAAAAGAAAGGCAATTCCAAAAGTGTCAAAATCAGCGAGTTGGCATTCGGTATTCTGATTACAATCTTTTTGATGGTTATTGTTTTACCTATTTTATCATCGGTAAATCCGATTTTTCAAAAAATTGTTTTAGATTTTTGGAATTATTTTAATCTTGAAAATTTAATAAAAATTATCGGCCTTGAATCCCTTTTTATCTGGCTGCTCCGGGTAGTCTTTTTTCTTTTCTTTATTTTTATCATCCCTAAAGTTATGACTTTGATTAATAAAAGCGATAATTTCCTGTTCCCCATTAATTTTAAAAAGGAGGAGCTCCCGCTAATTATTCCCAAATTGATTTTGGTAATTGTTTTAATTGTGTTTTTTATTACCCAAATCCAGTTTTACTTTGCAAATGAGGTAACCTTGCAAAATTTAGGATTAAGCCACTCTCAGCGCGCCAGAGAAGTATTTGCCCAGCTCACAATAGTCTCGGGAATTGTAATGCTTCTTATATATAACGCAAGACAGAAAAGCAGCTTTGGAAAGACCTTAATTTGGATATTGGGAGTTGAAGGGCTATTTTTAACCTTAATGGCTTATAAAAGTGATTTCGAATACATAAATGCTTGGGGATTAACTTATATAAGACTTTACGGGCTGACTTTTGCGACATGGGTAACGGGCATATTTGTTCTCTTTTTCCGAAACTATCGAAAAAAGAGCGAGGCTTTCTTTTTTGTTAAAAAAACCATTATTTTTTCAGGCGTTATTCTCCTTGCGTTAAACTTTTTTAACTTTGACTACCTTATCTATCACGTTAATAAAGCAAGAACCGGACAAGGGATTGATTATACTTACCTTTCATATCTTTCTCCCGACTCGCTTTCTTACGGTGACCAGTTTATGAAGCTTGAAGAAGAATCTGCTCAAGGCAAATATGCGCTTGATTCCTACGATAATAAAAATCCGCTAATTATAATTTACAAAATAGAAAATCTACAGAAAAAATACTCAAAAATCGATATTCGTACAATGAGTTTATTGGAATTTTGGGAGTATCAACAAATAAAGTCGGTTGACACAAAAGAGTTGAAGGCGCTTTACGAAAAATAGTTTTTTTTCTCTACCTTTTGTCAAGAACATCAGTTGCGGCCGTAACTATTTGAGAGCTTGCTTTACAGTCATTGGCCCGAAAGCCTCCTCGCGAATGTCTACGCTTTATCAGTCGAAGAGTATCAGTTGACAATCCACTGAATGTTTGGAACATAGCACTTAGCTCACCACCCGGTACACCATCATTATCCATAAGGGCGCATTTTCCATCCGGCATTTTACTGCAGTCGAATAGTCCGCCCATAAGAGAAACTCTACACTCTTTCATATTATGGGCATTATACTCCTCCCTGACTATATTTGCCAAATATAAATAGGGTACAAGGAATAAGAAATTAAGGTACCACTAATTCTAATTTTCGGAAGGCAATTTTGGAAAATTACCGGGGTATCCTCTTAAGCAAGGAGTGCTTTTAGGTTTAACTTTAAATCCCTTAGATGCTAATTCAGCTAAAATACAAGGTTGGTTACCTCCCACACTATACTCACAATGTTTGTTTGCCACTCCCTCTCCTTGTTTATTAACCGCCCTAATTTCTGCTTTGCATCGATTTTCTTTTCCCACGAAGCGTATTTTAACATAATTAGGTCGTTACTCCCGCTTGTAAACTATCTCTACGCCACTCGAAGTGTATATTTGGTTATTCCCAGAATTAAGATTTACCTTTTCATCACCGATTACAATACTCGCACCTGGTTGACGGCTCTTCCCTTTTTCCCTCCAATCTTTAATATCAATCTCCTCAGAAGGTAAATCAACAACGGCACTTGCACCGGTTGGTATTAATACCTTGCTATCGCGAACCTGAGCTTTGCGAAAATTTTTGGTCGATTCGGTTGTTCTAACTCTAAACGGAGTACCGTGAGGAATACGTAGGGTAACCGCATTAAACGGCAAGCCGACAATGGTATTTAAAATTCTATTTAGAGTTCTTTCTTTCATTACGGTATTTTATAGGGTAATAGATGAAAGGTAAAGGAAATGTAGTTACTTGGTCAATTAGTAAACGGGGGTGATAAAATAGTGGAATGGTTAAATATAAGGAGTATTTTAATAAAATGCTTGAAGACAATAAAGAGCTTTTTGATGCATTCAGAATTCTCCACGATAACTACGCTCTGAATCCCGAAGAGCACCAAGAACAGTTCAACAAAGAAGGAGAAAAAATCATGGCAGTTATCCGCGAATATGAAAACAGGTTGTGCCGCAATACCGAGCGGGGAGTGTACAGCAAATATTCAACCCAATTGGCTGAAAAATTCCAAAACGAAGTACGCGTTCATTTTCCTAAGGTCGACAGCATTGGAATTATTATTGAAGAACCTGAAAAATCTTCATCGGATAATCGCCAATTTTCCATTAAAAAAATTTATTTGTCTTAATCTTCGAAAAGTTTTTGTACGCGAAGTGTCGTTCTCGGAACGTTCCGGTAGGGAATTAAAGTAAAATAGGCTTCCTTTCCCCTTCCCCTTTTTTCTTCCTCGTGAGGATCTCCGCTTGTCGCGAAACAAAAGTCGGCGTCAATCCTATCAAATAAATTTTGGTAATGACGTCTTTCCGAAACTCCTTCTTCCTTAAGGGGTAAAACGCTCATGAATAAATTTCTATTATAATAACTCCACATAGAAAGTCTTACTTGCAAAGGCAAAAAAGGTTTTTTTCTTTCCTTAATATTAAAATATTCATCTTGTTCAAATAAGACTACAGGAACGTTAACGTGCCGAAGCATCCAATCAACGGCAAGCCTGTGACCTTCGTGGCCTTCCAATCCGCCAACAAAAAGTACTCCGGAGGATGCTCCGCCTCCGTCCTCAGGTACCTTAATAACGGTCGCATTTTCTTTTTCAATCTTTATGGCTTCTGCCAATTTTTCAAACGAGACGAGGTGTGCGTGGTTGAAATCTTGGTGATGCTCAAAAGCTTCCAAATAATCTACCCAGAACCAGAGCCAGCTATCACTTAATTCCAGTTCGCGCCTTTTATCCAGATTAGGACCCGGTTCGGTTATCAGGTGCAAATATGAATCCAAGAGGTATTCCCTAAGAATAGCTGCATTAAAAGGCTTCCCACTACCCAACATCTCCTGCCAGGTAGCTGAGCTAACAACGTCGTGAGACCTGCTTAAGAATTCAGGTTTTGCCACAAATTTAGGTTGATTTTAGCATAAGATTATGAATTATGGGAGTTTTTAGGATATAATTTTAAGATATGCAATTATTTACTTTCGCGCTTTCCTCTATATTCGGTTTTTTTCTTTTTTACGTACTCACCCACCCAAAATCAGCAATTCATAAAAACCTTCCTAATATTAAATTTAGGCGGATTCAGCTTTTTCCGGTGGTCACAATTACAATCTCCGGAAAAGTGTTCCATATCCACCACTGGTTGGGGTTTGGAATAATTTTGGTAATCTCAATTTTTTTTGATTCGGGAATATTAAGTTATATATTCACCAGAGGAGTCCTATCAGGGGGAATGATTCAGGGTTTATTTACACCCAAAAGCTTCAAGTTAATATACAAAAAGGAGTAAGGGAAATTCTTAATCGATTTATATTGCATCGAGGCCAGGTTCGGTTCCGGTTTCGTAGGTTGAATTGTTATTTCCGTCGTTTTGCACAATTTCGCAATTGCTTAAGGACTCCATATTCGTCCTTAATATATAAATTTCACCATCGCTCCAAAACTTATAGCTTATTGCGTCCTTGGCTATTGCACCCTTTGTACAACCGGCAGCAATTATCTGAGCGCTACCTCCTGCCGCACTATATGAAGGGTTTTGGGGAACAACAGGAAGGTATTTAGATAGGTCGATTCCGGCACCTGCGAAATTAGTAACATCTGTTGATGTATCTATGTCAACAATACCCGCCGTCGCGAGCATATCCTGATCATCTGCAAGGGCGAGGTCGACAGCACGCTTTATTGTACCTATATCAGACAGCCTTCTTGAATCCCCTGATCGCCTTAACATCTCTCCAGGATTTATAATCACAACTAAAACTGTTGCCAGTACGGAAATTACTGCAATGGTAACTAAAACTTCCAAAAGAGTGAATGCAGATTCAATTTTCATAAACTAGTTTGTGAATAAGCTTTGCTTATTCATAATTATCTAAAAGGTTCGTCTTTACCAAAGTCTACCTCGTTAATATCGGTCACAGGCAAAGGTTCGATCCTTTTTCTATCTCCTAATTTATCGCTAACTGCTTTAATATTTTGCAGCGAATAGGAAGGAATGTCGGAATTATTAACAGGAAGAACGTCTCGGACGGAAGCAATAACCAGCCAAACAATTAATCCTGTCAATAACAAGGCATAAAAAAGGGCGAATCCTTTAATATTTTTTATAATAAAATCTGTCTTTTTCATTGTAATTTTGTAAAAAGCCTAAAATTGGTCAGGATAACCACACTTCCATTATCGGAATCAATCCTGAGAGAATCGACGCTTGTATGATAAGGCAAATTGGCTAAAAGGGAGAGAGTATTTTTAATCGACTGATAATCGCCACTTGTTGTTACACTAAATTGAAGTGACGAAACACTACCCTCATCTTTAGCTACCTTATCTATGGTAACCTCCAAACTTTCTCCTTCTTCTTTAGCAATCTCTTCTAAATTTCTGGTAAAGAAAGCTACTTCTTTATAAGTTGAAGGCAGGAAAGCTTTCAGATTATTAATTTTATCCTCGTTTTCATCTCTATCTTTGATTATTTTGTCCAAAAGCTCAATATCGTACTCAAGCTGAGCGACTTTTGATTTAGTATTGATAATCTCGTCTTTTTTATCGACGAGAGCATTTCCTAAAATAACAAGCAATACTAAACTTAAAACAAATATACCCAAATAAAATGCAGTGTTTATTTTTACAACTTTGATTTTTTTTGTTATCGAGTTTACCATAATATTATAATTTCAAATTCATTATCGGTTTCTTTGGACAAATTTGAGTAAGGCATATTAACATTTCTTGCATTGGCCTCTCCAGACAATTTTTCGAAGTAAGCAAGTATGTCGTTTCTATCTCCAACACCCTTTATTTTCCATTCCTCGTTCTCCAACTGACCAAAATCAATTGCAGTAAGGCTTACCGCTTCCGGTGTCAAATCTGCAATTTTATCTAACCTTACTCCAATGTCTTTCTGTTTTCTAATCAGATTGTCTATGATAACTGCAGTTTTGTTTGCGTCGTTAACCTCACTAATTAAATTTTGTGCCGGATGATTTTTAACCGAAATTTTCTTTTGAGCTTCTGTTTTTAGTAAAGAACTATTAACTAAATTCAAAAAAATCAAAGCAATTACTGTAAAGGTTATAAATACCGCGTTAACTAACGAAAATATAAGCAAATTTTTACGTATTTTCTGTTCAAAATTTGCCCTTTCTACTAACTGTCTTTTAGCTTTTGGTAATAAATTGACTCCTCCGTTTCCTTCGGCTATTCGGAAAAAAGCACCAATCGGGATTAAATAACGAAGCTGCATTGCATTTGTTTCTTTAGAAAACGACATATTCTCAAGCTTTTTCTTGGAAGCCATTAGGGAAGGAATTTTGGCTAATTTGTTAACTGCAGCTGCTAAACCGTAATATTTCTCTGCTATCTCGCCGGTAATAATAGCCTGAGAGACCTTATCGTTATTTTTAGCTTGCCAGAATTCAATTGTTTTATAAGCTTGCTCGGCTAAATCGTTAATCACAACATTGTTCAACCTTCTCTTACCACTTTTTTGACCGTATATAGGAGTTGATATTGAAGTGGTAAATACCGGCATTCCCTTTTTTAAGACAAGAAGGTTAGTCTCTTCGTGCTCAACCGTCATTAAAAGAGAAACTACGTTAAAGTCAGCAGATGAAATACGTTCAAATGATAAAATCGAAGGTTCAACCGCCAAAATCTTAATTCCTATCTCTTCAAAAATATTTACTATTTCATCTATGGCACTTTCTCTGGCAGAAAATGCCAAAATATTGGTCTTTTTATCAACCTTTTCCAACTCTTTCCAATCAAAAACCATATCGTTTTTTGGAAAAGGAGTTAATCCTGCTAATTCCCAATACACACCTTCCGTGATTTGTTTTTTAGAAAGTTTTGGCAAGGTTAACTCTTTTAGAAACAGGGTGGATTCGGCAATCGATATGACTGCTTGAGCTTCAACTTGACCAGGTAGGTTTAATTTTTTCCATGCCAAAAGTTCCCCTCGGGTTTTTTGAGAATCACCCGAATAGGCTAACTTATCAAACCGATGTAGCTTATAGCCTTTGCTGTCTTTCTTAAAAGCAGCAATCTTCAGCTGTGAACCTGTATGTTCAATACCTAAAAAATACTTCATATCAGTTTTAATTATAAGTAATCCTGTAGTATATCATTATAAGTTCATTATGTAAAGTAATTGTGACCTGTAATATACCCAGGAATACTTAAAATTCCTCGAACGAAAGAGCTTGCCACCCGCCTTCCTTGGTAAGGCCGTATATCGTTGATTGAAGTGCGGGATCGTATTCGACGGTTGAATTATTATCAACTCTAATACCTTCTCCTAAAATTGCCCCGTGGAATACTGAATTGGCATTAATCTGAATGCAACCATGCATCGAATAAAAAAGCACGCTGTTGCTGTTTGAAGATATTTCAATCGCGGGAGTTACTCCGTCGTTACATACGTCTTGGCTATCTACCCCGGGATCGAATGCCGAGATAAAAAGTAAAAATGCATTACCATTTGAGCCGTAAACTACATTACTGTCACTTATTAATGTACCGTCGGTAACAAAGATTTGGCTTACTTCTGTTATTTCGGACGTCAAACCAACTGTGCCTTGAGAATTAAAAATCACGTTACCTTTGACCCAGACAGGACCCGAGATATCAATATCTATGTTTGAGGGTTTCTCAAAGTCTCCTGTAATGATTATGTTTCCAAGCTCTAATGTTCCGTTTGTACAATCATGGGAACTACCCGAACCATCGGCAAGACAATTCCCGCTAAATACATCCCCTTTTGAACTAAGATAATTTTTAAGGATATCGACTCCCATATCAGGAAGCGCAATCTCCAAAGGGGCATCCTCATTCGTCCAAAGACCTGCAAAAGGACAAGTAACCGGTGAGGGTGTAAGTGGTGAAAATACGTCACCCTTTACCCAACAATAATCGATTGAACCTGAATGGGCTTCTTTTAATACACACACACCCGAATCGGTTACGGCCAGTTTGTCGATTATCTCAACAGCATATGCCGAGCCGTCAATTTTAGAGGCTGAATTTTTACAATCACCTGTTAAAGGGATATAGTCATTTTTCGCACCCCGAATATAAGTATTTGAATATACATTTCCCCCGCTTCCGTCTTTACTTGTTACAAGGGTTTGATTTCTTAATACGACACCCCCTTGACCGGCAAGAATTGCATTAGAAAATCCCGGTTTTATTTGGGTATTTTGCATGATAACTTTTATGCGTCTTAAGTATTTACCGAAATATCCAGTAGACTCAATTGTTCTTTGATTTTCGCTGCCGTACACATTGACATCGGCGCTCCCCTCACCTATTGCTATATTGAAAGAATCCGGTCCTGGATATCCAAAGTCGTGTGTCTGAATTTGAAGCATTGCCTCCTCAACCCCAGACTGGGCTGAATAAAAAGCTTTTAGAGAGTTAACACCCGACCTACCCCTAATTGATGCATCATAACTGGTTTTTAATAAAGAAACCCCAATTAACAAGGAAATCAGCCCCAATAGAAAAATTGACAACAGAGCTGCTTGTCCCTTTTGAATATATTTTTTCATATTTACAAACTTACTCTGGGAACTACACTCGTTTGGTATTTGAACGGATGAACCCCGAGTGAATTTTGGCTCTCTCCTTCAATTAAAATAGAAACGTTTTCAGGTAAAAAACCTGGCGGAGAAAAATTAAAATTTGTAATTTTTGTATCTTGACGAGTTAAAGTTAGATAAAGGTCGGGACTGCAGGGAGGGTTAACGTCTTGGGCTCTTTCTATGGATAAATTAACTAAGTTATATCGATAATTAACACAAAGGGCATCGCCTTGTATTTCGATTAAATTGGCATTGGGTATATTCACACTTTTAGCAGTTTTGAGTGAACTGACAATCTGTTCAATAATTACATAAGAAGCGTCTGTCGATTGCTCGAGTGAATTTTGTTTAGACTTTACAGTTAGCGTATCAAACAAAATCTGGGTTGAGACAGCGGAAATTACTCCAATAACCACCATCGCTATCAAAAGCTCAATTAATGTGAATCCATTTCTTAAATTATTTTTCATATGTAGCTAGTATTTTGTAACCAAAGAATCTATCTTAACTTCAACCGGCAATCCATTATCTTTCCAGGCAACATAAACGCTTATCCACCTTGAATAGTCATCGACTATCGCCCAAGGATCATCAGAAATATTACCCGTAACATCACGTCTGACTTCTTTTATTTCTACTTTCTTGGTATAGCCTTCGGTCTCGACAGGAGTCGTTGTTTTTGAACCTAACTGCCAGTTATCTTCAATTTCTTGGGGTTGATAATATTCGCCTTCCGCGGTATTTTCCGGAGTCACCTCCCAATCCCAAGCGGTATTTCCTTTCAAAAAATAGATTCCTTCCATCTGTTCCTGGGAAAGAGCATAAGCTTTTGTGTATTTTTCTCCTTCTTTTGCACTTCTTAGGGAAAAGGAAAGAACGATAACTATGGCAGGGAGTATTACTGCAGTAAGCGCAACTGTCAACATAATTTCAATTAAGGAAAAACCGTTTTTCATAAATTTTCTATTAAAACTACTCCCTGCTCGTTAACTGTAACTTTCTTTTGAGAAACTCCGCTTTTTTCAATAACAAAAGATTTTGGGGAAGCTTCCCCATATCTGCGCGAAAACACAATCTCTGTATCCCCCGTTATATTAAAAGTTGGTTCGAGGACTACGTTCTCAAGATTTTCCCGAGTTTTGTCACTTTCACCTTTTTTTGTATAATCTCTGAAAAGAAAGTAAGAATTTCCTCCTACTCCCACTCCGTAGACAGGAAGTCCATTAACTTCAAAGTCTTGGATTACCTCACCTTCCGTAACTACCCCAACCATACTCATATTCCTAGCCGACCTAATCTGCGAGGCTAACTCCTCCGCGGCCGCATTGATAATTGCATCATCTCGAAATTGGTTAAATTTTATGGACCCCACAAGAGATAAAGCTCCGATTATAGCAATAGTTATCATTAGTTCGATCAATGTGAATCCTTGAACATTAACAAGGTTCAGACGCAGTCGGGTTCTTAATAATGTGAATCCTTTCATATTATTGAATTCCTGTCGTAAGTTGATAAATAGGAGTCACAACAGATAGCGCAATAAGCAAAACTATAACTCCTAAAATAACAATCAAAATAGGTTCCAGAAGTTCGGTCAACCTTTTTAAGTCTCTATCTACTTCAATTTCATACTGGACAGAAAGACGATTTAATGTCGCATCAACCCCTCCTGTCTTTTCAGCTCCCCGAACACTTCTTGTGATTATTGACGGAAACATTTCTTTGTTTTCTGCCCCGATTGCATCGGATAAGCTAATACCTTTCTGTATCTTTTGATTAAGAGCTTCACAACTTTGTCTGTATCTTAGATTTCCTACAACTTCTCCTGCTGTTTCAAAAGCCACGGTCAATGGAATTCCGTATTTTATACAGCTTGCAACAATCCTCAATAACCTTGCCAAAATGTACTTTTTTAATATTTTTCCTACGCCCGGCACCTTAAGCATTTTTACCCCAATTTTTTCTCTTACCTTTGTGTTTCTAAGTGAATAAATTAAGGCAAGGATTAGAAAAAAAAGAGCCATACCGAAAAAAATCAGATTATTTGAAAAAGTTTCGGAGAGAGTAATCATTATCTTAGTTATTGTCGGAACATCCTGTCCCAAATTTTTTGAAATTTGAGTTATTTTGGGAACAAGAAATACAACAATAAAGGTAATAATTAAGAAAGACACTCCCAATACCAAAGATGGATAAAAAAGTGCGGATTTTACTCTCTGAACAAACTCGTGCTCGCGTCTTAACTCGTTGGCCAAATATTCCAGCGTCTCGTCTAAATTACCGGCTACTTCCCCGGCTTTAATTAGAGAAATATATAATGGCGAAAAGATGTCAGGGTATTTAGAAAAGGCATCGGAGAGTTTTTTACCTCTTTCTATGTCCTTTATTATTTCCCTTATTAAATCAGAACCTTCGCTTTTCTCGTCTATATAAGCTTCAAGTGCATCCTTAATAGGAGTACCTGCTTTGATTAAAGATGCGAGGTGGTCGGTAAAATTAATTTTCTCAAACGGGCTGAACCTGCGTTGCCTACTCTTAATTAGAGAAAAACTTCTTGCTCCTTCTTTAAACTCAACTAGATAGACTCCGTCATCTTTAACTAACTTGACGGCTTCGTCTTTTGTCTGTGCCTCAACTTTTCCAGACAAAGTGCTTCCTGTGTCATTAATAATTTTGTAAGAAAATATAGCCATTATTCTGAAATTACTCTAAATACTTCCTCTAACGTTGTTATTCCTTTAGCTACTTTAATAATTCCGTCCTCGAGCATAGTTTTAGTACCTGTTTTGACTGAAACTTCCTGGATTTGATTACTGGTTGCTTTTGACGCAATTAAATCTTTTATTTTGGCGTCGACGTTTAATAATTCAAAAATTCCAACTCTTCCTCGATAACCGGTGTCATGGCACGAATTGCAACCGACCGGTTCGTAATAATCTTTAAGCATTTTTAAGATATCTTTTGAGATGTATTTTTTATTAGCATCGAGTTTACTTTTAACAAGCGGATTAATTTTTGAAATTCTTTTACATTTTGAGCATAAAATTCTGACTAATCGTTGTGCGACAACCATATTAAGAGTTGAAGCAAGCAGAAATGGTTCAATTCCCAAATCAATCATTCTCGGAATAGCACCTGCTGAAGTGTTGGCATGAACCGTTGAAAAAACGAGGTGTCCGGTCATAGCAGCATTGGTTGCAATTACCGCAGTCTCCTTATCTCTTATTTCTCCAACCATGACAATGTCAGGGTCTTGTCTTAATATCGAGCGTAATCCCGTAGCAAACGTCAGATTAATCTGGTTGTTCACCTGGATTTGATTAATGCGCTTAATTTTATTTTCTACAGGATCCTCGATTGTCTGTATGTTAACCCCGGATTTATTTAGAAGCCCTAAAATCGTGTATAAGCTTGTCGTCTTACCGCTACCCGTAGGTCCTGTTACTAAAAACATTCCGTGAGTTCGTTCTAGTTTCCTTGATGTAATTTCCTGATCTTCGCGAAGAAGCCCTAATTCCTCTAAATTAAATCGGGTTAACGAATCTTCTAATATTCTTAGTACAACCTTCTCTCCGTTGACGCAAGGAATAACTGAAACTCGAAACGAAACCTTATTTCCCCTTTTTGTATTGAAAGAAAATTGTCCGTCTTGAGGTAGTCTGGTTTCGTCGAGTTTTAAATCTGATAAAACCTTTAATCTCGCGACTATCGGCGAGTGAAGATTTTTATCATAAACCTTTGTATCGTGAAGGACACCGTCAACCCGATATCTTATCAGCAAACGGTCTTCTAAGGGTTCTATATGGATGTCGGAGGCATCTTCATTGACAGCTTCTTCAAGTAATCTTTCCAATGTATATACTGGAGAAGCCTCAGTAATTTCAACTTTTGATTCATCAACATCTTTTACCTTAGTCTTGTAAAGTTTCAGTGAATTTTTTATTCCACCCCTCGAGGCTACGTGTGGGGAAACCTTGTTTATTTTTCCGACTGTCTTCTTAATAAGCTCAATAAGTTCGAGGTCGCTGGGGTCTTCCATTGCGACAAATAGTTTGCCGTCTTTCTTATCAAAGGCAATAACACCGTAACTTTGGGCAAAGTCCTCTGGTATTAATTTAAGAATTGAAACGTCGATGTTTCTTTTATCTAAATCTACATAGCCAACTTTATAGTTTTTTGACAATAATTTTCCTAAATCTTTTTCATTCAGAAGGTCGCGCCCTATAAGGACGTCTACAACAGAACATCCGAGGTGTTGGGCAACTTTAGTTGCACTGAGCAAATCCTCGTTACCTACTAATTTATATCTTTTAATCAGTTTTCTGAGAGCCGCTTCATTTATTATCATAAATAAAAAATGGCCATACTATTATAGGCCTGAAGGTATTATATTACCTACGAACGAAAAAAGCAAATATTCAAATTATATAGGCTACCTAAACTCTGGTAACTGGCTTTCTTGAAGCTAAGAAAATTATTTATTTCTCTTAACGTATAGATAGTAAGAGCCTGAAGCAAGAAGTAGAAATATCCCAATTATAGCTATTACTAATCCGCCTTTACCGTCGCCGTTTTCTAAAGCTTCAGTTACTTCATTGACGGCTTTTACAAACTTTGTTGGTGCGGGAGTCACGGTTGGAGTAATTTCTGTAACTTCTGCCAATACTTCTTCTTTGGGTAATTGAGTTACTTTGGAAGTACCAGTACTCGGAGATGTAGTAGATGTACCCAATACACTGGAGGAAGTGACCGTACCAGGAGCGTCTGTAACCAAGCCTGACGCATTTCCTGCTTTATCGACCACCCTTAAGGCATAGTAGTATTCTTTAGTAGAATCAGGTGTAGAATTCTCCCAGGTCATTTCAACGTTAGGTGTTCCACCGACTTCCCCGACTTTATGGATCCCGTCAGCTTCAAAACTCGTCTCATCCGAGCGGTAAATAAATACGCGCTCTGAATCTGAATCACTCGGATTTTTCCAATGTAGTCTATAATGACCCGGTGCAACTTTTTCTTTCCAATAATTCTGAACCAGCCCTGGAGCACCAGGGTCGTAAATTACACTTGTTTCATCTGACGCCGCTCCGCCATTAATTTCAACTTTGAAAAAATATTTAGTCTGGTCGTTAACTTGGTCGCTACCTACCGAAACCTGACCGGATGCACCTGATAAAACGGGCCCGAATGCGGCATAGCTTCCGCTTTCTTTTCTGAAATAGAATTGGGCGGTAATTACCCCCGGGTCATCTGTAAGGGCTGAATAGGAAAGCTTGAAAAGATTGTAATTAACATACTCACCAGGTTCTGAAATCGAAACTTGAGGAGAAATAGCAGATACCGGCCTTACAAAAAAGGTAAGACCTAATATCAAACTTATGAAAAGTGATGTCAAATGCTTAATTTTTTTCATATTTTCTGGCTTCCCTTTTTAAAAATATTCCTACGATAAGCCCCCCTAAGGCAATAACCAATAACGCCGTTTCGCTTCCTGCAGCCGGAAGTGAAGTTGATGCACCCAATACAGAGGATGTTCCACCAACGTTTCCACTATAGGAAGGATTCACCTCAACTCGCACGCTTGAGCTTGCTGAAGGGTCGCACTCAACATCACCCAGGAAGCGTACTCGAATGAGAGAAAAGCCTTCTCCACGACATGTTGCTAAATTCTCATATGTCCCGGCAGTTAAATCGGTTGCTATCTTTGCTTGATAAACTATCGTTATATCAACACCGGCATCCAAAGTTCCGATATTCCAAGTCATAACTCCGGAGGCAATTGTTGGATCTGGCGAAGGTGCCCCGTTAACTTCGCTTGACCCGGTTACATAGGTAAACCCACCCGGTAGGACGTCGAGAATGGAAAGGTTTTGTGTTTGCTGATTGGAATTATTAATAATCAGAAGTGTAAAGGTAACCGTATCTCCACGAATGGCAACACTTTTATCATTTGATTTTTCAATTGAAAGACCTAATATTGTTTCCTGATTACCGAAATCAATCCCTTCATATATATCACCCGAGGTAATTTCTAATTCATAACAATCGTTTAACTCGGCGTCATCTGGATGTGTTTGAATCCAACCCGTCTCTTGACCTTCGCAAACTCTGTATGTTCCGGGCTTCAACCCGGTTAAAACATAATTTCCGTCTTGGTCTGTTTGGACCGAATCCTCCAGTCCGTCAAGTAAACCGTTTTCGTTCTCGTCTATAAATATAGCCCAATCGGGTATTCCCGTTTCCTCATCGCGTTCTCCATTCCCATCTTCGTCATTCCACTTAGTACCCTCAATTTGACCGTCTTTGTAATTTCCAATTGAACATCTTATCTCATTTCCCGGATTAATTTGAATCGGATGCTCATTATCATTATCAATTCCTCCCTCCTCCCCGCAGGAAATGTTGGTTTGGTTCCAACTATCTTCTAATACTTCGTTTAAGTTATAGTTTCCGGGAAGAACATTTTCAAATGTTGCTTGACCGTTTTCGTCAGTCACTTGTGTTAAATCGCCAAGGTTTATATCCCAATCGGACAGCTGTTCATCACCCTCATCTTGTATTCCGTCGATATCATGATCATGATATTTTGTAACGATAACATTTCCTCGTTTGGTATTTTCTATCTGGCAAGTTTCTGTTTGGCCTGCGGCAACGCTTACATCCGCGCATGTATTTCCTGTTTCATCCCAACCGACTTCTGGAGCTTCTGTTACAGAGTAAGTTCCGGGTGTTACCTCATAATCCCAGCTGGATTGGGTTGATATTAGTCCCTCTCCACCATCAGTTATCACTCCGTCGCCTTGAGCGGTAATTTCAAATTCAGTCTGGTTACCATCCGGAATAGTTACCTTTTCAACTATCAAGTGGCTTCTCTTTGTATTGGTGAAAGTGCACTCAACTTCCTCACCTGCTTGGACATTAAACGTTGCAGTTGCATCCTCAAGGTTTCCTTGACTGTCGGTATCACTGCACTGAATCGATGTCAGATCCCAACCAGAAGGAACAACTTCGGTCGCGGAATATTGACCGGGAGACAGATAGTCGCTTATAAGCGTACCACCGTCGGCAATTTGTCCAAAAACAACACCTTCAAATGTAAAATTCTCTTGATCCCCTGCCGGGTCGGTAACTTTTTGAACAGTCACTAAACCCAGCTTTGTGTTGGTAATAATACAAGTCTCGGTCTCTCCCGCCTCCACCTGGACATCAACGCAGGTGTTGGCTGTTTCTGACCAGTTTGGAAGATTAGATAAATCTTCACTAACCGAGTAAGTTCCTGGTGTAACTTCGTAATCTTTATCATTTTCATCGGTCACTGTACCTTCTGCACCACCCGTTATCACTCCATCGCCTTCAGCTGTGATTGGGAATTGAGTCTGGTCACCACTTGGGTCGGTAGTCTTTTGAACAATTAAGTGACCATATTGGTCGTCATTAGTTATCGTGCAGGTCTTATCATCTCCCGGCGCTAAGGTTATAGTCCCGTCAGAATTACAATCTTCTCCCCAATTTGAAGCTGCATAGCCTGGGTCCGTTGTTTCACTGGCTGTATATAAAACACCAGCAGTAAGGGTATTTTCCTGACCACTAACGACTGGATCTCCGTTTATGAATAATTGGAAATCACTAATTTCCTTTTCTCCTCCATTGTCGTTTATAACCGTTTTAACCAAGGTTAGTATCGGAGCAATGTCATCATTTGTTATGGTACAGGTAGCACTATCTCCATTTGCGACATATACTTGGTCACAGTTATCATATGTCGCTTCGTATCCTGGTAGAGAATTTTCGATAACCGAATAAGAACCTGCATTAACGGTAATATCATTTTGTCCATCAGCTTCAAACGATTGGCTTTCTCCACTGTTGACAGAAAAAGAGAAATCGTCAGCCTCGAATGTCCCGCCGTTATCATTTATGACGACTTTCACAACAATTAGTGTCCCTTGTTGATCATCATTAGTTATCGTGCATGATTTAATATCTCCAATATCCAATGTTATGCTTCCGTCGGGTGCACAATCTCCGGAAATTGTCTCTGAATAACCTGGCTGTTGGGTTTCACTAACGGTGTAAGTTCCTGCACTAAATCCATTTTCAACACCACTTGTAACCGAGGTCTGGTCTACAAAAAGAGGGAAATCAGAAACCTCAAGAGTTCCTCCATTATCATTTGTGACAATTTTGGTAACGGTCAATTTTGGCTGGATATCGTCATTGGTAAGTGTGCATGTTACTTCCTGACCGGAAATAACAGTGACATTGCCTTGACTATCGCAACTTTCGCTGAAACCTTCGAAAGAATATCCTGATGGGAGCGTGTCTTCGCTGACTTCATAAGTTCCTGTCGGGAGCGTATAGACGGTCCCGCTTGCGGACCCGGACTGCGGACTGTCAACTACATCGCTTCCATTTTGTTTAACATGGATGGTAAAGTCACCGGCTGAAGCAGTGCCACCATCGTCGACAACGACATTTTTAATTACTCGCAGTGTTCCGGTGTTTCGTGTATTCGTAATAATACAGACTATATCCGCGTTGTTGGCAACATTAACTGTGAGAGGGCCAGCGTTTGAGCTACTTGCAACAACTGCTCCTGTACCATTGGTGCCACGACATTCAATACTCGTTTGGTAATCTGTGAGCGTCGTACCTGTTCCTGCTGTTTCACCTACCGTTCGGTCGCCAGCTTCAACAATTTTTTCTCCGGTTGTTCCACCGTTTCCTACATTGACCGCAAATGAGGTTCCGTCAATTTGAAGGTTAAAAAGTCCTGTATCGTCTGTTGGGCTAAGTACTTTTTTCACTTCAAGAAGTCCAGTCTGACTTGCAGTTGAAGCAAAAACACAGTCTGAGGGGTCTGAGTTTGGTTGCTGAGATGGGTAAGAACATACATCCAAAAGACTGGCGGTCCCTCCACCCACATCGGACATGTTCACCGTACAGCTTGCACCGGTATCGTCTGGGTATTCATCTCCAGCGGGAAAAGGATCTGTTGCTTGGACAGAGGCACTACAAGAGCTTGTGTTTGTAACTATCGCCGAGCCGCTACAACGGTCTACTTTAGTGTCAGTACAGGAAAAAAGCACATGGTTTTGGAATGTAGCCGGATCTCCGGAAACGCGAACGCAGAGTGAAAAATTGGCAAATCCGTCGTCATCAGTATCATAAAGGCTACACGCGTCACCAGTCTGACCTTGGCCTGACCAAGCTATTTCATCCCAATTCCAGTCAATACCTAGTGAAGTGGGTAGGCCTGTGTAATTAACACACGCTTTAGTTAAATCCTTTTGTCCCGGTTCGTCATTGACACCTGCCGAATCGTTAAAACAACCTGACGGTGGGCTGTCGGTAAATGTGGCCGATGCGACAATTTCCCCATCAGAATTTAGAGCTTCAACTAAATAAAGCGGGCGATAGGTTCCGTCGAGTTGGTATGTGTAAAAAAGACTTCCGCTCTCATCGGATGTAACAGTGTCCCCGAATTTAAAGTTTCCAGTTTCTGAAGTAATTTCAAGGGTATACTCTTTCCCGGGAAGAAATCCGCTTCCGAAAATGACAACAGCGTCAGTTGGTGCATAATCGGGTTTATCCGTAACTAACTGCGCACTGGTTGACTCTTGATACTCGAAATCAAATTCAGAAACACTCTCTGCTAAGGTTTCTTCGATGATAACCGCAGATAATATTCCCTCTTCGGTTTCAACGGGGGTAACTGTCGGAGTAGGTTCGATAGGATTTTCACTTTCATTTGTTGAATTATCTCCCTCGGTTGAAGTGCCGGGGGTATTAGAATTTTCTTCTTCGGCTGCTATTTCAGAGTTTATTGTCAGTTCTGGCGTAGGTGTAAGTACGTCTTCAACCGGCGTTGGAGTTACTTCTTTCTCAGTAGTTGGTGTAATTTCGTCAAATGATGTCGGGGTTAACTCAACAGTTGGTTCGGGTTCGGGTGACGGCGTCGGTAAAGCCTCTTCGGGAGTTGGCGTTGGAGTTTCGATAGGAGTTGGTGTTAATTCGTCTGTCAAAACCGGCGTATCTGCCGGGGCAGAAATATCTTCTTGAGAATACACGGTCAAAGGCGCAACTAATGAATTAATCAAAAGCGCCACAGTTGCAACACCACTGAAAATCTTTTTTAAAACCTCTTTCATCATAATATGGGACAGTAATTAGAAGTAGGTATGCGTTTATACCATTATTATAGGTGCTTGTCAAGCATTGAAGAAAGCTAATTGTTTTGTTGGTTGGCTATTACTACAAGCCGTTTTAATATAGTACCCGGCGGATAACACGTTTGGAGAGTTAAAGTGTTGACATCACTTAATTTTCCCAAATACTTTATATCACCCGGGTCTACTACTTTAACCGAGTCTACAAGATAACTTATTTTTTCACCTTTATAATATACAAATATTTCGTCTCCTTTTTGAAGTTTTCCTAGTAAATAAAAAACGGCGTTATAGCGCCCGACGTTATAGAAAGCGTCAGTTGAATGAGCAAATAAATAAGTATTCCCCGGGCTTCCCGGATAGGAAGAACCTTCTGCATGGGCAACTCCTTTTTTTAAAATCGGAAGATATTTACCGGGGTCAAAGGGGTCTGTGTCGGCAAAAACCGGTGCGACCGCCGCAATTTTAGGAATTATTATAGAAAAGTCGGTATTAGCAGGAACTAAATCTTTACCATAATTATTATCTATTAAATTTGAAACGTTATATCTTACTTCCTCTTTAATCGCTGGTCCGAATGTCAAAAAAAGCACTATTGCCGAAATAGAGATTAAAATATTTCCTAAAATATTCAATTTTTTCGCGAGAGTTTTTCTACTCATTTTCTAATCCCAGTTCTCTGAAAATATTGATGCCTCTGCTTTTAATTTCTGAAAGTGAAATACCAGGGGAATTTCTCAAAAGCGTTTGCCACAAAGCGAAGTGTTCGGTTAATCTTGCGATTAAATTTTCATAAGCGGCCTCCCTATTTTGTTCTAAACTTCTTTCTTCTTCGTTTCTAACTGCAATTTTTGAGGGTTTATGCAAAGCTCTGATTGAAGACCTGGTTTTTTGTTGATGTTGTCCCCCGGCTGCTACCGAAGATACGGCAGTTTTATATTCTATATCGTCCTTGTTAACTGACAATTGCCCTTGTTCAAGTGAGGCAAGTATCCATTCCAAATACCTTTCTCTTTGATTTCTTCCTTCTTCTAAATCTAAATTAGGAAATTCCTGTAAGTGTTTTTTAATTCTTTCGGAAGCTTTCTCTAGCTCATTCCTTTTTGAACTCTCTACTGCTAATATTTTACTTGCTTTTTGAACTAAAACTCGGGGTCGGGGATATTTCCTCTTTTTCAATTTTTTTTCCCGCGGAGTCTCTGTTAACTCATCACTACCTTGATATTTTCCTGATGTGAGTGCCACTTTTAACGTATTGTATCAAGAAAGAAGGCGAATGGTAAAAGATAAAGAATTGCACCTTAGAGGCTGGGAGTTAAATCATCCTCGATTATAATATCAACGTCAGGCGTTCCATCTTCCTGATTCTCAACATCTTGGGTATCATCCAATAGCTCTTCCTCTTCGTCATTTATCTCCTCGTCCTCAAGTTTTTCATCCTCGACTTCCAGTTTTTCTTCTTTCCGGGCTTCTTGATTTCCGACTTGCGTACTTTTATAAGCATATACACCGACAAATGCGAGTATTGCGACAACCGCCAATATTAAGATAAGCATCATAGGTTTACTCATATCTATCACCTCCAGTGAAGTAGCTTCTCAGAAGCACTTCACGGAGTCACGTTGGATGCTCCGAGCGAGCTATCTAACTATGGGTTCTCCTTTTTTTTACCCTAAAAACTATTTCCTAATCTTCTCGTACCAGTCGTTTAAGATTTTCCCAACCAAGTCCTTTGCACCCAATCCGACCGACAGGCCGACAACCAAAACAATTGTATAGGTTAGACCTTGGAAAAAAGTTGCAATAAAATTTCTGGCAATTTGCAACTGGTCAATTGCCGCAAATGCTGCGACTAATATAACCACCCAACGGGCAAGCTTGCCTACCGGCTTTGCAGTATCATGGTCAACCGATGCTAGTGCCCCTCGGACTAAACCGTCAACAAATCCTGCGACAATATAGCCTGCACCAAATATCAAGGCTGCCGCCAAAATGTTCGGAATATATCCCAAGACTTGCGCAAGTACAGTTGAAACAACCGAAAGCCCTAATATATCAACAACGGCCAAAAAGAAGACCAATATAATTATCCACTCAAAAACAACTCCCAAAAGGTCTACTAGACTCAGCTTTATATCAGCCTTTTTTAGGTACTTATCTACACCGGTTGTTTCGGAAAGCTTTTCGAAGTGTACAACTTTTAGAACTTGTATGACTAACCTCTTTACCCAAAAAGCTAAAATCAATCCAATTGCAAATACAACTATCGCTCCCAAAAATCTCGGTAAAATCATAAGGACAGAGGTCCATACTTGTCCCCAAGACGAAAGTAATGCTTCCTGCCAAGCTGTGACTCCATTCATATGTTTCTTATCTCACCTCCCCCTGTTAGATAGACTTCGTCATCTAACGGGGCCACGTTTGATGCTCCGAAGGAGCTATCTAACTGTGGCTTCCCTACAATAGATGCAATCTATCTCATTGTAATCGTTATAGAACATTACTTCACAAGCTCAGCTTATTAAGGTAGTTTACAAGCTCAGCTTATAATATTATTCTTCTCTATTTTTCACCCAAAAGCAAATTCATCACCACTAAAAAACCCCGCCATTTGCGGGGTTTTTTGTACTCTGGAGGCTAGTAAGCCAGGTTCTGTTTCCCTGCCCGCAATGCTAATGCATAGCTTTTGCAGGCGGGTCGATAATAATCTATCTAAGCCCTCATACTTCGGGGCGTGACCCGTTTAACGGGGTCTCGGGGAGACATCCTGATAACGTCCCATTCGGAGGTTGCAGCGGGGAGGATTGCCCGTTTCACCCTAGGTTAAGGAATTAGCTTAACCCAGACTCGTCTCTGTTGCTCTAACTAGCGGTTTTCGAGTAAACTCGATTCCCGTCCACGATCATTTAACTGAACGTGGCACCCTGTCTCCAGCTGCCTGGACTTTCCTGACCGTGAGATAGCGCTCGCGCGACATCTAACGGCCTAATTATCCTTCCTCCAGAGCATGGTAATTATATCAAAATTAAGGACGTAAATCAAGCTTAACCGGTATTATTTCGAAGCTAAATATTCTTTTGTAAGAAGCTGTAAAGTTATTACAACGGGTACCGAAATAATAATTCCAAAAACTCCCGCCAGCCTGAAACCAATAGCTAAAGCCAAAAGAGTTATAACCGGGTTCACTCCAACCGACTTTTCCATAATTTTAGGAACTAAAATATAATTTTCCAGCTGCTGGATTAAAAAATATAGGGCAGCTGTTGCAAAACCTGATAATGCTGACAGTCCGAAACCAATAAGAACAGCCGGTATTGCCGAAAGAACCGGACCGAAATAGGGAACGATTTCCAAAAGACCTGCAAGTATTGATAGGGGAAGAGCAAATGGTACTCCCAATAAGGTTAGTCCGACAAATGTTGCAAGTCCGACTGCCAGCATTAAGGTCAATTGTCCCCTTGCCCATCCTCCGAGTTTATCTTCGATTAAATTAATAAACCTCTCAATTTCCTTTATTTTCTTCTCTCCCAAAAAAAATCCAAGTTGGTCGTCCAACTTATTTCTTGCCAATAGAAGATAAAAAGCAAATATCAGAATTGTTATAACTCCGAAAATATTTGAAAAAACCGAAAGAGTAACTCTAGCCACCTGCGCAGGGAGAGTCCCGATTTGGGCAACAAGCTGCTTTATAATTTCATCGCTTAAAACAACCGAAACTCCTATGTCTTTTAAAAACTGGGGAAATACGTTAACAAAACTGGTTGTTTGTTCAACTAAAGGAGGAACAATAGCTGCCAAGCTAAAACCTGCTGATGCAAATAACATAAGGTATACCAAAAGTACGGAGATTGCTCTTGGGACTTTATATTTTGATAATTTTGAAACCCAGGGGTTTAAAATCGCCATTATTAATGCAGCAACGAAGAAAATAATAATAATGTCGCGTATGTAGAATAAAAACCACAAAAGAATCAAAAAAGCTACCGTAAATATCACTGTTTTATGAGAAATTTCGATTTTCCTCGGCATAATAATTAGAATTGAAGAGCAGGAGAGCTGGAGAGCAGGAATTAATAAATATTTTTACTCTTTCACTCTTTTACTCTTTCACTCTGATTTATACCATTTCCCCACCAACTTTTCTACCTCTTTTCTCCACCCGAGTTTAGAAATATCAAACCAATTAATTCTAATGTCGGGTTTAAACCAAGTCATTTGGCGTTTGGCATACTGCTTTTCTGCCCGTTTCCAGTTTAAAACTACATCGGATAAAGATTTTAAATTATCAAAATAACCTTTCCATTGTCTATATCCCAAAGCTTGCATTGATTGATCATCCCAAGTCACTCCCTTTTTAAATAAAGCCTCAATCTCTTTTTCAATTCCTTGACTAATCCGCACTTCAACTCTTTCTTCGATTCGTTTATCTAAATATATTTTCGATGCAGTCAATCCAATGAAAAGTACATCGTTACTTTTTTTCTTATTCTTAAACTTAAACTTAGACTTATACTGAGCCACTTCTATCGCCCTCATTAACCTTCTCGGGTTTTTTCTGTCTGAAACATTCATCGACGCCAGTTTGAATGGGTCGATACTACCTAGAATTTCCTGAAGCTCATCGGCTGACTTTCCCTTATACAGTTGCCTTAAACTTAAACTCTTAGGAACATTTGCGGTTGATATTCCGTCTACTACTCCTTTTATATATAAACCCGTCCCGCCTACCAAAATAGGAAGTTTCCCTCGACGCCAAATATCCTCAATAACATATCCTGCTATCTCTACATATTTCGAAACACTGAATTCTTCAGTAGGTTCAACAAGGTCATAACCCCACAGTTTTACACCGTTTATTGTGTAGAAGCATATTCTCTCCCCAAAACATTTGACATTTGACATTTGACATTTGACATTGACCGGAAGGTCTTTCCCCGTTCCTATGTTTATCCCACGGTATACTTGCCTCGAATCGGCCGAAACTAGTTCTCCCGCCGGGCCGGAGCCCCCTGGGCCGGAGGTCAAAAGTTTAGCCAATTGAAGTGCCACACCGGTTTTGCTAGTCGCCGTCGGCCCGCATATAACAAGTAATTTACGCTTCATATCGTATAATATCTTAGTATGGTATCAACACAAGTTTACCCCAAACATCTCTACGAACCAATTCGAGAAGAAATTGTAGTTTCTT
>Ga0214473_10002340_pt1 | contig 23317 bp, 24 predicted proteins | sample RVTome_7_FD_203509 | JGI IMG/M metagenome (GOLD analysis project Ga0214473, IMG submission 203509) | Soil microbial communities from uranium-contaminated site in the Upper Colorado River Basin, Wyoming, United States - RVT98D197 | ecosystem: Environmental > Terrestrial > Soil > Contaminated >... | reverse complement strand
GAATCAATCATTGGAAAGCTCTCTCGCTGCAAACAAACCTTGGAAAAGATTCAGCCGGGCTGCACCCTGCTGCGCTCTCGTAAGACGAAAAGGAATAACACCAGTCGTTTATGAGACACTACACTAGGCTTAAAAAAGGAAACGAGTATCGCAAATTTTATAAAAACGATCTAGAAAAAATTCGCGAAGATCCAAAGCTTGTAAATTTATTTTGTGATATTTTGAAAGATGTCTATTATATCAGCTTTACTCCAACCGAAAATAAGACAAAACATCACATTGATTATGCTGCAAGTTGCAATATTGGATATGTGGATACTCAGATTGAGTCTTTTGATAAGAACTATCTTCATGTAATTTCAATTGCCTATTCTTCTTTTAGTGGTTTTTTATGGATACAGCGATTTCTTAATGAAAAATCACTACTTTTACAAGAAGAATTAGAAAAAGGACGGGCTTTGAAGAAAAAAATAAAAAAAATTTCGGACGATTTGAAATTATTCCGTATTTTTTGCCTTCAATTTATAAATGAATCTGCTCCGATTAACATTAGACTTACCAGACCCTACATGGAATGTCTTGAAAAATGTTGGGAGGAATATCGAATGCATAATTTGACAAAGTACATCGATGGCCAACTGGAGACTCTTGATAAAATGTTTAACTGGATAGAAGAAAATCTAAAGGAGGAATGGAATTCAAAGGTAGTTCTTATAGCTTTTTTGATTTCCCTAATTTCAATCACAGCGGTAGTCGCTCAATTAATATCTACAGTTGATTTCGATAATCAAATTTTGGATAAGCCGGATAGAGTTCTCTCTATTTTATTGGGCTTTCTAAGTGGAATTTTTATTACAACTGGTATTTTCATTTCATCCAGTATTAAAAGATTTTTTAAAAAAGGAAATCCTATGAAATGAAGATTGCAATTGTTTATAATGAGCCCCGGAAAGGAAGTCTGGATTCTGAAAATGTAATTGATGAGCGGTTGTTTGTTGAGGAATGTTTGGCCGAACTCGGGTGGGAATACAAGACTTTTCCCGTGGGCTCCGGGCCAGGTTTCATAAACGAGGTCCTTTCGAAGCTCGCCGAATTTTCTCCCGGTGTGGTCTTTAATCTCGTTGAGAGCATAGGCGCAAACCAGAGGTTCCATCCGGCGATGGCAGGGGTATTCGAGATGGCCGGCTATCCTTACACAGGCGCGCCCTATGATGCCCTCGTGGCCACAACCGACAAGGCCCTCGCAAAGAGCGTGATGAGGTCCCACGGCATCCCCACCCCGGACTGGCAGGTCTATAAAGGGACCCCTTTTGAAATGAATATTCCGCCTCCCTGGTTCGTGAAGCCCGCATGGGAGGACGCCAGCATTGGAATAGATGATGGCTGTATCGTTGGAGATGAGGCCCTTTTAAGGGAAAAGCTTGTATTGATGGCGGAAAAGCACCCCGGACAACCCATTTTAATAGAAAAATATATCGACGGGAGGGAGTTGAACGTTGCCCTCCTCGGCCGTCCCGAGGGAGGGGCAGAGGCTTTTCAAGTGGCCGAACTCCTCTTTGAGGACTGGCCCCCCGGCAAGCCAAGGATAATAAATTATGCCGCCAAATGGCATGAGGAGTCCCTCGAATACGAAAACACCCCCCGCATCTTCAACCCCCCCGGTGCACCCCTCGATGAGATCAAAAGAATGGTGCTTGCGGCCTGGGACATATTCAATTTAAGAGGGTACGCAAGGGCCGACATGCGGATGGACAACGAGGGAAAAGTCTACATACTCGAACTGAACGCAAACCCCTGCATAGGGCCGTGGTCGGGCTACATATCGGCTGCAAAAGAGATGGGCCATACGCCGGCCCAGGTGATAAAGAGGATAATAGAGTCGGCCCTCGCCGCAAAAAATCCCGGCCCGGGCCGCTCTCGGGAGGACGGCTGATGGCCCATGAGCTTGATTTGTCGAGAGTGGGCGCGGAGCTCAAAAAAATCCGCTTAAGAAGAAACCCGTTCCCCTCGGACATTTTAAATATTGAAAAGATACTCGCCTCGACCGGCCTCTTTAAAAAGACGGAGATCGATGTCGCAAAGGAGGTCTTTCAGGATTATCTCGGCGAAGGGGATGAGAGCCTCTATTATTTCATTTTTGCCGACATGGGGGAAGAACTCGCGGGTTATGTCTGCTATGGCCCAATTACGATAGCCGAGGGGCGTTTCGACCTCTACTGGATAGCGGTCGAGGAGAAGGCGCGGGGAAAAGGGATTGGGGGTCTACTCCTCAGGGAAGCCGAAAGGCATATGCAAAGCATGAAATGCGAATACGTATATATCGAGACATCCTCCCGGGAAGAATACGAGCCCACGAGGCGTTTTTACAGGAAATACGGCTATAAAGAGGTCGCGCGCGTCCCAAAATTTTTCGGGGCCGAGGACGACAAGCTCGTATACATGAAGGCAATGAAGTCAGTTTGACCCCTTAGTTTGACCCTCATCCGATCAGGTGTATAATTAGGCTATGAAAAAACTGATAGGCCTTATAGCCATCCTGCTCGTATCGGCCTGCGCTCCCGTACTCAAGGGCGAGCTGATGAAAGAAGGCTCGAGAGATGTCTCCCTTGACGTCCTGAGGGAGAACCCCGACCCCTACAGGGGAAAGCTCTATATCCTGGGCGGGGTGATAGCCACCTCGAAAGTCACTGACGAGGGCACGGTCATCGAGGCCCTTTACCTGCCTGTGGACTCGAGGGGCTACATTAAAGACGAAAGGGACGATGAGGGCCGTTACCTTGCCATATTCCCGAAGAGCGCCGGTTTTCTTGACCCGATGATATACAAAAAAAATAGATATATTACCCTGGCCGGAGAATTTACCGGCACCCGAAGGGGCAAACTGGACGAAGCCGATTATATTTACCCTGTGTTCGAGATTGTGCAGATATATCTCTGGAGAGAAGAGCGTTACTATCCCTCGCCTTATTACTATCCATATTCTCCCTATTACAGGTATCCTTACCGGTATGACCCCTATTACCCTTACTGGTGGGATGACCCGTGGAGGTGGGGCCCCTCCCCATACTGGCATCCCTGAGCCCCGTTCCCCGATGACACCCTGACGACGATTCCTTGACTTCTTAACCCTCTAATTTTTATACTCAATTTTACATGGATCCTCTTTCCAAGGAGCTTTACAGGCAAGCCGCTACACTGTTTGAAGAGGGCAATTACAGGGAAGCCGAGCCCCTCTTGAAGGACATCCTGAAACTCAATCCCGAATATCCCGATGTCCTGAACAAGCTTGGGGTGGTCATGTCCTTCAAAGGATCCAAAGAGGAAGCCGTTTTATATTTTGAGAAGGCCCTCAGGAAGAACCCGCTCTACACCGAGGCCTCCCTTAACCTTGCCATCACCTATAACGAAATGAACGAATTCAAGAAGGCCCAGGAAGTGATAGCGAAGGCGGCACAGATAGCCAGCCCCGGGCCCAATGCCGTTGACCCCTATATTTCCGGGAAGCTCGCAAACGAGCACTACCGCATAGGGAACATCTACATGGATTTCGGCATGTACGAGGAGGCGGTGGAAGAGTTCAAGAAGGCCCTCCGCCTGCACAGGGGCCTTGTGGACGTGAGGACAAAGCTGGGCGTTGCCCTGAGGAACCTGAAGATGTTCGACGAGGCGGTCAGCCAGTTCACGATGGCAAAGGAGCTGAACCCGGACTACGGGCCCGCCCGGGTGCAGCTCGGGCTGACATATTACATGCAGGGTTCCTCCGGCCTTGCCATGCAGGAGTGGGAGGACGCCCTGAAACAGATCCCGGACCTTAAAGAGGCCCAGACATATCTGAAACTTTTGAAGGATAAGGAATAACTCTTTTTGCCCCTCCTTGAAGTCCGCAACTTGAATATCTCTTTCAGGGGTCCTAAAGGCCCTATCAAGGTCGTAAGCGAGCTTGACCTCACGATCCCGGAGGGCTCATTTTTCGGCCTCGCTGGCGAATCGGGCTCCGGGAAGAGCCTCACCGCCCTTTCCATCATGGGCATACTGCCCCAGGGCGCCGTCGCCCGTGGAAGCATAAAGTTCCAGGGCCGGGAGCTTTTCACCCTGCCCCCGGAAGAGATGCGTTCCCTGAGGGGCAAAGAGGTCTCGATGATCTTTCAGGAGCCCATGACCTCCCTGAACCCGGTCTTGAAGGTGGGTTACCAGATACGAGAGGCGATAGAGGCCCATTTCACCATAAAAAGAGAAGAGGCGGACAGGCGCGTTGTCGAACTTTTAAAGGCGGTGAAGATCCCCCTGCCGGAAGTGAGGATGAAAGATTATCCGCACCAGCTCTCGGGCGGGATGAGGCAGCGGGTAATGATAGCCATGGCCATCTCCTGCAACCCCGCGCTCCTCATCGCGGACGAACCCACTACGGCCCTCGACGTGACCATAGAGGCCCAGATACTTGAACTCATAGACGGCCTGCGCGCCGAAAGGAAGATGGCCGTCCTCCTTATCACTCATGACCTGGGGATAATAGCGGAGCACGCCGAGACGGTCGGGGTCATGTACGCGGGAAGAATGGTGGAACTCGCCCCCGTAAGGGAGATATTCGAGGCGCCGAAACATCCTTACACAATAGGGCTGCTCGAGTCCCTACCCCGGAGGCGGGGAGAGCCCCTTAAGCCGATCCCCGGCGCCGTGCCCCCGCCCTGGGCGCTCCCGCCCGGCTGCAAGTTCTCGGACAGGTGCAGGTACATGATACCTGCATGTCAAACAGAAGAGCCGTTATTGAGGACGATAACCCCCGGCCACCTCGCCCGCTGCATACGTTCGGAGGAACTCAATTGGAAGCCCTGATAAGCGTTAAAGACTTGAAGAAGCATTTTCCCGTTAAGAAGAGCCCTTTTGCCAGGCATGAGTCCTTGAAGGCGGTGGACGGCGTGAGCATCGAGATAGGAGAGGACAGGGTCCTTGGGGTCGTTGGGGAGTCCGGCTCCGGGAAATCCACCCTTGCCCGTGTAATACTCGCGCTCGCGGAGCCCACTTCGGGAGAGGTGCTCTTTAGAGGAAAGGACGTATTTGCCTTGGACAAGGCGGAGCTTAAAAATTTCAGGCGCTCGGTGCAGATAATCTTTCAAGACCCTTTCGCCTCCCTTAACCCGAGGAGGACCGTTTTCGACGCCGTGGCCGAGCCCCTCATAATTCATCACCTCTCGGTGAAAAAAGAACTCAAGGAAAAAGTGGTCTCGCTTCTGAAAGAGGTGGGGCTTGGGCCGGAGGTCTTGAACCGCTATCCCCACGAATTCAGCGGGGGACAGCGCCAGAGGATATGCATAGCGCGGGCGCTTGCCGTCTCGCCGAGGCTGATAATCGCGGACGAGCCCCTTTCGGCCCTCGACGTCTCCATCCAGGCCCAGATACTTAATATTTTGAAAGGGCTAAAGGAGCGCACGCGGATTTCCTTTATTTTCATAAGCCACGACTTGAGGGTGGTCGAGTATTTCAGCGACGAGGTGGCCGTCATGTACCTGGGGAAGATCGTAGAGCAGTCCGGGGCGGAGGACTTGTTCAGGGAACCCCTCCATCCCTATACGGTCGGCCTTTTCGCCTCCGCCCCGGGCCTCAAGCCCGAAAAAGCGACACGCGAGGTGCCGCACGGGGATGTGCCAAGCCCCGTTGATATTCCCCCCGGATGCCCTTTCCACACGCGCTGCCCCCGGAGGTTTGCTCCCTGCGATAACATTGTGCCCCCGTTCATGCCTTCCGAAAAAAAAGGCGGCAGGCTTGTCGCCTGCCATCTCTGGAACCCCTATTAGGAACCTGTCCGAGTAATGTAGCCGCAGGCTTCAGCCTGCGTCAATATAGCGCAATATAGAGCGCAATGAAGGTTGCGGCTACCCTATATTGGTTCCTCACCAGGAAAACGTTATCTGTCGGACAGGCTCCTTAGCGCAGGGATTCAATAGTCTTTCTAATTTCCGTAAAATCAAGCGGGCCCGAGTGTTTTTTCCTCACCACTCCGGCCCTGTCCACTATGAATGTGGCCGGTATCTGCAAAACCCCGAAGCGCTTGTGTATATTCGATTCGCCGTCTAAAAGGACGGGATATTCCACAGGCTGCAAGCGGGTGAAATTCCTTATCGTTATGGGGTCCTCGTTCGAGAGGCCGAAGACGGCCACATCTTTCCTGTAGGCCCGCGCGATGTCATTCAGGACGGCTATTTCCTTCTTGCAGGGAGGGCACCAGGTGGCCCAGAAATTTATGATGATAATCCTTCCCTTGAAGAAGGAGACGGATGTATATTCCCCGCTCAAGCTCCTGAGCACGACCTCCGGGAGAGGGTCGCCCGCTTCGAGGGCAAGGGAGTCCGCAGCGAGGCATAAAAAGATAAGCGCAAAAGATAGGAAGAGCAGGCTTTTTCGAGTATTCATATTAAAGTATATCAGTTCGATATCCTCCCTTGAAGGCGCAGCCTGACCTTGAATGCATCCGCCGCCCCGAATACTTGACAACCCTTGAGGATATGATGTAATTTAACTACTTTAGCGAGGGCATGTGCCCTCCGAATTCGCTCACAAGGAGGGTAGGGATTTGCATGCTTTAGGGAAACACTTATTGGTCGACTTAAGGGACTGCACCCCCGGAATTCTCAAAGACCTGGAAAGAGTAAAGGATGCCATGATGGAGGCAGCCAAAGCGGCATCCGCCACGATAGTAGATGTTTCCTTCCACGAATTCAGCCCCTTCGGGATCAGCGGAATGGTTGTCATAGCCGAATCTCACCTGAGCATACATACCTGGCCGGAATACGGTTACGCCGCCGTGGACATATTCACGTGCGGAGACGTGATAAAACCCGAGCTGGCGGCCCAATACCTCATAGACCGTTTCGAAAGCAGAAACCCCATGGTGGTCGAAATGAAGAGGGGCATACTGCCTCCCTTTAACGAGCGGCTGCCGCACAAGATAGCCGATGGCGAGCCGGTAAAAAGCTGCTTTTAGCGGGACAGTCGAAACGACCCTTAGCGTAAACCCGCTTCGGGAGCGGCAGCGCACGACACTTTAAAAAATTCCTTTTAAAAGGTGATGATGAGATTTTTGTGTCCTTTTAAAGTGTAGCCGCAACCTTCATTGCGCTCTATATTTGCGCTGTATGAACGCAGGCTAAAGCCTGCGGCTACATTATCACTCCAAAATTATAAACATCTGCGTAAGTAATGCTATGACTTTGTTTTTTTGTCATTCCGGCTTGTCCGGAATCTTTCCCATTGCCAAAGAAGGATTCCCGACGCCCGAGCACTCAGCGCCCTGAGTGCTTGGTTGCGGGAATGACAAAATTTGTTGTTGCATTGCTTTTACAGATTATTATAAAAGAAAGATTCCGGACAAGCCGGAATGACACAGATTGGGAGAGGGGCGTGGTGCTTGCCGGGAGCGATGCGAAATCAGGAAAGCGACATACAGGGCGGTAAAACCAGACAAACATTTTGTGAAATTCAAAAACAGGGAGTACAACTAAACAAAGGCCACATGGTAGCGGTTATTTCGCGACCCCAGGAGGGCTTGCCCTCCGTTTAATAATTGCGGCAACACCCCGCCCCATTTCCTCTCTTATTTTGTCTTTATGCCTTCTTATCTTTTAGCGCCGCAAGGCCCGGAAGTGTTTTCCCCTCCAAAAGCTGAAGCGATGCCCCTCCGCCCGTGGATATGAAGGATATGGAGTCCGAGACCCCGGCCCTGTGCACGGCAAGGTCGGTGTCCCCGCCGCCGACAATCGTCAGGGCATAGGCGTCCGCCACGGCGCGGGCCACGGCGAAAGTGCCCCGGCTGAAGGCGTCCATCTCGAATACGCCCATCGGGCCGTTCCAGATTACGGTCTTGGCGTTCTCGAGCGCCTCGGAGAAAAGCCTCACGGAGGCCGGCCCTATATCGAGGGCCCTCCACCCGCGCGGGATCTCCTGCGTGGGCACTATCTTGCTTTCCGCCTGCGGCTCCATGCCGTGGGCCACGACACAGTCCACGGGGAGGTAGAATTTGACCCCGTTCTTTATAAGGTCGACCCTTATTTTGTCGGCAAATTCCAGCATGTCCTGTTCCACTATGGAATCTCCGACCTCGTACCCCATCGCCTTTATGAAGGTGAAGGCCATGCCTCCGCCGATTATGACCTTGTCCACTTTGTCCATCAGGTTTTCAAGGACGCCTATTTTCCCCGACACCTTCGCCCCGCCCAGTAGCGCCACAAAGGGCCTTACGGGGTTGCTCACAACGCCCTCCAGGTAGCTCACCTCTTTCCTCAGGAGAAAGCCCGCCACCCCCGGGATGAACTTTGGCACGCCCACTATGGAGGCATGGGCGCGGTGGGCGGCCCCGAACGCGTCGTTCACATAAATATCGGCCAGAGAGGCCAGCTCTTTTGCGAAATTTTCATCATTTCCCTCTTCGCCGGGATTGAAGCGCAGGTTCTCAAGGAGTATCACGTCCCCGTGCCTCATTTTACCTACGGCCTCTTTCACCTGGGCCCCCGTGATCTCATGGAGGAAAAGGACTTCCTTGTTGAGGAGCCTCTGGAGCCTGCGGGCGCATGGCGCAAGGGAGAGCTTCGGGTCGGGTTGCCCCATGGGCCTGCCCAGATGCGAGGCGAGTATTATCCGCGCCCCTTCGTCTATGGCGTAGTTTATCGTGGGCAGGGCGGAGCGTATCCGCCTGTCGTCCGTGATCATCATGTTCTCATCGAGGGGCACGTTGAAATCCACCCTTATGAAAACGCGTTTCCCCTTGATGTCCATGTCCTCGACGGACAGCTTGTTGAACTCTCCCTGGCCGAACACGCCCCTCGGCATCTTACTTCTTCCCCTTTATGTAGAGCATCAGGTCCCTGAGCCGGGAACTGTAGCCCCATTCGTTATCATACCAGCTTATGACCTTTACCATCCTCTTGTCCATCACGGTCGTGAGGAGGGAATCCACTATGGAGGAATGCGGGTTGCCGTTAAAGTCTATGGAGACAAGCGGGGCGTCAATATACTGTAGGACGCCCTTCATCCTGCCCGTGGCCGCCTCCTTGAGCTTTGCGTTCACATCCTCCTTGCTCGCGTCCTTCGAGACATCGCACACGAGGTCCACGACCGACACGTTGGGCGTTGTGACCCGGATGGCCATGCCGTCAAGCTTCCCCTTCAGCTCGGGGAGGACAAGCCCTATGGCCTTTGCCGCCCCGGTCGAGGTGGGGATCATGCTCACGGCCGCGGCCCTCGCCCTCCTCAGGTCCTTGTGGGGCAGGTCCAGTATCCTCTGGTCGTTCGTGTAGGAGTGGACCGTGGTCATAAGGCCCCTCACGATGCCGAAATTCTCATGGAGCACCTTGGCTACCGGGGCAAGGCAGTTAGTGGTGCAGGAGGCGTTGGATATTATCCTGTGCTTCTCTGTGTCGAGCCGGTCTTCATTGACGCCCATGCAGACGGTTATGTCCGGCTCTTTGGCGGGGGCGGAAATAATCACATGCTTTGCGCCCGCCTCGAGGTGCCTGCCCGCTTTTTCCCTGTCCGTAAAGAGCCCCGTTGATTCGAGCGCCACGTCCACGCCCAGGTCCTTCCAGGGAAGTTTTTCCGGTTCCCGTATCGCCGTGACCTTTATTTCTTTCCCGTTCACGGTTATGCTCCCGTCGCCCGCTTTCACGTCGGCGGAAAATATGCCGTGGACCGAGTCGTATTTCAGAAGGTGGGCGAGTGTCTTTGCGTCCGTGAGGTCATTGATCGCCACAATATCCAGCCCGGAATCAACACTTGCCCTCAGGAAATTTCTTCCGATCCTGCCGAAACCGTTGATTGCTACCTTCATCCTTTTCCTCCTTTATGAATTTTTGGTCCTAAAACCTGTTTATGACGAACCCGGTCATGAGCTTGGGATAGAAGTAGGTCGATTTGGGAGGCATCCTCTTCCCGGAGAGGGCGACCTCCATGACCTCGTTTATCCCGGTGGGGTTCAAGAAGAAGGCCGCCTCGAACTCGCCCCTTTCAACCATGGCTTTGGCGGACAACGGGTCCATTTCATACGCCACTTTCTCCGCGTGGGCCAGCCTGCCTATGATAAGTTCGTGCAAGATTACCACATCGAGCTTCTTCAAGACAGGGTGGACCTCGGCAAGCCCGTTTACGCCGTTATAGGCGATCCTGTACTGGGTCCCGTCCGTATAAAGCCCGAATACGTTTTTCGGCTTGAAGCTTTTTATCTCCCTTGTAATATCGACGCCGGCAGAGAGTTCTTCAATCGTGAAATTCTCTTTCAAGGCGTCGGGGAACCTCTCATGGGACCGGACCAGCCTGTGCGTGGGCAGTATTGTCAGCCCCCCGTCCTCCGTATTGGCAAGGAACATGAGCACATAATTGAAGGGCTCTTCCCCGGTCGCCTTCTCTCCCAACTCCTCTTTCATAATGCGCTGGTTCTCAAGGGCCGTTTCGTACCTGTGGTGGCCGTCCGCGATGAAGACGGGCTTCCCTTCAAGGTCCGCCCGGACGGCCTCGATATCCGCAGGCGAGTCGATTTTCCAGAGGCTGTGGACGTTCCCGTCCCTGTCGCCGGCCTCCATTATGGGGGGCCCCTGAAATACTTTTCCGAGGACCGCCGAGGCAGTCCCCTCGGGGCTTCGGTAAACGGAAAAGATGGGGCTCGTGTTGGCCCTTGTGGCCCTCAAGAGGCTCAACCGGTCAATCCGGGCCTTCGAATGGGTGCATTCGTGGGGATAGATGTGGCCGCTCCCGAGGGGCTCAAGCCCGACGAGGGCGAAAAAGCCCGTGAGAGTGCTTTTTTCCCCGCCCCCCCCGCCCACGTTGTACTCAACACGGTAAGCGAAAAAACAGGGCCTCTCTGAAACAGTCAAGATGCCTTTTTCGAGCCATTCGTCAAAAAGGGCCGCGGCCCGTGTGTATTTATTATTGCTTTCGGTGTCCTCGGGATATTCCATTCCGGCGTCCATGCGGGCGATATTGTAAGGGCTCCTCGCGTACAGGTCATCCCTCATCTCGGGCGAAATGATGTCGTAGGGCGGGGCCACAACGTCCTGGGCCCGCACCTTATTGGAATTATAGCAAATTCCCGCAAATGGAATGATATCGGCCATTTTCTTTGGAAAACGATATATTATCACTTATATCCCAATATTTCAACGAATGTAAGCCCAAATATAATAAAGGAATTCAGCACTGAACCCATCCCCCCCGGAATCATTTGACAGCCTTGAAAGGGCGGGTTATAAGTTTAATTAGAAGCAAGTAACAATGGGCGAGGGGCAAGGGGCAAGTAGCCGCAGGCTTTAGCCTGCGTTCATATCGCACAGCCATGAACATACTTATCCTCTCGAACGAATATCCCCCGAATGTGTACGGCGGGGCCGGCGTTCACGTTGAGTATCTTACGCGCGAGCTTGCGAGAGCGGCGGGCAAGGAGGACAGGATACAGGTGCTTTGCTTTGGCGACCAGGAGGAGGAAAAAGGGCCGCTAAGGGTTAAAGGAATAAAGCCGGAATTTGCCGTACCCGCCCATGATGGCCGCCACCAAAAGCTCCTCGAAATATTCCTTAAGGACCTTTACATGACTGGCCTCCCCGAAAAAGTGGACATAGTGCACTGCCATACCTGGTATACGCATTTTGCGGGTTTTCTTATAAGAGAGCTTTTTAATGTGCCGCTTGTCCTCACGACCCATTCGCTTGAGCCGCACAGACCCTGGAAGGAGGAACAGTTGGGGACCGCCTACAAGGTGAGCACATGGGTGGAGCGCACGGCTTACGGGAACGCCGACGGCGTGATCGCCGTCTCGGCCCGGATGAAGCGGGATGTGCACGAGCTTTACGGGGTCCCCCTCGAGAAAATAGAGATTATCCACAACGGCATCGACCCGGAGGAATACAGGTATAAGCCGGATAACGGCATTCTAAAAAAATACGGCATCGACCCCGATGCCCCTTATGTCCTCTTCGTGGGCCGCATAACCCGGCAGAAGGGACTTGTTCATTTCCTCAATATGGGAAGATATATAGAGCCCGGCACACAGCTTGTCCTCTGCGCCGGAGCGCCCGATACCCCGGATATTTTAACCGAAATGACCGCCCGCGTGGGACGCCTCAAAGAGGAAAGGAAGGACAAGGTCGTCTGGATAGCCGAGATGGTTCCCAAAGATGACCTTATCGCAATCTACAGCCAGGCACACGTCTTTGTGTGCCCCTCCGTTTACGAACCCTTCGGCCTCATAAATTTGGAGGCCATGGCCTGCGGCACCCCGGTGGTCGCCTCCAGTGTGGGGGGAATCCCGGAGGCCGTTTCGGATGGCGAAACCGGTTATCTTATTCCCATAAAGCCCATAAGCCGCGAAAACCCCGAGCCCGGAGACCCGGATGATTTCGCCAAAAAACTCGCAGAGGCGGTTAACGGACTGCTCAGGTCCCCGGAAAAAAGGGACGAGATGGGAAAAAAGGCGCGGGAACGGGTCGAAAAAGAATTCAGCTGGAGAGCAATCGCCGAAAAGACCATCCGGCTCTACCGCAGGCTCGTGGAATCACGCCTTCAGGCTTCTCCCGCATTATAGGAATTCCCCTGAAAAAATTCTCTTATAAGTATTCGGTATCTATCCTGTACTTTAGGACAGGTGATTTAAAACCTCTAATATAGAATATAATGATTGATACTTCCCGAGAGAGAAAAATATTGTCTTTGGGATTAATTGATAAATATCTGTCCAAAGAGGACTCTTTTACGCTCCTTCGTCTGATAGACCAGAGCCTGAAGTCCAAAACTTATTCGGACCTGCATGAGCTTTTAACCCAGGTCCAGGCCCTGATCGGGTGCGAGGCCGCCACCTGCGTCCTCGATATCGAGGAGCGGTGCTGCTTTAGTCTGCAAATAGGGAGGGGGGAAGCCCCACCCTGGCTTGGGCTTTATTTTCTTAAAAAGATGCGGGCAATATTTTCGAACATGATGGAAGATATGCTGCATCATAAATTTCTGGGCGAGCTGCTGAAAACCTCCGTTTCACCCGATGAATTCATCAGTTTCTGGGAAAAGTCCTTCCATGTCAAGAGCCCTTCGCCCCGGTGCGTGTGCCTGACCCTGAAAGAAGAGAGCATGTTTTGCTTTTTTGGAAAATCGGTCAATTGCTACAAGCGGGCCTCTGCGATTCTCAATACCATCTTTCCTCATATCTGCACTCTCTTTATCCGGATTTACACTCTCAATAATTCGGGGGACCAACCGGTAAAAAAGAGCATCTTCTCCCCGAGGGAAAAAGAGGTCCTCCAGTGGCTAAAAACCGGCAAAAGCACCTGGGAGATAGCCATGCTGCTGGGTATAAGCGAAAGGACCGTCAAGTTCCATGTGAGCAATATCTTCTTGAAGCTCGGTGCCGTAAGCCGTACCCAAGCCGTCGCTATGGCTATTGAGGGCGGCCTTATAGATTGATTTCGTGCCGGGAGGGATAAGGTCCCTCCTGCTCATTCGTACAGCCCTCCCGCTCTGTTCCCCCGGACAGCTTACATAATTTCCGTAATCCCTTATGTTCTTTTAACTATCTTTTTAAAGGGGGATTGCTCATGGGGATTTCCGCGCTTCTTGTGGCAGAGAACGGGTTTATTCACGGGTATTTTAAAAAGGTATTGGGCGGCTTCTTCGAGGAGTTGAAATGCCTAAAGACGACCAGGGGGGCGCTTAAGGCCATACGGGAGGCGGATTATCGGGTTGTTTTCATTAACGAATACCTGCCGGACGGCAATACCCTTGATCTCCTCGGGGCGATAAGGAAAAACTCCTCCCGGACCAGGGTGGTGCTCATGATAACCCATAAATGCGATTCGGAAAGGCTTTGCAGAAAATACGGCGCGGCGGGGACCTTGCTGAAACCTTTTTGCCTTAGAGAAATTGAGGGCCTGCTGGGCAGGCTTCTCTCTACTCGCTCCGCGAGTCGGGGCGGAAGAATTCCCGCTCTACGGAAGGGATAAGGCGTATCCAGGCCGTTACGACGCCGTTCTCCTTCAAGCTGTAATGGGTCTCGAGGACGTCTATCGTGCCGAAGACGAACGGCTGGTAGAGGGGCCTTATCTCATATCCGATCGTGTTTCCCCCTCTGTCCAGAATGCGGTTGGTCCTTATTGCCGCGAAGGCCGGGTTGAAGCTTACCCATTTTACGGCGGCGTTTATCGCATTAGGGCCCGGATAATCCCTGTGCATGTAGTAATCGAAGGCCGGCGCCAGGGGCTCGATGGTATAGCCGTCTCCCGCCTTGTCGAGTATGGCAAGGGTCTCAAGGTCGTTCTGGTGCCTTCCGCCGTAAAGTATAAGGTCATAGCGGTAGTCTTCATTGACCATGGCGGGCTCCGTGGAGAGGCGCCGACCGGTTGCGCACCCCGCAAGGACAAAGAGCATCAATAAAATAGGGAGACCTCTCATGGGTAAATCTTATCAAACCCAAATAGGATGTGAAGGGGAAGCCGGAGGCTTCCCCTTTCCTTCTTCAGGATGCGGGCGAGTCCTGGCTATTTTTCGGGTTCGGTGGCGGGTTCGGCCTCGCTTTCGCCCTCCTCGGCCTTATCGACCGAGATCAGCTCCACCTCGAAGATCAAGGTGCTGTTTGGCCCTATAAGGCGCCCTGCCTGGCGCTCTCCGTAGGCAAGCTGGGCGGGGAGGAAGAGCTGCCATTTGCTCCCTTCCTTCATTAGCTGGAGCGCTTCCGTCCACCCGAGGATGACCTGGTCGGCCCTGAATGTTGCCGGCTCATTCCTGCTATACGAGCTGTCGAACTCGGTCCCGTCGATGAGGGTGCCCCGGTAATGCACGGTGACCGTATCTTCAGGCTTGGGGCTGGCGCCTGTGCCCTCCTCTATCACTTTGTACTGGAGTCCGCTGGGAAGTGACACAACGCCCTCTTTCTTCGCGTTTTCGGCGAGGAAGGCCTGGCCTTCGGCAAGGTTCTTCGCCGCCTTTTCCTTCATCTCGGCCTGCTGGGCGGCCATTATCTTCTTTTTCAGGTTGATGAGCGTATCATGCATTTCCTTTTCGGTCATGAGAGGCTGGGTACCTTTAAGACCGTCATCAAGCCCTTTTATGAGCGCCTCCGTGTTTAATTCAACCTTCTGCTTCATGAAATCGCTTCCCATCTGATAGCCGATGCTGTAGCTCACCTGGGCGGTTTCATCTTTAAGAAGAGGAGCGGATTCATCCTTAAGAGAAGGCGCATCCTCGGCAAATAAGGCCCCCGACAGGACTAAAATCAGCGCGGCGGCAATAACATACCTCATATTCAGACCATCCTTTTAGCAGTATTTTTCCCAATGCGCGGGATCAGGAGGAATTGTAATCCAGTCCGCGCCTTTATGCAACCCCTTTATAAGGAGAAGGGCCGCCTTATTATATTGGGGCGGCCCTTGAGCAAATGACCCCTTCAGAGTCCCTCTTACATGGGACCGGAGTCAGCGATGTCGCAGGCCGCAGGGCGGGTGCCGTCCGCCTTCTTAATGCAGTATGGGCGCATCATCTCGTTGTCTTCGTGCTCGATTATGTGGCAGTGCCATACGTACATGCCGGCATAAGGGAACGTGGCTTTTATGCGCGCAATTTCGCCGGGGTAAACGATAACCGTGTCCTTGGTGCCGGTCTCCGAGGGCAGGGGGCTGTTCGTGCCCGCGATGCTCGTGCCTCCGCCAATCGGCTCACGCCCGAGGACTTCGAACTGGACCGTATGCACATGGATCGGGTGCGCGTCCTCTGTGAAGTTCCACATCTCCCAGATTTCCGTCGTGCCGACCCCCGGCTCCTCGGTTATTTCGTTGTTCCACATAAGCGGAGTGGGTTCCATGGCCACCGGGTCTACCGTGCCGAGCAAGGCCGCCCTCGGCCCGAAGGGCTCAACCGCCCGGGGGGAGAAGCAGGGGATGAAGCGGCCAAACCTGCCAAGGCAGACTATTGCCGAGTCCTCCTCATTCAGGGAGAGGTACTGAGTATTGGTTGCGGCGGGCAGGGGGTCCCTGGCCGGGAGGACAAGCTGGCCGGGAGGAGTGCTGTTGTCAACCCCGCTAATCGCCGTGACTATGAACTTCATCACCTGGCCCGTTGTGGCGGGGTCGGCCGGTTCGAAACAGTCCGCCGGGGCTCCCGGATCTCCGGCGCAATTTATCCAGGGAGTGCCGCCGCCAAAGGGCTCGTCCGGACCGTAATTGCGCAGGATTATCTCCGTCCCCTCCGGGACATCGGTGAAATCCATGATGACATCGGCCCTTTCGGCGAGCCCTATGAGCAATTGATTGGGCATTATGGCCATTGTTGAGATATTCACCGGGGCGGGCAGGAATCCCCCCTCAGCCCCTATCTGCCAGACCGGGACCTGAGAACTTATCCCGTTATTGGGGTTGCCGTCTCTATCGGTATTCAGGATGAGGAAGCGCGACTGGCTGCCGTTCAGGAAGCGCATGCGGTACCTCCTCTTTTCCACTTCCAGCACGGGCCATGTCCTGCCGTTTACCACTATTGTGTTTCCGAAGAACTCGGGGTTCCAGATCGGAGAGATATCGGTCCCCGGGATGTAGGGCCCGGTGAACCCGTCAAAGAACTTGCGCGAAGTTGCATAGAAAAGCGACCCGTCGGCATTGAACGAACGGTCCTGGACCGCAATGGGTATCTCATAGAACGTGCCGAAGGGGTCGGCGCCGACGCCGGGAGCGGGACCAGGCAGGGCAGCAGGGTTTCCGCTCGTGTCCCGGACCGCATCGGACGGACCGCCCCTGAGCAGATAGAAACCGGCCGGCCCGGCATAGACGTTCAGGCGCGTCATGCCGAGGGCGTGGTCATGATACCAGAGCGTGGTGGCACGCTGCGCATTGGGGTACGAGAAGACCGCCGAGCCCGGCGTCCAGTCGCCGCCTAAAGAAGAGGAAGATTTGAAAACTTCGTAAAGCTTCCCTCCCGTGGCGAAATTGGCCGGAAGATTATGAGCCGCGGGCAGGTACCAGGCCTCGGGAAACCCATCGCTTTCCTGGTTGGTCTCAGCGCCATGCACATGGGTTACGATCGGCACCGGACCCATGTAGGGGGTCGGGTTAATGCCCCGGCAGTCCGTCCTCGGCAGGCCATCGGCGCATATCCGGGGCGGGTTGGCCCAGTGCAAGGTCTGGTCCACCGGCAAGAGGTGAGGCAGGAAATTGCCGTTTTCATCCACCAGGTCATTTATCCATTTGACATGGACGGGCCTTTCAACAGTGGCTTCTATCGTGAATGCGGGATAATTGAAAGTGCCGGTATGGTTGACCGAGCCATAGCTCCAGACAGTTGTTGGGTTGAAGGGAGGCGGCAGGACCTGCTGGGTGAACTGCCTGACCGCGATCTCATAATAATCGAAGCCCCCGTTTGTCGAGGTATTGGGCATGGCCGGCGGGATCACCAGCGGAGTCTCGTACTTGGGTATGGTCGTGGGATTGAGAGTGCCCCCGGGGATATAAGCGGAGGCACTAAAGGGAATAATAAAAAACAAAAAAAAGACAACCAATGTGAACAACGGAAAACGCTTTAGCATATGATCCTCCTTTCCTGGCCTTCAAATGCGGTTTTTACTTACAAAAATTGTCAGTTTTAAAAGAATTTTTTAGAAAAAAAGAGTAAGTACCTATCGAAAGGATAGCAACAAACGATGAGTTGTCAAACTAAAAATTCAAAGTTTAAGGAGAGGGAAATTTTGCATTTTATCACCATGTGTTATTTATCCAGATATCTTCCCTCGCGTATAAGATCATTTTTTATATCTTCGGGCATCCAGTCCCGGTACTTCCGGTAGAGGTCATCTATCTTCTGCGCTATCTCGGGGCCGTCGGGGCTTATTGCATCCCTGTACCACAGCTGTATGAAGAGCGGGTTCGTTTTCAGGGCATTATATACGGTCATCTCGACATTGCCCTGGCGGCCCGGCTCCTCTATGAACGAGCCGAGGGTCTCGAACCCCGAGAATACCCGGTCCCTGTTCCTGATCATGCTTGCGGCGCACATGTCCGGGTCGGCATATGTCAGGCAGTTGCCGAGCCCGTCAAAACGGCCGTGGAGGGCCAGAATCTGAAGGATTATCCGGTTGCCGTATTTATCAACTGCGTATTGGGCGAGCTGGTCCGTGAGGTCTACTTTTCCCCACTCCCCGTAGAACGGTCCCAGCGTGAGCACGAGCTTCTTTTTTGAAAAAAGACGGGCGTAGAGGTCAATCCAGTGGACCCAGTTGTCATAAACGACCCGGTCCGATCTCCCGAGGGCGTCCCATCTCTCGAGGTCCTCTGCGGAGTTGGCGTAGGACATCAGCATTTCCTGGCCTATGAAGTTATGCCCCAGTATGGCCACGGCAAAAACACGGGGGTCGTCGTTTATTTTTCCGGCCAGTTTTTCGAGGCAATTTTTCCAAAAAATCATATATTTCTCATCCCATGGGACGGGGCCGTATAAGTATGCGCCCTCATATTGCGTATTGGAAATGAATTTTTTTGCTCCCTCTCCATATATCCAGTCAGGCGCGCTCATGCCTCCTGGAAATAGACTGAGGATTGCCTGCATCCGGTCCGCCTCCAGCGTGGCAAGGAGCCTGTCCAGCCCTTCGAAATAAAATTCATCCGGGGAGGGATTGATATGCCTCCAGAGGACCTTTATTGTGACGCCCCTTATGCGCGGGTTCCGCTCTTTGACTGTCCTGGCCTTCATCTCCAGGGCATCAAAGACCTGCTCTCCCCCGGCTGCGCTCCAAACACTGTCCATGCCCGTGCTTACATGCGTGAAGGCCCCGAGCCAGGTGCCTTTCGTTTCTTCCGTCCCGGTTGGTTTGCCCGTTTTCCCGCATGCGTGTATAGCGGCAAGGAGGATGAATATCAGAAATCCCGGGATTAAAATGCCTTTTAATTTCATGGCCTGAAGGGGACTTAATTTGGAATTTTCTCAGTGAAAAAGACTTTATAAGAAAAGGTAAGTACCTATTTAAAGGATAGCAATGTCCGATGGATTGTCAACCCTGAATTTCGCTTTTAAAGGGGATTATTATTTTCGGCTCAGTAGCCTTCGCTCGTAAGCGGGAGAGATCTCCAGGAGGACTTTTATCCTGCCCTTCTCCTCGAGCAGATAGTAGATAAGGAGGGACTCGGGGCCGCCCAAGTGCGAAAGATACCGGGGAGGCCGGAGGTCATACCCGACCGCTTTCCCCTCCCTGTCCCGGACCTCCCGGACTTCGATCCTCCGCCTGTCGCGGATACCGAGATACTCCGACGCGATGGCAAGCGCTTCCGCCCCGCTCTTTGCGGAAAGTTTTACGTAATTGAAGGAGGCCGTATAGAGATAAAACTCATACGGGTCTCCCTCCTGGTCAAGGATGACCGCCGAGATTGGGTCGCCGGCATATGCCCTTCCCCACAGGTAAACCGTGTAGGCGCCGGGCAGGGACTCCGGGTAAGCGGTGTAATCCGTGCGGAGCTGTCTTCCGGCACAGGAGCCGATAAGGAGTAAAAGGAAAAGGAGTAAAAATACAAGCGGCCTTTTCATATTCAAATCTTATCACCCATTATAACCGCGCGCGCGTTTTTTTTGGCGTTCATTCTCCCCCGCCATTTTCGTCCCAACCTCTTGAAATTGCAATATTTTCCGGATAGCTTCATTTTCAAGGTTTTGTGAAATTTTCAAACTTTTCCCGAGGGTCCCCGAAAAAATCTTTTTTTAATAAGCACTTGCAAACCCCCGGCCTGAAAATTTTTGTTCATTCTTTAAGTAACCCCTCCATCTCCCCTTTCACAAAGGGGAGGGGACATATAAGAGCGCGAAGGGAAGATCCCTTCCAAGCAGTTAGAAGGATAAATCCCGAGGGGGTGAAATTGTCTATATGACAGATGGCACTATTTTTATGTCCGGGTAAGGAGGCAAAGGGGGATGCAGGCGCATAAAAGAGCGGGAAAAAATATGAGGATAGCCCCACCCCGCCAGCCTGCTTTCTGCATGGGGTATAGTTAGCAGAAGGGGAAGGGGAAGGGGGAAGGCTTTAAAATTCAAATTGTTTTATAATGAAATCAATGAGATATTTGCTTTCGTACACAAAACATCCAAGAAGAAATTTACCGGTAATTACATCAAGAAAAAGAACAGAAGCTGATTTCGTATTTGCTTTTGGAAAGGCATTTGAGAAGGATTTAAAAGATAAGAAAGGAATAAGTTTTAAAATAGCAAGAGAATTTTCTTTTAATGGCTTAGGGATTGCCGATTTTATCTGTATTAAATGGGAAAATGGTTCCCGAGGAAATTCTTTTTGTAATAAAAAAAAGTTACTTGCCTTCGAAATGAAAATTAAAGACTGGCGTAAAGCCCTTGCCCAAGCTTATCGTTATAAATATTTTGCCAATGCTGTTTATGTAGTCTTACCTCCAGAGGAAATAAAGAGAGCCAAATTAGCTCTATCCACATTCAAAATGCTAAAAGTCGGATTATGGTCCTTCGATAAAAAATTTATCCAATTAAAAAAAATTTATTCTCCTAAAATTGGTACATCTCTAAGCGGTCCTGCACATAAGAAAGCATTAGAATTAATTTCCGGATATTTAAATCTGCGCTAATTTTTTGAATAGATCTATTCCCATTTTTATTGGTTCTAAATGAGAATCATCCGATTTAGTGTCTAATCTATATCTACTTTTTATTCTGGCATATAATTCTGTGGCTTGATCCAATGCTACTGTACATCTATTCAGGTTTTCTTCGATATCATTTTCAGTCAAATTACGTAAGATAGGCTTTAATGCTTCCCAAGATTGAAAGAGTTCCAGAACTCTATCAGGTTCAGTTCCTTTTAGGTATTCACTATCAAAACTTAACCCATTTAAAACATCAGGGAACATATTTTTTAAAGCATCTAATTCATAATAGGTAATCCGATTTAGTAAATTAAAACTAAAATACCTTTGTATAGGAAGTCTCCCTCCACCGCTTTCAGGTATAAATCTATCAAGAGAAAAAGTTCTGAGATTTGACCACCAACCAGTGCATCCTATATCGCCCCCTACAGCACCTAGAAATGGGGATAATAAATCAGAATACCCATTTATAACATTATATCCATTGATTTTTAATGAATAATTCAGTAGCATCCAGCCGGCAATTACATCCATATTAAAAATATCAGATCTTGCTTCTATGCTTCTGGCTTCAATTAAAAGATAGAAGCCATCCGGGGGTGAATCAATTAAGGTAATATCATTTAAAAAAGATTCTAATTCATTTTTCTCAAGCAAGGCTTCTCTTGAAATAGCTAATGTTGCATATATTGGTCTCTTATCATGAAATTTTTTATAAGCCTTTCGTGCTTCCCTGATAAAATTTTTCGATATAACAGCTTCTACAGAATCAAAAGACTGGGAAATTAATATATTGGGACTTATTATATCTGTTAAAGGTAACTTTACTTGAAAATCCAATATCTTATCAATTTCAGCAAATAACAAGTCACTTGATTCTAATTGACTGCGTCTTCTTGTTTTAAAATATGGGTATTCTTCTAATTTTCCAAGCCTAATATTCGGATTCGCAGCTATAAGGGTAACATAGTATTGAGGGTCAAAAAGAGTATTAAATTTTTTTGAATTTCGAGCTATTTGTTCTAAGCGCGTATCAAGACGCTCGGGCGAGATATCTCTAGCACCGTAAATCACACCTGAAATTAAATTTTGCTCTATTCCATTTTTAATTTTATCTCCTTCTCCATAACCATGCTGTGCATACAATTTCATAGTTCACCCTCTAAGGTATTAATCAGCTTATTTAAATTTGATGGACGAAGAGCAGGTATTTTCTTTAGCATTTGATTAATAACTTGTGCGAGAGCAGGAGAAAGATCTTTTCTGTATTCTAGAATTGATTTTGGCGCGAATCGGACTATTCGGGAAAGGGTAGTAATTAAATCCTCTTTATCTTGAGCTAAAGGATGTTGGTTGGTAGCGTACTCGTAAGCTGTTACTCCAATTGCGTAAATGTCGCTCCTAAAATCAATCGATTCCCTGAAATCAGGCTGTAACATTTCAGGTGCTATATATTTAAAAGTCCCTGGAGGAAATCGATGCTGTGCATCTACTGTAAGTGGGGTTTCAAGAACAGAGAAAGCTATACCAAGGTCAAGCAAAACAAATTTTCTATCTTTTTCATAAAGTCTAATTATATTCCCCGGTTTTATATCTCTATGAATATAGCCTAAAGACCAGATTTCTTTAATCGCTCTTAACAGACTTAAGATTAACTCCTTCAGTTCTTTTTCAGAAGGGTAGAATTTTTCTTCGATTAAACGCCTGAGATCAGAGCCCTCTAAGAACTCCTCAGTATATGCAACATATTCTGTATCCTTAATGGTTATATTGACAGGTTGCATGCTCCCGAGTTTTACAATTTCTGGGGCACTGCATGAATTTAAAATTTTAATTTCCCGTTCGATTCTGCTTATGGATTCCTTTTTAAATTCCTCTTTTAATTCTGCCGCCCCAATTTCAGGAATGTGAATTATTTTAAAAGCCTCAGTCTTATTTTCAAGGATTACTTTGTAAACAGCTTTAAATCCGCCAGCATTTAAGAATGTAATTTCATTGAAATGAGGGAAAATGTTTTTTATTTCTTCTTGTGATGGAGGCGTAATCATTTATAAGCTCATGAAGAACTTGCCCCAACGCACTCGTGGCAGCGGGACGCGCAGTGGAAGTCGCGCTCGGCATGGGTGCAGAAACGGTATTTGTAGAACTCCTTGTACTTGTTCACGTAGAGGACTATCATGTTGCCTTTTGCGCCGCCCGCGAAGAGGGTGGCGTTTCCGGAGTCGTATCCCTTGAAGGTGGTGGCGCTTACGTTAAGGTAGATGGTCCCTTTCGCCGTTTCGTAGACGAAGCAGTTTTCGCCCAGGGTCTGGAGGGATTCGGAGAGTTCGGGGCGGTTCTCCTCCAGAATGGCCTTTATACTGGCGTGCTCGGCCTCAAGGCAGTCGTAAAGGAAAGGGCCGTCTTTTTCCAGGATAAGGCTCCCCGCGAGATATGCCACAAGCGCCCTCGACTCTCTGTCCATCAAAGCCTCCCTTTGTTCAGTTCTTGCCTGTTAACTCCCTACCCCTATTATCCGCATTTTGTGAACCCGCAATTGTGACACACCGCACAACCGCTCTCGTGCTCCACCGTGCCGCCGCACTCGGGGCAGGCCCCCACGAGGAGTGTTTCCAGTTCATAATCCTTATCAAAGTCTTTCCTGCCGTTGCCGTTTCCGCCCTCTTTTAGATGGTAACTCTCCAGCGCCTTGGCGATGGAATCGGCGCAGGAAAGGATCTTGCCGT
>Ga0214473_10002339_pt1 | contig 23325 bp, 12 predicted proteins | sample RVTome_7_FD_203509 | JGI IMG/M metagenome (GOLD analysis project Ga0214473, IMG submission 203509) | Soil microbial communities from uranium-contaminated site in the Upper Colorado River Basin, Wyoming, United States - RVT98D197 | ecosystem: Environmental > Terrestrial > Soil > Contaminated >... | reverse complement strand
GAGGCATCTTTATTTACAACCTTCTCAAGCCTACTTAACGAATCATAATCATAGATAGTTGAGCCATCAGTTTCGACAGTATTGGTTACATTTCCGCTGGTATCGTAAGTATAGTTATAACTAGCTAGAGTATCATTTCCCTTAATATTGCTAAGCTGAGTTATTTTAGAGCCGGCATCATAACTAAAGTCTGTTGCTAGCCCATTCGCTAAAGTCGTTCTTGCTAAATCACCTGTTTCAAAGGTATCACCATTCGATTGTGTGCCTTCTTTGTACGTAAAGTTAGTTCTATTCCCATTAAGGTCAGTAATTGATTTTAGCTTGCTGGCCGCATCATATTCATAATCCGTAGTGTAGACAGCAGCGCCTATCGAATCCGAGAGCTTTTTTAGGTTGCCAAGTAAGTCGTAGTCAAAATTAATAGTAATTCCTAGAAGATTAGTCAGCGATTTCACTCTGTTCGCTTCATCGTAGGTTGCATTTATTTGGGTCAAAGCAGTTGTACTACTTCCGGCAGGATCAGTAGTTACTGTATCAGGGTTGCCCAAAGCATCATAAGTGGTTTTGGTATCCGTACTGTTGGTTGTGTTATTGGCAGCGTCGACATTAGTTAAGCTACCAGCGTCATTGTATTGCATGCTTTGGTCTTTATTATTGAGTTGATTAATAGATGCTTCCTGACCTGAGCTATTGTAATTTGTTTCCGTATTAACTTGGTCTTTTTGATCAGTTTCTGTCTTTACTTGATTCGCTTCGTTATAATCGATGCTTGTACTTACAGTTCCGGGATTGCCGTTTGGCGTAGGAGATGTAACAGTTGTTTCGTTTTGGTTAGGGTCATATTGGTAGGTAGTTTCCTGCGCTGTGGGATCGATAACTTTGCTTATATTAGCATTGTTATCATAATTAGTCGCAGAAACATTATTCGATCCATCGCCTCCGGTAACTTCATTTCCTCCCTTGTCATAGATAGTTTTTGACACACTACCATCAGGGGAAGCGACCGCTATTTCATTGCCGGCTTTGTCATACAAATTAACCGTCGTTCCATCAGGAGTTCCCTCTTTGACAACGTTGCCGAAGGAATCATATTTATAAGCAGTCCAATTGCCGTCAGGCCCGATTTCTTTTGTCAGACGGTTCAACTCGTCGTACTCATAGCTAGTTGTTGAATATAAAGACGAGCCGACCTCCATTAACTTTTTTTCCTTTACTTTATTGCCGTTATCGTCGTATTCATATAAGGTTTCAGCACCAATCATTAAGTCCTTTTGGGAAATTAACTGATCGGCTTTATTAAATGTATAAACAATCTTGCTTTTTAGGGTTTGGTTGCCGTCTGCTTTTACCTCATTAAGCTCCTCAGTTTTTGTACCGGCAACATCATCATAAATATTTTTTGATAAACTATATTCCCCTTGCTCGTTCGGTGGATTTATCTGATCTGTAAGCCTTCCCAGGGCGTCATAGTCATACTCTGTGGTTCCCATGCCTACTTTAGTTTCAGTTTTCTTGTTACCAAGTTCATCATAGGTAAAGTTGGTAACTTCCCGATAGGTCGTTGCATCCGGATTAATAACAAGCGGCCCCTCGGTTCTCGTCATGTTGCCAAACTCATCATAATAATTGGTAGTTATATCGCCTTTGGGATCGGTAACAGTTTCCGTGCGACTGCCTTCTTGATTGGCCGGAGGATTTTCATCGTAGACATAAGTAGTTGTTTTATTTTCGGCATCCGTTTCGCGCTGTAAGTTACCGTTATTATCGTAGGCATAAGACGTGGTTTTGTTATCAGGGGTTATTTGTTTTGTTAGTAACTTGGGAAACGTAGGATTCCCGTATTCATATAAGGTTTCTCGATGTTTTTCAGGGCTACAGTCTACTCCCGCAGGCGGACACGCTTCTTCATCCTGGGAGCATAATTTCGACCAGTCAGGCTTCTTTTCATTATCAAGTACGCCGTGGCCGTGATTTACTTCTCTGATTTTATTTTCCTTATCATCATACTTATAAGTTGAAAATGTTCCATCTTTATTCACAAGCACTGTTTGGTTGTATCCATCGTTATATTGATAGTAGATTGTTTTTCCAGCTTGAAGTGGCTGACTAATTTCAGGTGCCGGTATGTTTTCTTTGGCAAACGTTGGCTCCCATGCCTTATTCCAAACTCTTACAGTTTCAATTTCAACTGGTGGTTGATCGTTCGATTCCCAATCTGCTTCTTCCCATTCATTACCAAAACTTTCCCAATCCTCGAAATCATCCACAAAGTCCTCAGTCTCAACTATTACATCTCGTTCAACAGTCGCATCATCAGGGAAATCCGGCTCCGGTGCTGGATAGTCAACACTTGGCCCCAGTGGCTCTCCCAGCTTAGTTACCAATCCCTTTGAGTCAAAGTAATATACATATTCGTTGTTTTTTGGGTCAGTTAACTTTGTGTAACTTCTTTCGCGCTGAGGCGTATCGCTCTCATCAAAAACATTTTCTGTAGTGTAAGAAAAAGCCATTGTTTTAGTCAGCGGATTTATTATATTTTTTACAGCACCGTATAGACCGTAATTATAATAATATTCAATCTTAGTTTCATGAGGCTCTATAGCGTTTGCGTATTTTTTAATCGAATTTAATTTTAAGAAAGGAGGAATAGGTGCCTGACCCATAAACTTATAATCATAAATTATAGTCTCACCAGCTCTATTAGTTACTTTTTTTAGCACTGGTAAAGTAGCATCGTATTCATAGGTTGTCGTTTTTCCAGCAAAATCAGTAATTTTATCAACCACGTTATTAGCGTTGTATGAAAAGGTTGTCTGCCTGTCATTAGCATCAACAATGCTCGAAATATTACCATTTTCACCGTAATTAAAAGTTAGCTTGTTTCCATTTTTATCTATTTCTTCGGATGCCCTTCCTTGGCTATCGAAATTTACTTTAGATAGATCTCTTCTTTTTATAGTAGAGGTATCATCGGCATTTTTTATTAAATCATCACTAACTCCAGGTGGTCTTTGATATGTTCCGTCAGGATTTTGATTATAGGAATGACGGGCGCCTGTTTCTGTTGTCACTACGACTGTTGGGCCACTATAATCAATCCGTAGATCATTGGGATATGAGCGCCAATTGAACCCAAAAATGCCAATATAAGCATCTTGAGTATTTGTTGTCCTAGTAACTCTGGTTGCAGGTCCCCGATTGTGGAGCTGTAGATCAGTTTCTTCCACTAAGCCATTTCCGGATTGCAAATCAACACTTACGCCACTAAAATCCTTATAGGTTTTGTATTCTTCTCTGCCAATGTTATTTGACGAATATGTAACAACCAGCCTCGGAACTAAATCCTGCCCGCCCTCTGAAGATTTGAAAACCGCTTTGCGCCATCCATATACCTCATCAAACCGGGCGCCCCCATTCAGAACATTGAAAGCCATTCCATTAATCATTCTATTGTTTAAATTAATTTGATTTGCATTAACAGCTAGCTTCTGCCACATATCAGAACGAGGCAGATAGCCCATAGGCCAAGAAGGCCCCGTGTAGCGACTGATTGTTCCATCGCCCCACATAGCCCGGTGTTCCCAACTTCCACCGTCAAAAAATTCAATTTGTAATTCGCTGGCTGGGCTGGAAATATCCGTTTTATACCAGGCATCAATTTCACTGTATGCAGGTACGAAGAAATAAGCTAGATCATCGTAGCGATTTAAGTAGCGATGGCCGTTAAATGTAGAACTGAAAGGTTGATTATGGGCAAGACCTCCGGGCCGCCTGTCGCTACTCCCCCAATTCCATCCGCCGACAAATGCCAACGGATCCGAGTATAGACGTTTAATGTATTGCTCTTCCGCGCTTGCTGGAGGTGTATTATCACCTATTATGTTTATTCTGCTGGTGTTATCAAGCATAAAACCATTATTCGGATAGGCGCCGGATTGCCAGCCCTTAACAACATTGATTACATTTAGACCCGGGTTTTCCGAGGCACTTTGACTAATTACATTAGGGTCATAATTGCCGGCAATCGTATTCCAAGTTGACGAACCATTCCAGGGAGCAGTGGCTCTAAATATCCGTGTAAGTGCTTTATTTTGATAATAAACGCTCCCGGTATTAGTGTTTGTTAAATACTCATCTGAGCCCTCGGTGTAAATAGGATTAAAGTTTTCAAGCACAGCATTATTAACTTTTGCATCTTTAGGTAAGTCTGAAAGGTCATACTTAATTAGTGATTTATATTGCTGTGTTTCGCTTAAGCCTCCTACATACAGACGACCTAATCCACCGTATGCTGAATCAGGTGTTCCCTGATAGATTGTTGTATCTTCAATTGGCCCGTCTTGCGTTGTAAACGTGGGATCAATCTTAACTGGATATACTCTTTGGGGGTCGTCAAGCCATTCCTTGCTAGGAATAACTTTCAAATTGTAAATACTTCCGTTTATTTTCTCAATCTTCATTTCCACGTCATTTGAATAAAACATATCCAGCGGGGCGCCTGTGTTAGCAGCAGTCATAAACGGCTTCTCAATCAGAAATACGGTTTTGCCTTTTTTGATAAGTTTTATAGAGCCATCCTTTTGCTGCTCGGGTTTTAAGCCTTTTAAGTCCATTTCAAAAGAAAAGGTGTTATCTGCCGGGGGTTTATCAAGGATTATTTCTTCCTTTACTCGGCCGTTTTGGACCGTATAAGCCAGTGAAGTGTCCGGTTTGTAGTTCTCATATATAACTTTATTGTCCTCTTTTTTAGTTGGTGCAATATCAGATTTAGCGCTATCGGCTATTTTGTATTCAATTGAAGTTTCGTCCTCAGGATTAGTAATTTTCAAAAGATTTCCGGCTTTATTGCCGAAGTTAGCTTGAAGCGAGTTCTTTTCAACTTTATAACCGTCTGGATCTTTTTTAAGAGTAGTATCTATCGATCCAAATGTGCCCTTATTGTTTTTATAGTAGATTGGTGCCTGGCTGATTTCGGTCGTGTAGCTGCCGTCGGGGTTAAGGTAAGTTTTGGAATTTGGCGAGCGCTTATCTTTTAATTCAACTTTTTCAGGCTTTGGTTTCTTAGCTGTTAAGTTCTTGATTCTAGAGTTAATTGTTGCAGCAATAGAACTTACATTGATTCCTATTTCGCTAATGAACGAACTCTTGATAGGAGCAATAGTTGATGCTTGGGAAAATAAGGTAAGAATAACTGAAAGAGATATAAACGAATAGAATTTTTGTTTCGTGTACATAATAACCACCTTTCGAAACGAGATTTAACACTGCTAAATCAATTTTAGTGACTGGTTTTGGTAATAATCAACCCTTAAAAACCCTTGATAACCCTAGTTTTCCCTGGTTTCTCCGTAGATTTTAAGATTAAAAGAGTTTATTTCCAATTCATATCGGTCGCTGGTGTTAAATTTTCGGAGGATTTTTGACATGTGAAATTCTACTGTCTTCGTGGTAATTCCTAATTCGAGCGCAACCTGTTTGTACAAGAAGCCCTTCCTGATTAGGTTGAGCACCTGCTTTTCTCGGCCTGTTAAGTTCGGAAAATTATCTATGTTTTCCATCTCTCTTTGAGATTACAACATAGCGCTTGCAAAAATGAAGACCAAAAACTGGGGTATTTTTTCACCATAAATTAGGGTCTGAATTTGGCGAATGGTGGTTTGCGAATAGTGATTCGCGAATGGTGCCAAGTAACTACTGCTAACTGATAGAATTTATCTTCTTAAAAAGTACACTTCGGAGCTTGTTTAGCATCCCCATTGTCATCCTGAGGAGGGCCAACTTGTTGGCCTGACGTGAGGATCTCTGGACACCTTTACTAATGGCAAATCATAAAGTATAAATCCGTCCATTCCGGATTAATATTCTGTATTAAAGCTATCTTCTTATCTCTTCGAAACGCCTTAAGTTGCTTTTCTCTCGCGATTGCACTGAAAACATCTTGCGTTTGTTCAAAGTATACTAGCTTTTTCAACCTATACTTCTTTGTAAAACCTTTTACTAACCCTTTCTTATGGTCCAAAACTCGACGACCAAGGTTGTTGGTAACGCCAACATAGAGAGTTTTTGAGCTATTTGTCATTATATAAACATAGTAGTTCATTTGTAATTGATCGTGTGACCCGAGATCCCTCACGTGATTAGCAAATGTTCGGGATGACAATTTATTTTGTGTCATCCTGAGGAGGCCGCAGGCCGACGTGAGGATCTCCTGGAGACAAGATCGTCACGCTCCTTCGGAGCTCACAATGACAAGTATTAGAAATCGATGCACCAATCACCATTCACCAGCCGCGAATCGCCAAAATAAAAAGGTGGTTAGCTTTGCTTCGATTAGGACTTATGGAGCAAGAACTTTTTAACAACATGAGCGAGTCCTAAAATACTTAACTAACCACCGATTACTTTTAAAGTTTAGAGAGGTATTCTAGGTGTTTCAACCCTTAAAAACCCTGGATTGCCCTAGTTGTCCCTAGGTTTTTATCTCAAGTTTGACAGTAGTGCCGTTGCCATTTGAGGAAAAACTTAACTTGCCGTCGATTTTTTCGGCTCTTTCTTTCATTCCCTTGAGCCCTTGATGGCTACCTTGCGTGGAGTTGTCCTTTGCCTTGGTGATGCCAATGCCGTCATCCTTCACCTCTAGGATTATTGAATCGTTAGCCGACGAAAAGACGACCGATGCCTTTTTAGCTTGAGAATGTTTCCTTACGTTGTTTAGGCACTCCTCCAAGATACATTGCAAGTGCCAGTAGTGTTTTGAATCCAGCCGTCCAAGAAAGCTTTTATCGAAATGATGTTCAACTTCTATTGACGACTGAGCACTGAAATCACGGCAAATAATCTCGAGTTGCTCCAATACAAGAGCCTGGTCGCCATTTTGTTCGTCGACAACCTGTCCGGAAACAATTTTCTGCAAGTCGTCAACAGTTTTCCGCAAGTCATCTTTTAGCAGGTTAAGCGTATTATTAGCCATGCCGGGATTAATCATGGCCACCTCGGCCTTTTTTGCCAAGCCCCCGAGCCTGTTGTATATATGGTCATGGGCATCCTGGTTAATCCTCTGGCGCTCTTCAACGATATTTTCAATCATTTGCTCTTGCTGTTCGATATTCTTTAGGGTGATTGAAATTTGAGGAGCGATTATTTCCAAGAGCTTTAAGTCGCTCGAAGAGTAAGCATCGCCGCTGGCTTTCTCGCCGAAAGCCATAAAGCCTAGGACTTTATCTTCATCCGGGAAAGAAATCAGTACTTCTACGCCAAGCTCGCGCATAATTTGCTTCTTATGAGAGTCATCTTCGAGCTCATCGGCAACCAGCGCTTGGCTTAACTGACACATACCAAACAATTTAGTTGTTTGGGGCTTTGTTAAATTTAATCCTTGCATTTGCCGGAAACTGTCTTTTAATACAAAGGCAATCTTCCTTATCTTCATTTGTGTTGATAGAATGCGAATTAGCTCGGTTGATAGAGATTCCCTGGTAAGGTTAGTGCTCAAAATATTGCTTATCTTTTTGAGCAATTCCTCGAAGTCATAATGGCCTTTGGCAAAAATCCTATCAGCGTATTTTTGCAGCAGTTTTTTAAGCGGTTGGAAACCGAAGGCAACGGCAAAACTGGCCACAATAAATACGCCGTCCGGGTTAATAATTCCTTCGTAATATTTTTTCAGATAGAAGACCGAGAAGACATATACCGAGGCCAGTAAACCAATAAGAGCCGTATAAACCGCACTCTTTATAGCCACCAGCCGTATATCCAGTAGTCTATGCTTTATTACCGCAGTGCTTGTAAAGGCAACAAAAATCATAATGCCAAGAGCTCCATAGGAAGATTTTATTAAAGTTCCAAAAAAGGGGGGAATAAGGTCTGTCGCGAATACTGAAATAATTGTTAAGATGCTTCCGATAAACACATAATGCAGCTGCCGCTTTTTCCGTCCTTTAAATTCCTTTATTTTCGTAAAAAGCAGAGCAGTCGAACCAAAAAGCAACAAAGCATAGGCTATAACAAGGACAACATATAAAAACGGGTTATACTTCGTTACATAAACAAATCCTTGCTTGCTTAACGCAAAATCCTTTAAGAACCAATCCGTAAGTAATCCCATGAATGCTAATGTGACCGCGACAAAAAGCGCTGCCCAGAAATACAAAGGCTTTTTACTATTTTGTTCTGGAAAGGTCAAGCAAAAGTTTAGATAGCTAATACATACGACAAACCCTAGTAAGTATGTTAAACGGAAATTAAATAAAAATAATCCATGGGGCAGTGTATAAATATTAGCAACGTACATTGAAAAAGACCATATGGAAAAACTAATATTTAAATAAAAGAAAGCTTTGTTGTTTAAATTCCGGGGACTTCGTCTATAAGCCAACAGACCTAATGCAAGGGTAGATAAAATAACAAACCAGTGGCCGATGTTAAACCAGATGCCTCGCGCAGCAACTTCATTAATAAACTGGGAAAGCTCCATCATTAACTCCTTGAAGGGATATCTTTCTTATTAATATCTTAGCAAGAAGTAGATAATAGTGCTACTGGGTGGTTGATGAATGGCCGGTAGTGGCTATTCGGCTTTTTTATCATCGATGCGAAGAACTTTAGCTTCGGCCACATAGGCAGCCTGATGAGTTGTATTCTTGATAACCCGGAAACGTTTCTTATCCATTATTTTAAGGAAAACCTTAACTACCTCCGGATCAAATTGGGTACCACTGCATTTCTTGATTTCGGCAACAGCCATCTTCCTGGAAAGTGCTTTACGGTAGGCCCGGTGAGAAGTCATTGCGTCATAAGTATCGGCAACGGCCATAATCCGGGCCCCGAGCGGAATATTTTTGCCGGCCAGCTTGGTCGGATAACCCCGCCCATCGAAACGCTCATGGTGATATAGTATTAAGTCTTTTATACCTTTAAGAGAGCTTGTCTCTTGAAGGATATTAGCGCCGATTTCCGGATGCCTTTGTATGGTGATGTATTCTTCGTCGGTTAACTTATCCGGCTTATTTAGGATATGTTCGGGGATGCCGATTTTTCCCATATCGTGCAGACGGCCGCCGATTTCCAGCACCCGTAGTTGCTGTTCGCTAAAACCCATCTCCCGGGCAATTTCCAAAGAATAACTGGTTACCGCTTCGGAATGACCGTAAGTATAAGGGTCTTTAGCGTCCACGGTCTTGGCCAGCGCTTTAGTGAACTCCTTAAACTGGTTATCGTTCTTGACTGACAATTTCTCAATCCTATGGTAATACCCGGCCTTTTCAATCGCTTCGGCCGCCTGGGAGGCAAAAGCGGTCATTACATTTAGATTTTCCTCGGTAAACTCAAGGTGAGTATTTTTGCGATTAACATTTAATACGCCGACAAGTTTTTCGCCGGCCTTCATAGGCACAGAAATAGCGGAATTAATCTCTTCTCTTTTGAGATGAGGAGCCAAAATCTTATCTGCCAAACCATTTATAATAAGCGGCTTACCAGTTTTGGCTACTTTTCCGGCGATTCCCTCCCCTGCCTTTATTTTGGCATTAAGGGATATCAAAGGATGAAGTTTACGGGCAGTCTTAATCGAAAGGGTCTTACCACCTTTGTTGAGCAACATCAGCGAGCCGCCTTCGGCGTTCGTGACCTTAATAGCTTCGTCAACAATCTCTTGCAGCAAGCGGTCAAGGTCTAGAAAGTGCTCGATATGCTGAAACATCTTGTTGATGGATTTGAGCTCGGCAATCCTTTGTTCTTTTTCACTAAAAGATTTGGCATTCTCGAGGGCCAAAGCTAATTGGGGAGCCACAAGCTCCAATAATCTTATATCCTGGGAAGTATACATATCGCCGGATTTTTTCTCGCCCAGAGCCAAAACCGCCTCCAAGTCGTGCTCAGTTTTAACCGGAATCAGCACTTGAACATCAGCTTTACGCAAGATTTCCTTTTCGGCGCAATCCTCTTCCAACTCGTCATAGACAAGTACCCCGTTGGCATTAGCGGCCAGTTTTGTCGGTTTAGCCCAAAGCAATTTTGACTTGCTTCTAAAACCAAGAGTTCGAACACTTGCCGGTGTCGGCGAATGGGTAAGAATGAAAGCCGCTTTATTAATCCGCATCTCCTCAGTAAGAATTTGCAGCACTTTGTTGGTTAGCCCCGTAACACTACGGCTATTCTTCTTAGCAATATCACTTATCATGCCAAGTAGCTCATTGAAGTTATAACGACCTTTAGAGAAAACCTTGTCTGTATTTTTTTCGATAAATCTTCTTAATGGATTGAAAGTAAAAACTAGAGCAAAGAGAGTAATTATATCTAGAGCAGTTGGATCAATAAAAGACTCTAACCTGCCCAAAACAAAAACAGTAATGGAAATATATATACTAGCAATCGCTGCCAAAGAAATAGTATAAGCAACAGATTTTAGAACTAACGCCCGAATATCCATTAACCGATGTCGAACTATCGCATAACCTGTAAACCCTAATAAAAATATTGAAAAATAAGGACCGTAGCTTGATGAAGTCCAACTATTTGAAAATAAAGGTATTACGATATTTGTCAAAGTGCCGAGCAAGATAAACAATGCCGTGCCTATCAAGAAATATTGTACTTGCAACTTTTTAATTCCACGCTCGTGATAAAAGCTCCTGAACAAACTATAGAAGTAAAGCCAAACTCCCCAACCAAAAAATAAAAGAAATAATGGAAAAAGCAATCCATTATTAATAATTGGTTGATTTTTCACAATATTAACTTCCTGTATCATAAAGGGTGTAAAAAATAACCCAACTAACAACGTTCCAAATAGCAAAAATAATGTACTATACATTTTTTTTCTTCTACTTCTTACATCAGTACTTAGAGCAATGAAGAGCATAGAAGGAACCATGATAACTGCGCCAATATAAGTTAACCTGGTCAGTGTAAGCTGCAGCAATCCAGTTGTTACTTCGGCATAATGATTTGAAAATGCCCAAAGTGTTATAGCCAATGATAGACAGAAGTGGCTTATGTTTAATATGTTTCTTCTGTTATTTAAAAAAACCAATAAGCCAAAACAAACATTTACAACTACTAATAAATAGAGTGAGAAAATTTGCATCTTGCCTTTTATCCTTTTCAATGCTTGATAAATTCATCGGCAAGAATGTATAAATTCTTTAATCTTTTTGCGCAATGGTAAGAAGGGTAAAATAAATAAAACTTTTTTTAACAATAGGCTTAAAGCCACATCTAGTGAGGCGAGTATGCACTTCTTCTTCTCTGTAGTACTTGGCTTCGGGTTCTTTAAAGAAAATCTTTAAAAAAGTTGTCCAGGCAGAACGTATAGCTCCATCACAAAATGGATCTAAAATAACCAATAAACCATCTTTCTTCAGCAACTCTCTGGCTTTCTTCAATGCATCTAAGCCCTCATCAACATGGTGGAAGCAATTCAGAAAGAAAATTGCAGAAAATCGCTCAGATATTTTAAAGCTTCCAAAGTCCGAGCAATAGAAGACATTTGCTTTACATGGATAATTGTTCTTAATTGCGTAATTTATCATCTCTTGAGAATAATCAATCCCTATCACCTTAACACCAACCGTATTGCTAAGCATGGCATCAAAATTTCCAGTGCCACATCCAACATCAAGAACTAAACTTTGTTTGTTAAGATAAGGTTTAACATTTGCCAGCACGTATTTATAGCTAGAAATAAAATAATGGCGCCAGATACCAGTATCGTAAGTATGAGACCATTTATCAAATTGTCTGATTGTTTTGCTTTTCATTTTTAAATGAAACCAAAAACCTTAGTAGGCTGACAACATTGAATCTAGTTCTTACAATAAATTCCTTGTCTTTTCTCTTATTGTAATCTAAATAGTGTTCTGCAAAATCATTTACAATCTTCTGTCGATAAGTTGGTTTATTATATTTATTGTAAATTAACCAATTGCAATCGCTATATGAGCCATTGAGCACGCATGCTTCTTTGTCTATTCTTCTTTCAGGTTTATCGCTTTGTTTTATTAGTTCTCTAGCTATATCAAAAGTTTGCTGATCTGGTAATGGCATTTTTTTCGTGCAATTGTCAAAATCATATGGATTTGGGTACATAAAGCTTGCGTAATTTGCGGCCATACCCAAAACTCTTGCATTTGGCGTAATCAATAATACCTCAATATTAAATTTTAGCCGCATAATGTTCTTAAGTAATTGACGGCTGATTGCCTTTTGGCTCATTTTCTCAGATATCCTATTACCTTGATATTCTGGGTGTACCAGGCTTAATTCTCCATAATATATACTTTTATTAAAAATATATTTTTCTGAGAAAATTGAAATCCCTATCAATTTTTTTTGTTCTTTAGCAAGGATAACAGTTTTAGCATTTATTAAAATATTTCTGATAAAACTTGCATGCATCTTCCCCCAGCTACTCTTTGCTAAATTATCAATATCTTTTTCTAATCTAGTAAGTTCATCTTCGGTTAATTTATTAACACTATTGGTGCTCAACCGGGGTTTATGCATATGCATTCTATTGATGGTAGTCATAAGGCAAGCCCATAAGATTATTTATAAGCTATCTAGAATATTATCAATTGTATAAATTATCCATAACTTCTTGATAAACCACATTAATTTTATCTCTATTGAGGCTTAAATCTTGATTAAGGAAGTGGTTTTCTGTGGTAAAAGCTGTTGATACCAAAGCAAATTTTTTAATTTGCTCGTGACTTGGAAAATCTTTTAGCTGATTATCAATTTCTTCTTGTAAAAATTCCTTAACTTCTTTGCTGTTAACTACAGCTTGCTTACTTTTTAACCAAAATTTCTTTTGAAGTTTAATAAAATGCGGAACAATTAAAGCAACGATGTGCTTATAAGAATCATCCCCAACAACAACTGCTTGTCTGATATATTTACTTTGTGAAAGCTGCTCTTCTATTATTCTTGGACTGATATTTTTTCCGGTGGAAATAATAATAATTTCTTTTTTTCGGCCAATTATTTTTAAGAACCCTTCTTCATCGAGCTCACCTAAATCCCCGGTTTTAAACCAGCCTTTTTCGAGGTATAATTCCGGCCCAGCGCCATTGCGGTAATAACCCTTCATCAATCCAGGGCCTTTTACCAATATTTCTCCATCATCAGCTATTTTGACATGCGTATTTGGAAGGGGAAGACCGACAGTTCCTATTTTGTTTTGCTCGAGTCTGTTTACAGCGACTACAGGTGAAAGCTCAGTAAGCCCATACCCTTCTAAGACAGGCATTCCGCTTTTTGTCAAAAATGAACCAATTTTTGGTTTGAGCGCTGCGCCCCCAGATGCTAGAAGCCTTATCTTGCCCCCAAAAGCTTTTCTGACATTTCTATAAACTGTTAAATTGTAAACCCAGTTTGTAAGCATTATATTTTGATTATGTAAGATGGCTTTATCGAAAAAAAACCTTGTTATTTTATTCTTATTAAATTGCTCTTCAATTCTTTGGTAAGACTTCTCATATAATCTTGGGACCCCGATAATTACTGTTGGTTTGCGTTTTTTAAATGTTTTTGCTAATTCGGAAAGTTCCGGCATATATATGATTTGGCAACCATAAACTAGGGGGAGATAGAAACCAATTGTTTTTTCAAATGCGTGGGAAAGAGGAAGTACAGATAAAAAGCGATCATCAATCTTTGGTATAATTGCTGCTCCTGCGCCCTTTATGTTTGAAAGCAAGTTCTTATGTGAAAGCTCAACTCCTCGGTATTTCCCATTTGGGCCGATTGTATAAAGAATGTTTGCCGTATTATTAGCGTTGACTTTTTGTATCAATTTCTTGTATCTATAATTGCTTATTTCGTGATAGTCGATAAGCTTTAATACTTCAATGAAATGACATTTTTCATTTTTTAATTCACTTAAATCTTCCTTGAGTTCAATGTTGTAATAGACAATCGTTATGTTTTTATCTATTTGCTTTTTTATTTCAATTAGCTTTGAGAGTAAACGCTTTTCCGAAACTACAATGATCTTAGGTGAAGTTTCAAAAATAATTTCCTTGATCTGGTCAGGAGCTAAGGCTGCATGTATTGGGACAAAAATAGCGCCCAAGCTAATTGTCGATAAATCGCACACAGCCCATTCAGGCCTATTCTCTGACAGTATAGCTATCCTGTCACCTTCCTTGACACCGAGTTTTTCCAATGAAAGAGTGAAGTTTTCTACAAGGTTGAGCAACCTCTTATATTGAACATAGCCGAAAGTATGGTCTTTTTTGTAAATAAGGGCTGGTTTTTCGGGGTATTTCTTGCAGCTTTCTAAGAATTTAGCGGGTATTGTTTCTTGTATGTAGTCGCTCTTTTTGCCATCACTTAACAATAACGCGTTACACTCCTGCGTTAAAGCAGTAGTTCCAGACATACGTGCTCCCAGCATTACATATACAATTATGACTTTTGTTTATTTTAAGGCGGGTATTACTGCTTGCAAGCCTGGCCAGGAAAAGCAAGCAATAGCTAACTTTATTGACCGATATTATCACAAAAAACACTTCAAGCGCAAGGGAAAACGTTAGTTGTGATAAATAGGTCTTAAGCTGCAAATATCTTTGGCGTATGTTGCTCGGAAAAATAAACCAAGCCGTGACGCATATCACGCTTCACGGCTTGAAAAATATACTTAACTTTTTAAAATAAATTGCTTACTCTTTGGGGTGATCCGGATCTGGTATACAAGCCTCTACCGGACAAACTTCTGCGCATTGCTGAGTATCAAAATTTCCCTCGCACTCCTGACACTTTTCCGAATCGATTTCAAAAATGTCATCGCCTTCGGAAATTGCGCTATTCGGACATTCCGGCTCACACAAACCACAAGCACTGCAATCATCAGTAATTTTAAATGCCATCCGTACACCTCCAAGTTATTAATATTAGACAAAAACAATCTAGCAAAAAAAATATGGCTTTGTAAATAGCAAATCGACATTCCCTATCCGCTATAATATATCTATGTTTCTTGTTGTTGGTTTGGGCAATCCTTCATCTGAGTATGAAAACACACGCCATAACTTCGGTTTTATGGCAATAAAAGCGCTTGCCCAAAAACTGGAAATCGCGCCGCAGGATATTTCCGCTGAGAAAATGATGGCTGCTACCTGGTTCAAAGCAGAAACTGAAGGCGTTCAGCTGATTGCCGCCAAGCCCTCCGCCTACATGAATGAAAGCGGCCTGGCCGTCAAAAATCTATTGAAAAAGTTTCGCCTTGAAGTTGATAATCTTATGATTGTCCATGACGACCTGGATCTCGAATTAGGCCAAGTTAAGATAAAAAAAGGCAGTAGCAGCGCCGGGCACTTGGGAGTAGAGTCTGTAATTAATCATCTGGGAACCCGTGACTTTTATAGAGTGCGGCTGGGAATCGGGCGTCCGCCCGGAAAAAAAGACCCGTCTGTGTTTGTACTGGAAAACTTTAGAAAAGCCGAGATGGAAACGGTGGAGGAAGTGGCTTTTCAAGCAGCCGATGCCATTATTGAGTTGGTGGCGGAGTTGTCTCGTTCGGCTGAGTAGTCTTCCCGGGCTGAGCCGGTGTTTGCTCCGCCGGTTTTTCTTCCTTCTTTTTATCTTCTTTTTTCTTCGTGCCCACTCTAACAATCCGCTTCGTCGGATTAAAAATGCTGTGAATGTTAGTCTTGCGAATTACCTTCCCATCCTTAGTCACCGTTCTTATAACATGGTATTTCTTTCCCGGTACGCCTTTTTGAGTCTCTTCGCGCTTTCCCTCTTCCAAGGTTGCGTCTTTCTCTTCCTTGGTCGGGAAAGGAGTTTCTCCGAGAAATTTTGTTTCAAAGGAAACATCACGCCCATAATCGGTGCTGTAAAAAGAAATACTTATACTGGTGGATGAATATCCTCCCTTAATTAAAATCCAGCTCTTGGTATCGTTTGTAAAAGTTAAATCCGGTTTTGGGTACGACACGGCAGCATCGCGGCCGGGCGGATATTTTTTTATAAAAAGGCTATGAGGGCTGCGCTCACCTACAGGATAGCCGCCCAAAAGCACGGCGTTAAAGACCGTTGTCGATACCTGGCAAATGCCGCCGCCAACCGTCTCTATAAACTCACCATCGCGTATTTCCGGCGCCGCAGTAAACCCTCTCTCGATAGTGCGCTTGCCTATCCTGCCGTTAAATGAAAATTCTTCGCCAGGCGCTACCAGCATTCCGTCAAGTAGCTCTGCTAAGCGGTGAATATTCTTAACCCGAGGCTTTCCGGCCGGATAACGAGTCGTAAAAGACGAAACAAGCTCCTTAACACCCATCTTGCGCGCTTCTTGCGTTGTCCTGTCCGGCTTTTTCTTAACTACAATAACTTCAGACGTTGCCGGCCCTTTCCTTAAGGCCGCTTCAATCAAATTTTTGTAAGTAGCAGCCGTATCGACCTTTTGACCGTCGTTGCTCGGTATGATGCCTACATTAACACCGGAAACCGAAAATTTAGCGCTGACAGGCTCCCTGTTCAAGCCGCCCGTAAGGCTGTTTAAGTGCTCAATCGTGCTTTTTTCAGCCAGTGAAGCTTTTAAAGTGTTTCCGTCTTCCTTGGCCTTGAACAGTTCGGCCAGTTTGTTTTGGCTTATCTTCCAGTTACTCTTGCCGTATCGTAAAGTGAGAGCCCCGTCGAGAAGTAAACGGCTCTCTTTCAAAGCGGCTTTCGCTTGCTTTTCGGTAATTGTAGGGAAAAGCTTCTCAGCTGTTAACGCGACTCTCTGGGCGGTTAAAAGCGCCTTTATTATTTCAATTTCCGCTTTGCGTTGGTTTATGCCGAAACCGCTTTTGGACTTGATTAAAACCGGCCGGCCACCTTGTATTTCAATGGACGCGTTTTGGGCGGGCGTATGTTTGGTGCCGCCTAGCTCGTGCAAAAAAGCTTGGGCCTTACTTTCGTTAATAGTATAGCTTGGCAGCAGCTCGGCCGGCTTAAACCAGGCCAGCAAACGGTTTTTCACGTTTTGGGCCAAACTTAGGCCTCGTCCGTAAGCAAAAGCCTCACTTACAGTTTTCTTATAGTTAATTTCCAGCTGCAGTTTAGCTGGGGTAAGCTCTTTTTGACGGCCTTCATACCGGATAGTTAATTCATTATTAATGCGGCTTTCAACCTGCTTTTTAAGAGCAGAGACCGCTTCTTTTTGGCTTAATCCGCCGGCAGAAAATCCGCCTATTCGCACTCCGGAGTGAATTTTGCCGGCAGTAGCGGAAATGTCGGCAAAAGTAAGAAAAGCGCCTAAGAGCACTACGATAGCCACACTTAAGTAATAAGAGCCACCGGGAATAGATAAAACCTTTTTTATTTGTTTTTTTATGAAACGTAGCCAGCGGAAAATGTCAACCTGATTAGGCTTACGGCGTCGGGGGCTAGCTTTCCATTCGTGTTTATTCTGTTGCATCTAATAAAGCTGTGGCGTATTTTTCTAGTTTGTCCAGTTTTGAAGGGCTGTCTGCTTCCAAGTAAATACGTACTATGGGCTCAGTGCCCGAGGGCCTGGCCAGCAACCAGCTTCCTTCTTCCAATATAAACTTCACACCGTCTATGTCAATGGTTTCAGTCACTTTTAAGCCGGCTATTTCTCCGGCAGGCTCTGTTTTTAGCTTCCGCATCAGAGCCTCTTTTGCATCCATGGAAAGCTCCAAATCAAGCCGTCTCGTAATAAAACGGCGCTGATACTTTTTGAACAGCTCCTCGAGGACTTCGCCGAGAGGCTTGCCATAATAGGCCGTTATTTCGGCCAGCAGCAAGCCGGCCAATATACCGTCTTTTTCCGGGATGTGATTTAAAACGCTTAAGCCGGCACTTTCTTCGCCACCCAGCACAACCGGCTCCTCACGCATTATTTGGCCGACATACTTGAAGCCTACCGGCGTTTCGTGAGCCTTTAATCCGTTACTTTGCGCAATAACGTCCAGAAAATGAGTAGTGGCAACCGAGCGCACCAAACTCCCTTTTAACTTCCGGATGCTGACTAAATAATCGGCAATCAAGGCTAAAACATGGTTAGCCTGGATAAATAAAGCATTGGAATCAAAAACACCGAAACGGTCGGCATCGCCATCCAAAACCAAAGCTATATCATAGGAATTACTTTTTAATTTTTGAATCGTTGAGCCAAGATTTTTGGGAATAGGCTCGGGCGTAAGTCCTCCGAAGTTAGGATCAGCCTCATCATCAATCGCTTCAACCTCACAGCCATAATCCTTCAGAATATCGCTAAAAATACCATGAGCTGCTCCGAACATAGGACTGGCGAGCACTTTAAGCTTTGATTCTCTTAAAAGCCCAGTATCTATTAAATCTTCTAGGTGTTTTTTGTATGCAGGAATAGGGTCAATCGTTGAAGTGACCGGAGATTCCTCGTCGCTTCGCTCGCTCGGAATGACAGAATATTTGTCTTCCTTGGTTAAAACATTTTTGTCATCCCGAGGAGGCCTAAGGCCGACGTAGGGATCTCTAGTCACATTTAAGTTTTTTTCAATAGCCTTCGTAATGTCTTCGGTGGCCGGGCCGGCGTAAAAAGGAATGAATTTTATGCCGTTGTACTGCGGTGGGTTATGGCTGGCTGTTATCATTATGGCACCGCTTAAACTCATATCCTTGATGGCAAAAGCCGTAATCGGAGTCGGTATAGCTCTTTCGGGAAGAAATACCTTGATGTTATTTGCGGCCAATACATCCGCGCAGGCTTTGGCAAACGTGTCGGAGTTTTGGCGGGTATCGTAGCCGATAAAAACTTTCGGGGACTGTCCCCCGGCCAATTGAGTGGGGACTGTCCCCACCGCGTCTTCATTCAAATAATCAGCAATCGCCTGGGCGATTTTCTTTACGTTTTCAGTGTTAAAGCTGTCGCTCATTAAAGCGCGCCAGCCATCCGTTCCAAACTTAATATCGCTCATTGTTGCTTAGTTATTTCGTTTACCAGCTTTACGTAGTGGTTTACGTTTTCCCGGGCTTTTTTAAGGGTCCTGGCTTCGGAGATAATATCAATTACCGGGTCTTCCGGATGAGGCAAAATCAGCGTCCAGGAATTGTCGCGATGTATTTTTATACCGTCTATCAGCTCGATTTTGCAGCCCTTGGCTTCTTCTATCAACCGCCGCATTACCAGGCCCTTGTGATCCCAAGAGCAAAAAGTCTGCTCCTTTTCCACGTTAGCCGGCGGCAATGTGGCTAGTATTTTGGATAAAGGCTGGCTTTCCTGGGACAAATACTCCAGTAATTTACAAAAACTTATTACTGCATCATAGCCGGGCAGAAAACGCGGAAAAATGAAACCGCCGCCCTGGGCGCCTCCAAAAACAATATCGCGCTTAAGAGCCTGCTGCATCAAACTGGCCGCGCTGACTTTAGTCCTTACAACCTTGCGGCCGGCCTTGCCGGCTATCTTTTCAACAGCTTGGGAGATTGAAAGCGGTACGGCGATATTTCCTTTGGCCTTCTCGAAATGACTTACCAAATAAACCATTAAATGTAAAAGGTCTGCCGGTGAGATTAATTTGCCTTTCTCATCGACAACATAGATTTTTTCGCAAGCGCCGTCAATAATCACGCCTAAATCGGCCTTAAAGGTACGAACGGTGCTAGAAAGCTGTTTAACACATTGCTCGAATTGGGCACTGGCAAGAGTAGTTTTAGTCTCATCGGTAAAAGCATTTAAGGAAATAATATCGCAGCCCAGGCTGCCAAGCACATTAGGCATGGAAAAAGAGGCCGTACCGTAAGCATAATCAACTATAACTTTAAATTTCCGCCTTTTTATAAGGTCGGTATTCACACTCCGTATCAAGCCCGCCGAATAAAATTCGCTGGTCCTGGGAGGAAAAATTATCTCACCGACTTCGTTGTGAAAAGCCCGCCGGAAATCCTCCCGGGCATAATATTTTTCGATATCCCGTTGCTCGCCCTCGTCGATATTGATACCCTTGCTGTTGAAGAAGTTAATTTGGATTGTCTGGGGCTCGAATGGCGATACCTGAATATGAATACCGCCTGCGCACCTGGTTGTAGCGACATTAAACCTGTTCACTGGTGTCGGCGCCACCCTTAAATCCCTCACGTGAACACCGGTAGCCGTAAGACCCGATATCATCGCCCTTTTAACCATCCTCGAAACTCGGTTGGTATCACGGCTGGCCACCACAAAAGACTCCCTGGGCAAAGTCGTACCGTAGGCCATAGCAATTCTGATAGCCAACTCCGGCGTTATATCGACGTTAGATATACCGCTTATTCCGTTAATGCCAAAAAGAGAACGCATTCCCCTGGTTTCCCAGATTATGCTGCGGGTAACGGTGGCTCCCCCGTCAACCGATTTGAAAGGGTATATTTTTACATTTTGTTTTATTATCGCATTAGCGCCGATCAGACAATCATCACCTATTACCGCACCTTGCTGAATATTGGCGCCGTTCTTGATATCGCAATTTTTGCCGATAACACAGCCGTCAAGCGATACATTAGACCCGATATAGGCATTCTCCTGAATAATGCTGTGATTAGTTTTACTACCACCGTTAATGACCACGTTGTTACCGATAACCGTGCCGTCTCCGATTAAAGCGCCCTCTTCAATCTTGCAGTGATTGCCAATGAAAACCGCTCCTTTGAATTTAACCGAAGGATTAATGACTGAGTCCTTGCCTACCCAAACCTTGTTCCCCATCTTTATACCGTCGATCGGGACCAGGGTTTTATTGCTTAATACATCATAATGAACCTGGCGGTATTGCTCCAAATTGCCGATATCGCACCAATAACCATCGGCAACGTAGCCGAAAAGCGGCATACCTTCCCTCAAAAGTTTAGGGAATAAATCCTTGCTGAAATCAACATTAGAATTCGGGGGGATATGAGAAAATATTTCCGGTTCGAGCAGGTAGAGCCCTGTATTTACCGTATCGCTGAAAACTTGGGCCCAAGTGGGCTTTTCTAGAAATCTAGTGACGCGTCCGGCTTTATCGGTAATGACAACGCCGAATTCAAGCGGCGATTCAACCCTGGCCAAGACTAGAGTGGCTAAGGCTCCTCTTTTCTTGTGAAACTCGATAGCTTTCTTTAAATTAAAATCGCATATAGCGTCGCCGCTTATCACCAGGAAAGTGCCGTCAATATAAGGCTCGGCGTTTTTAACGCTTCCGGCCGTGCCAAGGGGCTCTTCCTCGATTGTGTAGCTTAAATTAACGCCAAGGTCGGAACCGTCGCCGTAGTAGTTTTTAATCAGCTGGGGCAAAAATTGCAAGGTTGCGATAATATCGGTAATCTTGTGCTTCTTTAGAAGCCCGATGATGTGCTCCATTACAGGCTTGTTGAATATGTTTACCATCGGCTTCGGCTGGTTGCTGGTAAGGGGCCTGAGCCTCGTACCTTCGCCGCCGGCCATCAGAACCGCTTTCAGTTACATCACCTCTTAAGAAAAATGTCTAGGGATGTCAGACGTGAATAGTATTTACCCAATTAAAGATAGCATAAGAAGGAAGCATATGACTAGCTGGCAAAGGTTATCTGGAATCGAGTTTCGGTTAGTGATTTGGCTTACTAGTAGTTTTAGCCTTTTTCGCATCGCCGACCGTCAGTTCGCAAATCTGAACCCGGTCATTCCATTTATCGGTAATTATAAAACGGTTGCCGCTGATGAGTTTTATGTCGGACGGATAAAAATAATTACCGTCAGCCGAGCCCTGTTTTCCTAACTGCCCCAAATCATTTCCTTGGTTATCAAAAATCCTGATAGCGTGATTAAAGGTATCCACTACAAAAACATAACCCTCATCATCCATAGTTAAGCCGGTAGGTAGCCCGAACAAAAGAGTTTCGTCTTTAAGATTTTTCGGAGGCTGCCCCAAGTACATGACCGGCTTGCCGCTCATATTTAATATTTGAAGCCTGTTGTTATTGCTGTCACTAACAACTATTGCTTTCTTAAGCTTGCCGACCCTTCCTACGGCAATTCCGTTCGGGTACCTGTAATCACCAAGGTTTCTTCCTTCCTTGCCCCAGCGTTTCTCGATGTTGCCGTCCATGTCAGCAATCATAATCTGCCCTATGGCTGTAATGTAAAGTTTATTACCGTTAATTAATATTTTTAGGGGAGTTTCTTCTTTCTTAGTGAATTTAACGGTCTTTAGTAGTTTGCCTTCCGTGTCTAAAATACTTATTTGCCTTTGCATAAGAGAAGTAACGTAAACACGGCCGGATTTACTAACCGCCACTCCCAGGGGAACGGGCGTTGTTTTTTTGCTCCCGAAAGTCCTTAGAGAACTTCCGTTGCCGTCAAAGACAGCAATCCTGTCATTGCCCGTATCGGCAACGTAAATATTGCCGTCCTCATCAAGAGCTGCGCTTTCCGGTTTATCAAAATTATCACCCGCTCCAGGTCCGTAAATGCTCATTATGTGTTTAATTCCGGCCGGAATCTTGGCTTCCAGGTCGAATTTAGGTTTTGTTGTTTTTTGGTAATACCAAATCAAACCGACAAGTATCGCCGCCAGTAAAATTATGACCGCTACTAATTGAAATAATCTGTTATTGCTACTCGTTTCTTTAGCCAAGCTTCCCCCCTACTTAACTCTTTCCAAAGCCGTTTTTGCCTCTTCAAAATCAGGAGCAAAACTTAGAGCTTTCTTGTAATTAGCAGCCGCATCGTCTGTCTTTCCTTGTTTTTCATAGGCTAAGCCAAGATAATAAAGAGTGTCCGAGCCTTCCGGCCTTTTTTTCAACGCATTCTTGAGCGCACTTACTGCCTCGGTGTAATTTTCCTGGTTAACATAAAAACGGCCAAGTTGAAAAAGGGATTGCTCATCATCATTTTGCTTTAAGGCTTGGATGGCTTTATCCATTTTTCCCATTTTTTCGTAATTCAGCGCTAATAGATAGTAGGCTTTTGACATCTTCTTGTCGGCTTGTATCACGGTGAGATATTCCGTCTCGGCATCATCATATTCACCCATTTGCGAATAGGTAATAGCCAGCATTAACCGGGCATTCAGATCGCTGGGATTTTGACGAATCGCTTTTTGGGCATCCTGCAGCTGTTTCTCGATACTGGTGCGCGGAATACTTGATTGCTTGAAGAAGATACCTTTTACAAGCATTCCCATTACTGCAACAATGGCCACCAAAAGAACAACAACTATAGACTGCAAAATCTTTTCTAGATTTATAGTTTCCTTGCCAATCATGTGATTAAGTATCCCCTGTTTATTGCGCTTTTGTCAAGCAATTAACAACCCGAAGCTATTTCTTGTCAAGCCCTTTTATCCAGGTGGGATCAGTGGAATTATGACATTGGATACACAAATCGTCGGCCTCTTTGCGTTTAAG
>Ga0214473_10002338_pt1 | contig 23331 bp, 19 predicted proteins | sample RVTome_7_FD_203509 | JGI IMG/M metagenome (GOLD analysis project Ga0214473, IMG submission 203509) | Soil microbial communities from uranium-contaminated site in the Upper Colorado River Basin, Wyoming, United States - RVT98D197 | ecosystem: Environmental > Terrestrial > Soil > Contaminated >... | reverse complement strand
AGCAAAGATTCTCCCGGAGCAGGCGGTCGGACGAGGTTTGCGTCTGATGGCCGGGATCAGTCCGGACCGCACGCAGACCCTTGAGGTAATGGGAACAGAGGCTTTTGAGGAATTCGTCCGTCAGCTTGAAACGGAAGGGGTGGGGATTAAAACCGTTGTGAAACCACCGGCGCCTCCGGTTAAAGTGGAGCCGGTCGAGGAGAAAATCGGTTATGACATCGCGATTCCTCTGACAAAGCCTATTTACACTCATGATTACAAGCGCATAACCGCCTTCGATCCCTTATCTCTTGATCCCGTTTACGACCAGGATGAACTTGAGGAGCCGGTCCGAATCCGGCTGAAGATGGAGTTTGCGACCACTGAGACCGAGATCCACCAGGCTGATATTACCGGAGATTTGGCGGTTTTAACACAGGATATTCTGATTTCCATCACGAATAAGGTGATTGCTGTAGCGAAACTCCCGGGAGGATTTTCAGATCTCTACCCATTCGTCCGTGAATATATCGTGAATCGCTGTTTCGGAAGAATAATCGATATTGAGAAGGAAGAGATCAAGGCTTATCTTCGGCAGTTCTCGATTCAGGAGGCAGTTGCAAAATACCTGGCCAGAAAGATCGGTGAACTGACTGTGGAGAAGAGGTCCGTTGAGTTTGAAGATGCCCATTTCAAGCTTTCCAAAGTAAACCCGTTTACGTGGAGAAGGAACCTACCACTCCTGACCTGCAAGAAGACCATTTTCAATTTGGTTGCGACCTTCAATGACTTTGAAAAGGCTTTTGCCGGGTTTCTGGACCAGTGCCCTGACATCGTTCGGTTTGCTTCTCTTGGCACGACGGAGCAGGAAAGCGGAACCTCTTTTCGGGTGGACTACCTCAAACCAAGTGGCGCCCTGGGTTTCTACTATCCCGACTGGGTAGCCGTTCAGAAGACGAAAGAAGGTGAGATCAACTGGATCATCGAGACAAAAGGCCGGATCTGGGAAGGAACCCTGTCTAAGGATGCAGCTATCGATGACTGGTGCAGCAAGGTATCAGGTCAGACAGGGACAGAATGGCGTTATATCCGCGTCAACCAAACCGACTTCGGCGACGGCAAATTCTCAGATTTCAGTAGGCTCGTCATAAGTCTGGAGACCACAAATTGAGAGGCCATATTGAATTATTTGAAGAAAGGAGATTGTTCGAGTCAGCAAGAGTTACTTTTGAGGAGGTATCTAATGCTCTCTGCAAGGAAGGGTATTAAAGGTACGAAATTCCACCCACTGAAGCAGGCAAAACTGAAGGAGGTCAAATAAATATGTATCGTTTTCTTATTGTGATTGAAAAGGCAAATGGTAACCATTCAGCCTACTCACCCGACTTACCTGGCTGTGTGGCGACGGGAGCAACTCGTGAAGAAGTAGAGCAGAATATGTATCAAGCGATTGAAATGCATATTAGGGGACTGCGTGAGGACGGGTTGCCTGTTCCTGAATCAACTTCCTTTGCAGAGTACGTGGCTATGCAATAGTGGACAATTTATCTCGGAATGGCATCTGATAATATCATGCCAAAGGACGAGGGTGAGATATTTCATGCGAGTTGATCCGGTTAAGTTGATCCATTTTCTCGTCTGTCAGGCCACGGAATTCGACCAGAAGGAGCGAGCGGTTCCGGTAGCCGCAGCTTCTTCCAGCCTGTGCCCCAAGTGCGGCGGTGCTCGCAATTTTGTAATTCAAAACGATAGGGGGACAAATCTTTATTTATTGCAATCTATGAATTTCTTTGAGAAGAATAACACCTTAACGTTCTTCACCCCATTCGCATCGCCCAAATTGACCAACCATAATCCGTAATCAATAAATTCAAATAGGGATAAAAATCATATCAACAATGGAAAAGACGAGAACTCAGGTTTCACCGATTTGAAGAAATCATTAGATCTAACAAAATGGTAGCCGCAGCCTTCAGGCTGCGATATTCGCAGGCTAAAGCCTGCGGCTACCTATTTTGGTTACGGATTATTGACCAACCAAATGAGTTGATAAGATTCTTTGCTTTTGGTAGAATTTTAAAAGATTAGAAAGACCAAGACATAGAAAGACTGAAGAGAGGAGAGTGTTATGAAGGAGAAAAGCAAAGGGGTAAAGGAAAGTAAGAAGGCGCCACAGAAAAGCCTCAAAGAGAAGAGAAAGATGAAGAAGGAGAAGAAAAACAAGTAGGGGGAGCAATTGGGATCAAGTCTTTATCCTTGACTTTACAAATTGGCAATGGATGCGGTGTAAATCGGGATGAGTTGGGGTGGTTTTTCCCGGGACCCTCATTATTCACCCACCAACACAACTTTCCCTAACAACCCCTGTCGTTCAATGAACTGGATGAGTTCATCTCTGCTCAAACGTCTCGAAATAATGAACTCCTTTTTCTGCTTGGGCAAATGTTTAATCCGATACTCGATCTTTGCTGCCAAGCTTCTGTTGCCAATGGGGATTTCGTAGGCCAGTTCCATTAATGAGAAAGACTTCGTGTATTTTGCCGCCGTCCGGTTGCCTGAAATATGCTCACCGAATCTCCTCTGCACATCTGTGCTAATGCCGGTGTATAAAGACCTATCACTGCATCTGATGATATAAACAGACCACTCAGTCATATGGATGGCTATCACCCAACAATCTCTTTAACCCTGCCGATTTCACCACTTTCCAAACGGACTTTAATGCCATGTGTGTGGGTCCGGGATTTCGTCAGAATGTCTTTCACGATGCCTTCCGTCAGCTTTCCTGATCGCTGGTCTTTCTTTAACACGATCAAAACGCGCAGGCCTGGTTTCATATTGCCACGGTTTGTTCCGGTCATGCTTCCAACTCCTCTTTAATATGGAATGGCTGGAACGGAAAGATTCAGAACATCAGCAACCAGATTTTTCGGAGTGACTTAAGCCCCGACAGTTATATGTTGGTTGTATGACATCTGCATGACACGGTCAAGGGAATTCATGTTAGCCACCGGGGTTGGAGTCACGGGCCGGGAAGAATCACCTCTCTTCAGATCCCTGATCTTCCTCCAGAAGGCGGAGAATCTCCGGGGGAATGGCCGGGGACCGGAACACCCGGGGCGCCGCCTCTTGAGGTGGCTGGAGCTGAAGGGAAAAGGAATGGAGGGCGAGACGGGTAAAGCCCATCTCGTCTCGAAGGAACTTCAGAGACCGGGGTGTGCCGTAGCGCGCATCGCCCACCACGGCGTGGCCGGCAAGGCGCGCGTGGCGCCGGATCTGATGTTTGCGGCCGGTCAAAAGGTCGCACTCAATGAGGGTGTAATGGGCGCTCCGGCGAAGAACCCGGAAGCGGGTCTCGCACGGGGTTGTCGTGCCCGGGCCTTCGGGATGGAAGCGGCCTCCTGCCTCCTTTGACAGGGGCCGGGTCCAGAGCCCCCAGCCCTGTTCCACGCCAGGATCGGGAAGTTCTCCGTGGAGGAGGGCGACGTAGCGTTTCCGGACCTTGTGGTCTTGGAATTGCTTGGCGAAGTAGCTGAAGATCTTTGGCTGGCAGGCCAGGAGCATAACCCCGCTCGTCTCCCGGTCGAGGCGGTGGACGGGATGAACCCCGAACCGGGGATCGTAGTCGACCCTGTGCCAAAGGTTCGGATCAGTCTCGATCTGCGACCGAAGAACGGAACAGAGACCCCGTCCCTGCTCCTCCTGGACACTCAGCCCGGAAGGCTTCTCCACGACGAGCCAGCCCCGGCCCGCCGTAAGGATTGGAATGGAATAAGGGTCCGTTGTCATTGTGAGAAATAGATTCAGCCCGGGAACTTAAGAATTCTTGTTCTTTTTTTTCAGATACCTGTTTAAGGGTAACACAGCCGAAAAGTTTGACAAGTGGAAACCAAGAAGGGGAATAACCCGATTGATTTGGACAGCTGTGGGATAGGATGGAAGAAATAAATGGTCCCGGTGAGGGGAAAGGCAGGGAAGTGAATTAACATGATCCCCGACGGGCCATGACCGGGGCAGCCTGGAAAGCACGAGAGTGGCTAATCTCATGCTTTCCAGGCTATACTGATGATACATGGCGCTAATCCTGATCAATGATGTTTCCATCGGTTTCGGCGGACCACGGCTATTGGATGGCGTGACGCTCCAGATCGAGGCCGGCGAAAGGATCGGCCTGCTGGGCCGGAATGGCTCGGGCAAATCGACCCTGATGAAGCTGCTGGCCGGCCAGATCGTTCCTGACGCAGGCGGGATTGTTCATAGCGGCGAGGTGAGAACTGCCATACTGCCCCAGGATGTGCCCGACGACCTACCAGGAACGGTCTATGACGTCGTGGCTTCCGGCGGCGAGGAGCATGCAGATCTGCTCAGAGAATACCACGAGCTTACCCTTCAGATCGGCCGGAATAGTCATGACGGCCTGATCAGGAAACTCGAACGGGTCCAGCACCAGATTGAAACATCGGGCGCCTGGCATTTTCACCAGCGGGTGGAAACGGTGATCGCAAGGACTGAGCTCGATGAGAATGCCCAATTCCGGCTGTTGTCTGCGGGGTGGAAACGGCGGGTCTTTCTGGCAAGGGCCCTGGTGAACGATCCGGACCTCCTGCTTCTGGACGAGCCCACCAACCACCTTGATATCGGCGCCATTCTCTGGCTTGAGGGTTTCCTGCTCAAGCATGAAAAGACGCTCATGTTTGTGACCCATGACCGGGCCTTTCTCCAGCGATTGGCGACACGGATCGTGGAGATCGACCGGGGTCGTCTGCTCTCCATGGCCTGTGGTTACAAGACTTACCTCGAACGCCGGCAGGCCCTGCTGGATGCGGAAGAGAAGGAGTGGGAGGAATTCGATAAGAAATTGGCCAAGGAGGAGATCTGGGTCAGGCAGGGGATCAAGGCCCGTCGTACCCGGAACGAGGGCAGGGTCCTGGCACTGGTTCAGATGCGCCGGGAGCGGGCACGCAGGCAGGAGCAGACGGGTGTCTCCCGGCTCGTGATCCAGGAAGCGGAACGGAGCGGCCGGATGGTTGTGAATGCCGAGGGGGTCTGCTTTGCCTGGGGAGATAACAAGATTGTCGATGGTTTCTCTACCACCATTATCCGCGGGGACAAGGTCGGTATCCTCGGACCCAATGGTTCCGGCAAGACTACCCTTCTCAGGATACTCCTCGGTGAACTCAAGCCGCAGAGGGGAAGGGTTCGTCTGGGCACCGGGATCCGGATTGCCTATTTTGATCAACTCCGGGCACAGCTCGACGAGCGCAAAACCCTCAGGGAGAATATTGGCGGCGGCAACGACATGATCACCGTGGGAGGCGGCTCGCGCCACGTTGTGGGTTACCTTCAGGATTTTCTCTTCTCCCCTGAGCGGACCATGTCACCGGTCAGTTCTCTCTCCGGCGGCGAACGGAATCGCCTGCTGCTGGCGAAACTCTTCATCATCCCATCCAGCGTGCTTGTCCTGGATGAGCCTACCAACGACCTTGACGCTGAAACCCTCGACCTTCTCGAAGACCGGCTGCTTGAGTATAACGGTACGATCCTGATGGTCAGTCATGACCGTGAGTTTCTCAATAATGTGGTGACCTCGACGGTTGTCTTTGAGGGCGGGGGGCGCCTGCAGGAATATGTGGGCGGCTATGACGATTGGCTCATGCAGCGCAATGGTCCGGCCCAGCCGCAGAAGTCGACGGCGTCAAAGGGGCAGAAACAGAAAACGGAAGGACCGCCGAGGCAGAAGCAGAAGCTATCCTATAAAGAGACCCGGGAACTGGAAACCCTGCCACAGACGATCGAAGCCCTGGAAGCGGAGAAGCAGCGCCTGACGGCGACCCTGAATTCCCCTGAATTCTACGCAAGCCGCGATCTGATTAAAATAAAGGCGGCCTGCGACCGGCTGGAGGCCCTGGAAAAGGAGCTGAACGAGGCCTATCATCGCTGGGATGAGCTGGAAAGCCTGGCTGTTAGAAGGGGACAGGCATTGACCCCTCTTCCACACGCCAACAGTTCCCAATAGATGGAGTAGCACTTGACCACGATCTACGTTGATGCTGACGGCTGCCCTGTAAAGAATGAAGTTTATCGAGTGGCCAAACGCTTTGGGCTAAAAGTCTTCCTGGTTTCCAATTCAAGGATGGGAATTCCGCAAGAAGAACTGTTTGAACTCGTTATTGTCAATGAACAATTTGACGCCGCAGATGATTGGATTGTGGAGCAGGTGAGAGATAACGATATCGTGGTATCAGCTGATATTCCTCTTGCTGCGCGGTGCCTGGAAAAGGACGCCCGGGTGATAGACCCTAGAGGACGCGTTTTCACCAAAGAATCCATTGGTGATGCACTTGCGAATCGCGAACTGATGGCTTATCTCCGCGATATGGGGAATATAACGGGCGGTCCATCCCCCTTCGAAAAACGAGATCGTTCTCGTTTCCTTCAGCGTCTCGATGACGTCCTCCAGGCCGCTTTCAGAGGAAAGAATGGCAAAGGTCCCAGGGGACACGGTTAGCGCATTTTTTTCCGAGGATATTGAGGTTCGGTATCCTCTGGCACCTTCCCGCTCAAACTTCTTTCAGCCGATGCCCAAAATGCGGCGGTGAAATGGTCCTGAGAACAGCCCAAAGAGGACCGCATACGGGTGAAGATTCCTATGGGGTCAAAAGCCCCGTATGGCGGGGTGAGCAACTATCCGCAGTGGGAGCGCCTGCCCTTTTCTAGAAGGAAGAAAAGAATGAAAACCAACAAAATCGATCACATATGCATAGCAGTCAAGGACCTGGATGCGGCGAGGAAAGTATGGGAGCCCATCATGGGGAGATCGGAACCGGACGATCCCTATATCGATGAGCTTGAAAAGATCCGCGTCGCAAGGTACTGGTTGGGTGGGATAGGATTTGAGCTCATGGAATCGACTACCCCCGATGGTCCGGTCGCGAAATGGATAGAAAAAAACGGCGAAGGGGTGATGATTATCAGCTTCAATGTGGATAATACGAGAGAAGCCATAAAAGAGCTGGAGTCGAAGGATTACCCCTTGATCCCCGCTCCGGGAGGAGAGAAAACCAGGCCGTTCAGGGACTGTGAATTTGCCTTCATCCATCCAAAGAAGGTGAACAATGTACTTCTTGAACTAATCGACTACAAGTGGAACGAGTTGAAGGAGAAATAGACGAATTGATCGGCAAACATACCTCGTTTGTCGATCAATTCCTTCAATTAGTAATCTTCAACCACTTGCCCTAAGTCGAGGTAAGCATTTGGTAAATCCCAAAAACTCATATTTTTGACATATCATTCCCGAATCCCGATTTAGAATTTGTCATTGCGAGGGAACCGAAGGTCGATACGACCCGCGCACCTTGCAGGTGCTCGCAATGACCGGATTGGAAATGGGTTTCGGTTTCTAAATCGGGATTTGGGTCATTCCGATATCTTGACAAAGAGGGGCTATTCCTCTATAAAAGGTATTATATGAGCTGAGCATCGTTAAAGAACGGGAAAGACCCGGGCAGATGTCCCGGGGGAGGACCAGAGCGGGGGGAACGAAATGAAACCGCCTGAGTTCGAGTTTATCCAGCCGCATTCGTTGTAAGAGGTTCGGTCTATCCTAAAAAAGTATGATAGAAAGGCAGCCATCTTGGCCGGAGGCCCCGCGTCCACGGTTGCCTTTCGTTACAGACTTAAGAAACCCGCAGTTTACACCCTTGAAAAAGTGCTCAAAAAACTCAAATAGAAATAGAACAGTAACCTGGAGGAACTTATGAGGCTACCGCCATTTCAATACCTTGAACCCATGAATGTGGAAGAAGCGGTGTCCATGATCAGGTCTCACAGAGAGAAGGCAAAGATCATGGCGGGCGGGACGGATCTTCTGAACCATTTGAAATTAAGGCTCATTGAGCCCGACTTCGTGGTGAACATCGGCAAGCTCAGGGACATGGACGGCATAAACTCAGGCGACAGCGAGACCGTCATTGGCGCCAATACGAGGCTAAAAATGATTGCCAGCTCGCCCCTGGTCAATAAGAAATTCAAGGCCGTCGCGGAAGCCGCCTCCCAGGTGGCATCACCTGGAATCACGAATATGGCAACGATAGGCGGCGACATCCTCCAGAACACGCGATGCATGTACTTCAACCAGTCCGGTATCGTGCTCAACGGGCTTGACCGCTGTCATAAAAGAGGCGGAAACATATGTCTCGCCGTCAAAGGCGGCAAACGCTGCTTGAGTGTCTATCAGGGTGACATGGCGCCGGCGCTCATCGCTTTTGATGCGCGGTGTGTCCTTCAGAAGGAGGACTCAGCACGCATGGTCTCCATGACAGAGCTTTTTACAGGCAGTGGAGTGGCGCCTTTTGCCATCGGGGCCGATGAACTGCTTACGAAGATCATCATCCCCCAACCCGAGGGCGTCTACAGCTCCGCCTACCGGAAGTTGCGACTCAGGGGAAGCACGGACTATCCGCTGGCTTCTGCGGCGGCATTTGTTTCGGCTACGGACGATATGAGGGTCGCCGCATGCCGTGTTGTCATTGGCGCCGCTGGAGCTGCTCCGAGGGTGATTGACCGGGCGTCATCTGATGCCGATTTTGAGGTTATCGCTCAGCGGGCATACGAACTTGCCGAAGGCGCCGATATTCTCCAGATGCCCGGCGCGTACCGGAGGAAGATGGTCAGGGTCTTGGCGAAGCGGGTAATCAAGGCAGCTATTGACGTGATCAAGGGGGAGTAGCAGTTTAGGATCATTGCAAAGTGGTCAATTAGTCCCGCGAAACGCGGGAATCAATTAGCAATTAAGAAGACTGCGGCACTCTGATATCTGGTCGCCTGATACCGGCTTTAACTGTAGGGAACGGTTTGAAACCGTTCCCTGCTTGCCGACTTCAAAGCGCCAAAGTGATACAAGGGGGAGACGTGAGGTGAAAGAGATGAAGAAAACGGCCATAACCCTCAATGTGAATAACGAAACCTGCGATGTGGCAGTCTACCCAAACCGGACGCTCCTCGAAGTGCTCCGGGACGAGCTCCATCTCACCGGAACGAAAGAGGGCTGCGGGGAAGGGGTATGCGGCTCCTGCACGGTGCTTGTTGACGGCGCGCCTGTCCGCTCCTGTCTCACGCTTGCTGTCGCTGTAGAAGGCAAAGAGATCACGACCATTGAAGGGCTCCATGAGGGCGAAAAACTCCATCCTGTCCAGGAGGCCTTTGTCAACCACCACGCGATACAGTGCGGCTTCTGCAGCCCCGGGATGATCCTGACTGCTTACGCGCTCCTCAGGGAAAACCCGAATCCCACCGAGGATGAGATACGCCGCGCCATTTCCGGTAACATCTGCCGCTGTACGGGCTACGCAAAAATCGTCGAAGCGGTAAAGTCACTCGCTGGGAAGGGGAGGTAGGCCATGGAAAAGTTCTCTTATATCGGAAAAGATATGAAACGGATCGACACGGCCTGCAAGGCTACCGGGGAGGCCCTCTTCGCGGCAGACCTTGCGCTACCCCGGATGCTCGTGGGGAAGATATTGCGTTCGCCCCATGCCCACGCGCGGATCGTGGCTATCGATACCTCAAAGGCGGAAAAACTCTCCGGCGTCAAATCCGTTGTCACCGCGAAGGATACGTGTGGCGACAAGTGGGGTGTCTTTAAATACACCCAGGACCAGCAATTCCTTCCCACCGAAAAGGTCCGTTATGTGGGTGAAGAGGTCGCCGCGGTGGCCGCCGTCGATGAAGACACGGCGCTGGAAGCGCTCTCGCTCATCGATGTCACGTACGAAGTGCTCCCGGCCGTCTTTACCATCGAGGACGCGCTGGCGCCCGGCGCGCCACAACTCCACGATGTTTATCCCAACAACATCAATGTCCACGTCGTCATTGATGTGGGAAACGTTGAAAAAGGCTTCACCGATTCCTATCTCGTCAGGGAAGATACCTTTACCGCGCCGGAGGACGCCTATTTCCAGGGGGAGCCTTATGCGGTGGCGGCGCAATTCGACCACGCAGGAAACCTCGAAATATGGATGCCCAACGCCGGGCCGCACCTGAAGGCGAAGCCACTTTCGAATGTGCTCAAGATGCCACTGAACAAGGTCAGGGTGCGCAAGATCACCATCGGCGGCGCCTTCGGAGGCCGTTCTGAAATATCACCCGCCGACGTGATCTGTGCGCTCCTCGCGAAGAAGGCCCAGCGGCCGGTCAAGATCGTCTATACACGGGAAGAGAACACGGTCTGCACGCGGCAGGCCCACTCGATGATCGCCAAAATAAAAACAGGCGTCGATAAAGAGGGCAGGGTAGTGGCCCGTGACATTACCTGTCACATGGACGGCGGCGCGTACAGCTCCACGGGCCCCATTGCGACCTCCGTGCCGTTCCTCTGCATGGAGCAGGCCTACCGGATGGAGAACGTCCGCTATAACGGCTACCGGATTCTCACGAACAAACCGATCCGGGGCATGTTCCGCACCCACGGCAGGGCCTTTGCCTGCGGCGTTGACATCCAGCTCGACATGATCGGCGAAGCGATGGGAATCGACCCGCTTACGATGCGGCTTCGCAACGCCAGGCAGACCGGGGACACCACCCCGACGAAGTCCTATGTGGCAAGCTGCGGCCTCACGGAAACAATCAAGAAGAGTGGTGAGACGTCGCGGTGGGCAGAGAAATTCGGGAAACTGCCGGCCTACCATGGCATTGGCATCGGGTGCAACTCCGTACAGACCGGTTTCCCCATGGGAATCCGGGGCGGCTCGCAGGCTTTTATTAAACTGAACGAAGACGGAGGCGTGACGGTCATTTCCGGTATCGTCGACAACGGCCAGGGCAATGACCACATGATCGTCCAAATCGCCGCGGAAGAACTGGGACTGACCCCCGATGACGTCCAGCTGATCACCGCCGATACGGAGGTGACACCCAGCGACCCCGGCTCATACTCGATGTGCGAGACCTTCATCGGAGGGAACGCGGTGCGCCTTGCCGCGCAGGACGTGAAGAAGAAACTCTTCAGGATCGCTGCCGCTGAGTTTCGCGTCGGCGAGGGGGAGTTAAGCGCAAAGAACCGGAAGATCTTTGTCACGAATAACCCCGAGCAAACGATGAGCATCGCAAAGGCCGTCCGGATCGCGCTTTCGCGCAACGAATCAATCAGCGGAGAAGGTTCCTACTGGCCCAATGTGGACGCGAAACGCGAATGGGTCAAGAACCCCTACGGCCAGCTCTCGGAAACCTTCTCTTTCGGCACCGTGATCTGCGAGGTGATGGTCGATCCTGAGACGGGCCAGGTGAAGGTATTGGAAGTAACGGCGTCACAGGACGTGGGCTACGCGCTCAACCCGAAAGTCATCGAGGGGCAGTTCGAAGGCGGCGTCGCCATGGGGGGGCAGGGTGGAATGCTCACGGAATACCTCCAGTGGTTTGAGGGCAGGGTACTCACCCCGACGCAGCTTGGCTATCTCGTGCCGCTTGCCATCGATATGCCGAAGATTAATACCATCATCGTCGAAACCATCGACCCCAACGGCCCTTACGGCGCGAAAGAGGCGGGCATGTCCGTCGCCATGAGCGCGGCGCAGGCTTACTGCGGCGCAATCAGCAATGCGATAGGCGTCTACTTCCACGAGTACCCCATCACGCCGGATAAAATACTGAAGGCCATCGAAGAGAAAAAGAAGCGAGGGCAGAAAGACTGATAAGATTAAAGGATATAGCGTTTAAAGGAACGAAGCTGAGAAGTTGAGAAGATCAGAACTTTCGCAACTTCCTAACTTCCAATCTTCGTAACTTCGTTTTCTAACGACAACGGCAAACGATAGTTTCTTTAAGGCTGTTTAGGCGAAAAACGTAACCGAATGACGATGCGGGCATCCTTCGACAAGCTCAGGACGAACGGTTTTTCCCCGATCATGGTGAGCCTGTCGAACCATACCATGACCCTTGGACGAGCCGTTATTTTCTAAATAAAGGGAGGGAATGCGAATGAAGGCGTTGGTATTGGGTGGAACGGGGGGGATGGGCCAGGGAGTCGCCCGGGACCTCATTAAACAGGAGAAGATTAAGAAGGTCATTTTAGGCGATATCAATACGGATCCAAGCAGAGTGCAAGATAAGTTGCGCGCCAGTGAAAAGGTGTCGCTCAGCAGGATCGATGTAAACGATTACAACGGCATGGTCAGCGCCATCCAGGATGTTGACGTTGTCGTCAACTGCGCCGGGCCATTCTACAAAACGGCTGTGGCGGTAGCCAGGGCAGCCGTCGAAGCGAAGGTCAATTATATCGATATTTGCGATGACTATGAGGCGGCTGAGATTCTTTTTGGTTCTGATATTGATCAGGCTGCCAAAGAAGCAGGAATAACCGTCTTGACAGGAATGGGATCGGACCCGGGAACAAATAACGTCATCGTCAAATGGTACGCCAATCAACTGGATCGTGTTGACGAGATCTCCTTATTCTGGGTCGTCAGTATCGCCGAGCTCGCGGGCGCAGCCTGGGATCATAGCCTCCATATGACGATAGGCAAAATCCCTCAATATCTGGATGGTCAGCTGGTCTATGTAGAAGGCGGCACCGGTGAGGAGACGGCCGAATTCCTTGACCCCCTTGGCGCCTGTCGGGTCCGCTATGTGGGTCATCCTCAGCCACTGACCATACCCCGCTATATCAAGGGGGTAAAAAGGGTGGTGATCAAAGGCGCATTAATACCCTCGTGGGTAGACGAGCTCATTAAAGAACAGAAAGAGTCAGGCTTTCTCAGCAAGGAGCCCATCGAGGTCAAGGGGAGCAGAGTGGCACCCTATGATCTGACCTTGCGGCTCTGGGATGCCATTCCCGACAACAGAGATAAGGGTCCCTTCGCTTCCGGCTTAAAAGTGATCGTCAAAGGGGAGAGAAGAGGAAAACAAGTGACCTACACGGCCGACATCGTGGGCAGGATGGCGCCCGGGACAGGACTTCCCGCCTCTATCGCAGCTCTCATGTTAGATGCTGGCGATGTTAAGGTAAAAGGCGTGGTCGCCCCTGAAGGCTGCATCGATCCGGAAAAATTCCTTGCAGCCTTGCTGCAAAGAGGCGCCAGAATACATCAAACGGAAACAGTAAAATCGATGCTCGAAGTTTAATATGGATCGGCGTGTTCGAAGGGAGATCCCATGAAAGAGGTCGAAAAACTGAACCTATCGAAAAGTCTGGAACTTTTTGAAGAGGCCACAAAATTGGTCCCCGGTGGTGTCCTGGGCGCCAGAAAACCCGGCGATTTTATCCTGGGAGAATATCCGATCTTTATTGAGTTTGGCAAGGGCGGCAGAATAACCGACGTGGATGGAAATGAATATATTGACTTCCTGTGCGGCTATGGGCCAATTATCCTGGGCTACAGGGAAGAAGAAGTGGATGATGCTGTGAGCAGGCAAATAAGAGACAGAGGCTTCTGCTTCACGCTCACGCAGAGGTATCAGAATCAGCTCGCGAAAAAACTCAGCGAACTTGTCCCCTGTTCGGAAATGAGCATCTTCTTGAAAACCGGTTCAGATGCCACCACGGCGAGCGTCCGGATTGCAAGGGCCTACACAAACCGGATCAAGGTGATGCGCTGTGGCTACCACGGCTGGCATGACTGGTGTGTTGAGATGAAAGGGGGCATTCCTGAAAAGTTCTACGAGGACGTTTATGAATTTCGTTACAACGATCTCGATCAGCTTGAGGACTTGATGGCAAGATATGGCGGTCAGACCGCTGCCATCATCATGACTCCTTTTGGCCATCCCCTTCATCAGAAGATGGAAGAACCTCGCCCCGGGTTCCTTGAAGGTGTGAGAGGAATTGCTGACCGGTATGGTGCGGTTCTGGTCTTTGACGAAGTCCGCACCGGGTTCAGGCTCGCGATGGGCGGAGCGCAAGAGCTTTATGGCGTTACCCCCGACCTTGTGGTCCTTGGAAAAGGAATGGCCAACGGATATGCAATCAGTGTTGTTACCGGGAAAGCTGAAGTGATGATGGCTGCAGCGCAAAAGCTGTTCATATCTTCTACCTTCTTCCCGAACAGCGACGGTTATGTTGCCGCACTCAAAACCATTGAAATACTGGAACGTGACCATGTCCTTGAGGGCATATGGGAAAAAGGGGGCCGTTTTCTGAAAAAAGTCCAGGACACCCTTAACAAGTATGACGTTGGGGCCGAATTAACCGGTGTTGCACCCATGTTTTTTATAACCTTCAAGAAGGATGAAGCGGGCACCCAAAAAGGCAGACGCAACGATTTTTACACCCAGCTTATCCGCAGAGGTATCTTTTTAACCCCACACCATCATGGATATATTTGTTACAGGCACACGGAACAAGATCTGGACATCGCGGCCAAAGCAATAGATGAAGCCCTGGCCTATGTACAAGAAAAACATCAAAAATAACCTTTTTGAATGGATAAAATACCTTGACAACCCAATCAAATATTGATATTTGAAAATTTCATTTTTAAGAAATAGAGGTTGAGATCGAAAAAGCAAAAAAGGCGAAAGGAGGTGACCCGGGGGGTGATTGTGGAACAGAAGTTGCTCGTTTCATCGAATTCTTTTTCTATTGAAAGGAGGAGATTATGAAGGAATTCAAAGTATTTTTAAGAGAGGATGAAATCCCCAAGCAATGGTATAATATTCAAGCAGACTTGCCCACCCCCCTGCAACCACCCCTCCACCCAGCAACAAAACAACCGATTGGTCCTCAAGACCTTGCCCCGGTCTTCCCCATGAATCTGATAGAACAGGAAGTCAACACCAAGGACCGGTGGATTGATATCCCACAAGAGGTCATGGAGAAACTCCTTATCTGGAGGCCCACCCCCCTCCGCAGAGCTTATGCATTAGAAAAAGCCCTGGGAACACCCGCCAGGATTTATTATAAGGATGAAGGGGTGAGCCCCCCGGGAAGCCATAAGCCCAATACCGCTGTGGCACAGGCTTATTACAACAAGGTTTTTGGGATTAAACGGATTGCGACGGAAACCGGCGCAGGGCAATGGGGAAGCGCACTCAGTTTTGCTTGCAGTCTCTTTGGCCTGGAGTGTAAGGTCTACATGGTCAGGATCAGTTATGACCAAAAACCTTACCGCCGATTGATGATGAATACCTGGGGAGCCAGTTGTGTTCCCAGCCCGAGCAAAGATACGAATGCGGGTAGAAAGATTCTGGAACAAAACCCTGACTCCCCTGGAAGTCTCGGGATTGCCATCAGCGAGGCCGTTGAAGATGCCGTCACGTCAAAAGACACCCGATATTCTCTGGGAAGCGTCTTGAACCATGTCCTCATGCATCAAACGATCATTGGTCTCGAGGCCAAGAAGCAGCTTGAGAAATTTGGGGAAAAGAAGGTCGATATCGTTACCGCGTGCGCCGGAGGAGGAAGCAACTTTGCCGGCCTTTCCTTTCCTTTTGTCCTCGATAAAATAAACGGAGCGAAGATGTCCATCATTGCTGCAGAACCCACTTCCTGCCCCACCATGACCCGAGCGCCGTTTGTCTATGACTTTGGGGATAATGTGGGAATGGCGCCCATGGTTCCTATGCACAGTCTCGGACATTCCTTTATCCCTGCCCCCATCCATGCCGGAGGTCTTCGATATCATGGGATTGCTCCTCTTGTCAGCCAATTGATCATTGACGATCTCGTCGAGCCTCGGGCTTACAATCAATTGGAGTGCTACGCCAATGCAGTCCTCTGGGCAAGAACCGAAGGTTTCATCCCCGCACCCGAGACCAGTCATGCCATCTCCGTGGTGGTTGAAGAAGCGAAGAAGGCGAAAGAAGAGGGAAAGGAAAAAGTCATCCTTCTCAACTGGAGCGGCCATGGCATCATGGATCTGGGGGGGTATGAATCTTACTTCAGCGGAAAACTCTTTGATTACCCGTTGCCGGAGGAAGAGATGAAGAGGTCCCTGAAGGATCTTGAAGGATGGCCAAAACCGAAGATCATGAAAAAGGGCAAAGTCGTCGGATGAATCACGGAATCCTACGGGTCCGAGAGACCCGTAGGATTTTTTATTGGATCGCCTTTATAAAGGTCCTCCAGCACACCCAACCGCCTTTTAGAAGGTTTCTTGGGCAACTGGTGGGTCTACCAAAACACCATGATTGAAGAACATGATGGACTCGTCATTCGCTGCCCTCAATTAGGCGGCGAAGTCCCCTTCCGGTTCTGTCGAACCGTTCATGAATCCCTGCCATGCCGGAGAATCATGGCCTGCTGGGAATTCAGAATAGAGATATCTACATTCCTTGGCGAACATTACTCCATCGACCAAATCGAACGTGCCCTGTCACCTCCGACCCAGACGAGGCTTGATACGATTCTCGAACTCATCGAAAAAGCAAAAAAGATAAAAGAAGAAGGGGAGTAACAGATGCTGATCTCTGACCGGTTGAGAAATATTAAACCGTCCGGGGTAAGGCGGATCTTTGACCAGGCGCGTCAGATGAAAGATCCGATCAACCTGAGCATCGGAGAACCCGATTTTGATATCCCCGAACCTCTCAAAGAGGAGGGCATTGAATGGATTAGAAAAGGGTTTAACAAATATACTCCCACCCAAGGCATCCCCGAGTTGAGAGAGAAGATAGCCTCCCATCTAAGAAAGAAGGGGGTCCACTTTGAGGAGGTCATGGTCACGGCCGGCGTGACTGGCGGCCTTCTTCTTGCCAGCCTTGCCCTCATCAATCCGGGAGATGAGGTCATCATTCCCGATCCATTTTTCGTGATGTATGAGTATCAGGTCCTTCTGATGGGAGGGATCCCGGTCTTTGTCGATACCTATCCTGACTTCCGGCTGAGGGAAGAAGAATTCGCAAAGAAATTATCGAAGAGAACAAAATTTATTATTATCAACAGTCCTAATAATCCCACGGGGGCCATCTATCCAGAGGAAGACCTGATGATGGTCATAAGGATTGCCAAGGAAAGAAATCTTTTGATCCTTTCGGATGATATCTATGACAACTTTGTTTTTGATACCTCCTCCTGCCCCTGTATCGGACAACTCTACGGAAACAGCTTGACCTTCGGTGGTTTTTCAAAGGGCTGGGGAATGACCGGATGGAGATTGGGGTATGTGGCAGGCCCTAAGGAAATTCTGCAGCAGATGATCACTCTTCAACAATATACTTTCTCCAGTGTTAACTCCTTTGCCCAGAAAGCGGCGGTCAAGGCATTGGACTTCAATGTGGAGAGTTATATTGCCGGATATAAAAAGAAGAGGGATTTGATTTACAACGGGCTAAAAGAAAAGTTTCATGTCCAAAAACCACAAGGCGCTTTTTATATTTTTCCGGAGGTCCCGGGAGGAAACGCCGAGGCCTTTGCAGAGAAAGCCATCCAGCAGAATCTCTTTATTGTCCCTGGCAGTGTCTTCTCCAAGAGAAATACCCACGTCAGAATATCTTTCGCAGCATCGGAGGAAGTTCTTCAGAAAGGAATTGAGGTCCTCAATCGCATCAGTTAAGATTAAATCAATTATTTAATCGTGGAGTCACACCGTCATTGTCGTTCATAGATAAAGGTAAGAAATCTATTGACCCAATGGCTTGGTGATTCAGTGAGTTACTGTTTACCTGAGGGAAAAATTGATGCCAGTGGATTTACAGGCCGTTTGCGAAATCATTGAAAGGCATGGGTATCAAAGGGCTTCTCTAATTGCTATCCTTCAGGACATTCAGGCGGAAATGAACTATCTTCCCAGAAAGGCATTGGTTCAGGTGGAAAAAAGCCTCGACATTCCCTTGACCCGTATTTACGAAGTGGCCACGTTCTATAAAGCCTTCAGTCTCGAGCCCAGGGGAAAACATATCATTCAGGTATGCCTGGGAACAGCATGCCATGTGCGAGGAGGCGCCAGAGTTCTCGACTATCTTGAAAACCGGCTGGAGGTGAGATCCGGAGCAACCACAAAAGACTTAGCTTTTTCCCTCGAAAGTGTCAACTGCCTGGGGGCTTGTGCTTTGGGTCCCATGATGGTGATTGATAAAAAGTATTACGGAAAAATTAATACTAATAAGATTGAATCCATTCTGAAAAACTATCGGTAAATGTTGAAGAAATGATGCCTCGCCTCAAAAGTATGTCCGCTCTTCAGAAATTCCGGCGGTCCTTGAAAAAATCAAGGGACGAGAACGAGCCGTGCATCACCATCTGTGCCGGGACTGGCTGCCAGGCAACCGGCGCCTCGGAAGTGGTGGAAGAATTTAAGAAGGAGATCATGAACCGCCGTCTGGGGGAAAAGATAGAGGTTCGGGCCAGTGGATGCCACGGCTTTTGTGAGCGAGGTCCACTGGTCGTCATTCGGCCTGATAGGATCTGCTATATGAATGTGGAGACCGCCGATGTCCCTCAGATTCTCTCCGATACAGTCCTCGAAGGGAAGGTGATCGACCGTCTCCTCTATCAAAACCCCATGACCCAGGAAAAAATCATCCACGAGGAGAACATTCCATTTTACAAGTTTCAGCAGAGGACCGTCTTTGGAAGCAATGGAGAAATCGATCCCACTCAGATTGATGACTACATCGCCATCGGTGGTTACCAGGGATTGGAAAAGGTCCTCTCCGGAATGACCCCGGAGGAGGTCATTGAGACCATCAAGAAATCCGGCCTGAGAGGCCGGGGAGGCGGGGGATTCCCAACCGGTGCGAAATGGGAGTCTTGTCGAAAGGCAAAGGGAAAGGAGAAGTTTGTCATCTGTAATGCCGATGAAGGAGACCCCGGCGCTTATATGGACCGTTCCTTGCTGGAGGGGAACCCCCACCGTGTCATTGAAGGAATGCTCATCGGAGCCTTTGCCATGGGCTCTGAAGAAGGGTACGTTTACGTGCGTAACGAGTATCCCCTCGCTGTTACAAATCTCCGCCGTGCCATCGACCAGGCAAAGGAGTACGGCCTTCTTGGAAAGAACATTCTGGGGTCAGGGTTGACCTTCGCCATCAAGATCAATCGCGGGGGGGGAGCTTTTGTGTGCGGCGAATCAACCGCCCTCATGGCCTCTCTCGAAGGACGGGTCGGAGAGCCCCGGGCCAAGTACGTCCATACGGTCGAGCATGGCCTCTGGGACCAACCCACCAACCTGAACAATGTCGAGACATGGGCCAACATCCCGATCATTATCAACCGGGGAGTGGATTGGTATACCTCTATCGGGACATCCGGGTCGAAGGGAACAAAGATCTTTTCTCTCGTTGGAAAGATTAACAATACCGGTCTCGTTGAAGTCCCGATGGGAATCACGTTGCGTCAGATCGTTTACGATATCGGCGGAGGAATCCCCGGAGGCAAACATTTCAAAGCAATCCAGACCGGAGGGCCTTCCGGAGGCTGCATTCCTGAAAGCCTTCTTGATCTTTCCGTTGATTTTGATCGGCTTCAAGAAGCTGGGTCCATGATGGGTTCGGGCGGCATGATCGTCATGGATGAAGATAATTGCATGGTGGACATGGCTCACTATTTTGTTCAATTTCTTCAAGAGGAGTCCTGCGGTAAATGCACGCCCTGCCGGGAGGGACTTCAGCAGATGGGCGAGATCCTTAATCGAATCTGCGACGGAAAGGGTCAGAATGAAGATATCGGGCTTCTCCAAAACCTTTCCCGGGTGATGATCGACACCTCACTCTGCGGCCTCGGATTAACAGCGCCCAACCCGGTCTTATCCACACTTCGATATTTCAGAGATGAGTATGAAGCCCATATCCAGGATAAAAAGTGCCCGGCCAGATTCTGCAAAGGACTCATCTCGCTTTCAATCGATCCCGAAAAGTGCACGGGCTGTGGAGCCTGTTTAAGGGCCTGCCCTGTTGACGCGATTATTGGAGAAAAGAAGAAGCCCCATCAACTGGACGGAGATAAATGTGTGAAGTGCAGGGCTTGCTATGAAGCCTGCAAGTTTGATGCGGTAATGATTCAATAACGATCGAGGTTGGAGGAGCATCCCGCTTCGCGGGATTTGAGGATAGAGGTTAATCATGTTTAGCCTCAAGCCAAGCGCTCCTCGAACATCATTTGCGGTTCCCTTATGATCACCCTAACCATCAATGGCAAAAAGGTTAAAGCCAAAGAAGATACGACCCTTCTCGAACTCTGCCGGAAAATATCCATTTCTATTCCGACTCTCTGCTATCATCCTGATCTTGCACCCCATGGCTCCTGCAGGCTTTGCACCGTAGAAGTGCTCGAGAACGGAACGAGCAGAATGGTCACAGCCTGTAATTATCCTGCCCGATCCGGAATCAAAGTAGAGACACATTCCGGGAAGGTCCTCCAAGCACGGCGTATCCTGGTCGAGCTCCTTCTGGCCCGGTGCCCAAACGTTCCATTCGTAAAGGACTTGGCCCGGGAGCTGGGCGTAGAAAAGACTCCCTTTAAGAGTGAGAATTCGGAAAACAATTGCATTCTTTGCGGCCTTTGTGTTCGTACCTGCAGTGAAATCGTAGGGGCTCAGGCGATCGGGTTCTCAAAAAGGGGAACCCTGAAGAAGGTCGGGACGCCTTTTGAGGTAGACTCTGACAAGTGCATCGCCTGCGGGGCTTGTGAATTCATCTGCCCAACAGGGGCTATCCACATGGAGATGGATCGCATTAAGAAGATCAAACTCACTGACACCGGAACGCGGCGTTATTGCCGATACATGCGTCTGGGGCTGATAGATTTTATGATCTGTTCGAATGGGTTTGAATGTTGGCGGTGTGAAGTGGACCAGGCGATGGAAGACCGGTTTGGAACGCACCCAGCTTTTGCTGTTAAACCTGCGAGCCACAAGCAGCCTTTTCCCGTGAATGGATTCACCTTTTTCCCTGCATTTTTTTACAGTCAGGGACATGTATGGGCCGAACCCTCGGATCAGGTTGTGAGATTGGGCCTTGATGACATGGCTTCTGCATTTGCTATGGAGGCAGATTCCATCCAGCTTCCACCCGCGGGGAGATTTTTGAAGAAGGGACAGATTCTTGCGGAAATGGTGTGCGCCGGGAAGAAGGCACAGGTTCTTTCTCCTATTGAAGGGACTGTCGTTGCAGTGAATCACGACGTGGAAGAATCTCCAAGCCTAGCCTGGAGGGACCCCTACCGGCGCGGATGGTTGCTCATGATAGAACCGGTCCATCCGGAGGACCTCTCTCAACTTTATTCAGGTGAACCAGCGAAAACGTGGTTTACGGAACAGGCCATAAATCTGGCCGCCCTTTTCATGAAATGGGCCCCCAAAACCTCTAAAAAGGGAGCGCCCCAGGATGGACAAGTGATTCGAATGATCGTCCGGGAACATTGGGCCCAACTGACTGAAGTCCTGTTGAAGAATAGTGATAAACTCGAAGCACCTGCCTGCGCGTAGCCGCTTCGGCGAAGGCAGGCGAAATTCGAATTTCGAAACAGTTTCAAATGACCGAAATCTAAATGTCAAAACAAAAAATAGGAAGCCAGAGAAAGCCTAAGGTTTTGGACATTGGGTCATTTGAATCTTAGATTTGTTTCGGATTGGTCCTAAGCGGACGCTTCGCCCGATATTCGGATTTCGGATTTGTTGAGGTCAATGATGTCAGGCACAGAGAAAAAAGTTGTTCTTGGAAATGAAGCCATTGCAAGAGGAGTGGTAGAAAGCGGGTGTCAATTTTTTGCGGCTTATCCCGGCACCCCGAGCTCGGAGATCCTTCCTGCGATCGTTCGTTTTAAAAAGGAAAATAATCTCGACCTCTACGTCGAGTGGTCTACGAATGAGAAAGTAGCTTTTGAGAATGCACTGGTCGCCTCTTATACGGGAAAAAGGGCTGCCGTGGCCATGAAGCAAGTGGGGCTCAATGTAGCGGCGGACCCCCTGATGAGTTCAGCCTATATTGGGACGGTAGGAGGCTTTGTCATCATCAGTTGCGATGATCCCGGACCCTATTCTTCTCAGACCGAACAGGACACCCGCTTTATGGCCATGTTTGCGAAGGTTCCTGTTTTTGATCCCTCCAGTCCAAAAGAAGCCCAACAGATGTTACCCATCGCCTTTGAACTCTCCGAAAAATATCAGATTCCCGTCATCCTTCGTCCTGTCATGAGAGTCTCCCATGCCCAACAAAGCATCCCTTTCAATCCCATTCACAAAGTTGAAAGGAAAGCCGATTTCCAACGTAACCCCCAGCGATGGAGCGCAACACCCAGATTCCGGTTTCTCCTTCATCAGCAGCTGAGCATGAAGCTTCAGAAGATTGCCGAAGAGTTCAATTCCATGACCTCTCTCAATTTCGTGGAGCACGCTCGGGAAAAAGCCCTGCTGGGGATCATTGCCGGAGGCATCGGGTATGCGATTGCCCGGGATACCCTCGCTGAATTGGGTCTCCAGGAAGAGATCCCTGTTATGAAGGTTGGAACTCCGTTCCCATTTCCTACAGGGATTGTGGAGGCTTTTATTCAAAAATGCGATCACGTTTTGATCCTCGAAGAAACGGAACCGGTGATCGAGCTTCAAATACGGGACAAGTCAAAAATCACTGGAAGATTGGATGGAAGGATTCCCAATGAAGGAGAGATGCTTCCTGAGGTCATTACCCAGATGATCTCTGACCTGTGCAAAGAATTCTCCATTCCCGCAAGGGAAGTTCCCTCTTCCTTACCTCTTGAGAAGCTGGTGGCTGGGCTTGGCTTGCCTATTCGTCGGCCGACTCTCTGTTCAGGATGTCCTCATCGATCTTCTTTTTATGCGATTAAGAAAGCCTTCCCGAATGGGATTTTCCCGAGCGACATTGGGTGTTACACCCTGGGAATGAATATGGAGTCGGTCGATACCTGCCACGACATGGGAGCGGCAATCACCTTTGCAAGCGGTCTCTACCAAGCTTTTCATCAGGACGGTAAAGATATCCCCATTATCTCCACCATCGGAGATTCGACTTTCTTTCACTCCGGGGCTCCCGGACTTCTGAATGCTGTCTATAATGGCTCCCGTTTCATTCTGATCATCCTCGACAATTCCATTACAGCCATGACGGGCATGCAACCGACGCCCGAATCCGGGACCACGGCGGATGGCCATCCCGGCAAAACCCTTTCTCTTGAAGAACTGGTAAAAGGATGCGGTGTCAAATATATTCGAGTCGTTGATCCCTACGATATCAAGGATATGATTCGCGAAGTGAGAAGGGCCTACGATTATACCAAACAACCGGAGGGGGGAATGGCTGTTCTCATTTCCCGTTATCCCTGCATCACCCATCAAAAAGAAATCCTCAAGGTCAAGCCCGTTAGGGTGGACATCCGCCATATCCCTCCGCTGGGAAAAGATCTTCCCCAGGTGAAAAGCGGGGCCTTGCCACAATCCCTTTTGCCTGTGTATCAAGACAAAATCG
>Ga0214473_10002337_pt1 | contig 23341 bp, 21 predicted proteins | sample RVTome_7_FD_203509 | JGI IMG/M metagenome (GOLD analysis project Ga0214473, IMG submission 203509) | Soil microbial communities from uranium-contaminated site in the Upper Colorado River Basin, Wyoming, United States - RVT98D197 | ecosystem: Environmental > Terrestrial > Soil > Contaminated >... | reverse complement strand
TTGTATCCCTGTTCAAGAAAAGGAAATATTTTTTGAGCTAAAAACTTAACAGCCCCAAAAAGACACTTCAAAAATCAGAAAAGCCATCCAACCCATTAAATCAAAGGTCTCCTATTATATGTTAAACGATTTCGAGTTGGCGAAAAAATGGATGCTCGCTCAGCTCGAATTGGAGCCGAAAGATGCTGAAGTACTTAACTATCTTGGAGTGATCGAGGCGACTCAGCGTAATGCCAGGCAGGCGGAAAAATATTTCCAGGAAGCCTACCAGGCCGACACCACCGATGTGAGAGCGCCGTTAAATCTGGGTCGCCTCTACGAGTGGGTTGGCCAGCGGGACCAGGCTGAACGCTGGCTGCTCAAGACTCTGCAGATAGACGGCAGCAGCGGGGATGTGTACCTCCTGCTGGGCCGGATTTATTCCCAGAATCCGCAGCGGCAGCCCCAGGCTCTGGCCTGCTTCCGCAAGGCGGCCGAACTTCTTCCGGAACGGGCGGAAATGATCCGTAAGCAGAACATCGAGCCCCTCGAAGCGAAAATCAGATGAGCCGGTCAGGGGATCGCTGGCCCGGGCTGCCCGGGAAGATGAGGAAAACAGAAAGCCCGCCGGTTCCGGCGGGCTTTTTCTGTGTATCCTGCGATAAGCTTCCGTTTTAGCGGATGAGCTCCTCCTCAGGCGTAAAAGTTTATCGCCCCTCCATAACCTGTCCCTGGCAGAGGGCGACTCAGGTGCGGTTTTGGCGCAGTAAGTACTTTCACCGCGTTTTCGATGGTCGCCTGCCTTATCCGGCGTACCATATTCTGCACCTGAATAGTATGCATCGCAGGAGCAATTGCAGCATTCCCTGTCATTTGTTACCTCCTTGTAACAAAAGTCAGGGCGTGGTCCCTGTTATTAATATCGAAGCCAATTGAGCCGGACTTTAGGTTTAGGTTCAGGGCCGCAGCAGGCCGTCTTTTAATCCGCCGCCTGGAGACCGCCGCTTTGCCGGGTATTACGGTTGCCGGGGCCGCCCGTAAATTACTTGGATTTTGCCTCACCCTGGTGTACAATGGAAATGAATAAGTCGAGATCCATTACAGTCAAATCGGCGGGAAAACGGCGAATGGGAAAAGCAGCACTGGTGACCGGCGGGGCCAGGCGGATCGGCCGGGCGATTGCCCTGGCGCTTTCACGGACAGGCTACGATATCGCCCTGCACTATTCGAGTTCGGCAGTGGAAGCGCAAAGCACGGCTGAACAGATTCGCGCTCAAGGGACGGCCTGCGAAACTTTCCGCTGCGACCTGGAACGGCCCGACCAACTGCTGGCGCTCGTAGACCGGGTGGTTGAAAAGATGCCGGGGCTAGAGCTCCTGGTCAACAACGCCTCGGTTTTCCGCCGGGGCTCGATAGCCGAAACCGACCCTTTGCTATTTGATTCCCACCTGGCCGTCAACCTCAGGGCGCCGTTTTTCCTCACCCGCGAATTCGCCGCCCGCTGCGGGCGGGGCCAGGTGATCAACCTCCTCGATTCCCGGATCGACCGGGACGACTTTGCTTATGCGGCCTACACGATCACCAAGAAAGCCCTGGCCGCCCTGACGCGGATCGCCGCCCGGGAGTTCGGCCCGGCGATCCGGGTGAACGCGGTGGCCCCCGGACCGGTGCTGCCGCCGGCGGGGGAGTCGCAGGAGGCGTTCCTCAGAATCGCGGGCGGCGTCCCGCTGGCGCGTCCGGGCAGTCCGGAGCTGGTGGCGCGCTCGGTGCTCTACCTGCTGGAGAACGATTACCTGACCGGACAGGTCATTTACGTGGATGGAGGGGATCACCTGAAGTGAAACGAGCCACAGTCAGGATCAAGAACCTCGCTCTCAGGACCATTATCGGCTTCAACGACTGGGAGCGGGAGAAAAAACAGGACGTGCTGATCAACATCGAGGTCGAATTCGATGCAGGCCGGGCGGTCGAAACGGACCGTGAAGAAGATACGGTGGATTACAAGAACATTACCAAGCAGGTGATCGAGGGGGTGGAAAATACCGGCTACCACCTGCTGGAAACTCTGGCGGACAGGGTTTTGCAGATCGTGATGGCCCAGCCCGGCGTGCTGAAAGCCACGGTGGAGGTGGACAAGCCGCACAGCCTGCGCTTCACCGAATCGGTTTCGATAGTGGTCAGTGCGGACAGGCAGCGATGAACCGTGCGGTCGTTTCAGTCGGCTCGAACATCGAGCCGGAAAAGAACATCGAGCGGGCCCGGAGGATTATCGCCCGGGAGCTCGAGCTGGTGAGCGAGTCGGCATTCGTGCGCACCCGCCCGATCGGCTTCGCCGATCAGCCGGACTTTATCAACGGGGCTTTCCTGATAGCGACCGGCCTGGAGCGCGACCACCTGCGCCGCTACCTCAAGGAAGTAGAAAAGCGGATCGGCCGGGTCAGGCGGCCCAACCGCTTCGGCCCGCGCCGGATAGACCTGGACATCGTGGTCTGGAACGGCGAAGTGGTGGATGACGACTACTACGAAAGGGATTTCCTGAGGACAGCCTGCTGCGAACTGCTGCCCGAACTCGGCCGCCAGGCGCTGGACAGCCGCCCTCAGCCGAAGGCTTCGCCTTGACAGACCCTGGATTCGGTACGATATTGCTTCATTCGGGTACCACTTAACTGGCCTCAACTTAACTGAAGAAAGGCGACCGGATGCCGAGAAAGAAAACGCTCAAAGGAAGGATGAGCGGCAGGAAGATACGCGAGGTCGCATTTTACGCCGGGGAGTGCTGCCTGGAGAAGAAGGCGAGCGAGATCGTCGTTCTGGACTTGAAAAAGGTTGTGGATGTCACGGATTACTTCGTTATCGCGCAAGGGTTTACCGATATCCACGTGCGGGCGGTGAGCCAGCACCTGCAGGAGAAACTCGAGGAGAAATACGACCTGAAGCCCTGGCATGTGGAGGGCTTCGAGAACGGACGCTGGGTGCTGATTGACTACGTGGACTTCGTGGTGCACGTCTTCCAGCCCGAAACCCGGCAGTTTTACCAGCTCGAGAGGCTCTGGGCCGATGCCGGCCGCTTCGAGATCGAAGACCGGACTCCGGAGGGGAAGCCGGCGGAATTCTGAAGTGCAGGCGGGAAACCAGGTGCCTGGCTGGAGCCCATGCTCAGTTTCTATCGTTCATGAGGATTTGCAGCTTAGAAGTCTATTCGTAAATCCCCCCTAACCCTCCTTTGCCAAAGGGGGGAAGTTATCTCAACATATTGAAATGATTGAATTTGGCTGGAAATGAGTTCCCCCTTTGAAAAAGGGGGATACAGGGGGATTTGTCTTAACTCTATCTGGAAAAAATCTGATTTCCGTCTTTATTTAACAACCGGCAGAAGATACACAGGCCGGTTTTTTGTGGTTACCGTCTTGTCTGCTCCGTTTTTCTCTGTGTCGCCACGGTCACCATCTTGATCCCGTTCTGACGGGCCACATCCATCACCTCGATCACTTTCCCGTGTATCACTTCCCTGTCGGCTTTGACCGTCATGACCGCCGGCTGGCCCTCGGCAATTCCCTGGTGGATCAGCTCCGGCAGGTCATCCAGGCGGATCAGCCGGTCGCCGAAATACAGCTCGCCTCTCGCTGTCAGATAAACCGTCATCGGCTTGGCTTCCTGCTGCTTGGGCGGCTCCGCAGTGGCTTCCGGCAGGTCGATTTTAATGGCCGGCTGATCCATGAAAGTGGCGCTCACGGTGAAAAAGATCAGCAGCAGAAACACCACGTCCACCAGCGAAATGAGGCTGATCGCCGCCTTGCGGCGCCTGCGGTTGGAGAACTGCATCAGTTTTCGACCTCCCGCACCGGCTGAACCGGGCTGCCGGTTTTTTTGAAGCTGGCCAGCTTGTTCAGCAGGAAGCTGGCCCAGTATTCGAGCTCCAGGACCAGGCCGTCCACCTTGTTGGTGAAGTAGTTGTGGCTGACCAGCGCCGGGATGCCGATACACAGTCCGGCGGCGGTGGTGATCAGCGCCACCTGGATGCCGCTGGCCAGGGCGCTGGCCTGGCCGATGCCGAACTGAGTGACGTCACGGAAAATCTGGATCATGCCGAAGACCGTGCCGAGGATTCCGAGCATGGGAGAAATAGCCGCGACGGTTTCCAGTATCACCAGGCCGCGCTCCAGTGCGCGGGTCTGCTGGCGGCCGGTGTCGTTTATCGCTTCCTTGATCTCTTCCTTGGGCAGGTTGCGCATGGACAGAGCGGCCAGTACCACGTTGGAAAATGTGCCTTCGTTCTTTTCGCAGATCGAATAGGCCAGGCCGAGGTCTTCCGGGCCCCGGATGTTTTCGATCACCTGGATTATCTCGCGCTTGATCACCTTGGCCCGGCGAAGGTTAAATGCCCTTTCGACGATTATCGCCAGCGCCACCACCGAACAGGCGGCCAGGGGGTACATCAGTACCCCGCCCTGCTGGAAAAGTTGGTACATCAGCCGACCTTCCTTCCGTAACTCGTTTATATTTCAGCGGATGAATTCGTTGTAGAAAAATCCTACGGTTATCTCCAGGTATGGTTCCGGGAAATCGCTGGGCAGCGGCAGGAACGGCGCCGAGGCCGAGATTGAATGGACGCTGGTATTCTTGAGCGATTCGTGCCCGGTATAAGTTATCAGCTCGAAGTCCGTCATGGTGCCGTCCTGCTGGATCTTGAACCGCAGGAAGGTCCGACCGTGGATCAGACCCATGTAGAACGCCGGCGGCGGATAGATGTTGTTCTCGATCCTCCGCTTGAGTTCCTTGAGGTAAGGGGCCCAGTTCCAGGCGTAAGTGCTGAGCTTGAAGTCGCTGCCCACCGGCGCCCGGCTCTGGCGGTTGTCGAAACGGGGAGCGCTTGGAGCGTAGGGCTGGGACGGTTCGCCCTGGGGCTGCTGAGGCTGCGCCGAAGGCTGCAATTGCGGCGGCTGCTCGGTCTGAGGCGGAGCCAGCCTGCCGAGAGCTTCGAGCTGCTTGAGTGCATCGAAACTGCTCTGCTCCTGCTCCTTTTTCTGCTGTTCGGTCTGTTCTTCCCGCTGCCGGTCGGCGCCGTCTGTTACTCCCTGGGGCGCGCGCGCCGGCGGGGAAGGCTCGGGAGTCATCGCCGCAACCTCCGACCTCCCTTCCTGGTAGGGCATCCCGGCCGTTAAGTCCTGCGGAGCTTCCGGGTTGGAAGCGGCCAGGTTTTTATCCGAGATGAATGGCGTGATCTGCTGGACCCGGCTTTCGGCGGCGTTCTCCGGAGTTTCGACGAATATGAAGCTCATCCTGTCGATATCCTCCTTAAGCTCGTCGGCCAGAACCTCGGCCTTCTCGCGGATGATCGCCCGCATCGGCACCCACAACAGCAAAAGATGCAGCAACAACGAAATTATCAAGGCTTTTTTCAGGCTTACATCGTCCGACACACCGGCTCCGGATCGAAAAGAATTTTCGCTGGAAGGATAGCAAACAGTGTCTCGAATGATAAAGGCTTCTTCACGGTATACACCTGCCCGCCCTCCTGGTTCACGCAGCCTGCCTGCCGGTCAATTCAGGCCGGCCTGACCGCCGGCGCCGCCGGTCGCCGCCCCCTGGCCCTCTTTCACCGATCCCACCTCGCGCAGGGTCCAGGAGGAGGTGAGCTTGTAGTTGGTGCCGCTGCCGTCGTCCCGCCAGATTTCCACCAGCGGCGGCTCCTGTGTAACGTGCACGCGCAGGAAAGTGCTGGGTGCGCCCTTGTCGCCGATTCCCCGGCTGTGGCCGGCGTCTATCTGCCACACACCGTTGATACAGGCCACCGAGGCGCTGTGAGTGTGTCCGCAGATGTAGTAGGCCTTGTGGCGCCTGAGCAACTGGACGAAGCGCAGATCGTTTTCCGGGTGTTCGTTAAGACTGTCATCGGTATGGCGGATACGGCCGCTGTCCAGGTCCGGCATCGGCATGATCGGTTCGTGGCCGGTCACGAACACTATTGGCCTGGTGTTGGCTGCCAGGTCCGCTTCGAGCCACCGGTAGAGCGCATCGCTGACGTCACCATTGCTGCCGGTGTCCGAGCTGCCGTCGTAGTACTGGTCGAGCATGGCGAAGTGGGCATTACCGTATTCGAACGAATACGTGGTTTCGCGGCCCTTTTCCGGACCGGGGCGCACGATATGGGGCAGGCCCTTGCCGTCAGCGTTATATTCGCGCAGCCACTGCATGTCTTCCGGAGTTTCCGTTTCGTGGTTGCCGGGAATCGGGTACCAGAGATAGTCCTTTCCCAGGGCTTCTTCAATCTGTAATTTTACGTCCCGGGGCGGATCTATATCACCCGGGCTGACCATGAACTCGCCCTTGCCGGCCCTGGCGACTGCCTCCACCACCCCGCGGAAGTACTGCGGCGAGTTGTACTTGGGTGTGGCGAATTCGCGCATGTCGCAGGTGACGACGAAAGTGAAGCCGCTGTCTGCGGAAGAACCGGCGGAACACCCGGCCGGTGACATCAGGGGGGCTGCCGTAAGAAACAATACCGCCGGGAAAAGTTTCAGAAATTTTCCTTTCAGCATGCCTCCCCCGCGGACGAATTTATAGTCACCGGAGGGCTGAAAATGCTCTCTCCGGCTGATCTCGAAGTGGCGCAGCTTCAAAAGCTACAATCAATTACGCAAAGTGTCAAGACCGGGCGCCCCGCCGACTGCGTCGAGTGGAAATTTCTTGACTCCGCGCCGGGATTCGGTAATCATAACCGGCACACTCGAGATTGGCCTGCAACCCGAACCAGGAGAATCGATTTGGCTGACCGGCTGGTATTGCTGGACGGCTACGCCATGCTTTACCGGGCTTACTTCGCCTTCATCCGCAGCCCGCGGATCAATTCCCGGGGCGAAAACACGAGCGCCGTTTTCGGCCTCATCCTCCAGCTCGGCAAACTGGTGGAGGATTGCCGGCCGGCCTACCTCGCCTTCGTCCTCGACACTTCCAGGCCCACCTTCCGCGACAAACTGTACCCGGAATACAAGGCCACCCGGGAGAAGATGCCGGAGGACATGCGGGGACAGATTTCCTGGGCCCGGGAGTTGATGCAGGACGGGTTCAAGGTGCCGATCCTGGAGTTCGAGGGCTACGAGGCGGACGACGTGATCGGCACACTGGCCAAGCTCGCCGCCGCCAGGGGAATAGAATCGGTGATCGTCTCCGGGGACAAGGATTTCTACCAGTTGATCGACGGCCGGACCATGCTCTACAACCGTAAGGGTGCGGGAGAAGAAACCGAATGGGTGGGGCCGGACAACGCCTCAGACCGGCTGGGCGTGCCGCCCCGCAAGACCGTGGACTTCCTGGCCCTGATGGGCGATTCCTCGGACAACGTGCCCGGCGTGAAAGGGATCGGCAAGGTGGCGGCCGGGAAGCTGCTGGCCCAGTTCGAGTCGCTGGACGACATCTATGCCCGCCTGGACCAGGTGCAGCCGGAGGGCCTGCGCAAAAAGCTCGAAGAGGACCGCAACAGCGCTTTCCTCAGCCGCCAGCTCGTCACCATCCACACCGACCTGGGCCTGAAAGTAGACTGGGACAGGCTGCGTTACGAGGAGCCGGACAAGGAGAAGCTGTCCGAGCTTTTCGAGCGGTTCGAGTTTCGCTCGCTGCGCGAGCGCTACGGACTGGGCCAGCCGCAGCCCGAAAAGAAGGAACAGGCCGGCCGGAAAAACTATCAGCTCGTCGACACCGTCGAAAAGCTGAAAGATGTCGCCGGACAGATTCGCCAGGCCGGCCTTTTCGCGGTGGACGTCGAAACCACCAGCCTCGACCCGCTGGCTGCGAAGCTGGTCGGAGTGAGCCTGGCCTGCCGGCCGGACGAAGCCTGGTACGTGCCGGTGGGCCACAACGAGGGGAAAAACGTCCCGCTGGAGGAAGTGCGCCGGCATATCGGGCCGCTCCTGGCCGACCCCGCGATCGGCTGCGTGGGCCAGAACCTCAAGTTCGATTTCAGCGTGCTGTCCTGCCAGGGGATGGAGACCGAAAATATCGCGGGCGATCCCATGATCGCCTCCTATTTGCTGGAGCCGGAGATGAGGTCGCACAAGCTGGACGTGCTGGCCGAATCGATCCTCGGCTACCGGATGCAATCCTATGAGGAGGTGACCACCCGGGGGAACGAACAGGTCACGTTTGACAAAGTTCCGATGGGGGAGGCCTGCTTCTACTCCTGCGAGGATGCCGACGTCACGCTGATTATCCATCACCGGCTCCGCGGCCGGATCGAGGAAGAAGGTCTGGCACGGCTCTACCGCGAGATCGAGTTGCCGCTGATCCCGGTGCTGGCGCGGATGGAGCTGGCCGGGGTGGCGGTGGACCTGGCCTACCTGGAAAAACTGAGCGCGGAGATGGAGGGCCGGCTGACCGAGCTGGAGAAGAAAGCCTGGGAGCTGGCCGGCCATGAGTTCAACGTGAATTCCACCCAGCAGCTGGCGCAGGTCCTGTTCGAGGAGCTGAGGATCAAGCCCGGCAAGAAGACCAAGACCGGCTTCTCCACCGATAGTTCCGTGCTGGAAAGCCTCTGGGAGGAACATCCCCTGCCCGGCGTCATGCTCGAATTACGCGAGGTGGCCAAGCTCAAGTCGACCTACGTGGACGCCCTGCCACGGGAGGTGAACCCCCGGACCGGCCGGATACACACCTCGTTCAACCAGATCGTGGCCGCCACCGGCAGGCTTTCCAGCAGTAATCCAAATTTGCAGAATATCCCGATACGCACCGAGGAGGGGCGGCGGATCAGGCGCGCTTTCGTGCCCTGGGCCGCTAACCGGGTGCTGGTGGGCGCCGATTACAGCCAGATCGAGCTGCGCATCCTGGCCCACCTGAGCGGGGACGAGTCGATGATAGAGGCATTCGGCGAGGGGCTGGACATCCACACCGAAACCTCCGCCCGGCTGTTCGGCGTCGAGCCGCGGGCGGTCACTTCCGAACAGCGCAGCCGGGCCAAGACCATCAACTTCGGCGTGCTCTACGGCATGGGAGCCCACCGGCTCTCGAACGAGCTGAAAATACCCTATAAAGTAGCCAGGCAGTTTATCGACGACTACTTCGACCGCTTCCCCCGGATCAGGGAGTACATAGACCGGCAGGTCGGTTCCGCCCGCGAAAAAGGCTGGGTCACGACTATCATGGGCCGCCGGCGCAGGCTGCCGGAAATCGGCAGCGCCAACCGGGCGCAGCGTCAGAACGCCGAACGTATCGCCCTCAATACGCCCATCCAGGGATCGGCCGCCGACCTGATCAAGGCGGCGATGATCCAGATCGACCGGGCCCTGCGGGAAAAGTTTCCGGAAGCGAAGATGATCCTGCAGGTGCACGACGAGCTGGTGTTCGACGTGCCGGAGAAGCAGGCCGAGGAGGTCGGGGCTCTGGTGCGGGAGCTGATGGAGAACGCGATCCGGCTCGACGTACCAGTCAAAGTTGACCTGGGCCGCGGCCGCAATTGGCTCGAATGCAAATAGAGTGATTGCGAAAAGTATAATGCTTTCGCACTGACGGTTGAGCATATTGAGACTTAGATTAGCCAGGGTATTTTGGCAATCCCTCTAAAACGACATTACTTATATTGATTGCCGCAGAGCGGCTCTTTCCAGGTCGAACTCAAACTGTAATGATTTATGGCAACCACTGGAGTCTCATAATAATCCGGAGAAAGTATGATCGTAATCGGACTGACCGGCAATATCGGTTCCGGCAAAAGCACGGTGGCCCGGGCCTGGAGAGATAAGCGCGGAGCGCTGCTGATCGATGCCGATGAAATCGGCCGCCTGGTGGTTTTCCCCGGCAGCGAAACGCTCGGGGAACTGGTGAAGCATTTCGGCGGGGAAATCCTGCAACCCGATGGCAGCCTGGACCGCCAGCGCACCGCCCGGCTGGCCTTTTCCAGCCCGGAGAACCTGCAAGAGTTGAACTCGATCGTGCATCCGGCCATCATAAGGACGATCAACAACGAGCTGCGGCGCGCCCTGGCCGAGGGCGTGAGGGCGGTGGTGATCGATGCCGCCCTGATCTTCGAGTTCGGCTTCGACCGCTCCGTGGACGCAATGATAGTAGTGGATGCCCCGCGGGAAGCCAAGATCGAAAGAATGCTGGCCCGGGGCAGGATGGACCGGAAGACTATCGAACAGGTGCTCGACTTTCAGATGGACCCCGGGGAATTGAGAAAAAGGGCTGCCTGGGTCATCGAGAACGACGGCAGCCTGGAAGATCTGGAGCGCGAGGCGCTGGAAGTGTTCGACCGGCTGGCGAAATAGAAAAGTCCGCTTTTTCCCCCGAAAGCGCAATCCCCCTGCAACCCTGTGCAAAAGGAAGGTTAAGGGGGATTCCCATAGCACGACGGTTTTAATCGCACAATTTAACTCGGAGCTTTGTTTCCGGGTAACCGGCTCCGGGCAAGACGTAGGGGCGACCGGCTGGTCGCCCGCAGCAACTTTACAGCGTCAGTCTCGTTCCCAGCGTGCCATAAGTTTGATCACCCGTACGCCCCAGCTCGATCCCGATCCGCAGCAACAGGATGTTCCATTCGATCCCGGCGTAATAGACCGCGTCGGTTTCCGTGCGTTCGGTTCTCAGTTCCAGTATCCTCCTGAGCTTCGCATTGTTCCGGTTGGCGCCCAGGCCGGCATACGGCGTCACCACGAACAGGTTCTTGCTCACCTCCGCCCGGAAAACGAAGGTGGACACTTCCGCCTTGAAGATGTCGAAATCGAGGGGACTGGCGGTCACATCGAGGCTGGCGGTCTTGTGCCAGCCCAGAGTCAGGCTCACCGCCGGGGAGATGATCGAGTTGCGCAGCAGCCCCAGCACGATTCCGCCGCCCAGGTGGCCCGCATTGCTGGGAGTCTCGGCGTTGACGAACATCTGGCCGGCCTTGAAATAAACATCTAACGAGCCGATCCCGTTAATGCCGGGGCCCAGAGTGGAGCCGGAGAGCACCCCCAGGCGGAGCACTCCGGAGGCGGAGCCTGCGCTGGCAGTCAGAATGCCAATATCCGGCCGAGTCAGTGTGCCGGTCAGCCCGACTGAAAAATGTCCGAGGCCGCCGAGCGTGTTGGCGCTCGCCCCGGTGACGCTGCCCCCGCAGGCCAGCGCCCCGAACCACTTGTTGACCGATAACGGGGTCTGGGCGCCAAGTTCGCCGGAGGCCAAAAGGCCGAACAGTACAGTCAGGAACAACAGGATTCTTCTCATTGTCGTTTCTCACCGGTTAAAATTATTTGTATTGCACTTTGCCGAGTCCCGGCACCATCCTGCCGATAATCACGGCGTCCTCGCCCTGGAAGCCGGCCACTGCCGCCACCTCCTCCAGGTTCCTCTGTTCGACGATAACCACCATGCCGATTCCCATGTTGAACACCCGGTAAGCTTCCTCGCGGTCGACATCGCCCTTTTCGATCAGGAATTCGAAGAGCGGTCGCACCGGCCAGCTTCCGGTTTCGATTTCAGCATCCAGGTCGGCCGGGAAGACCCGCGGGAGGTTGTCGGTGAGGCCGCCGCCGGTGATGTGCGCCGCGGCGAGGACCAGATCGCGCTCGAAAAGCTTCTCCAGCACCTTCCGGTAACTCTTGTGCACCGCCAGGAGCGCCCGGCCCAATGTTTCGCCGCTGCCGGGCAGGGGATCGTCGACTCCCAGGCCCAGCCGGTCGAAGACGATCTTTCTGGCCAACGAGTAGCCATTGGTGTGCAGCCCGCTGGAGGGAAACCCGACCAGGATATTCCCGGTCTGGACCTTGTCGCCGGTGATTATCTTTTTGCGGTCCACGATCCCCACGATGAAGCCGGCCAGGTCGTAGTCGGATTCGCCGTACAGGTCGGGCATTTCGGCGGTTTCGCCGCCCAAGAGGGCGATTTCATTTTCCAGGCAGCCGGCGATGAAGCCCTTCATCACTTCGCCAATGTGGTCCGGCCGCAGCTTGCCCACGCTGATATAATCCATGAAAAACAGGGGTTTCGCGCCCTGCACCATGATGTCGTTGACACAGTGGTTGACCAGGCAGCGGCCCACGGTGTCGTGGCGGCCGGCCATCCGCGCCACGATCAGCTTGGTGCCCACGCCGTCGGTGCTCGAAACCAGGACCGGTTCCCGCAGCTTTTCGCCGGCCAGGGTGAACATCCCGCCGAAGTTGCCGGTCTGGCTCAGCACGCCGGCCGTGTAGGTGCCGGCCACCCCGGCTTTGAAGCGGTCGACCGCGGTCCGGGCGGCGTCGATGTCGACGCCGGCCTCTTTATAAGCGTCTTTCTTGCGTTTCTTTTCGCTCATCGCTTGGTTTCGAAAATTAGTGGTTTTATCAACCCGAGTTATTCGTAAAATTTTTCAAGGTTTTTGAAGGGAAACACCTGTGTCTACGCCGGAATACCTGGAGGGGAGGGTTTGAAACCCTCCCCTACGGAGGCATACCCGCGTTTGCACCCGATTACCATCGAGATAATCCCAACCAATGGGCGGACACAGGGGTCCGCCCCTACGATAAAGACAACACCATGCATATGATTCGGCGTAATCACAGGGAAGTTCAATTGAGTGCAACGTAACTGTATTTAAGAAAACCTGTACTTAGCAAATTTGGCACCGCCGCTTGAAGGTGCTTAAGATGGATTGTTCGGCGTCTTCTTCGACTTCAGTCGAAATGCACCAGCCGGCGGAAGCTTTCGACCCGCTCCTCCAGCTCTGCCAGGCTCAGCTTTTTGATCCGCCGGATACTGAAATCCTCGCAGCAGAACGAGGCCAGGGCCGAACCGTAGGCCGCAGCGGTCCGCATGGTATCGAAGCTGCGGCTGCCGGCGCGCTGGATGTAGCCGACGAAGCCGGCGGCGAAACAGTCGCCCGCGCCGGTGGGGTCCACCACCCGGCGCAAGGGGTAGGCCGGCAGCGCGCAGTAATCGTCCCGGCCGGCCAACACCACTCCATGTTCGCCTTTTTTCACCACCACGGTGGCCGGGCCCAACTTCTGGATCTCCTGGACCGCCTCGAACAGGTTGGGCTGGCCGGTGAGCTGGCGCGCTTCTTCATCGTTGAGGATCAGCACGTGGCTGCGGCGCAGCACCTCCAGCAGCGACTCTTTCTGCGACTGGATCCAGTAGTTCATCGTGTCGGCCACGACGAATTCGGGGTGGTCGAGGCTGTCGAGCACGCGGAGCTGTACCGGAGGGTCGATATTGGCCAGGCAGACTGTCCTGCCGGAACGGTAACCAGCCGGCAGTTCGGGCACGTACCCCGCGATCACGCCCAGTTCGGTGAACAGGGTGTCGCGCAGGTTGATGTTGTCGCGGTACTTGCCGCCCCAGCGGAAGGTTTTGCCATCGGTGCGCCTGACTCCTTCCAGGTCGATGTTCGGCCGGTCGAGATCGTCCCAGTGGCTGAAATCCCGGCCCACGATCGAGACCAGCCTGACCGGGGCTAATAGCGAGGCCCCCAGGGCGAAGAAAGCTCCGCTGCCGCCCACCACGTCTTCCACCCTGCCTGACGGGGTTTCCACGGTATCCAGCGCGATCGTGCCCACCGCTATAATCGGTTCGGGGTTATCAGCTGCCATCATGGGGCTCCTTTTACATTTTCTCCGGTGCGTCGATTCCCAGCAGCTTCAGGCCGTCCGCCATCACCCGGCGCACGCAGTCGGCCAGATAGAGGCGGTCCAGCGAGAGTTCGGGATGGGCGGCATCCACTATCCGGTGTTTCTGGTACCAGGCGTGAAAGCGGCCGGCCAGATCCTCGAGATAGGTCGGCAGGTGGTGCGGTTCGAGGGCCTGCGCCGCGCTCCGCACACACTCCGGGTATTCCACCAGGTGAGTGATGATGTCGGTTTCCTCGGGTTCGGACAAATGCGCTGGAACGTGCCGGCCCCAGCGCGAGCGGTCGCCGTCCCAGAGCCCGGCTTCGACCGCCGTGGGCGTGAGGTTACAGATCCGGGCGTGGACGTACTGGCAATAATAGACCGGGTTTTCGTTGGACTGGCGGCGGGCCAGGTCGAGGTCGAAGACCAGGTGGGCGTCGGCCTTGCGCATCAGGAAGAAGTAGCGGGCCACGTTCACGCCCACGTCATCCATCAGGTCGCTTAGGGTGACGAACTTGCCGGCGCGGGTACTCATCTTGACCGCCTCCCCGCCCTCGACGAAACTCACCATCTGGTGGATCACGTAGCGCAGCCAGACCTCGGGGTAGCCCAGGGCTTTCATCCCGGCCAGCATTCTCGGCGCGTAGCCGTGGTGATCAGCGCCGTGGATGTTGATCACTTCATCGAACCCCCGCTCGTGCTTGGCCAGATGGTAGGCCAGGTCGGGCAGGAAATAAGTAGGTTCGCCGGTACTCTTGACGATCACCCGGTCCTCGTCATCGCCGAACCGGGAGGTGCAAAGCCAGACCGCCCCGTCCATTTCGTAGCTCAAATTCTTTTCTTTCAATAACGCGAGCAGTTCCTCGACCTTGCCCTCGGTATAGAGCCGGCTTTCCAGCGACCAGACATCGAAACCGATACGGAAGCGCCGGAGGTCGCGGTCGATCACCTGCCGGATCCTTTCGGCGGCGTACTCGCGGAAAAGCTTCAGCACCTCTTCCTGTGCCTGTTCCTCGCGGCTGGCCGGCCGGTAGCGCTCGCCGTGTTCGACGGCGAACTGTTCCGCGAGCTCCAGAAGGTAATCCCCCTGGTAGCCGTTCTCCGGGAAGGGGAAATCCGGGTCCCAGCGCCGGGCGTAGCGGGCGAAGAGCGAGCGGCCGAGGATGTTCATCTGGTTACCGGAGTCGTTGTAGTAGTATTCGCGGGTAACCCGGGCGCCGGAAGCTTCCAGCAGTGAACTGAGGCTGTCGCCCAGCACGGCCTGGCGGCCGTGGCCCACGGTGAGCGGACCGGTGGGGTTGGAGCTGACGAATTCGACCATGATCCGCCGGCCGGCCAGGCTGTCGTTCCGGCCGTAGTTTTCGCCCAGGCGCTGTATCTCGGTCAGCCGTTCGACGTTCCAGCGGGGGGAGATGCGGAAGTTGATGAATCCGTTCGGCGCCACTTCGATCTTATCGACGCACGAGCCATCGAGGTCGAGCCTGGCGACGATCTCCCGGGCTATCGACGAAGGATTCTTTTTCAGCGGGCGCGCCAGCAGGAAAGCCACGTTGACCGCCAGGTCGCCGTGGTGGGGGTCCTTCGGCCTTTCCACCACGTATTCGGGCGGATCGGTTATCGCCAACTCCTTCAGGGCCCGGTCTACCGCTTTTCTGATCGTTTCTTTCATCAGTCGTGTCGCTCGCCGGCAGAACAGGCCGGCCGCGGCAAATGAGTAAGGGATTCAATTTCAGTTAAAGATTTCCGGAAGCGGCAATATACTGAAAAAGGAGAGTTTATGCAAAGTTTTGCTCGCCGATCACGGTGGCTGGTAAGTCTTGACAGTTAAATGGAATAGAATGTATATTAAGCCCTTTCTCGAAAGGTAAACCGAAGGGAAGACAATCCGGAGAACTCGATGAAGAGGACATTTCAGCCCAGTAACCGCAAGAAGCACAACAAGCATGGATTCCGCTCGAGGATGGCTACCAAGGGCGGCCGGAAGGTGTTCAGCCGCAGGCGATCCAGGAACCGTAAGCGCCTGGCGCTCTGACAGGCCGACTCCGCGAGAGCGATCGGCCGCGTAACAGGGTGCGCCGCCGCCTGTACCTTTCTAACGCAGCATTTCATTACCGCCTCCGGAAGGCCGCCGGAAGAGATACATGGGTTTCCCGCGAAAGCTCTCCATCCGTACCAGCAGAGAGATCGGCGAGGTTCTCGATAAAGGACGACGCTACGCGGCCGGCCCGCTCAAGTTCTACCTGCTCGAGACAGACGACCCGGGACCCAACCGGCTGGCTTTCACTGTCCCCCGCTGCGGGAGGACAATCGTCGCACGTAACCGGCTGAAGCGAAGGCTTCAGGAACTGGCCAGGGCCCGTCCCCTGGCCGGAAGCGGCAGGCTCATAGTCATTCGGGCCCGGGACGGCTGTTACGAGCTGGATTTCGCCGGACTGAGCAGTCTGTTCGGGAGAATCGTCGGTATCATCGAAAGAGAGAAATGACCGTCAGGCCGGCCCTGGGAAAATATCGGAGCGAAAGTGAAAGTTCTTGCCTTACTGAATAAAATAGTCCAGTGGCTGCTGGTGGGCCTGATACGGCTTTATCAGCTCGTAATCGCCCCGCTTCTTCCGGCCAGTTGCCGCTTCTATCCTTCCTGTTCGGAATACGCCCGCCAGAGCCTGCTCAAATACGGACCGCTCAAGGGAAGCTGGCGGTCGGTGCTGAGGCTGGGCAAATGCCATCCATTCCATCCCGGGGGAATCGACCATCCCTGAAGAAGAAAACCGGTAACTCCGCTCTCTTAACGACAAGCCGCGAACCGACCCGAGGAAATGATGGACCGTAACGCTGCACTGGCGATGTTTCTGATCTTTGCGCTCTGGATGGTCTATATCCTGGTCTACTCGCCCAAACCCAAACCCGCTCAGGTCAAGCCGTCGGCCCTCCAGGAAGACACCCTGAAGGCCGGGACGGGAGTGGCGCAGGCCGAGGCTGAAAGGGCGGGCACGGAAAGCCGGACACCGCAGATTCAGCCTGCCGAAGAAGCGCCGGCCGACCAGCCGGTGGACACCGTGGTGGTCGTCTCCGATCTCTATGAATTCCATTTCATCACCCGGGGCGGCCTGCTGAGCCGGGCCTGGCTCAAGAAATTTCCCGCTTTCGCTCCGGGCGAAAAGGCCGGGAAAGACAACCGCGAGCCGGTCCAGCTCGTCCCGGCCGACAGCACCCTGTTTCTATACAGCTATCTGCACTTCAACGGCACGGACCGGACTGTCGAACTGGGGGCGCGGCGTTTCGAGCCGAGCGTGAGAAGACTGGCGCTGAGTGAGAACCGGCCGGAAGGCAGCCTCGAATTCACCAGCCAGCTTTCCGGAGGCGAGCAGGCGAAGATAGTCTATTCTTTCCGCAACGATTCCTACCTGGTCGATGCGGCCTTTCTGCTGCCGGCCCAGCTCCACGGCCGGCCGGGCGGCACCCTGGAAATACTGCTCGGACCCACCCTGCTGTCGAACGAAAAGAATCCTGCCGAGGATTACGACGAATACAACGTGGTCTATTACGACGACGGCGAGGTCGTACAGAAGAAGCTCAAGGACTTGGACCAGAGCGACTGGGCGCCCAGCGGCCAGCACACGATCCTCTGGGGCGGACTCAGAAGCAAGTACTTTCTGGCTGCTTTCTTCGTGCCGGACAAGCCGATGAGTGGGATGAAAGGCATCGGCAGCCTGCAGAGGCACGCCATGACTTTCAGCGGCTATTTCCCCATCCCCGAAAAGCCCGGCCCGATCAAATACTCGTTCTACATAGGACCGCAGGCTTATGAGCAGTTCTCCCAGCTCAACTTTGGCATCCCGAAGCTGATACAGTACGGCTGGTCGATCATCCAGCCGTTCTGCAAGATCATTCTTGTCGTCCTGCTCTGGATACACCGGTTCATCCCGAATTATGCGGTGATCCTGATTATCTTCCCCCTGCTGGTTAAGGTCGTTTTCTGGCCGCTCACTGTCCGCAGCACCAAGAGCCAGATCAAGATGCAACAGATCCAGCCGCTGTTGAACGAGCTGAAAGAAAAGTACAAGGACGACTCGCAGAAGCAACAACAGGAACAGCTCAGGCTGTACCGCGAGCATAAGGTCAATCCGCTGGGCGGCTGTCTGCCGCTGTTGATCCAGATGCCGGTGTTGTTCGCGATGTTTTTCGTCTTCCGCCTGACCATCGAATTCAGGGGGGAACCGGCTTTCCTCTGGATTAACGACCTCAGCCAGCCCGACCCTTACTACGTCCTGCCGGTCCTGATGGGTGCGACCCAGTTCCTGCAGCAGAAGCTGAGTCCCACGCCGATGGATCCGAAAATGGCGCCGATGATGTACGCCATGCCGGTAGTGATGATATTCATCTTCCTGAAATTTTCCTCCGGGCTGAATTTTTACTATACTTGGTTCAACGTATTCAGTATCGCCCAGCAGCTTTATATAAACCATAAGTTTCACAAGCCGGCCAGGCAGCAGGTGGCCCTGAAGCTCGTCGAGGGGGGGCCCGAGGTCCGGAAGGGAAGGGGCCCGGCGAAAAAAAAATAGACAGTACACAGTACTCAGCCTGAAACGATCGAGCGCCCTGCGGAGCTGGCAATTTCGCGGGGCGCTTTGTTTTGGTGGGAGCCGGCCCGCCCCCCGGAGGATTCCCGGGTAGCCTCTCGATTCAAGGGAAAAAATCGAGGGGCGGGTTTATCTGTCCGCCCCTCGGTCTTCGAGGCATAAATGAACGCTCAATCGGGAAATTCCATCTTCTGCCGGCGAAAGTTTCACTCGGCCCGGCGCACGATCCGGAAACCGGTGGCGTTATCCGCCTGATCCGGCGCCAGGGCTTCCCGGAAAGCCGACCGGCAGAAAAAGGCGTCGCTGTTCCAGGCGCCCCCGCGTAAGACTCGCCGGCTGCCGACGGCCGGACCGGTGGGATTGCCCAGGCTGTCCGCTGGGTAATCTTCGTACCAGTCGTTGCACCATTCGCGCACGTTGCCGTGGGTGTCGTACAGACCCCACGAATTGGGATTCTTGCCGCCCACCGGGTGCGTTCCGCCCGCAGCCGGGTCTTCGCCGTACCAGCCCACGCCGCTGAGGTCGCTTTTGTCGCAGCCGGGGAAAAAATTTGTGTAAGAGCCGGCGCGGCAGGCATATTCCCATTCAGCCTCGGTGGGCAGGCGGAAACCGTCGCGGGAGAGGTCGCAGGTCCAGGTGTCGAGGTCGTAGCAGGGCTCGAGCCCGGCCAGGTCGCTCAGCCGGTTGCAGAAGCGCACGGCGTCGTACCAGCTCACTCCCTCCACCGGGTGGTCGTCTTGGCCGCCGGGATTGGCAAGGTCACCACCCAGCACCTCCAGATACTCTCGGCGGGTGATTTCGCAGGCGGCGATCTGGAAAGCGTCCAAGGTGACCTGATGCAGCGGAGAGGCAACGCCGTTCTGGCCGATTCTGAACTTGCCGGCCGGTACTTTTACCAGTCTGACTCCCGCCACGGTAAGGGTATCGTCGGTCAGGCCGCCGCCGACCTCGGGCCTGGCACTAAACGGCTGGACCTCCACCGCCCCATCCCTCACCTCTACGTCGCGGAAGGCGGGTTCGAAGCTGAAGCCGGTCTTGAACGGCACGATCGTGTAGCTGCCGGCCGGGAGGTTGTCGAACCGGTAGAAGCCGTCCGGCCGGGTGGTCATGATCTCATCGACCCCGGTTCCGTTCAGATGCACGGTTACGCAGCTCATGGGCGAAGAGTTCTCGAGCATGATCCCGCTCGCGCTGCTGCCGGAGGCGCCGCCTGCCGAGATTTCGGTTTCGTCCCGCAGCTCGATCCTCCACTTGTCGCCCAAGCGGACCGGGCCCGGGAACTGGGTGAATTCCGTGCGCTCTGCGTTCCATTCGCCGAACGCGGTGGTCAGGGTCATCACCGTGCCGCCGGCTGGCATCCGGAGCCCGCCCTCACGCCAGAAGTTCCAGTGCTGGCCATCGATGTAGAGCGTAAACTCGCTCGTATTCGCCCTGGGCAGGCGGCGTACCAGACTGAGGCCGCGTTTATCTTTCGGTGCTTCCACGTTCTTCGGGCCGCCCCAGGCCACTCCCAGCTCGCGGTTATACTGTTCGGCGGTCGTGCCGGGTGGTTCGAAGCCCCAGCCCCCTTCGTCGAGCCAGGGGCTGAACGCCACCTCGGCCCCCCGCGTCTCATCCCGCACCCGTAAAGACAGGCTGTCGCGTTCTTCCAGCCATTCGATCCGCCAGCGTCCGTCGCAAGCCAGCCCGTGCCAGGTGCTGTTGCCCATGAACGGCGATTCGCTGCGCGAATAGGAAAAAGTGCCGCTCATGAAATAGACTCCCGCACCGTGGTAATCTCCCGGGTCGAACTGGGTGTGGAAAGTGCCACTGCGCGTGTCCTCGAACTCCGCCCGGATCACGCACTCCTCGGCTGGCAGGTAGGTCACGTTGTTCATTTTGCGGTTGCCGCTGCTGCGGATTTCGAGAGGTTCGGCGGAGGAATCGGTTACTCGGAGCGCTGAATCGGCCAATGACAAGTGCCGGCGACCGGCCCTGACCCCGTTGGGCGCCATGTCGTCGCAGACCAGATATAGAGGGAACCCGGCGGCCAGGCATCCCTGGCGGCTTCCCTTGACCGTTATCATCGCCGTCGGTCTCAGGAACACCGGAGCTTGGGTCAGGTTGCCGCTGCCGTCGCCGGTCAGGCGGGCCACCGGCCCCGCAGAGGATTCGACGCTGCCGGCGCCCAGATAAGTGGCCGAAACTCTCTGTTGCCGGCCGGCCAGCCGGCCGGCAGATTGATCCGCGTTCTCCTCGGCGGACGCCAATTGCAGCGAAACCGCCAGAACCAGAACCGTAAAAAGAAGCTTAGTATCAATTTTTCCGGACAAATCCATTACTCCTTCTACACTTTTTGCGGCGAAAGCCGGGTTATGGGAAGAGTTTGGTCGAGCCGATTCGATCGCCGCAAAACTATCTGTAGTCGGCGGAGACGCCAAGGTAAAAATAAGTGCCGGTCCCCTCGAACCGCGGGAAATAGAGGTCGGCATTGAACACGTTGTTAACCCCGCCGTAAAGCTTGAAATTGGCGGCCATTCTTTTCGACAGATAGAGATTGCAGACCGTGTAGCGGTCCGCTTTCTCGGTGAGTGAAAGCCATTGTTTGCCGGTGGAGATTATCCTGAAATTGGCGTTCAGTCCCAGTCTTTCATGAGCGTAGGCCAGTTTCACGATGTTGTTGAAATCCGGCTTTTTAAAGAGCTTTCCACCGCTCTTTTTATCTTTGGCGTCGAGCAGGGTGGCCTCGTCACTGATCGTAAATCCGGCAGGGAGTTCCAGCGCGGCGGCCAGTTCGACTCCCTGAACGGTGGCCTGATCGATATTTTCATACTTGAAGATCGGACGGGTCTGCACGCTCTTGCTGCCGCCGCCGCCGCCACCACCGCCGCCCCCGCCACCACCGCCTCCTCCTCCCCCTCCGCCGCTTCCGCCGGTCTGGCTGAGAGTATCCAGGCCGATCTGGACGGTGTTAATCATATCGTCGATCTCATTACGGAAGAAAGTTATCCTGCTCGAAAGCAGACCGGCTTTTCCTTCCGCAGTTAAGTCATAACCACGGGAAGTTTCGGCGGTAAGCGATGGATTGGGGACCACCAGATTCGTCTGTGTGTCCTTTTGAATGTATAGTTCGTAGATGCTGGGAGCCCGGAAACCTTCTCCGTAAGCGCCCTTGATCCTGAAGTTTTCAGCCAGGGAGAACGTCGCGCCCAGCCGGGGGCTGAATTTCGAGCCGAATTCCGAATGATGGTCGAAGCGGCCGCCAATTATTAACAGCAGCGGGTTGGCCAGCCAGATTTCATCCTGGAGGAAGGCGGCGCTGTTGGATACGTCATCGTCCACTTCGTTATCTTGCCTGATTTCCCAACGGTTTTCGATGCCCGCGCTTAAGAGATGGCGTCCCAGGAACTGTCTGCTGACCCGGCCCTCGACCTGGCGCATGTCTTGCTTCAGGTGGTAAGGCTCCCCGGTCAGGGTCAGTGGCGAGTTGAGCTCGCCGGTCTCGTAAAGGAAGTTTTTCGTGTCGTTTTTGTAAAACGACCGGTAGCCGCGCACCATGAGATCCAGTCCGCCGGGGATTTTGCCATCGTATTGGAGGAAAACCGAGTTCCTGGTCCAATCCGCGTCCCTGACTCCATTGCCCGAAGACATTTCCCGGTAGCCTTTCTGACCGTCGTTCAGGTAGTCCAGGCCGCCAGAAATCCGCCCGGCACCGCCTAAATCCCAGGACAACTCGCCGGACCCGAAGTTCTCATCGTAGCTGTCGCCATCGCTGAAAAAGTCAGCTTTGTCCCGGTCATAATAGTCCCGGCTGCTGAAACTGGTGGAGAAGGAAAAGCCCAGGGGGCCTTTCTTACCGGAGAGATCGCCGCGAAACAGCGGAGTCTCCGCCTCGCCGTAGCGGCTCTGGCCGTAGCGCACGTCAAAGCCGCCGGCAATGCCTTCCGTGGGCTGGCGGGTGATGAAGTTCATCACCCCACCCATGGCGTCGCTGCCGTAAAGAGCGGAGCCGGGACCCCGCACCACTTCCACCCGTTCGAGCAAGCCCACTGGAATGTCGTCCAGGTCTAAGACGTCGCCGAAGCCGGGCGCCAGCCGCCGGCCGTTCACCAGTATCAGGCTCTGGTTGATGTTGAGCCCGCGCAGGCCCGCGCTGACCGTCCTGCCGTTGCCGAATTGCACGTTCAATCCCTGTGATTCAGTCAATACTTCGTGGATTTTCTCTACGCCCAGATTTTCGATCTCACTCCTGGTTATCACTGTCACCGCCGCCGGCACCGATTCGACGTCTTTTTCGGTCAGGGTGGCGGTCACCACCACGCCCGGCATTTCGATTACCTTCTGGCCGAGCTTGAAGTCGACTGTCAGGACTCCATCGCCGGCCAGACGCACCTCCTGGAGCGCGTTGGCGTAGAACGGTGCTTTAGCAAGGATCTTGTATTTTCCCGGCGTCAATCCGCCGATCCGGTAGCCGCCGTCCGCACCGGTGAGTGCATGCAGGCCGCGGTTCAAAACGATCACTTCGGTATTCGCGACCGGCTTGCCCGTTTCGGCATCGGTAACCGTGCCCCGGATTTCGGCCGAGCCGGCCGCAAGCCCGGTGCCGGCTTGAAAGACCAGCGCCGACCAGAGTCCCAGAAATAGCACGGATGCCCAGCGTGACAGCCGGCTCCTCGAAACTGGTGACAAGAAAAAAGTTATGGATTGAACAAACTTTGAACTGGACATGACAATTCCTCCGGTACTTAAAAAAAGACGAGTTGATTGAATGAATTGCGGCAAAGTAATTAAGTAGATGCGCGGATACTTTAATATAAAGGCGATTTATTTAATGTCAAGCTCTAAATGTACGGTCGGATGGAAGCTTGTGGCGACCGCCAGCGGGCCGACCGGAAGAATCGCCTGCCAGCGGGGCGGAAGCCACCGGTTCCTCAAGCTGATAACGGCTATGGCAGAATTGAATCTCTAAAATAAAGGTCTGTAGCTGGCCGGATGGATTTAGTTGTCCTCTAATGTCATTATAAGGAATGTTGGCAGGCTACGGGCTTGAACAGAAAGCCGTTGCCATCGAACCAATAAAGACAAAAAATATCAGCCGTGAATCAGACGTATAGAACACAACATATAGAAACCTTTGATTTAATCGCTGTATAATTTTTCTCGCAAAATTCGATAAAGTTTATTAACTTGTTGTGGTACATAAAGTTAAACCACAACAAGGGGATTTAAATGGTTGGTCAGCTCAAGCCT
>Ga0214473_10002336_pt1 | contig 23344 bp, 22 predicted proteins | sample RVTome_7_FD_203509 | JGI IMG/M metagenome (GOLD analysis project Ga0214473, IMG submission 203509) | Soil microbial communities from uranium-contaminated site in the Upper Colorado River Basin, Wyoming, United States - RVT98D197 | ecosystem: Environmental > Terrestrial > Soil > Contaminated >... | reverse complement strand
AAATGGCACCAGGAGGTCATTGAACATGGCTGAGCTACCTACGCAGTCGCAGGTAGTGATCATCGGCGGTGGCGTCGGCGGGTGCAGTATCGCCTACCACCTGGCCAAGATGGGCTGGACGGACGTCATCGTCCTGGAGCGCAAGGAACTGACCAGTGGTTCGACCTGGCACTCGGCTGGCCTGGTCGGCCAACTCCGATCCGACGTCAATCTGACGCGGATGATGCAATACAGCACAGAGCTTTACGGACGTCTCCCGGAAGAGACAGGCCAGGACACCGGCTGGCGGGCGGTGGGCGGCGTTCGCCTGGCGTCCTCGCCGGCCCGCCTGGAGGAGTTGAAACGCCAGGTCGCTCTCTCGCGTTCGTTTGGAATGCCGCTCGAACTGATCGGGCCCGATGAGGCGCACAAGCTGTTTCCCTTGATGACCCTCGACGGGGTGGTCGGGGCCGTCTACACCCCGAACGACGGCATGGTTGACCCATCCATGCTGACGCGCGCGCTGGCGGCCGGAGCCAAGGCCCGCGGGGTTCGCTTCTTCGAAGATGTCCTCGTCACCGGCATTCAACTCAAGGACGGGCGGGTTAGGTCCGTGAGTACAAGCGAGGGCGAGATCCAAACCGAGGTCGTGGTCAACGCCGGCGGGATGTGGGCCGGCGAGATCGGCCGGATGGTCGGGCTTATTCTCCCGGTCGTACCGATGGCCCATGTGTACATGATCACCAAACCTATCGAGCAGATCACAACCGAACTGCCGACATTGCGAGACCCCGACCTGCTGGTGTACTTTCGAGAGGAGACCGGTGGATTGGTTGTCGGTGGTTACGAACGCAATCCGGCCCCGTGGGCCCTGGACGGTATCCCCAAGGATTTCATGTACCATCTACTGCCATTCGATTGGGATCGTTTCGGCCCTCTAATGGAGTCCGCCATCAAGCGCGTGCCGTCGGTTGAGACGGCTGAAATCCGTCAGCTCTACAACGGGCCGGAAGCCTTCACACCGGACGGCGAGTACCTCCTCGGTCCGACCGAAGTCAAGGGTTTCTGGGTAGCGGCGGCATTCTGCGCCCACGGCCTGGCCGGTGCCGGCGGCATCGGCAAGGTCATGGCCGAGTGGATCATTGAGGGGATCCCAGAATGGGATATCTGGCGGCTGGATGTCCGCCGCTTCGGACCCCACTACGCCAGCCAGCCCTACCGGGTCTCCCGGACGGTCGAAACCTACTCCAAGTACTACGACATCCACTACCCCAACGAAGAGCGCGAGTCGGCTCGCTGCCTAAGGCTGTCTCCGGCCTACCACCGACTGCAGGAGTTGGGCGCGGCCTTCGGCGAGAAGATGGGTTGGGAACGGCCGAACTGGTACACCCCGTATGAGAAGAACTCGGACCTTGGATACCAGCCTGCGGGTTGGGAGCGACATCACTGGTCGCCGGCGATCGGAGTTGAACACCTTCAGACTCGTCAGAGCGCTGGTCTGTTCGACGAGACATCCTTCAGCAAGATCGAGATTCGCGGGCCAGGAGCGATGGCATTCCTGCAGTTCATGTGCGCCAATGACATGGACAAGCCCGTGGGGAGCGTCGTGTATACCTCGATGTTGAACGAGCGCGGTGGAATCGAGTGTGACTTCACCGTAACCCGTCTCGCCCCTGAGCGATTCCTGATCATCACCGGGACGGCTTTCGGTCAGCACGATATATCGTGGATCCGGCTGCACATGCCGGATGACGGTTCGGTGAGCGTCGAAGACGTCACCTCGTCATATGCCTGCATCGGGTTGTGGGGGCCGAAGGCACGCGAAATCCTTCGGCGGGTGGTCATTGAAGACATCTCGAACGAGGCCTTCCCCTACATGACCGGCCGGCGCTTGTCTGTTGGGGACGTCCCCGCTCTGGCGCTGCGAGTGACTTACGTCGGAGAGCTCGGATGGGAGTTCTACTGTCCGATGGAGTACGGGGAGAGGCTTTGGAGCACGCTGTGGGACGCCGGTCAGCCCGATGGACTGGTGGCCGGCGGGTATCGGGCGATCGATTCGCTGCGACTGGAGAAGGGATACCGCTACTGGAGCGCCGACATCTCGCCCGACTACACGCCTTACGAAGCCGGGATGGGTTTCGCGGTAAAACTGGACAAGGGCGACTTCATCGGGCGCCAGGCCCTGGTGAGACAGAAAGAGGTCGGGCTCAAGCGCAAGTTATGCTGTATCACCCTGGATGATCCGGCTGTGACGGCGATCGGGAAAGAGCCGTTGAGGGCGTTGGGGGAGGATGACCCTTTGGGTTGGGTGACGTCCGGCGGGTACGGCTACAGCGTCGGCAAGAGCATCGCATACGCCTACCTGCCCGCCGACAAGGCCAAGGTCGGAACCGCACTCGACATCGAAATCCTTGGGGAGCGCATCCCGGCCACGATCGAGCGTGAGCCTCTCTGGGATCCGAAGGGCGAGCGAATCAAAAGCTGAGTGCCCGGGCGGGAGAAACGGCCCGGTTGGATGAAACAGACGTTCGGGTGTGTCGAACGCAGTCAGTCCGCCACACCCCAATACGGTACGCAGCCCAGACCAAGAAGAACGGGTGCGCCGTGAAAACGACAAAGCGCGAGACGGGGAACATCATCGGGATCGTCCTGGATCTTGACGGGACGATCTGTGTGGGGGAACACCTGATCGACGGGGCGCGCGAGGCGCTAGAAGCAATGCGCCGCATGGGCTACCGCCTTACCTTCGTCTCGAACTCGATCGACGGACGGGAAATCTACGCGCGGCGGCTTCGGCGCCATGGCATCTCCGTCGATGTCGATGACATTCTGACGGCGACAGAAGCTCTGCGGCTCTACTTGCAGGAGAACATGCCCGAGGCCACGCTCTACGCCATCGCTGATCCACCTCTGCAGGAGGTCCTTAGCGAGGACTTTCCTTTCAGCAATGACCCTCAGCAGATCGATGTGGTGATCGCTAGCGTCGATCGGTCGTTCGACTTCAACAAGTTGAACACGGGGTTTCAAGCCTTGAAGCGAGGCGCGCACTTCGTGGCAACGAACAGCGATGCGACATGCCCGACCGACGACGGCGGCGAGATCCCCGATGCCGCCGCGGTCATCGGAGCCTTGGAAGCATGTAGCAAGCGTAGGGTTGAGCAGGTCGTGGGAAAACCGTCGTCTTTCATGGCCCGGCATGCGCTCGAACGCCTGGGGATCGCCGCGAGTCAGGCCATGATGGTCGGCGACAGGCTTGAGACGGATGTCGTCATGGGCCAACAGGTCGGCATGCTGACCACCCTGGTCCTGACCGGGGTATCTCGCGCCGAGTCGCTGCCCGACTCCCCGATCCAGCCGGATTTCGTTCTGACATCGATACGACAGCTCCCCGGTCTGCTCGAATTGCTCGCGTGAGGACCGCCGGATGCAAATCGAGTGCGGCCTACGCGAGGCCCTGGGTGCCGCCGCTGCCTTCTCCAACACGCGCACACTCGTACGGACGGTCTGTTTTGATGTGGGCGGCCGCTCCGCTGCCGCCCACATCAAAACAGACGAACTCCCCCCTCTCCGCATTTTGGGCTTTGGGTAGTGCGGGGAAACTCTGCGAAGGGGGGGTAAGGGGGGTGAGGTCGAACTCGATAAGGTATCTGACGCGATATCAGGCGTTCGTCTCATGATAGGGCGGACCATAGGCCCTCCGTTCCTGAGACCTACCCTCCGGTCGAGAAGTACTTCACCACCTGCTGCGCGTGCAAGGCGCCATCGAAGGCGAGACCGTCCCCGCCCTGCTTCAAGACACCCTTCTCTCCATCCGAGTCGCCGAGGCATGTGAGCACGACATCCGCCTCGTGCAGATCCTCTTTCTCGGTGTAGACATTGGTTGTCGCCACGACGCGCATCCCGGCGGCCTTGGCGGCCAGGACTCCGTTTCGCGAGTCCTCGATGACGACACACTCGTCGGGCTTCAGTCCGGTCTTCTCCAACGCCAGGTTGTAGATTTCAGGATCGGGCTTCTTCTTGCTGACCACATCGCCCGCCAGTACGAAGTTGAAGGGGATGTCGGCCAGGATTCTGGTGGCCACCGCTTGGGCCGCCTTCTCATTAGAGGTGGTGCACACCCCGATCTTGAGACCGGCGGCCACGATTTCCTTCATGAAGCGTCGTATTCCGGGCCTGAGGGGTAGTCTGCCACTTTCGATCAGTTCGATGAAGACGGCCGTCTTACGCTTATGCATCCGGGCGATCAGGTCGTCAAGCTCCTCAGGTTTCACCTCTGCGCCGAACCCCCGCGTCTGATAGTAGTGTTTCATACGTTCTTTGCCGCCGGCGACCTGAAGGAGTTGGTGGTATTCGTCGACACCCCATTCGAACGGGAAACCGAACTCTCTAAAGGTGTCGTTGAACGCCACCCGGTGACCGTCACGCTCGGTGTCGATAATCACGCCGTCTTGATCGAAGAAGATCCCTTTGATCTGAGCCATCGATTTGGCCTCCTCTCCGGTCAGCCTAGGTAGAAATCGCGGATCGTGTCGATGGCCATCCGGTTCTCATCAGCAGAACCGATAGTGATTCGGAACCAGCCATCGCTGTCGTACATGTCGGACTGTGGTCTGAATATCAGCCCCCGGCCCTGGGCGTACTCGACCACATCCTTGCCTTTCTTGCCGGTCGCCTTGCCGTCGAAGAGAATGTAGTTGCCGTACGAGTGGAAGACAGCCAGCCCGGGGATCTCGCTCAACGACTCTTCGATGAGCATCACTTGTTCATTGTTGAACCGAGCTCGCTGCTCAAGGCCGGCAGTGTCGTCAAGCGCGGCGGCTGCGGCCCACATGGGGATCGTCCCCACATTCCATGGGATAAGCATGGCCGAGATGGTCGCCACCACCTCCGCGTCGGCAATCAGATAGCCGAAGCGCAGGCCGGCCAGGCCGTACGCTTTCGAGAGAGTGCGGGTGATGATGACGTTCTTGAACTTTTTCGTCAGCGCCACGCGGGAACGCTCCAGGCCAGCGAACTCAACGTAGGCTTCGTCAACGACCAGCGGGATGCCCGTTTCGGCAATCTGAACGAACGCCTGTGGATCCATGAAGTTTCCGGTCGGGTTGTTGGGGTTGGCGATCACGACGACTTTGGTGTTGGGTGTGATCGCCCTCAGGATGCCCTGAGGGTCGAACTTGAGCTCCTTGTCCTGGTAGAGCATCGGGACCGGGACCAGCTTGCCGCCGACGGCAGCGCAGCGCAGCTTGTAGATCCCAAAGCACGGTGTGTGCTGAATGACTTCCTCTCCCGGGGCGACCAGGCTGCGCCAAATCATGTCGTAGATTTCGCTCGAGCCGTTCCCGAGCATGACATTTTCCGGCCCATCAACGCCGTTGATCTCGGCGATCTTCCCGCGCACGATCAATCCCTGATCCGGGTAGCGATTAGCCATTCTGGCGTACTTGTTTATCGCTTCCAGGACCTTCTCTGAGGGTTGGTTGGGGTTTTCATTCGACATCATGCGGTGAAGCTCGGGTTGCCTCCAGGCCAGCTCGATATGCGAGGAAACGTACATCTTCTGGCCTTTGAGCCAGGGAACAAAGTAGTCGGCCATTTCTTTCATGAACGATCTCCTGAGTGGAATGTGGGGCTGCTCTTTTTGGGATGCCGAGCACGGTCTGGATGTCGTGCCACGATCACGCCTTGCCGGCCGAGCCGAGCATGTCGATCCAGTTTTCGACCACCTGTCGGGTGGCCTGACGGACGGCCTCATCAATCTTTCCTGGATCGTATTCGTCGCGATGGGCGGTGATGTATCCGTCGGTGGCGTCGATCAAGGCATGCTTGAGTTCGGTCGAGACGTTGAATTTCGAGCCGCCCAGCTTGACCAGCCGCTCGACATACTCCGGTGGGAGGCCTGTGCCGCCATGGACGACCAGGGCCGTACGCACACCTTTTCCATTCGCCAGCTCGGCGATCCGCTCCAGACGATCGAAGTGAATCTTGGGGTTCTTGGTCTTGTAGACTCCGTGAGCCGTTCCGATCGCCGGGGCGAACAGGTCAACGCCGGAGCGCTCGACGAATTCCAGCGCCTGCTCCGGATCACACAGGGCCGCCTCATCCTCGGTGACCTTGATCTGGTCTTCGACGCCGGAGACGGTTCCCAGCTCACCTTCGACGGAAACCCCGCCGACTTTGTGGCAGTAATCAGCGACCTCTCTGGTCTGACGGATGTTTTCGTCGTAGCTCTGCTTGGAGGCGTCGATCATGATGTTGGTGTACCCGGCATCGGCACATTGTTTGCAGTATTCGACGTCGGTGCAATGGTCCAGATGCAGGCAGATGGGGACCGGTGCGGATTGAGCCATGGTCCGGCAGATGGAAACCATGACCTCGCGTCCGTAGAATTTGGACGGTTTCACCGAGGTCTGGATGATCACCGGAGCTTTCTTCTCGCTGGCGATTTCAACCACCGCCTCGAGCTGGACGAGACTGGTGATGTTGAAGGCGCCGACGGCATACTTACCCTCGGTGGCTTCGAAGAGCATGTCCTTTGCGCTAACGAGTGACATTGTGCCTCCTGTCTTGAGGTTCAGTTCTTGTTCGTGCAAGTGGAATTCGGGCTGTCAGCCGAGCAAGCTGTAATTCATTTCCCTCCGGTATTCGCCGGTCTCGACGCGGAACAAGTATCGATCCCCGCGATAGTAGGACTGAAGGATCTCGACGCACGTGTCGTGTGCGTCGTACGCCAGGCTTTCGATAAACATGCACGGCACATCCGGGCTGATCCTGAGGGTGCGGGCGATGGCGGCTGAAGGGCGGACGGCGCGCAAGGTCTGGGTGGAGTGGTGCAGATCGATGTTGAAGCGGGTTGTCAGGATTCTGTACATCGAGCCGCGGATTTCCATCCGGAGCAATTCGCCGAATTGCCTGTGGCTGTAGTACTGGCTCTCGAAGAGCAAAGGGGTCTTATCGGCGATTCGCAGCCGATCAATCTTGACCAGGTCATCGCCAGGTTGGATAGCTAACTTGGCGGCCAGGTCGGCTGGGGCCGGCAGTTGCTCCTTGGAGAGGATACTGTCTTCGACGAGTACATCGCCCATTCCGAAATCGTCCAGGAAGCTTGTCATCCGGTCCAGGCGGTGGACCGGAGACAATACGTGGGTCCGCCGGACAAAGGTGCCGACGCCTTTCTCCTTGGCCAGCAGGCCGCGCTGGACCAGGCTGGACAGGGCATGGCGGACGGTGTTCCGGTTTAGCCGGAAGGTGCTGGCCAGCTCGCCCTCAGGAGGCAGCTTTGACCCTGGGGGAAACTCATCGGCGGCGATCCTCCCCTCAAGCCAGGTGGCAAGTTGGGCGTACAGTGGGATCGGGCTGCGGCGGTCGATGACGGGTTCCGGGCTCTGGGACATGTCTACCTGTCTACATGTATACACAAGAACCGGGCCAATTGTCAACTCACCTTCTTCCTAGATTTCGACTTGTGAAGGGCTTCAGGCGCTCAGTTCAACCCGGAAATCAGGCTCCCAGCCTAGGAGTAGACGTATCTCGACCTCGATGGACCGGGGAAGGTTCTGCAGAATCCGGATTCCCAGCCGGCTCACACCATATGTTGAATGACCGCATCGCCGAATTCGGAGCACTTGAGGAGCGTGGCGCCTTCCATCAAGCGATGGAAATCGTAGGTGACAGTGCGGGCAGCAATAGCCCCCTCTATTCCGGCCAGGATGCGGTCGGCGGCCTCTGCCCACCCCATGTAGCGGAACATCATCTCCCCGCTCAGGATGACCGACCCCGGATTGACCATATCCTTGCCGGCGTACTTGGGAGCCGTACCATGCGTGGCCTCAAAAATGGCCGCCCCTGTCTCAAAATTCAAATTGCCGCCGGGGGCAATTCCAATTCCTCCCACCTGGGCCGCTATCGCATCCGACAGGTAGTCCCCGTTAAGATTCATGGTGGCGATCACATCGAATTCGCGCGCCCGGGTGATCGTCTGCTGGAAGGCGATGTCGGCGATGGCGTCCTTGACCAACAGTCGTCCCGCCTCGAGCGCGGCAGCCTGGGCGGAATTGGCTACGTCCTCGCCATCGGTCAGCTTTGTTCGTTCCCACTCGGACCAGGTGTACACGCGGTCAGCGAACTCCTTTTCAGCCAGCGCATACCCCCAGTTGCGGAAGGCGCCCTCAGTGAACTTCATGATGTTTCCCTTGTGAACCAGGGTAACCGAGCGGCGGCCGTTATCGAGCGACCAGCGAATTGCAGCGCGCACAAGCCGTTCTGTCCCTTCACGGGAGACCGGCTTGAGACTAAGGCCCGAAGTTGTGGGGAACCTGACCTTGGCGAATTGCTCGGGCTGTTTCGCCTTCAACCACTCGAAGAATTCCTGATTGGCGGGCGACCCCATCTCGAATTCGACCCCGGCGTAGATGTCCTCTGTGTTCTCACGAAAGATCACCATGTCGACATCTTCGGGACGCTTCACCGGAGAGGGTACGCCCTTGATGTAACGCACCGGCCGAAGGCACACGTACAGGTCGAGCGCCTTCCGCAGCGCGACGTTCAGGGAGCGTATGCCGCCGCCGACCGGCGTTGTCAGTGGCCCCTTGATCCCCACAAGGAATTCGCCGAACGCATCGATGGATTCCTCCGGGAGCCACTCCCCATACTGATCTTGCGACAGCTGCCCGGCGTACACTTGCATCCAGGCGATCTTTCGCCTCCCACCGTAGGCTTTTTGCACAGCAGCATCGAATACACGCACGGATGCCCGCCAGATGTCGGGCCCGGTGCCATCGCCTTCGATGAACGGCAGGATGGGATGATCGGGAACGGAAAGCCGACCGTCAGAGAACGTGATCTTCTCTCCCTCTGGCGGCACGCTGGCGTAGCGATAGGGCATGACTTACTCCAAATGATTGACGATGTGCGTTCGAGGGGTGCCGGGATTATAGCATGCGGGTGTGACGCGAGGCATGGATAACGCAGATCTAGGCCGTCGCCGACTCGCTATTCGAATAGCCGTGAGGGCTGTCCCGATGCCACTCCCAGGCGCTGGAGATGATCTGTGCGAGATCGGGCTGCTTCGGGCTCCAGCCAAGCTCATCCCGGATACGCGCAGACGAGGCAACAAGACGTGGGGCGTCACCGGGTCGGCGAGCGGTCTCGCTGACAGGGATCGCGTGGCCCGTGACTCGGCGCGCCGCCTCGACGACCTCCCGCACCGAATAGCCTTCGCCATTCCCCAGGTTGTAGATCAGCTGGTCGTGATCGGTCAATCCATCGAGCGCCAGTAGATGGGCGTCGATCAGGTCCGCGATATGAATATAGTCGCGGATGCAGGTTCCGTCGGGAGTCGGATAGTCCGTCCCATAGATGCTGACCGTCTGGCGCTGACCGAGGGCCACGCGGAGTACCATTGGAATAAGATGACTCTCAGGTTGATGGTCTTCACCCCGACCCGGCATTGCCCCGGCGGCATTGAAATAGCGCAGACAGGCGTAACGCAATCCCCCTATGCGCCGATACCACTCGAGCACCTGCTCGATCATGAGTTTCGTCTGACCGTAGACGCTGGCCGGACCGAGAGCTGATTCCTCCGCGAGGGGTTCGTCGCTGGAGGCGTAGACTGCTGCAGATGACGAGAACACGAAGCGCTGAACCCGGGCCTGGGCGCAGGCATCGATCAAACCCAGGGAGAGCGCCAGGTTGTTGTAGAAATACTTCCCCGGATCCGCCATGCTTTCGCCGGCCTCGATGAACGCAGCAAAATGCATGACCGCGTCAAAGCCGCCGGCGCCGATGGCCGCATCGAGCGCCAGGCGGTCGGCCAGATCAGCCTGGATGAAAGTCGCCTGATCCGGCACGGCACGGCGATGGCCCGACACGAGGGAGTCATAGACTGTGACCTGATGGCCGGCAGCAAGCAGGGCTCCCGCTGTGGCCGATCCGATGTACCCGGCGCCGCCGGTCACGAAGACGTTCATCGGCATTCTCCGTTACGGGTACGTTGATTGTGCCCGACTGACGTCCATAGAATAGGGATGGGACTCATGAAGCTGGCGTCCTTTCCGCCGTCCTGAGAAATGTCAAGGATCCACTATCGCCTCGGTCTGAAGCGGCCACTGGCCTCACCCCCCGGCCTCCCGTAAGATCATCCGGGACGATCGGCCCTCTCCGCCTTGAGGCCTGGCGATCACCCGAACGCCATATAGCGGAGAGGGGGTGGAAATCTCGGAGGGAGGGGGGCGGCCATGCCGCCCCCTCCCTCCGGAATACCTCTTCCCCCTCCCCCGGTAGGCCCCTCGACTGGAAACGCGACAACAAGCCGGGGGAGGGGGAAGCAGGGGGTGGGGGGCTAATCTCGCCGCTGGCTTAGTCCATCCCCGTATCCGCACAGGGGGGTGCAGCGGGCATTCATTCACATACGCAACGTGGTCAGGGACTCTCCAGACCATACGACGAGAGAAGTCATCGTAGAGCGCCACGGTCAAAGTCATGCACTATTCCTCATCTTCCAGGATATCAAGCCTGGCGATCGAGGCCGCCAATCGCTTAACACCTTCAGAGGCGAAGGTGATCGTCACCTCTTCGTCATCGCCATCGAGGCGCGACGACATGACGATCCCCTCCCCGAACTTCGGATGGCGGATGTGCAAACCCACCCGAAAGCGTGTGGTCGGAGGACCGGAAGCCGGAGAATCCCAGCGGGTCTGGCGCTGGAAGGAGGCCTGGGCCGCCGTAAGGATCCCGGCATGGTCCCCTTCGACGAGATCCGCCGGGATATCCAACAGGAAGCGTGACGGCTCGCACATGGAAGAAATGCCCGCGGCGCGTCGTCGAAATGTGCGCACAAGAAACAGACGATCCTTAGCGCGGGTGAGGCCGACGTAGAACAACCGCCGTTCTTCCGCCAGCTCTTCGGAATCATCCATGGCCCGCTGATGCGGCAACACGCCCTCATCCAGTCCGATGATGAATACCACTGGGAACTCGAGGCCCTTGGCGGCGTGAAGCGTGAGAAGGGTCGGGACGTTCAAAGAGTCGGTCAAGGTATCTTGATCTGACACGAGGGCAACGTGCTCCAGGAAACTGGTGAGATCCAGGCCGTCCATTTCCTGGGCGACGCCCCGCAATTCCATCACATTTGCCCAGCGATCGGTCCCTTCGTCGGTCCCATCGTCGATGTAGGACCGGTAATCCGTTGTGGTGAGGACGCGGTCAATCAGCGCCGGAAGAGGCAGGCGTTCGCGATCGTCCAACCAGGACTGCAGGCTTTCCCCGAACGCCTTGAGACCTCTGATCGAGCGGCTGCCGAGCGCGGAAGCATGCGGCGAGGTCGCGTCGCGTGCCAGATCGAGGAGGATCGTGTGCGGCGCGACGCCCGCCCGCTCGGCAGTGTCGAGAAGAGTCTGCACGCTCTTGGCTCCCAACGCTCGCGGAGGGACGTTCAATACACGAAGCAAGCTGACCTGATCCAGCGGGTTGTGGATCAGGCGAAGGTAAGCGATGAGGTCTTTGACTTCTCGCCGGCCGTAGAACCGCTGGGCACCCACCAGGCGATATGCAAGCCCCGCCCTGAGGAAAGCCTCTTCCAGGGAGCGCGATTGGGCGTTGGTGCGATACATGACGGCGCAATCACCCGGGTCGGCCTCCCCCCGCATCGTGAGCATGGCGATCGTCTCAACGACATAGCTGGCTTCGTCTTGCTCGTCATAGGCCTCGTGAACGACGACCTGGGGTCCTCGACCGCGATCGGTGAACAAGCGCTTGATCTGTCGCCCGGGGTGGCGATCGATCACGGCCATAGCCGCATCGAGAATAGTCTGCGTTGAACGGTAATTCTGCTCGAGAAGAACCATGCCAGATCCGGGGTAATCCTCCTGGAACCGGATCACGTTGCGATAGTCGGCGCCCCGCCAGCGGTAGATCGACTGATCGGCGTCGCCGACAACAAACAGGTCCGGATCTCCGTCCCCCGCCAGCAGCCGAAGCAAGACATATTGGGCGGTGTTGGTGTCCTGGAACTCGTCAACCAGGATGTGCCTGTATCGATCCCGATAGCGCCGGCGAACATCGTCGGCCTCCCGGAGCAGAGCTACGACTTTCATCAGCAGGTCGTCGAAGTCGAGCGCGTTATTCGAGTTCAAGCGTTTCTGGTAAACCTCATATACGCGCTTTACGATTTCGCCATAGTAAGTCGTCGTCGTGTACTCGCTGGGCCCGATGAGCTCATTCTTGGCGGTTGAGATCGCCCCCAAGATCCTCCCGGGTGGGTACTGCTTTAGGTCGAGGTTGAGATCCTTCACTGCCTGGCGCACCAGGGCTTCCTGGTCGGAGGCGTCGTAGATGACGAAGTCGCGGGTGAAGGGGAGCAAGTCGGCCTCGCGGCGCAGCATGCGGGCCGCCAGGGCATGGAATGTGCCGAGGCTGAAGGGGCGCGCGGAGGAGCCGTTCGCCGCCCGCGGGTCGGCCAGCAGACCCTCGATGCGCTTGGCCATCTCGCGAGCAGCCTTGTTGGTGAAAGTGACGGCCATGATCTCGCCCGGCGGGACCGCTAACTCGCCGAGCAGATAAGCCACACGGAATGTCAGCACGCGCGTTTTGCCCGATCCTGGTCCGGCGAGCACCAGCGTCGGACCGGGCGGAGCGCTGACCGCCTGGCGTTGTTGTGGGTTGAGATCGTCGAGCAACGACATCGAGTTAAGACCGATGTGGCTTGATGTCGAGGCTTCCCGCTGTTGACAACAGACCGCCGAGCGGCTGGGCAGGCAGGGCCATGACGCGGCTGGCGGCGAAATACGGGAAGTCGAAATGCACCTCATCGCCGGCGGACTTCCCGGGGATCGGCATCAGGCGGGCGGTCAGCGGCTTGTTCAGGCGGAGGGCGATCGCCCCGACATCGGCCAACACGGCTGTCAGGGCCTCCGGAGTCGCGTTTCCCGGCAGGGGAAGAGTGTCAAGCCCGGCACCGCAAAGGGTTGAGTACAGCAACAGGTCGCTGATGGACAACTCTTCACCGGCGCGCCTGGCCAATGTGGCATCTTCAAGAACGGGGAGGAACAACGCGCAGAAACCTGTGCGCTGAAACTGTGCTTGATCGAGGCAGTCGGCCAGGTAAGCGAAGGCGGCCGCCGTGCCGGACAAACCCACTGCCGGAACGCCAAAATCCTCCAGGGCTGTCCCCAGTGATCGCATGTGCTCCGGATAAGGGGCCATGGAGAAATCGATACCCAGGAAGCGGGTCTCATTCTCTGTGGCGATTGGCTGGATCACCCGCGTTATCGAGGCGGCGTGAGCTTCGATCATGCTCACCAGTCGGCGCCGTGCGGTCGCCGGCGAGGGCACATCGCGCAAGGCGTCGACGGCCAACTCGGCGGCTTCTGTGGCCACTGCCATCGCCGGCATGCCGACGCGGTGGTACGCGGCGGGAAAGAAGGGTGATCCAGGAGGGACGTTGGCCAGCGCCGCAAAGCGCAGGTTGGCAAATCCATTCTCAGAGATCGTGGAAACTCTGTGAATCACCTGCCCGATGGCGGCCGCGGCCTGCAGGTTGAGGCCCCCCTCGGGATCGGCAAAGAGCGCGGAGGCGAAGACGTTCTCGGTCGCGGCCAGGATTTCGGGGATCGTGCCGAAACCGTCCGGTTCGTCGGGAAGGACCGGGCCGAGGGCCGCGTAATCCAGACCTTGAACGAAGCACTCAGCTTCCAGCTGGCCGGCGAGGTCAACCCGATCGCCTGGGGGAACTCGCTTGGTCATCTCCGCCGGCGGTGGGGTGGCCAGACGAAGCGTCTGGACCGTGTACCCGGCCTCGCCCAGGGCTTCACGCGCGGCCTTCAGGCCGGTCGCCATGGAGGCGATCAGACGCGGCTCGAGAGGCCATCCGGGATCGAGGAACCCTGTCAGCGCGCGTATGTTCATTGCGGCTCCCTCTGACGTGCGACTTCGAAGAGAATGACGGCGGCCGCGACGGCCGCGTTTAGAGACTCGGTTGTGTCCGCTATGGGGATGTGGACCACCCCCGACGCGATCTGACGAATCGAATCACTCGGCCCATGAGCTTCGCCTCCGACCACCAAGGCCGACGGACGCCGCCAATCGACGGATGTGTATGGCTCACCGCTGCGCGCTTCCGCGAGCCAGACAGCCAGGCCCGACATTCTCTCCGGGACCAGACGTCCTTCAAGCGGGATGATCGGCAGGCGAAGGTGGGCCCCCATCGCAGCTCGTAGAACTTTCGGGTTGTACGGATCAACGGTCCCCGGGGTGTAGAAGAACGCCTGAACGCCCGCGGCCAGTGCCGTGCGGAGGAGTGTTCCCATGTTACCGGGGTCCGCCAGGCCATCGACGATCAAGGCCAGCGTCAGGGGCTCGGGGTCGGCGAGATCGGGGGTGGGTAGGACCATGAGTATCCCGGGTGGGCTTTGGGTATCGGTGCAAGCCGCCATGACCTGGTCCGATACGCCCCGCACCTCGGCCCCCAGGCGAGCCAGACTGTTCACCAGCCCTCGGCCGCGCGCATCCAGGTGATCCGTATGCAGGACCAGCTGCACAGGCAGGCCTGCGGCAACGACCTCGCGCGCCCAGCGGACTCCTTCGACGACGAAGGCACTTTCGCGCTGGCGGGCGAGTCGTTTCGCCTGAAGCGCTCGCACTTGTTTGATTCGTGGATTGGCCGTCGAGCTGATCATGCCTGGGGAACGCTCTCCGGCCATCGTCGAATGAACTCCGTCACGAACTCCTCCAGCGTTTGCTGATCAAACAGCACAAGGCGGATTTCCCTCACCGAGGTCTCGGGGTGGGTTTCGAGGAAATCGAGGACGCCCTGGATGATCACCCGGGCCGCGCGCGCTTTGGGAAACCCGAAAATGCCTGTGGATATGGCTGGCATGGCCAGACTGGTCAGTCGATTCTGAGTGGCAAGATCTAGGGCACCGTGGATGGCTGCTTCCAGCTTTGTGTCCTCGTCCCCCTCTCCCCAGACCGGCCCCACGGCGTGAATGACGTAGCGGCAAGGGAGACGGCCGGCGCCGGTCATTGCAGGCCGAGCATGATCGACCGGTCCGTTTTTTCGAACCCAGGCGTCGCTTTCCGATTGGATTTGAGGGCCTCCGCGGCGGGCGATCGCCGCCGCCACACCACCCCCGTGTGCAAGGTGTTTGTTAGCTGCATTCACGATGGCGTCCACGTCTTGCTCGGTCAAATCACCCTGGATCAGGCTCAAACGCCGGTCGCCCGGCAGGCTGTGATCGCCAAGCATGCGAGACACGCAGGTACTCCCCAAGGTCGAGAGCGGACGTTCCGGTGATTGTATCATCCGCTATTCGAACGGGGCCAATTCAGGGTCGGGTGAAGCTGTCACGAGCCTGCCCGGGGTGTAGGTCAGATGTAAGGACCCCGGGGGCTATGCCCCGCTACAATGACTCTAGGGCAAATAGAGGACACGAACTGAGCAGCGCAAGACAAGGCTAGGCAGGTCTCAAAGATGAGAATGGAAGCCGCAAGGGACCTTATCGGGAGAATCCATCACAGGCCTGCCAAGATCCGCGGGCCGAATCGGATTGCCCGAAGCCGGCAGGGGATCCGGGCAAGATCATGACACCGATGAGTGTGATCTGGAGGGCGGCAGATTTTGTGATCAGCGAGATGGCGGACCATGCCATGGCGAGGATCCTGGAAGATCCGTGTCCGATGTTCACAATCCCGGAGCACGAGAGGCTGCGATTGACGGCAAAGTGGGATGCCAGGGCTCGCATCTTTCGAAACGTTCGCAGAGGTTTCAGCACTGCGCTGGTATGTGTGCTTCTGTTAGCAGGGATGACCGTCCTCCTGGCGCCGATTTAACCTGCGCCAGGCATCGGCGCGGAATCGGGACGGTATCTCTCTCGATCTGGATCTGAGCGCTCTGCTCAGGCGTCTTGTCATCGAGAGGTGCAAGCGATTCTCACGGCCATCCTCTGCGGCAGGGTCAGCGGATGGCTCAAGGCCAGGGGGAATGTGTTCGGCAGCTGGAGGGTAGGCGGGGTCTATGCGGTTGCTCCATAAGATGGTGACAGGCAAATGGCGACCCTGACCGGCCAAGTCGTCGGGCATTACCAGATTCTTGAGCGTGTCGGCCAAGGCGGGATGGCCACGATATACAAGGCCTATGACCCCGTTGAAGGCCGGAATGTCGCTGTCAAGGTTCTCTCCTCGTTGGCAGCTGACTCGCCGCAATTCACCGCGCGTTTCCAGCGCGAAGCCAAGGTTGTCTCCGAGTTGCGTCACCCGAATATCGTGCCCGTCTTGGACTTCGGCGAGGACGACGGCAAGCACTATCTGGTGATGCCTCTGATCGAGATGGGCAGTCTGGCCGACAGGTTGATGAGCGGGCCGCTGAAGCCTCGCGAATCGGGACGAGTCGTGAAGCAAGTCGCCGAGGCGCTCGATTACGCTCATCAGCACGGCGTGGTGCACCGGGACATCAAGCCCTCCAACATCCTGCTCGACGAAGATGGAAATGCCTTGGTTTCCGACTTCGGTCTGGTCTACATTCTGGATGCAACCGTCAGCCTGACGGGGTCGGCCCTGATCGGTACGCCGGCTTACATGTCGCCGGAACAGGCTCGAGGCGAGAAAGTGACCCCGGCCACCGATCAGTACGCTTTCGGAATCGTCCTCTACGAACTGGCTACCGGCGAGCTCCCCTATGACGGTGAGACGCCGATGGCCGTCGCCATACGGCACATCACGGACCCGATCCCGTTCCCCCGAGAGCGAAACGCGCATGTTCCAGAGACAATCGAGCGAGTGATCCTCAGGGCAACCGCCAAGGATCCAGGCGATCGTTTCGCTTCGATGGCGGCACTTGGGGAAGCCTTTCTGGGGGCATTGGCTTATGCGTTGGATCCCACCTCCAACCCGCCGTCAATGGTGGATCTCCCGGATTCAGTCTTGAACAACCACCCGACGGTCCCCTTAGAAGAACCCGAGCGCAGGCCAAACAGGCGGGTCATGGCCCTGGCCCTTCTGGCGACGGCCATGCTCCTCGGACTACTGTTCTGCCCGGCAGGGTCTCTCAGGCTTCCTGGGATACTGGAGCGTCTCTCGAGCTCGGCAGAAGGAACTGGCCTGACGGTTGCAGATCTGAGCGAGCCCCAGTTGACGGCGATGGCCGGAACCCTGGAAGTGATGTCGACGCAGCTGGCCGAAGCGCAAGGAACTCAGTTCAATCCGGATGAGATGCAAACGGCGGTGGTCGGGTCGTTCCTCGGGACACAAGAGGCCGGGACCCCAGGCCCGCTCGTTTTCGGAGGTGTGAAGAGTTCCTCCACCCCGACGGGAGGACCACCAGGCGAGGGCTCCGCGACGGCCGCCTCGAACTCTACAGCCCCGCCGACACCGACAGACGGGCCGACGGTCCCCGGAGCGCCGAGCGCCACCCCCTTCCCGAGCGTGACCGCGGGCGGCCTGCCTTCTGCAACGAGCCCTCTGCCTACACTGCCGCTACCCACAGCGACATTGCCAGGGCCCCTCACAAGTCCCCCACCCCCAACAGCGACCCGGACGCCGACGATCACCGTCTCATCGACCCTTCCGCCAACATGGACCATGACACCGACGAGGACCGCATCACCGGCTCCGACCGCCACATTCACTCTCGACCCGTGCCTGAATTTGAGTCTGAGCGCTGGATCGACAAGTGGGAAGAATGTCGAATGGGAGCTGGGAAATGGCGGGCCAACCACGATCACGATTACGGTAATCTGGATCGACTGGCCGACTCAAAATGATAAATTGAACAAAGTCAGACTCGCCGGCTCCACCATCTGGGATCAGAGCGATGACGTGCCGCCGTCGGAGATCGATTCGAATTGGAAGGGAGCGAGTCGACAGATCCCGCCAGGGGGTTCCGAGACTCTAACGTTCGAGTTCAAGAAGAACGCCGCAGCGACCGGTTATTCGGTTGACGTTACCCTCGATAACGGGTGCGTCGTTTCAGCCAATCGTTAACTGTAAGTCCCAGAAATGGAGAGTCATACGCGCGGTCGCCGGCACCCTTCGCGCGACCTCGAAATGTGACGCGGCATTCGGGTCGGCGTGCATGAAACGCCGAGCGGGGTTGCGACAGCGCGGCAGACTTCAGGGCAAGCGATTGGGGGAGACTAGCGGAAGATGTTCCCGAGCAAAGCGCCGATACCGGCCAGAATGATGAAGATCGGCCAGATCGTTCCCCAGTCCAGGCCGAAGAGGAAGATCGCTGTGACGGCCAGGAGTGACAGGCCGGTAATGAAGGAGCCGGTGACCGAGCCAGAGAAAGCCGTCCCGCGCTCTCGATAGCGCCTGACGGCCGACTCGAACGCCCCGAAAGCCGGGATCAACAAGAACAACGCCCACCAGTTCACCAGCCGCAAGCCTATGAATTGTTGAGCGAGGAGAACTCCGCCGACGGCGATCAGCACCAGGCCGACGAGCCAGCTCCGGTCGCGTCTGTGTTCGCGTCGCGTCGATCTAGGCTGGGCCGACGAATCCGAAGAGGGGAGGTTCGTTTCGGTCATTGGGTTCTACATGGGGTTCGGGGTCGGTCGAGCGGATCAGCCGCGACCGATGCAGTGGCGCCCGATCAGCCTCCGGCGGCCTCAGTCACCGCGCGAAAGGCGTGAGGATCGCGTACGGCCAGCTCCGCCAGCATCTTGCGGTTGAGGCGGACATCCGCATTCTTCAGCCCGTGAACCAGGCGACTGTACGTCGTACCATTGAGCCGGGCAGCCGCGTTGATGCGCGCGATCCACAGGCGCCGCAGATCGCGTTTCCGCACCCGGCGATCGCGATAGGCGTACCATAGGCTCTTGAGCATGGCCTCATTGGCTCGCCGAAAGAGCCGATGCCGGCTTCCGTACATTCCCTGGGTGAGGCGAAGGATCTTCTTATGACGTCGGCGGGTCACAATCCCGCCCTTGGTTCGAGTCACGCTGGATACTCCTGGGGATCGTTGGGCGTCGGCGGTTGCCCGTCAATCATGTCGGGACAACATGCTTCCCGGCCAAGACGCAAGCCCGCCCGTTTCAAACACGCAACGGTCCGGTGATCAGTGGCGCTTCATCTACTTGGATGCCCCGCCTGAGCGGGCATTCGGGTTGGCCTTATAGCGGCTGAGATAAGGGGCAAGCCGTCGGACGCGCTGGACGATCTTTGCACCTTTCACCGGAAGCATCTCACTGAACAGACGCTTCGATCGATCCGATGTCCGCCGCCGCAAATGACTCTTCCCGCCCTTGGTCCGAACGAGTTTGCCGGCGCCGGTAAGGCGAAAGCGCTTGGCCGTCGCCTTGTGCGTCTTCAATTTGAACTTGCCGTGAGACTTCGCCTTTCGTGGCACTGCCTGACTCCTGAACCCGGTTACAGATAGCGACGCGGACGAGACTTCCATCCGCGTGTGATCACTATTTGCTGTTGGGGCCAAACCTTCGACCGGCTACTTTGCTTTGCCCGGCGCCACGACCATCAGCATCGTCCGGCCCTCCATCATCGGGGCCTGCTCGATCACACCGAGGTCCGCCAGGTCTTCAGCGATCTGCTTGAGGTCCGTAAGTGCAATCTCGGGGTAAGTGATCTCGCGACCGCGAAACCGGATGCGCACCCGAACCTTCTTACCTTCTTCGAGCCAACGCCGAGCATTGCGGACCTTGAATGAACGGTGATGGTCCGATGTCTTCGGCCGGAGGCGTATCTCTTTGACCTCGACCTTGGTCTGCGCCTTGCGCGCTTCCCGGTCTTTCTTCGCCCGTTCGTACTGGAACTTGCCGAAATCTAGGACACGGCAGACCGGAGGCGAGGAGTTCGGCGCGACTTCAACCAGGTCGAGACCTGCCTCCTGGGCGATCTGCATTGCCTCATTCGTTGAAACGACCCCGTGATTTTGACCGTCCGGCCCAATCAGGCGCACTTCAGGGACACGAATGCTCTCGTTGATCCGGAACTCTGTTGTGCTGATCTTGTGCTCCTAGGGTCTTCCGTTCACGGTCTCCGCGGGGTAGAAGGGCCGAGGCCCATCAAGCCGGATGGTACCATGACTTGCGTTGGGTCGTCAAACCCCAATCCCGACAGAATGTCCCCGAAGTAGGCATACGATCGACGCCAGCGCCGGCTGCCGCGGGTCGGGCGGAAGATCGGGGTCAGTCGCGCTCCCTCCACCCGGTCAACCACGCGATAGCCAGTGTCGCGGCCAGGGCGAGGGCGGCTTTGACAACCGATGCCATAGCTGTCGGTCCGGTCCGGGCCTCGGCGGCGGCTGCAGCAACCTCGAAGACGGAGCCTCGCGGAAGGGAGTGTGTAAGGTAGGCCGCCAGGGTCTGGCAATCTGTTTCGTCGAGGACCCCCGGGTTCTGCGGTGGATGGCTCGCCTGGAGGAAGTCGGCCAGATCATCCAGAGAGCCGAAGCGCGCCAGGCTCGAAAACGGGGGCATGACCGGCGGCACATACCGGGGAATGGCGAAGGCAAGATCACCTGCCTTGCCCCCGTGACACCCGCGTGACCAGCAGTTCTGGTGATCCTCCTCCCATACTTCACGCCACTCGTCTGTCAGACCTTGTCCCTTGTCACCATGACACGGCATGCAGTGGTAGTAGTACGTGATCCGACCCAGGTCGATCGCGCCGGGATTCTCTGGAACGATTGGAATCGCGAGTGGATCCGGCTCAGGTGTCGGCGACACGCTGGCTGCCTTGCCTGGGACGGGTGAATCGAGACAGAAGCACGCCAGCAGGAGCAGACCAGGTAGGATGAGGAGCGGTCGGATGAGCAGTCGCTTCCGCCTCTCGGCGGGATCGTCGTCCGTCGGAGACATACTGTCCGCCCTGTCCCCTCACGCTTACGATTGTATTCCTGCCTCGTAGTTCCACCCATGAGAAACGTCCTGGCTCGATCGGTCGAAAGGCAGGCAACCCGGACGCGCGCTACGACGCGGTTCGGGTCACGCGCCTGGCCCCAGGTGTTTGGCGGCCGATGCGGCGGGAGCTGCGGAGTGCGAGCTGGTTGAGGCGGTCTGAGCTGTGCTTTTCGGTACAGGAGGTGAAGCGCTAGGAGGACTTGCCGGGGCTCGAGGAGGTATGAGTGATCGAATAGGTCACAAGCGCGATCGCCACTTGCAGCGAAGGGGCCGGCGGGAGCGCAGCCTCGCGGAGATCCGGCAGACGCTCCGCGGTCGGTCTTACGGGCGTGTGCCTCCTTGGTGGGGCGTGCCTACTGTCAATCTTCCTGCGCATTCGGACCTCCCTGCAGGAAAGTCATTCATCATCGACGATGAACCAGGGGGATGAACGCTTTCCTGCTTCGAATGTAGCACACGTCATCTGAACCCGAACTTACAGACTCCTTCCGTTGGCGTGAACCCCTTTCTCAACCAGGTGGGCCGCAGGCCAAGTGGGCTATTCGTCGCGCGAGATCAGGGGACCCAGTGCTTCCCCAACCGGGATCAACCCCAAGGCTACGAAGGGGGACACCGCCCAGGTCACGGCCAGCGCGATCAGCCAGCGCTGGGTGGTCGAGGCTTCCACCCTTACGGCCGTCGCCAACAGGAGGTACATCCAAAGCGCCAAGAGCGGGAATGTGACGAGGGCGTTGAGAAGGAACGCCGGGCCGCGAGTATCCCCGCGAGGCACTGCGCTTTGGCGACGTTGGGTCCATCGCCAGGCCAGCGCCGACCAGAATGCCAGGGTGTAGGCCAGGGCAATGAAGGCCAGGACCAGTAGCAACCCCGGGTCAGGCCGCCAGCCTGCCAGGCGGCCCCGGCTGAAGAGGTAGCTCGAGATGGCTAGCGCGTTGGCGATCAGGCCAACCACCCCGGTGAGGATCAGGAACGTGTTTGGGCGGCGCATACGTTTCCCCCCGTTCAGGCTGCCTGGCGGGTAGGGGCGAAGCGCTCGCGCTGGAGCTCGCGGAAAGCAGAGGTTGCCAGAAGCGAGTACTCCGCCCTTACCGGCCGTGCGTTCGCCAGCAGCGGCCAGCGGCCGTCCGTGCCTTGCGGTGGCAACAAACCCACCGGCCCCCAATAGCTCGTTTCCCCCAGAAGCCAGGTTTCAAGGGTGGCCCGATCGACGCCTACCGGGGCCAGCAGGCTTTCGATGGCGCGCAGGAACAGCTGCAGGTATGCCTGGCGGTCGTAGGGGATCTCTCCCTGGATCAGCTCCCAGGCGCGGGCCTTCTCGGGTCCCGGGACAAGCAGGAAGCGTAGCCGTTCCCCCGGGCTGAGTGACACTCCGGCCAGCGTCAGCTCCTGGGCGACCCTGGCGGCGACGGTGCGAGCGATGTATTCATCCGGGCGGCGGGACAGGCGGTGGGTGACCAGCAGATCGCGGACGGGGACCTGGCCGGCGCGCAGGCGCTGCAATTGCCGGGCGGCGTAGTTGATCGCCGAAGGCACGGCCGACCGGAAACCGGCCACACCTTGCCCTTTGGCCAGGATCTCCAGCATCCCCAGTTGGGTCTCGCGGACGAAGGTAGGGGTGTCGTGGCGACGAGCCTCGATGCCCCGGACTTTGATCGAGCCGTCCTCGAACGCGCCGAAGTAGCGGTTGGCGACGGGCACGCGTGCTTCAACCCGCGACGGCAGGAACGCAAGCCAGCGGTAAACGCCTTCCAATCCAATCTGCAGCCCGGTTTGCGTCCGGATCTCCTCGAGCAGCACCTCGTAATCAGGTCGCTGACGGGCTCCCGGCTTGTCGATCCACAGACCGTCGACATACAGGTGCAGCACGCGGAAGCCGCGCGCCTCGACCATCTCCTTGGCCCGCAGCAGCACCTCCCGCCCGTAGGCTGTCACGGCTTCGTGGGCCTCGATGCGGCCAAAGCGGGCGTTCTTGTATCCCAGGTAGCCGAAACAGGTTACCAGCAGCCACTTGTGGGCCGAGTAGCGCCGGCGGAAGATCTCCTTGCGCGGGTCGTCCTCCGACAGCTCGCGGATGCGCGCTTTGTATTGGTTGCGTTTCTCCAACAGTGGGGCCAGCGTTTCCGGCACCAAACCCTGGCGGTGGCTGCAAACCGGCGTCCCCAACTCGGGCACTGGCACGCCCTCACAGCATTTGGCCCCGACGGTCTCCGGGGACAAATTGAAATGCACCATGATGCTCGGATACATGGCGGTGAAGTCGAGTTCGGCGACGTGCTCGTGCAGCCCCATCAGTGGGGCGTAGACCAATCCGCCCTTGTCGGCCGCGAGCAGGTCGAGCCCGGTCTTGAGCGACTCGGGTTGGCGCTTCTGCCAGGGGACCAATACCCCGCGACGCCAGGCGGTGGCGACCTGCATGGCGCTGATCCCGGTGCCGGTCGAGACCCGCGCCACGGTTTGCACCGGAAGACCGGATAGACGGGCGATCTCCAGGGCACCGTCCAGCCCATAATCATCGCCCA
>Ga0214473_10002335_pt1 | contig 23348 bp, 17 predicted proteins | sample RVTome_7_FD_203509 | JGI IMG/M metagenome (GOLD analysis project Ga0214473, IMG submission 203509) | Soil microbial communities from uranium-contaminated site in the Upper Colorado River Basin, Wyoming, United States - RVT98D197 | ecosystem: Environmental > Terrestrial > Soil > Contaminated >... | reverse complement strand
TGTTGGACCGTCGATACGGTGGCGCTGAGACGGTCCAACATGAGCCGCCGGTTGATGTACTCCTCCGCATCGGGATAGATGATCACGTCCTGGCCCAGCACCTCCAGCTTGCGGACGCGCCCCAGCAGATCGCGGATGTCCGTGACGGCAAGGTCCCTGACCGGCCGGACGATTCCCTTGACCGCGGTGTCCACCCCATTCGGCACTATCATTCGCAGCTCGAGTTCCTTCCCGTACCGGAGGTGGACCGCCAGCTCCTTCGGCTCATACGCCCGGCGCCGCGCCGCGGGCGAGAATCGGCGCTGCACCCGTTTCTGAACGCAAAGGACGTGCTTGCACACGCCCAGGGTATTCTTGCGAAAGTCCGGACACGAGCAGTACGAGTCCCCCGGCTCCCAGCCGCGCAGGGCCACGCGGTAGGTTTTTCCCGACAGGGCGTTGGTGACCAGATAGTCCGTCCACAGCTTCCGCGGGTCGGCGGACTGCACCGACATGCGCTCGGCTTTGGACCGCTCCTCCCGCTCGCCGACCGCTCGCTGCACCAGTTCGTTTTCACTGAGGCTTTCCACCGGCACCCGCTCGGGCGGAGGTGCGGCGAGTCCCAGGGCCATCTTCTCCTCGAGGATCAACGAGAAGGCCGCCCCAACGTGCTCGCAGGCCGACGTGCATCGCGAGCAGCTCCAGTGAAGTTGCTGATCGGCCTGCGTGCTCCGTGTGATGGTGACGGTGGCGCCGTTGAGACGAAGCTGAAAACGGTCGTCCGCGAACCGGACGTCCTCATGGACATCGATCTCCCACGCCCCCCCGCGCCGCATAAGCTGGTTTGCCTCCGGACCGAGCAGCCTGCACGCGTGCTGATACGTCAACCGCGACAGGCGATCCTTGAGCGTCAGCTCACGCTTCCCGTTGGACTTCACCGCAACATGCATCGTCTTGTTCACCTGGTGTCTCGATGACCCGAACGTCCTTGCCGTGCTAGCGCCATGGCCGGCTTCGCCTCCATGTGCCGCCCCAAGGCCTGAGCAAAATCGCCGCAAACGAGCACGGCCGCGCCGGCCCGCAGGATTGGCAGAACGCCTTTGGGACCGAACATCCTTTGGCGAATCGCGCCCGATCGAAGGCAGTCAGGTCCTCGTACCCGTAGCTGTCGAGGTAGCTCTGAAAGAGGTCGATGATGGCGGCGGGCGAGGCGCTCGACCGCGGGTTGCCCGGCCCCGTCTCGGTGAGGAATTGATCCAGTGTGTCGGCGATCGTGGTCACGGCCTGTGCCTCCATGCGGGCCCGCGAATGGTCGGCGTTAATGTACCACCGTTGCCCGCAGCCTTCCATCCCCCGCTGCGGTCGAAACAAATCACAGGTTCGCGGACACAAGGCATCCCTTCGGTTTCGTCCAGCCGGCGTGCCTCGGGTGCCCCCCGCCGCCTCACGGTCGGAGGGTCATCTTCAGGGTCACGTGGCGGGCGTTCTCCACGCGAACGTCCATGTCGGCGATTTGCCGGCCCTCAAAGCCATGTCGCGTTAACTCGTACACGATCGCGTTCACTGTCTCGGACATCCGCTCATCCTCGCCCAGCTCGACGAGGAGTTCAGCGGTCTCCACCTGTCGTCGTTCGTCGTTCATGGTCTCGCCCTCCCATCTTGGATGCGGTGCCTTGCTCCCCCAAAGACGCCGCACGGGCACGCTCGATTCATCCGCCTCCGTGTTTTAGTGTCGCCCCCGGACCCAGCCGCGACGGTCCGGGCGGTCATGGGAATGACCCGCGGTGCCTTGGGGAAGCAGGACGCAACCCTCCGTCGCCGCACGGGATCAACCATCGACACGTCGCCCGCTGGCGTGTAGAATCTCGGTGATGCTGCGACGCCTTAGGTCGGAGCGCAGCATCGACAATCTGGAAACAAGATATACCAACGGAGAGGTGCCATGAGTGCGCCAAGTGCTGGCCGAAGCAGTCGAATCCTGTGTTTTGTGTATGGGGCGATGATGTACGTGCTGTTCCTGGGCACGTTCCTCTACGCCATCGGCTTCGTGGGCAATCTGGTCGTGCCCAAGTCGATCGACACCGGCATCGTCGAGCCGGTGAGCATCGCCATCCCCATCAACGCCCTCCTGCTGGCGCTCTTCGCCATCCAGCACGCAGTCATGGCCCGTCCGTGGTTCAAGCATCGCTGGACAAAGATCGTGCCCATGCCGATCGAGCGCAGCACCTTCGTTTTCGCCTCGTGCGTGGTGCTGATTCTGATGTACTGGCAGTGGCGGCCGATGCCGGAGGTGATCTGGAGCGTCGAACATCCCTTGGCCCGAAGCCTGCTCTACGGGCTGTTCGCCGCCGGCTGGGTGATGGTCCTTTACGCCAGCGCCTGCATCGATCACTTCGACCTCTTCGGGCTGCGCCAGGTGGTCCTGCACCTTCGCGGTAAGGAGTACACCCATCCCGGATTCGCCATGCCCTGGCTGTACCAGACGGTGCGCAACCCGCTCATGCTCGGCTTCCTGATCGCCTTCTGGTCCACGCCGGTCATGACCCAGGGGCATCTGCTCTTCGCCATCATGACCACCGGGTACATCCTGGTCGGCATTCGCATGGAGGAGGGCGATCTCCTCCGCGTCCTTGGCGAGGAATACCGGCAATACCGCGAGCGGACGCCGATGATCCTCCCCTTCGCCCGGCGCAACCCGGCAGCGCAGCGGGGCATGCCGCCAGGCGTCGAAGCCTGATGGGCACCTTGTAATCGCCGGTCGTTCGCGGGCGTAGCACTCTCCGTTCGGATGACTCAGCGGCCATTCGTCACCCACGCCTCGCGCCTGCGGATCTGGACCGCGGGTCGTACGGGTTTCGGCGGTTTCCCTCCTCCGGCAACGTAGCGGAACTGCTTGAGATCGCCGAGCGTCTCCCGAGCGACCGGGGTCTCGCCCTCCCAGCCGCTCGGTCAGGCGATTCGCGAGGCCGCTATGACCCGGCTCCGCCCCGTGTTGATGACCGGCTTGGTGGCCAGCCTCGGCTTCGTGCCCATGGCCCTCAACACCGGCGTCGGCGCTGAAGTACAGCGCCCCCTGGCCACGGTGGTCATCGGCTGCGTCATCACCTCGACCGTGCTGACCCTCCTCGTGCTCCCGGTGCTCTACAGCGTCCTTGCGTCGCGGGTAACGTCCAACGTCGGCGAGGCACCGGATTAGAGATACCCCAACTGCGGTCGCCTCGCCGGCGGCTTCAGCCCGCACGAGGGCGCCACGCCGTCGCGAAGCGTCGGCGTGGTGTGGCGTTCACCTCACGTACCGCATGCCCACCCGCCTTCGGCGTGAGGGCATGGCACCCGGCGCGAACGAGCGCTGAACCGCGTGGCTTCAGCCCGGGCGACGACTCGACTAAGTAGAAACGACGAAAGAATCACGCTCTTTTCGATAGGAAATCGCTGGCTCCAAAACTCGTGCCGCTGCCGCAATGTTAGCTCCTACAAGGACTTATGACGCCGCGGAGCCTGTGGCTGATCGGTTAAATCATTCTGCGTTCCTACTTAGCCGCGGGCGCGGCGATAGCCGACCGTAGGGTCCGCTGTGCGGACCATGCGAGGCGCGATCGAATCGTCGATCCGCCATCGTCAGCCGTACTTGTTTTCGCAAAGCAGGCATTTAGAATGGCTTCGTTTTGCAAGTACGTTTTTTTCGTAGTGTCATCGCGTGTCACCTCCGCAGTCCCATTGGGGAATGACGAATGTCGCATGCACGCTCCGCAGGTCATAGCGCGGCAGTCCTCCGGTTGAACAACGCGCCGCCTGATCGGCGAGCGGTCACGTTGCCGCGGACAGGGCCTTCTACCCGACGTATCGAGCGAACCACAGGGATGGCATCGCGATCGGGCGCTGCCGTCTTGGAGCGGCGGGCGGGCGCGAGCGGATGCCACCCAGCGCCGAGGCGCGTGGCTGCTCCCCTTGACGCGCAGCGTCCAGGGTCAGCCCGCGCGAACGCTCGGCTGCCGCCGGACGCCGCGGCAACTGGATGGGGGGCCCGGTGATTGAGTGTCCCTTAATGGCACGGTTGGTAGGGCACTATCCCTTAGCGGTGCTCCACGGTCGCTTCACGGCGGGCGATGAGGGTGCCCGCGGTCAGGCCGAGGAGGGTGAGGACGAGCAGGCCCCATTCAGATACGGCGGGGATGACCGGGGCCGTGGCGAGGGTGAAGGAGACGGTGTTGGCTTCGGGCGGGGTGAGGCCAGTGTCGAGGGTGAAGGTCGTGGTCTCGCCGACCAGAAGGGGCGGGTCGACGACGATCTCGAGCCGGGTGGGCTGGTCGTTGTCCAGGCGGCGGGTCTGCTTGACCACCGGGGGCGGGCCGCCGCCGGTGACCTGGACGGTGATGTCCTGGGGATACACGTAGCACGGGGTGTCGAAAGTCACCACGAACCGGTCGAACCCCGGGTGCTGCTGCGGGTCGACGAACCCGCTCGGCGGGTCGGAGGAGACCAGCCGCTCCCCGCTGGATAGCGTTCCGTAGCGCACGAAGTCCCAGGCGTTCTCAGCGTTGGGGATGAAATCGGCAGCGGAGCCGCCCTGCGCCCGCATGGAAACGACATGTGTCGAGAAGCCGTTGAATTCTTCCCGCTCGAGGAACACGTGCCCGTCGACGGAGACCCGGTAATGCGTACCATCCGGGCTCTCGTAGCGGTAGGTCCGGAACTCGTTGAGCGGGTGGCCTGAGACGACGATTCCGCCGCTCTGGTCGATGGTGCCGTCTCCGTACATGTTGACGATCTCATCGGTGCCCCGGTACTGAACGAGGAACTGCCCGTCGGTATCGAAGCGGATCCGCGATTTCGGGCGGTTCGACCGGAAGCGCCACTCGACCCAGAGGGAAGGGGGGGGGCCGTAGGATACCGGGCGATGTCGAATTGATACCCAACAAAGACGCCGAGGTGAGGCCAGCGCATGACGTAATGTCCGTTCTCGAGCGAATCGAAACAGTACGGCGGTGCGCACGGATTGGAGCCATCCGCCACTTCGGAAGGGTGAACGTCGCCCTCGTACGCGAAGAGGACCTCGTCGGCGGACGCAACGGACGCGAGGGAAGCGCCCACAACCGAAGCCAACAGCGGCCCGAGCGAAGCGACGCAGCGGGGCGTTGACATGAGGCACCTCCTCCAGGCCCTTGGCAGCAGCCTTAGCCGCCCGACCGGAGGATCGAAAGTACCGTGTTCCACTGCTGAGTTCAAGGGGCGAGCGGGGCCGAGAGCGGCGTCGAGCCTTGATCGCCGCTGCCGTCGGGATGGGCATCGGCGGCTGGGGCCTGTCCAACCGCCCAGGGGTGCCCTGGCTCCGGCGTACCGGAGTCGGAACGTAAGTTATTGCGGCGTCGTAGGTTAGCTCAGCATGACAGCGGTCCCGTCGGCGCCGCCACCCGCTACCGGGGAGGCGCCGCTGGTTTACCGTCGGCACACGCGGGCCACAGTGCCCGTGCTGGGCTCGGCTCGCCTGCACACATCTTCTTTCATCATCCTTTGACTGCCAGTGCTTCATGTGGTACACTTACTTCCGATAATGGTGTCCTTGCCGTCACGTGCGCCTGGCGCCCCGAGGCAATGCCGGGAGAACCGAGGCGCGGGTAAGGGAGCACGTCACGAGGGGCGCCGCGAGCGCAGCCAACGTCTGTACTCCTTTCCGTCTCACGCCTTGGTCGGGCGCTGCGTCGCACTACCGCAGGGTCCGTTGAACGCCGTGTTTCAGTCGCATATCTGGGGTACGATTCCGCAGGATCTTATGTATAATGGCCGGTCTCGCTTGGTGGACGACGTCGCGTTACTGATAGGAAATTTGATTCCGCGGGGGGGGCGACGGCGCGGGCCCGGGGGTAGGGGGTTTCCGCCCACGCGCGTAAGGGGTACCGTCAACGGAGTGCCACGCTTTTGCCGATTGCCGTAGGCGGAAGTTGGACATTCCAGCCTGTGTTGTTGATGATCCATTGGGCATAGGTGTTGCTATTCGGTCCCGGTACGTAGTGGTACACGGTCCTCCAGGCGTAGGTCGGCGACTCATGGACAATGAAGTCGATCACGGCTTCGGCTTTGGTGCCGGTCAATTCAGCGATGACAAACGTTTCGCCGCCTCCCACGTTGCTAATGGGATCGAGCAAGTTTCTACGAACATGCCCATAAGGTCCCCCCGCCCGCTGCCAGACTTCCCATCGATGCATGTCGGTGCTATGGGCCGGCTTGACCACGAACCACGGATGGATGGCAATCGACCTGAGGTACGGGATCGGTGCACCGTATAGACGGACCACCGCACGTTCATCCGAGATGACTGCGGAAAACGGACGAAACTGGGTTTGGTCCGGAACGCAGCCACGCCCAGGGTATCCAGTCAACAACATCGCCGCGGCCGCGGCGGCCGCGACTGCAATAACGGTCAACGACCGTTTTCGGTAATCGTTCAGACTCCATCGGCGTGACATGGTACCAATGTACCCGCCCCTCTGCGGAATGCCAGATCGAGCGCGTAGGTCGGGGCATCGACCCGATGGATTATTCCGCGCGTTCGGACGATTCGCCGGGTCTGCGCCCCGACCTACAAGTCTAGTCTCGACATCGCGATTACATCCACCTGAATCCGGTCCGGCACCGGCACGTGGAGCATCCGCAGGAATGGGCGTGCTCAAGCTTCCATCGGCATGTGCGGACGGGTTGGCTCGACCCGAAATGGCCGGGATCGACTCCGGTGGAGTTACCGGCGATCGAGGAGTCAATCGGCTGTGCGCGCCAATGGCAACGGCAGGTGTGAGCACCTGCCCTACAAGGCTTCTCTTTCCTAATTCCGATGATGCCTCCATTCGGCAACATGTGATGTCAGCAGCAAGGCAATCGTGACGACGTTTACGACCGACCATATCGTCCTGTCTAAATGCACGCTCAAAAGCGGGTTGTAGATTCCTGCGGCGGTTGCGAAAATCCATACCCAAGGAACCAAGCGAATTTGGTAGGAATGTACGGCAAGATAGGCAAAGGCGGAGCAGCACACCCAGCGGAGAAGGACGTAGTACCCGTACGGGTTTTGAGGAACCAAAGCCCACAGTAGCATGCAACTGCAGATAACTTTGAGAAGCGCTGTTCCGATGAGTGGGCGACTGCGTGTCACTTGGATTGCTCAGTTGTTGCTTCGATGAGATCTCTTGCACTCAACCCGGGAGCTTTCAGTGAGACAAGATCAATGCACGCACCTTTGACGACCATGATGTCAGAAGCTTCATCAGTAACATACGCCCCATCCCCGTCGTCTTCACATATGAACTTGGCGAGTGGTTTTTGAACGCTGCTGGGAAGCATAACGAGGGCGTAATCCTGGAACATTCGTGATCCGTTATTGGCCGTGGCAAGCACATAGTTGCTTTGCTCAGCATTGCAGTGGAGTTCATAGTAGATGCTGGAAGGAAACCCCATCCAATCGTGGAGTTTCAGGACGTAGGCATCGCCTTGTTGGATCACATCGACGATTGGAGAGAGCAACAAACGAGGTTTCTCCGCCTGAAGCAGCGCTTGCTGTAGTTCGATGGTGTAGAGCTCGTCCTTTTCGAGTACTTTCATCCATTTGAAATCAGCGCCGTGTTTCGCGGCCATGGCCAACACTTCCCGGCGAAGATCGTCTTTCTGCTGTCGAGCAGCCTGTTCCTTGCCGTCGCTCGGAGGCGAACAGGAGAAGAGCGCAAGCTGCAACAATATTGCCTTGAGGAAGAGTGCGATAGACCTGTTCATAGTGACTTACCTCCGGAAACAGTATGGTGGGTTAGTCCACGTCCACCGACCCGCTAACGTGAACAAGTGGCTTTCGGAGAACGACCTTCAGGCGGGCATCGCCTTTGGCTTCCCGTAGCTCGCGTACCGTCGGCGGCCGCGCGTCGTGCGTCTCCTTGAGTATTAAGCATTGGACAATCAAAATGCCTACCAGAAGAAGTAGCAAGCAGCTGCGGAACAGCACTTCACTTTTTCTCATATGATTCATCCTCCTCGGCGATCAGCGAAACTCGCCAGCCCAGCGGCCACGGTATAATCGTAACTGCGCCGAACGCCATTCGAAAACGAACAATGCCGGCGCGCCGGGATGCTGGGTCGAGTGCATCGGCATGTTGTGCGTCCTTTCGACGTTCAGAATCCTCGCCGACTTTCGTCCAATCGTCACTGATAGGAAATTTGATTCCGAGGGGGGGGGTGGCGCGGGCCCGGGGGTGGGGGGTTTGGGGGGCGGGGGGTCGCCTGGCGACTGATGTTGGCCCTCCACTACGGCTATTTCCACCCGCGGTCAGACGGCTTCGGCCCATTTCGCGGAGTCATCCCGGTACGCCCGGAGTCCGTGGACCATCCACGGGCAACATGAGCGCAGTATACCCCCTGATCCCTGCCGTTGCTAGACCGAAATCGGCATGTCCCGCACGGGTTCATGGCTCCCAGGGCAGTTCGGGCTGGTCCATTGCCTCGCGACGGAGATGTTCCAGCAAGTCGGGATCGACCTCGTGGATGATTCCCAGGTCCGAAGCGGGGATTGACCGAACCGGGCGGGATGGAGGCGAGGGCCTGGGTGGGGCGCGGCGCGGGGCGGCGGGGCGCGGGGCGGCGGGTCGTGCCGGAGTCTGCAGTGTTCGAGGATCTTGCGGATGAGTTCTGCCTGGTGGGCCTCGATGAAGGCGATTATCTTCATGGTCCCGCCGCACCGGGGGGAAGAGGAGCGGGTCGGCCTGATAGATGTGCTTGATGAGGGCGCCCCAACGGCGGCGGTCGAGCCGGGCCGGTTCGGCAATGACCGGCGGGGCCGGCGCATCGCTGCCCGGCTGAGTGCCCGGACGGGCCGGGCAGGCGGCGGCGGCATGTACGTGGATGACGGGGGCCCGAAGCTGGTCAAGCTCATGTTCGTCACCAACTCGGCCGGGCTCAGCGGCGGGGGACTCTACAGTACGGACGCGGACGTGACCGTCAGCGGGTGCACCTTCGACAACAACCATGCCCAGTACGGCGGCGGCCTGACGGTCAATGGGTCGGTGACCTCGGCGGAGATTGCCAGCTCCACCTTCGTGGTCAACTTTGCTTCCACGTTGGGGGGCGGAATCTACAACGCCGCGAATAACATTGACATCCGGGGCAGCGTCCTGGCGTACAACTACAGCGTGGACAACGAATACTGGGAGACGGTGAGCGAGGACCTCGACCAGATCCATGGTTCAGTCGCCCCGACAGTGACGTACAGCCTGGTGCACGGCGGTTTCCCTGGTGACGGCAACATCTTCCTCAACCCGAACGATACCCCGGAAGACATATTCGTGGACGCGGACGGCCCGGACGGCATCGTCGGGACCCCGGACGACGACCTGCGGCTCGGCTTCGGTTCGCCGTGCATCGACGCAGGCAACAACGGTGCCGTGCCAGAGGAGCTCGTGACGGACCTGGACGGGCGGGACCGGTTCATCAACGACACCTGCAAGACCGACACGGGCAGCGGAGGCGCCCCGCTGGTGGACATGGGGGCGTACGAAACCGAAGACCACGGCTGTCCGACCGTGACCGGGGCGACCTCGAAGAGGAACCACGGCGCCACCAGCTACGCGATCGACGATGGCGGCGTGGAGTGCCGCGACGGCGGGATCACCAAGCTGGTGCTGAATTTCGACATGCGCACGTACAGCACCGACGCCAATGAGCTGGCCGCGGGCGATTTCACGCTGTCGTCGGGCTCGGTCACGTCGGTTACGCACTTGATGAACGCGTTCGGTCAGCCATTCCTGGAGCGGTACATCGTCAACGTGTCCGGGGTGAACGACGACGAGCAGTTCATCCTGGAGTTTTCCGCGGAGAACGACGTGGGCTACGAGACGGCGTACGAGCTGTGCTGGACGGCGCTGGAGGGCGACGTCAACGGCGACGGGGTGGTGGACGGCGACGACGAGACCGAACTCGGCGCGGCCGCGAACCCGGTGACGGAGTCCAACTTTCGCGCCGACCTGGACCACAACAACTCCATCGAGGGCGGCACCAGCGAAGCGGACTGGCAAGTCTGGAGCGCCAACGATGAGGATACCGCTACTGTGTGCGAGTGAGAACCTGCGTGCGAGGACTTTCCCGACCCGCGCCCGTAACAGGCTGTTGAGGAACTCGATGCTGTCCTTCAGCATCGGCGTTTTTCAGTGCCCGACGGCCGCCACAGGGGGCGGCCGCTACAACGGCTAGCGGATACGGCCGCCGCAGGGGGCGGGCGATACAAGGGCTTGCGCATTCGGGCGCCACGGGGGGCGGGCGATACAAGGGCTTGCGGATTCGGCCGCCACGGGGGGCGGGCGCTACAACGGCTTGCGGATTCGGGCGCAATCGCGGGCGGCCGCTGCGTCTTTCATCAGGTTGCTGAATAACGGTGCGCGATCTTGCCACGCCCTCGACTGGGCAACATCGCGCAGGCTGAAGCCTGCGGCTCAGGGAGTTTGCAGCATCGCGCACGGTCATTTACAGATAGCCGAGGTCCTGGAGGCGCTGGCGGATCATGTTCTCCTCCTCGGGCGTGTAGCAAGAGGGGTCATGGCGATCGATGCGGCCGAGGCGCTCCAGGGCGTCGATCACCTGGCCCGCGGCCTCCTCAACCGTCATCCGGTCGGTGTCGAGCAGCACCTCGGGTTTGAGCGGCTCCTCGTAGGGCGCGTTGATGCCGGCGACGTGGGCAATCTCGCCGCGGCGGGCACGCTCGAAGAGTCCATCCGAGTCCCGCTGCACCAGGACCTCCATGGGGCATCGGCAGTACACCTCGACGAAGGCCCCGACCTGCTCCCGGACGCGGTCGCGCACCTCGCGGTAGGGCGAAACGGAGGACACTATGGCCACCACCTTGTTGCGGTTGAGCAGGGCGCATTCATACCCCAGCCGCAGGGTGTTGTCCTCGATCTCCTGGCGGCTGAAGCCCAGGCTCCGGTTGATCTGGGCGCGGATCCGGCCGGAGTCGAGCACCTCGACCGCCTGCCCGCGGGCGCGGAGCAGCTTGGCCACGGCGGCGCCGACCGTGGACTTCCCCGAGCCCGACATGCCCGTCAGCCAGATGGTCAAACCCTCGCGCACTAACTCACCACACACTCATGCCCAGCACGACACCCCACCACACCAACACCACCACGAGGATGGTCACGTACCCCGCCACCATCATGGGCCAGCCAAGTTGCACCGCTTCGCGGACGCTGTAGTGGCCCGCGGCGAAGCTGATGGCATTCGGCGGTGAGGCGACCGGAAACAGGAAGGTCAAGCCGGCAGGGATCGTCACCGCCAGGGTCATGGTCACCGGATCGATGCCCACCACCTGCCCCAATGAATAACCGATGGGCAGCAGGATGGCCACCGCGGCGGAGTTGCTGATGAACTCGGTCAGCATCATCGCCCCGGCGATCACCACGAACAAGGCAAGCACCTTGGGCGCCGTGGGATCGATGATCTGATGCACCAGCCAAGCCATTGCCTGGGTCTCGCTCAAGGCGTGGCCCAGGGCGATGGCTCCGCCGTACATGACCAGAACGCCCCAGTTGACGTACTCCTGAACGGCCCGCCATTCGACGATCCGCATGGCGAACAGCAGGGCCGCGGACAGGATGGCAATGACCGCCAGGCCCACGGTCTCGCCCAAAACGATCCAGGCACCGATGGTCGCCAGGGTGAGGGCGGCCAGCCGCCGTTCGGCGCTGGACATGCGTCCCAGCCGTTTCACCCGCCCATCCAGCATGCGCGTCGCGGCCCGGACGTCGTCGATGTCGTTGGCGATGTGCCACCTCAGGGCCAACACCGCCACGGCGGTCATGATGACCACGATCGGACTCGAGGCGATGAGCCAGCCGAGGAAGCTGACCGTCGTTCCGGGATGCCGGTCGTGTAACATGCTCAGGGCCAGCGGTGCCCGGGCGCCGCCAAGAAACGTGCCCACCCCTCCGATGGACGCACCCCAGGCCAATCCGAGAAACAGCTTCTTGGCGTAGTTGGCGCCCCGCTGGAGTTCCAGCGTGTTCACGATCTCGACCAAAATGGGGAAGATCATCGCCGCAACGGCGTGCTCCGGCATCCACAGCGAAAGGAAGGCGGTCGAGACGGTCACGCCGAGGACCAGGCGGTCCGGGCTGCGATCGAAACGCTGAAGGGCGAGTAGCGTGACCCGCTTGGAGAGACCGGTGACGATGGTCGCCCCCGCGAGCAGAAAGACTCCCAGCATGAAAAAGACGGCGCTGTTGCCGAACAGCCCGAACGCCTCACGTTCATCGAGAATGTTCAACGCCGGGAGGAGGGCGATGGCCAGTAAGCCGGTCGCCGCGGGCGGGATGAGGTTGGTGAACCATAACGTGACGCACACCAGAAAGAGCCCCACGCAACGCTGCGGTGCGGCTACGTCCATGCCGGCGGGTCGCTCGTCGGGCAGGATGAACACCGCGGAGAGGCTGAGCCAGAGGGCGACCAGCACGGCCGTGCCGACCATGACGAACTTGGTCGCGAGCCGGTGTTGGCGGTCCAGCTTGGTCATGTCCGGTGCTGCCGGGTGGTGCGAGGATGACGCGGCCTCGAGGCAATGGAAAGGAACACCCGCCCACCGCCATTATCCAGTCATTGTCGGCATTCGCCTGGAGTTTCGTTGAGAAGGGCCTGAAGGGAAAGGCGCCGGGGTGAGCGGGCGCCACCGCCACCCACGGCTCACTCGCCGCCGCGCCGCATCCGCGTATAATGGCCCGTTGCGCCGGGATGGCTTATTCGCGGGGGCTGCCGATGAAGACCTGCATGATGCGTGACGACGCAACAAACGAATCGGATGCGGCGGTTCCGTGTCTCATCTCCGCAGCCAGGGTGAGCCGTCGCGTCCGGGCCCTCGCCCGGGCCGTCTCTCGCGCCACCCCTGCCGACCGTCCGCTGGTCGTGGTCGGCGTGTTGCACGGGGCGTACGTGTTCATGGCCGACCTCATTCGCAGCCTGAACGTGCCCGTCCGTTGCGGGTTCGTCATGGTCTCCAGCTACGGCGACGATGTGGAAACCTCGGGCACGGTCGACTTGCGGCTTGACGTCACGGTGCCCATCGGGGGAGAGCACGTCCTGTTGGTCGACGACATTCTCGACACCGGCGTCTCTCTCGCCTGGCTGCTCGAGCACTTGAAGCGCAAGGGCCCCGCCAGCCTGCGGGTGGCGGTGCTTTTGGACAAGCCCGCGCGGCGCCGCGTCCCCGTGGAGGTGGCGTACGTCGGCTTCGAGATTCCCGACCGATTCGTCGTCGGCTACGGCGTCGATTTCGCCGGGCGATACCGCGAGCTCCCCTACATCGGCTACGTGGAGCATCATGAGCCCGACCGAATCTGACCACCTCCGACCCGCGTCCGGCTCCGGCTCGGACATCGACGTGGCAACCCTCAGACGGCGAATACGTGTCGCCCTTGGCCAGGAGCCGGGCGACCTGGTGGTGCACGGCGGCCGGGTGGCCAATGTCTTCACTGAGCGCATCGAAGCGGCCAACGTGGTGATCGCCGACGGCTGGATTGCCGGCGTCGGTCCCTTCGATTGGCCCGCCCGGGAGTCGATCTCTTTGTCGCCCGACGAACTCGTCCTGCCGGGCCTGATCGACGCCCACATGCACGTCGAAAGCACCCTGTTGCTGCCCGAGCAGCTCGCCCGTCTGATCGTTCCCCGCGGCACGACAACGGTGATCGCCGACCCGCACGAGATCGCCAACGTAACCGGGAAAGCGGGCGTGCAAATGCTCATCGACGTGAGCGCCGAACTCCCCTTTGACCTGTTTTTCATGGCGCCGTCGTGCGTCCCGGCCAGCCCGTGGGAGAGCCCGGGGACCACGCTCGGCCCGCGAGACGTCGCGGAACTGTTGTGCCACCCCCGCGTCCTCGGCTTGGCCGAGATGATGAATTTTCCCGGGGTCTTAAGCGCGGAAGACGAGGTGTTGGAGAAAATCGCGGCGGCCCATCGGCGGGGCCAGCCGGTGGATGGACATGCCCCGGGCGTTGCCGGCCAGGCGCTGATCGCCTATGCCGCGGCGGGCATTCGGTCGGACCACGAGTCCACCACGCTCGAAGAAGGGTTGGCCAAGGCCGCCCTGGGCATGCTCGTGCAAGTTCGCGAAGGCTCCAGCGCCCGAAATCTCGATGCGTTCTTGCCGGCGCTTGTGGAGGATCGGCTCGGCGATTGGTGCCTGGCGACGGACGACGTTCACGTTCCCGATCTCATGGACCATGGTCATATCGATGCCTTGGTCCGGCGGGTTGTTGCCGCCGGTGTGTCCCTGGCACGGGCGGTCCGTCATGCGTCCCTCGTACCCGCCCGCCACTACGGCCTCCGGGAGCGGGGCGCGGTGGCGCCGAGTTATCGGGCTGATCTGTTTACCGTGAGCGACGAGCGGAGTTTCGAACCAGGCACGGTGATCAAGGACGGCGTGGTCGTGGCCCGTGAGGGACACTACGAAGCGCGCACGGCGCCTTCGTCCATTCCGGCGGCGAACTCGGTTCGCCTGGCTCCGCTCTCGGAGCGAGCGTTCGAGCTGAGCCTGTCCGACCCCAACGCGCCAGTGATCACCGTTATCCCCGATGAGATTCTGACCCGCTCCGATCGCCGCAAGGTGGGCGTGGACGGTACCTCGGGACGTTGGGTGTTCGACCCGCAGCATGAGGTTTCGTTGATCGCATGCCTCGAGCGGCACAAGGCCACCGGGCGCGTCGGCTTGGGTTTGGTGCGAGGATTCGGCTTTCGACGACACGGCGCCCTCGGCTCATCCGTCGCCCACGATGCCCATAACCTGGTGATCACCGGCACCAACGCGCGGGACATGCTGGCCTGCGCTAGAGCGTTGGAGGAGGTCCGTGGCGGATTCGTGGTGGTCGCCGATGGTTCGGTGGTCGCGGCCCTGCCCCTTCCGGTGGCCGGGCTGATGTCGACCGAGGACGCACCCACGGTCCGCCACCGGCTCAAAGAGGTCAACCGAGCTGCCGGGAGCTTGGGATGCGCCCTCTCCTCTCCCTTCGGGACGCTTTCGTTTCTGTGCCTTTCCGTCATCCCGGAGCTTCGGATCATCGACCGGGGGCTGTTTGACGTGGGAGCCCAACGGATCATTGATCTCTAGGTGGCGCCTGGCCCGCCGCGCGCCCCGGTCCGCCGGGACCCCGGCGAAACACTGCATCAATTGCGAAACCACGTGGAGTCACGCCACGGGACTTCTTGCCACGGCCGCCCGGCGGCCGGCTCAAGTGTCCAGCGGCAGTGAGTCCCGAGCCCGTGTACGAGCCGCGAGGGCAAAGCGAGCGCGACGCCTTCCGCCGCGGTGAATTCTGGCCCGACCGTCCGGTTTGATTAAGCCGTTTGGCGTGCCGAGAAAGTTCTGCTATAGTCCGGCCGCCGGTCGGGAGACCAGCGCGGACCCTGCCGGCGTAGTTGCCTTAAGTCTTTGATTTGTAAGCACTTAGCTAACGAGGGTTCATCGTCCCGGGGTGCCGGTGTAGGCCCCCGCCGGGGGCTGATCTCACCCGAGCACACGCGATGAACTGGAAGGAGAAAGCCGCACTATGAAGACGGGTCGTGGAACGCTTTGGGGAGTTCTGCTCGTCGCAGGTGTCGTCATGGGGACGGGGAACAGGGTGATCGCCCAGGTGGAACAGGAGGCTGCGAGACCGCAGGCCGCTCAGCCGACTGCGGTCCCGCCCGGCGAATCCATAGCCGAAGAGGAAGCTCGGGCGCCGATTCCAATCCTCTGGTACATCGCCCCGGTGTGCGGGTTCGTCGGCCTGTTCATGGCCCGCAAGTACTACCTGGAAGTGCGCGCGGCCGACGAAGGTGATGAGGACATGATCCGCATCGCCGGCTACGTTCGCGAGGGAGCCATGGCGTACCTGATGCGGCAGTACCGCGTGGTCTTCATCGTGTTCGTGGCTCTCTTCCTCATCCTGGCCTGGATGGCCTTTGGCCTGCACGTCCAGCATTGGCTCACCACGTTCGCGTTCCTGACCGGCGGCTTCTTCAGCGGTCTGTGCGGGTTCATCGGCATGCGCACCGCGACCATCGCGGCGCACCGTACCACCGCAGGGGCCCGCAAAAACCTGAACCAGGCGCTGCGGGTCGCCTTCCGTGCCGGGGCGGTGATGGGTCTGGTTGTGGTGTCGTTCGCGGTGATCGACATCACCTTCTGGTTTTTCGGCCTGCGGATGTTTACAGACATGCGCCTCCACGAGATCACCGTGGTGATGCTCACGTTCGGCATGGGGGCGAGCACCCAGGCGCTTTTCGCCCGTGTCGGTGGCGGCATCTACACCAAGGCGGCGGACGTCGGGGCGGACCTGGTGGGCAAGGTGGAGGCGGGCATTCCGGAGGACGACCCCCGCAACCCCGCGGCCATCGCCGACAACGTGGGCGACAACGTGGGCGACGTAGCCGGCATGGGCGCCGACCTGTACGAGTCCTACGCCGGGTCGATCCTGGCCACCGCGGCGTTGGGCGTGGCCGCCGCCCATGCCCTGAGCAACGCGAGCCTCTCAGCCGACGCGGTCAAGTTCCTCTGCGTTCCGATGGTCGTGGCCGCCATGGGGATCATCGCCAGCATCTGGTTCGGCATCAACCTGGTGAAAACGGAAGAGGGGGCCAGCATGGCCCAGCTCATGGCCGCCTTGAACCGCGGGCTGCTGGTTTCCAGCGTGGTCATTCTGGCCGCCACGTACGTCGTCTGTGGCTGGTTGCTTCATGACGTTCCCGGAGTCGCCTGGTACGGCGTGGCCACGTCGGTGGTGGTCGGCCTCGTGGCCGGCTACGGCATCGGGCAAGCCACGGAACGATACACGAGCTACGACTTCGAGCCGACGCGGCGCATCGCCGAACAGGCCAAGACCGGGCCGGCCACGGTTATCATTGCGGGCGTGGCCGAGGGCATGAAGAGCACCTGGGCGGCACTTGCCATCATCATCGTGGCCATCCTACTGGCCTTTAACTGCGCCGGCGGAAAGCACGAGTTCATGCTCGGCCTGTACGGCGTCGGCTTGGCGGCTGTGGGGATGCTGGCCACCCTGGGATTCACCCTGGCGACCGATGCGTACGGTCCCATCGCCGACAACGCCGGCGGGAACGCGGAGATGACCAGCCAGGCCCCCGAGGTGCGCCAGCGGACGGACTCTCTGGATTCGCTGGGCAACACCACCGCGGCGACGGGCAAGGGGTTTGCCATCGGGTCCGCGGCCCTTACGGCCCTCGCCCTGCTCGCCGCGTACGTCGAGGAAGTGCGCATCGGCCAGGTTCGCGAAGGAATGGCCTACGTCACCGCGGTTGAACCCGCCGCAGCCAATGAGCCCGGCGCCGCGGTGGGGGAGATCTATTACCTGGGCCATGGCAAGCTCGCCGAGAAGTTCAAGCCCGGGACGACGGAGGGAAGTTACGACGCATACATGTTGCTCAGTGAGAAGGCCCGGCCGCTGCTCGACGCCAGGCTCGCGGCTGAGAAAACCGTGCGGATTGGGGACCTATCCCCAGCAGAGCGGGAGAGCGAGTACGTGCGTGCAGGGCACGTAACGGGGCTCGACGGTCACGCTCATGAATTGCACGTGGTCGGGGCCCGCAAGGCCTCCATGGCCCAGTTCATGGACTTCTACGACGTGACCCTGATGAACCCCAAGGTGCTCTGCGGGATGTTCGCCGGGGTATTGCTGACCTTCCTGTTCTGCGCCCTGACCATGCAGGCCGTGGGACGGGCCGCGTACAAGATGATGCTGGAGTGCCGCGAGCAGTTCAAGCGTGTGGCCGCGTACCTCGTCGCCGAAAAGGGGCTGTCCGAGGAGGACTCCCACAAATCGGAGAACTGGCCGCGCGGCCAGGTGGAGCACAAGGGCCAGAAAATTCCCGATTACGCCCGCTGTGTGGACATCTCCACCAAGTGGGCCCAGAGGGAGATGATCTTCCCCTCGCTGCTGGCGATCATCGTGCCGGTGACGGTAGGGCTGCTCTTCAGCGTGCCGGGGGTGATGGGGCTGCTCGCCGGCGGGCTGACCAGCGGCTTCGCCGTGGCCATCTTCATGGCCAACGCCGGCGGCGCCTGGGACAACGCCAAGAAATACATCGAGAAGGGCCATCACGGCGGCAAGGGCAGCGAAGCGCACAAGGCCAGTGTCGTTGGCGACACTGTCGGGGACCCCTTCAAAGACACGTCAGGGCCCAGCCTGAACATCCTCATCAAGTTGATGAGCATGGTTAGCGTGGTCTTTGCGGGCCTGGTCGTGAAGTACGCTCCACAGATCGGGCACTTCCTGGGTCTGGAATGAGCTGAAGGGGCGCTGCTGAGGGACGGCGCGGGAACGGGGAACGACGTGCCCTCGAAGGGTCGCCGGGCAGACTCCGCCCGGTGCCGTGCCCGCGATTTCGCGGACGGCACAATACTTATCGCCAAGACGAACAGGAGGTCCCCATGACCACCCGAGCAAGCGCCGCCGGCATCGACAGGCTGGAGCCGGCGGTGGTGTGGCGGTACTTCGCCGGGATCGCCGCGACGCCGCGCCCCTCCAAGCACGAAGGGCGCATTCGTCAGCATGTCAAGGCCGAGGCCGTCCGGCTGGGACTCGCCCCGCGCGAGGATGCCGCCGGCAACCTGGTGATCGAGGTGCCTGCTTCGACCGCGTGCGAGGGCGCGCCGGTCACGGTGCTGCAGGGTCACCTCGACATGGTCGGGGAAAAGAACAGCGGCACCGACCATGATTTCGATCGCGATGCCATCGCCCTGCTGCTGGACACCGATCCGACCGCCGGCACGCAGATCGTGCGGGCCGACGGGACCACCCTGGGGGCGGACAACGGGATCGGCGTGGCCATGGCTCTGGCCGTGGCCGCGTCGTCGGAGGTGATCCACGGCCCGCTCGAGCTGGTCTTCACCACCGACGAGGAAGCTGGAATGACGGGTGCCAAGACGCTGACGCCGGGGTCGTTTCGGGGGCGGCGACTGCTGAACCTCGATTCGGAGGAGGACGACGCCCTGTACATCGGCTGCGCCGGCGGATGCGACTGCAACCTCTCCTGGGCCCTGGCCCCGGCGGTTCCGCCAAAGGGGTGTGAGCTGTGCCGGGTTTCGGTGACGGGCCTGCGGGGCGGCCACTCCGGAGGCGACATCCACGAGAACCGGGCCAATGCCATCAAACTGCTCGCCCGCGTCCTGCGGGGCGTGCCGGCTGGCTTCCAGTTGAGCGCCCTCTTTGGCGGAAGCAAACGCAACGCCATCCCCCGCGAAGCCAGCGCCGTAGTGGCCGGCCCGCAAGGGACAATCGCCGCCCTACAGCGCGTTGCCCGGGTGGTCCGGGACGAAGCCGTTCGCGTCGCCGGTGACAAGAACGCGTCCGTTCGCGTCGATCCCATTCCCGGCGACGCCCCGACCGCGGCACTGTCCGCTCCGGACTCCGCCAAGGTCATCGCCGCCTTGGACGCACTGCCTAACGGCGTGCTGGGCATGCACCCCACGGTGCCCGATCTGGTGGAGACCTCCAACAACGTCTCCACGGTGTGCTCCACCATGGCCGGCGACGGGTTCACCGTTGAGGTCGGGACGCTCGCGCGCAGCTCGTCCGAGCCGCGCATGGAGGAGACGCTGGGGCAGATCGCCGAGGTCGGCCGGTCCGCGGGGGCAACGCTCGTCACCGCCAACCGGTACCCCGAATGGGCACCGAATCCGCAGTCGCCGACGCTGGCCGTGTGCCGCCGCGTCTACACCGACCTGTTTGGTCAAGCGCCGCGTGTCGCGGCGATCCATGCCGGCCTCGAATGCGGCATCATCGGTGAGGGCGTGGGCGGCGTTGACATGGTCTCCTTCGGCCCCACCATCAAAGGGGCGCACAGCCCTGATGAGCGAGTCTACGTCGCCTCCGTGCAGAAGTCGTGGCGGTATCTGGCCGCGGTGCTTAAGGCGCTCGCCGCGGCGTAACCCTCCAGCCGGGGCGTCTCCGCCCCAAAGGGCGCGGCCTCCCGGCATCTGACCGCAGCGCGGAGCCAACTCCGGGCTACATTGTCTGGGCGACGAGCTCTTCCGCCATATTCAGCAGCCGCTCGAAGATCTTCATGGCGTCGTTGATCGGTTGCGGCGTGGTCATGTCCACCCGGGCCATCTTCAGCATGTCGATGGGGTACTTGCTGCTGCCGCCTTTGAGGAAGGCCATATAGGCGTCGACCGCCCCGGATTCGCCTTCCATGACTCGCCTGGCGATGTTGGAGGCGGCGCAGTAGCTCGTCGAGTACTTGTACACGTAGAAGTTGTAGTAGAAGTGGGGGATGCGGATCCAGTAGTCGTCCACCAGCTCGTCATGGGTGTAGGACGGCCCATAGTACTTCTTCATGATCTTGCCGTACTCGGCGCCGAGCGTGTCGGCGGTCAGCGGCTCGCCGGCCTCGGCCAGCTCGTGGATGCGCTGCTCGAACTCGCTGAACTTGGTCTGGCGGAACACGGTCCCGCGGATGCCCTCCAGGAACTCGACGACCAGGTAGAGCTTCTTTCTCGGGTCGGTGGTCCGCTCCAGCACGTGGTTCTGCAGAATGATCTCGTTGCAGGTCGAGGCGACCTCGGCGCAGAAGATGTCGTAGTCGGAGTAGACGTAGGGCTGCGTGCCCCGAGAGAAGTAGGAGTGCATCGAGTGCCCCATCTCGTGGGCCAGCGTGGACACGTCGTCATAGCCGCCGTGGTAGTTGAGCAGGATGTAGGGCTGGGTGAGGAAGGTCCCGCTGGAATAGGCCCCGCTGCGTTTGCCCTTGGTGGGGAACACGTCGACCCAGCGCGAGCCGAAACCGGTCTTCATCGGCCCGAGGTACCCGTCTCCCAGAGGGGCCAGGGCGGTGACGATGGTGTCGACGGCCTGCTCATAGGTGTACGCCGGGGTCTCGCCCTGGATGAAGGGGGCGAACAGGTCGTAGGCGTGGACGCCGTCGTCGAGCTTCAGCACCCGCTTGCGGATTTCCTGATAGCGATGGAGCAGGGGCAGGTTCTCGTTCACCGTGCGGACCAGGTTGTTGTACACCTCGATGGGGATGTTCCCGCCGTCGAGGGAGGCCGCCAGGCAGCTTTCGTAGCCGCGGGCCTTGACGTTGAAGACGTGGTCCTGCACCGCCCCGTTGAGCAGCGCCGCCGCGGTGTTGCGGAAATCGCGGTACGTGCCGACGATGCCCTCGTAGGCTTCCTTGCGCACCCGCCGATCGTTGTTGCGCATGAAGACGTAGAACGCCGAATCGCTCAGCTCGACAGTGGTGCCCTTCTCATCCTTGATGGTGGGGAACTTCAGGTCCGCGTTGGCCAGCAGGCTGTAGGCGCTATGGGGCGTGCTCCGCACCTCCCCGGCCATGGCCATGAGCTCCTCCTCGCGCGGCGAGAGGATGTACTTCTTCTGGCGGAACAGGTTGTCCAAAGCGTGCTGGTAGACCGCGAGCTTTTCGTTCTCGCGCATCCACGATTCCAGCGTCTCGAAGGGAATGGCGGTCAGCTCCGGCTCCATCCAGGAGGTGGCCTGCCCGTAGTTGATGGCCAGAGAGCGGGCCCGCGAGCGCATGGCCTGGGTGTCGCCCGCGCGGGTGTCCTGGTCCGCGTTGAGCGAGGCGTAGACGTAGACGCGGTCCAGCCGGGCCTCGGTGTCATCGCTCAACTCCATGACCTTCAGGAGTTGCTCAGCCCCCTGCCGCAGCGATCCTTTGAACTTGGCCAGCTCCGCGACCTTCTTCTCCACCGCGGCGAACTCGGCTCCCCAGGCCTCCTTGTCCGGGAAGATGGCCTCCGTGTTCCATTTGTACTTCGTCTCGATCTCGCTCCGCTCCTGGACGTTGATGATTTCGTCCGCGAGCACCGGCGAGCACAGGATCATCGGCATCATGAGAACGTTCATCCGTCGGGGGACCGAGATTACCGCTTTCATCGGGTTCACTCTCGACGGGAGGTCGCGATTCTTTGCCCGCGGCGGCCCCGTCGACCGTCGCCAGGCGCACCGGCGGGGGTCAGCCTAGCGTGGTCGGCCAGCGGCGGCAAGGTGAACCGGCAGATGGGAGACCGGCCAGCCATACCATTAAGCCCGCTCGCACAGCTCACAAGGGCTATTTCGAAGCTCACGGCCGAAGCCGTCCCTGGCGGCGTAGCGGCCGCCCCCCCGTGGCGGCCGTGGCGACTGCAAGACCGCGCGACGCAATCCGCGACGGTCAGCCGTCAGCGTCAGTTCTCAGTTTTCAGTTGTCAGCTCTCAGTCCTCAATCCTCGGCTTCTGCGCGCCGGGCCGCCTTTGTCCCTCCGTCGCCGTTAACCCGAAGCGTCAAGACATCACAGCCTCCACCGAGTTGCTCACAGCCAAACGTCGCCTCGCACCGCTGTGCTGCTCGGCTCGTCTGTGACCAACCTCGGACGTGGTATCAGGGTCGCTTCCTCCTACGGACAATCCACTGGGTCGGGGAACGGGTACGGCCGGCCCGCGAACGCCAGGCCGATGTTCTGCACGTCCGACGCGTTCGACACCCGGTTCGGCACCATGTCGTGCATGTCGATCCAGGTGATGTCCGCCACTTGGGGCGTGGCCATCGCCCCCGGCGCGACCGGATTCACCGGGTTCGGGCCGAAGGCGTTGAACACCGACAGCGTCGCCACGATGTCGTCCGCGTTGGTGAAGCCGTTCGGCGGACCCCAACCCAGCACGCACGCCGCCTGATTGTTGTTGCACGCCCCCGATTCACCGGGATCGCAGGTCGTGCCAGACGGTAGCCCGTTGTTGCAGAAGTCGGCCTTCGCCGAGACTGCATCGGCCCACCACGCGAACACGCCGGTGGCCGGCCGGGCGATGGTCGACACATTCAGCGCCGTTGACACATCCAGCGTCGGCATCGCCACCGTAGTGACCTTGTAGGTCGCCTGCGGCACGATCTCGCAGTCGCAGACGTGCACCACGTCCGGCCAGGCGTTGCCGGCCTGCTTGGTGACGTTGGTGTCGTTCGCCGGATCGCCGGAAGCCACCATCCGGTAGATGGTGGTCCCGACCGGCGTGCCCGCCCACCGGACCACGGCACCGGCCAAGTTGGTGGCCCCGGTCGCCGGGTCGTTGTTCGAGCAGGTTTCCGCCGCCTGGTTGCAGGCGGAGCCGACGCAGTCGACGGACGAGCTGATGCACGGTTGCCCGACGTTCGGGCCGCTGGCGCACCGCCGGCAGTCGGCGTTGCCCGGCTCGTTCAGGCCGGTCCCCTGCACGTACCGGCAGGGCGAACTCTCGACGTTGTTGCAGGAGCCCTGCTTGACGTCGATGAGCTCGATCTTGAACGCGACGTTGGCGGTGCCGTTGCCGGCCACGTTCGGGTCGAAGGAGATGCACCGGTTCTTCTGCCGGTCGTGCGGATACGGGGCGGCCAGC